>Ga0075029_100000913_pt1 | contig 17019 bp, 13 predicted proteins | sample LitLauG_LLR_2013_FD_71391 | JGI IMG/M metagenome (GOLD analysis project Ga0075029, IMG submission 71391) | Freshwater sediment microbial communities from North America - Little Laurel Run_MetaG_LLR_2013 | ecosystem: Environmental > Aquatic > Freshwater > Creek > Sediment | place: USA...
GCCGACGGCGGCCGCTTCCTGCCCGATCGAAAGATGGGCGGGACCCGCGTGCTGGTACGCAATTCCCAGGTAAGTCCCTTTGAGCTTGATCTCATTCAGGATGGTTTCGAACTCGCGGATGGCGCACATGTCCTCCCAGATGCTGAGCAGATCGGCAGCCGCATACGCAGTGAGATCTTCCTGGTAAGCGTTGACGGGGATGTCTGAAAACTGGATGGTGCTTTTGGCAAAGACCGCTTCCGGTTCTATGATGATGGACTTCGGCATTAGATCACGTTCCCAACTCGCAAAGCGACTCGATCTGTTCGATCTTCTGGGTGAGAATCTTCAGGAATCTTGCACCCGGAGCGCCATCGATTACCTGATGGTCGCACGTGAGCGACAGGCCGATCGAGTCGATGAATTCGAATCCGCCCGGCGTGCGTACGGGCTTGAGCTGGATCGCATCCACGCCGAGAATCGCTACCTGCGGCGGATTGAGGATGGGAGTGAAGAACTCGATCCCCAGGCTTCCCAGGTTGCTGACGGTGAACGTCGCCCCCTTCAGATCTTCGGCGGCGACGGTTCCCGCGGCCGCCTGTTCCGCCAGTTGCCTGACCCTTGCGGAGAGCTCAGGCAGATGGAGGTTCCGGCATTCCCGGACAACCGGAACCAGCAGCCCCCGTTCGGTGTCGCAGGCGAAGCCGAGGTGGATCTCCGCGTGCCGGCTGATCCGGCCATCGACGAACTCCGCGTTCAGTGCCGGCGCATCCATCAGCGCCCTCGCCGTGCAAAACAGGACCATGTCGCCGATGGTGATCTGGGCCAATTCCGCGGAAGCCTTCACCCTGGCGCGCAAAGACAGGAGCCCCGCCGCGCGAGCCGAGGTGTGCAGCGTGTATTGCGCGGTGGTGGACAGCGACTCCCGCATCCGGCGCGCGACCTTCTCCCGAATACTCGAAATTCGTTCCGCCGGTTGCGATTCCTGGTAAGCCTTCCGCAAGTCTTCTTCCAGCACCCTACCGCCCGGACCCGACCCCGCGAGCGGCGGCGCAACGAAATTGTTCTCCGCCGCGAATCGCCTGGCTCTGGGGCTGAGGAAGGTGGATTCAGGTGCGGAAGGTGCCGGCCGGACGGCTGCCGGTGGCGCCGGTTCTGCTTTGGGCGCCGATTCCTGCGCAGGCCCCGGGGGCTGTGGTTGGAGATCCGCGGTGTCCTCACCTGGTTCGCCGATGACGCACAGTTTGGTGAAGACGGGGACCAACTCTCCTTGGGGGAAGAAGACCTCCAGGATGGTGCCGCTCACCGGCGCGGTAATCTCGAAGATTGTCTTGTCGGTCTCGATTTCGGCGATGACTTCTCCGGCGGTGACCCGATCGCCCTTCTGTTTTCGCCACTCCCCAACGATGCACTCTTCAACGGTATTGCCGACCTTCGGCACCTCGACCGGCGTCATCTATTGAAAGTTCTCCATCAGCTTCCAGCCGACCTCGCAGAACTGGCACAGGGTCCGCTGGGTAGCTCCGAATCCCACGAATTCGGCGGCAGTCATGCCATCCGGCTCATAGGACCGCACGAATTCGGGCATCTGGCGCAGCCGCTCGATGACATCGGATGGCACAGGGGCGCCGACCCGCTCTTCGCGCGGCAAATCCCGCGAGACAAACATCTCCTGATAAGGGGGAGCAATGGACATCACCATGTCCGCGCCTGCCAGTTCCGTCAGATGATACTCGCCCCGCAGGGCGGCAACCAACAGGATAGCTTCATAACCGCATTCCTTGTAGATGGCATAGGCCCGCTTGGTGGCCGCCAGGCCGGCCTGCCGGATGTCGGATTCGCTGACTGCGGTTTGATTGTCGTGCGCCACCTCCCGCAGGTAGTCGTCCAGACGCCCGATCATGATCACGGCGAAGCACTTTCCTGGCTCCGTTCCCTTGGCTCTGGCGCGCTCGATCCCTTGCCGGTGCCGCTCGGCAATGGCCACCACCTGCGGCACGGTGAAGCTGACCGTGGCGGTGACGGTGATGCCATCGGCGATGCAGTCCTCCAGCACGTCCAACCCCGCGGCGGTGGCAGGAAGTTTCACCGCGATGTTCGGCGCCCAGTGGTGGAATCGATTCGCCATGGCCAGCATGCAGTCCCGGTCGCCGGCCCGCAGCGGATTCACCTGGGCGCAGACAAATCCCATCCGGCCCTGGCTGCTCTCATACGTGGGTACCAACTTTTCGGCCGTTCTGGTGACCGCGATGCGCATCAGCGCTTCGGCCTTCTGCTCGGCCGGAAGCTTTCGGCCGAGGACCTCCTCGATGGCAGGCGCCCATAAGGAGCGGTCTTTGGCCAACGCCAGGTTCGCCAGAAACGGGTTGGTGGTGACCCCCACCGCTCCCCGCGACAGGCCCAGGTCCAACTCGGCGGCTTCGGCGGAGTCGTGCCACCATGTCGTGGCGGTGCTTTCAATGACCCAATTGAGATAGGTGTTCGGCATGTCGATCCCCACATGTTGTTTTACCACCAGGCGGATGGGGAGTGTGAGAGCGGGGCAGGCGGGTTGGCAAGCCGCGGGCGTGGTATAGGTGGGAAACTAACGCGGCGGCCAAATTGGATTCGGCCTGGCGCGATCCCGAGCCGGGCCCGGTTCGTTTCAACTTCAACTTCCCAGAAGGCCTATAAATCTGCCGGCAACCGGCAGTTCTGCGAGTCGACGACACCACCAAGGGAATCCGCACGCTTTGGGGCTAGAGTTCCGTGACCGGCGTGTCACGGGACGAATTCGCAGTCAAAGGGCCAGCCACTCAGCGGAACGGGCGTTTTGCGTCCCCAGTCAGCCACAATCACCGGCGACGACAGACCCCTGTGAAGCTCCGGGGCGCTTGTGCATCAGTATTGGACGGGATAACGGCAATTAGGGGATGTTGAAAGTAGCTGGGTCGCGTATTGGAATCACCCCGAGCGCACGTTTCGACCCTTAGCTGGGACCGGATTGCCGGCCGCGTGTCTCTACCATAAGGTTCTCCAGCCAGAAAAGGCCGGTATAATGCAAGCTTGATGCGATCGTTTCTAACGCTGCTCCTGGCCGCGCTGGGTGCGCTAGGGCAGAGTCTCAACCTTTCCCATGATCTCGTCGCCAAGGGGATTGCGGCGCAGAACATGACTCCGAACACGCCCAAGCTCGATTCGCGGCCGCTGTTTCAGGCCGGCGTCGCCTACGCCTCGAGAAACAACATCCCGCTGGTCATCGCCGATCCCGGAAGCTACTACTTCCTGACGCTGAATAGTCAATATCAGCACGTGTATCTCAATGCGATCAACAACGTCACAGTGGACCTTCAACACTCCGACCTGTACCTGGGGCAAGGCAACATCACGGGGATTGACGTGAACAACTCCACGAATTTCACGCTCAAGAACTTCACCATCGATTACATTCAGTTGCCATTTACCCAGGCGACGGTCACCTCCGTGAACCCGACGGCGCGAACCATCGGCATCAAGCAGATGGAAACGTATCGGCTGCCTTCGTACTTGAACGCGGTGGCGGTGCCCTCGGGCTATGTCAACGACGGAGTTTTTGCTTACATTTTCCGCAACGGAATCGAGCTGCGGACCACGGGACGAATGCCCGTGGCGTCGCCCGTGACCGACACCTCAATCCAGATCACCGGAGACGATCCGTGGGCGACCGCGACGCAGCTAGCGACCATCCAACCTGGCGACACCCTCGTCCTGGAGCTGCGCGCCGGAATCGGAACGATTTTTGCAACTAACACCATCAGCTTTACACTCCAGGATGTATCGGTCTACGCGTCCGGATTCATCGGCGTGTTCACGAACTATGGATCGTCTGTCACCGTCGATCACGTACAGGTGATTCCGCGCCCCGGGACGGACCGGATGATCTCCACCAACGCGGACGGCATCCATCTGGCCCAGGCGGGCGCGAACAACGTGATCACCAACAATACGGTGAAGCGCGGTTGTGACGACGCGATTGCGATCGACGGGCAGTGGGCGGCGATCGTCAGCGCGGCAAGCTCAGGCACAACCGTGCAGGTCACCCGGCACAACAACGTACCGATCGCCGTTGGTGAGGCGTTCGAATTCATCGACATCACCACGGCCGCCATCGTCGGAACCGCGACCGTCACGGCCGAGAGTCCGCCGGTGAGCGCGCAAACGGGAAGCAACGGGGAGACGATTACGCTGACGCTGGATCATGCCGTGTCCGTGAAGCAGAACTTCGGCGTCGCGATCAACGATCCAAATTTGCGCGGGAGCGGCACCCTGATCAGCGGCAATTTGGTCGATCAACAAACGTTCGGGCGGGGCGTTTATCCGGCGGGCGTGGTCAATGTCACTGTCTCGAACAACATGCTCGAAGCGACGGACGGCGGCGGCATTCTGGTCGAACAAGATGAAGGCCTGTCCTACGACTACAAGACCGGGCCTTCCTCGAACATCACCATCAGGAACAATATCGTTGACAACGCGCTCGGCTTCGGCGTCCCAAGCTATAACGTGTTGAGCTACGCGGGAGCGATCAATATCGTCGCCTACGATGAGAATTTCAATTGGGTCAAGACGGCGTCGATGCCGAACATTAACATCACGAACAATTTCGTGACGAACTCAGTGGGCTCGGGAATCCGGATGGAGAACGTGAACGGAGGGAGCGTCACGGGAAACCTGGTGTTGAATTACGGGCTCGATCCGGCCGATTACCTGTGGTATTTGGCGCCCGGCGAAACCGTGGCGCAGATCGAATCCGAACTCAAACAACCTATTCTCGTCGTGAACAGCACGGGTGTCACGAACTCGAACAACACCACCTCGGGATCGTACGTCGCGAATCTGTCGAATGCGGACGGGAGTTATCGAGTCGCACCCGGGTCGATTGCCAGCGCATGGGGCCTGTTTCCTGTTTCTACGCCGGCGACTCCGGCAGGCGCCACGCTTCCAACGATACTCGGCGGGATCACCGTCAACGTTCAAGACAGCGCCGGCGTGTCGCGGCAGGCCAGCCTGTATTACGCCAGCTCGCAGCTCATCAACTACGTTGTGCCGCCGGGCACCGCTCCCGGTGTGGCGACGGTCAGGATTGGAAGCAGCATCAGTGCGGAGTTCGTCGGAGCCCTTGCGCCGGCGCTCTATGCCGCGAACGGCACCGGAACAGGTGTTGCGGCGGCAATCGCGGTGCGCGCTTCCTCGAACGGGACCCAAACTCCGGTGCCTGTGTTTCAGTGTTCTCCGACCTGCACCGCGACGCCGATGCCTCTCGGCGCCGCAACCGACATTCTGGTAGTCGAATTCTACGGAACCGGCATCGCGGGGCGCAGTTCACTCGGCAACGTCACGGCGCAGATCGGCGGCGTCAACGCGACGGTGGGCTACGCGGGGGCTCAATCGCAATATCCGGGCCTGGATCAGGTAAACGTGTACGTCCCAAGAGCGCTTGCCGGCGCTGGAGAGGTTCCAGTGGTGCTCACGGTCGACGGCGTGACGGCGAACGTAGTGACGATCAACGTCCAGTAGTCTGTGCCGGCTCGACTGCAGGTCCCGGTAGCCAGGCCGGCGCCCTGATGGGCCCATCTGGCGGCAGCACGAGCCCAACTCCGGTTCTGGCAAGTTAAGCGAGCCACATGGGCGAAAAGTTGCCGTCTCGCGGAACTACCAGTCGACAGGGTACGACCGGCGACAACCCGCGGGTCGCGGCACAGCGTTTACCCCGGTTACGGCGTGCAAAAGCTCCCGGGCGGAATACGCGCTACTCTTCCACGGCTTCCCGGGATGGCCCTTCGCCGCGGGCAAAAGCTGGCGAATCTGGGTTACGCGAAGTTGGCTCCGATCAGCGGCGGGTTTGCCTGGCGTCGAACACGGTACGTCCTCAGCCATTGGAGATAGCAGGCTGGGGGACTGGAGTCTGCCATCAGGGACCGTAAGAGCGAGACTTGCGTGCTTTTGGCTCCACTCCTACTCATCGGGCGCCAGACGGACCATTGCGGTCTGCACGAAACTCCGGTCACAACCGGCTTGCCGGGAGTAATTCGATACTGCGATCTCCAGATACCTGCCGGCAATCTTGTCTCGTCGGGATGCTGCTACGTTTGCAGAGCTACCGGGGCCGAGCCCGAGTTGCAGTGGCGATTCAAGGCGAGTGCTTGAATGAACCTTCGTCCGGTGAGCCTCTCCGCGCGAGCGTAGTTGAGATTCTCAGGCGCTCGTGGGGGTGCATCCTGGACGGCCAGCGTAAACGACCGGATGGCGACCGTGCCGTCGAAACCTTCCGCCTGCAGCGTATAATGCGTGGTGTGTTCCGGCACAATTTCCAGGCAATGGCTGTGAGTGGGGTAAACCCCTTGCAGCATCGGCGAGATGCGGACTGCCTTGGCGTTCTCGACGCCGTAACAAAGCTGCGCCTTTTCGCCAGGTACGAGGGTGCCGACACTGGCGTAGAACTGCAGAATCCGCACGGGGCCGGGTTTCGCATTCGCGGGGCGCACCCAGATGCGCGGATCGGAATGGCGCAGGACGCTCAGGCCCCACAGGGCCAGCAGCAACCCGGCCGCCACGCAAAACTTCGCCAAGCGGAACCGCATTCGTTAATTTGACTCCAGTCCCCTGGATTTGGTTTCAGGGTGCGCTACTCTTCTAATTATCATGCCAATTCGAATCGTTCAGGTAGACGCCTTCACCAATCAACCGTTCACCGGCAACCCGGCAGCCGTGATTGTGCTGCCCGCCGCGTCGGATGAAGCCTGGATGCGCAACGTGGCGCGCGAGATGAACCTCTCGGAAACCGCATTCCTGGTTCCCCAAAAAGGTGGTCCGCAAGACGGCGGTTACCACCTACGCTGGCTGACTCCAGCAGTGGAGGTGGATCTGTGCGGCCACGCTACCGTGGCCTCGGCGCACGTGCTGTGGCAGGACGGCCATTTGCCGCCAGACCGGCAAGCCAGGTTCTATACACGCAGCGGGCTCTTAACAGCCGACCGGCGGGGCGACTGGATTGAGTTGGACTTCCCCGCGAAGATCGCAACGGCCGCCGAAGCGCCGCCTGAACTGTTACCCGCACTGGGAGTCGCGAAGGCCCAATTCGTTGGCAAGAACGCCTTCGACTACCTGGTGGAAGTGGACTCCGAGCAAACGCTGCGCGGCCTGGCGCCAGACCATTCCACGCTGCGCAAGCTGCCGGTGCGCGGCATCATCGTGACGGCGCGCTCTTCCACGCCCGAGTTCGATTTCGTCTCGCGCTTTTTTGCGCCGGGGTCGGGAATCGACGAAGACCCGGTCACCGGCTCGGCCCATACCGCGCTCGGGCCCTACTGGGCCGAGCGTTTAGGAAAAACCGAATTCACGGCCTTCCAGGCTTCGGCCCGCGGCGGCGTGGTGCGCGTGCGGTTGAACCGCGACCGCGTGGTGCTAGGCGGGCAGGCTGTGACCGTGATGACGGGGGAGTTGGCGGCGTGACGGACCGTTCGGATCTCCTCTCCCACGATGTTCCCGATGAGGCGCCCCCGTTCCTGCGCACGTGGCGGCGGGTTTATGTCGCCACCCTCATCTATCTGGCCGCGGTCATTCTCACGTTCTACTGGTTCACGGAAGCCTATCGATGAGGCCGCTGGACTGGATCGTCCTGGTCACGGCGCTGATCTCTATTGTGGCTTACGGGCTGTACCGCAGCCGCGGCAGCAACACGGTGGACCGCTACCTGCTGGCAGGCAAGACCATGCCGTGGTATGCCATGGCGCTTTCGATCATGGCCACGCAGGCCAGCGCCATAACCTTCATCTCCACCACGGGCCAATCCTTCGTAGACGGCATGCGCTTCGTGCAATTCTATTTCGGGCTGCCCATCGCCATGGTGGTGATCTGCGCCACCGTGGTGCCGGTGTTTCATCACGCCAAAGTCTACACGGCTTACGAATATTTGGAGCAGCGGTTCGACGGTAAGACACGCGCTCTGGGGAGCTTGATCTTTCTCTGCCAGCGCGGGCTTTCCGCGGGGCTGACGATCTACGCGCCGGGGTTGGTGCTCTCGGTGATTCTGGGTTGGCCGGAGCGGGCCACCACCGTGATGATGGGCGCGACGGTGATCACCTATACCGTGCTCGGAGGCATCAAAGCGGTGACTTGGTCGGACGTGCAGCAGATGATCATCATCTTTGCGGGCCTGGTGATCGCGCTGGTCACGGTGATCGTGCTGCTGCCTCAGCCGGTTTCGTTCGGCGACGCGGTGTTTCTGGCGGGCGCCGCGGGCCGGCTGAACGCGGTGACCACGCATTTCGATTGGAACGACCGGTTCAACATCTGGAGCGGGTTGTTCGGCGGCACGTTCCTGTTCCTCTCTTATTTTGGATGCGACCAGTCGCAGGTGCAACGCTACCTCACGGGCCGCTCCATCGCGCAGAGCCGCCTGAGCCTGCTGTTCAACGCCGTGGCCAAGATCCCGATGCAGTTCTTCATCCTGTTCATCGGCGCCATGGTTTTCGTGTTCTACCTGTTCGTGCAGCCTCCGGTGTTGTTTCAGCAGGCGGAACTGAAGCGAATTCGCGGATTGAGCGACTTCCAGCCGCTGGTGCAGCGCTACGACCAGGCATTTGCGCAACGCCAAAAGGCAGCCTTGGCGCTGGTAGCGGCGCATCACGCCGGCGACGCCGCGGCCGAGCAAAGGGAGATCGGCCAATTCCGGGAGGCGCAGGAACAGATCAACGTCGCGCGCAACCAAGCCTCCAAGCTGGTGGAACGCGCCGGCGGCGAGAAGGGCTTCACCGACACCAATTACATTTTCCTCTCGTTCGTGACGCGGTACCTGCCGGTGGGGATTGTGGGATTGGTGATCGCGGTGATTTTCGCCGCCACCATGTCGGCCAGCTCGGGAGAAATCAATTCGCTGGCCACGGTGACTGTGATTGACGTCTACAAACGGTACATCCACCGGGAAGGCAGCGATCATCATTATCTGCTGGCTTCGCGCTGGGCCACGTTGTTCTGGGGTATCTACGCGGTGGTATTTGCCGGATGGGCAGGCCGGTTGGGGTCGTTGATTGTGGCGGTGAATAAGGTGGGCTCGCTGTTTTACGGCTCCCTGCTGGGTTGCTTTGTGGTGGCCTTCGTATTCCGGCGGGTGCGCGGGACTGCGACTTTTGTGGGGATGCTGGCCGGGGAATCGGCCATCCTGGCTACGGCTGTGTATACCGATGTTTCCTGGCTCTGGTACAACGTGATCGGCTGCGTGGTGGTAGTGGCGACCGCGCTGGCGATCACTTATACCGTCCCCGGAAGCATTTCCACCACACCATATACCCAACCGCGAGGATGACCAGGGCGATGGTCAGGCCGATCAGGTAGCGATCAACATTCTTTTGCACGGCCTGCCAGCGCTCACCCAGAAAATATCCCAGGCTGATAAAACTCGCCGCCCACAGGGCGGCTCCGCTATAAGCGAAGAGACCAAACTGAGGCGCTTCCACCGCGCTCATGCCGGCCGCGTAGGCCGTCAAGTGACGAACCCCGGGGATAAAATAGCCGAACGTCAGCCCCCAGTGGCCCACGCGGGCGAACCAGGCGTGCGCCTTGTTGATATGTTCCTCGGTGATGCGCACGTACCGTCCGTAGCGGTGGATGAGCTTCAGGCCGAACGTTCGCCCCAGAATGTAACTGATGGTAATTCCGCAGGCGCTGCCCGCAAAGGCCGACAGGAACGCGAGCGGCGGCGAAAGGTGGCCTTTGAACACCAGGTAGCCGGTGAAGGTGAGGAGGGTTTCATCCGGGACCGGAAGGCCGACGATGCCGAACACCAGCAGCGAGAAGATGGCGAAGTAGCCGTATTGGGTGATCCAGGCTAGGACGTGTTGTTCCATGAAGCTCAGAAGCTGCGTCGCGGGGTTAACCAAGGCAAGCTAAAGCATGCCGCACCGCTCACACCACCAATCCGGTGATCTCCACCGGGCCGCGCTGGCCTTCGACCACCACGATGCCGGTGGGCGTCACGTGGTACCTGGCGGCGTCAGCCTTGCGGTTGTACCCGATTTCGGTGTCCGGAGGGACCTTCACATTCTTGTCGAGGATGGCGTGGCGGACCTTTGAGCGCCGGCCGATGTCGCAATTGTCGAAGATGATGCAGTCCTCCACGAGAGCGCCTGCATGCACGCGGACACCGCGGCCGAGGACCGTATTTCTGACCACTCCGCCCGACAGGATGCAGCCGCCGGACACGATGCTGTCGATGGCTTGTCCGCGGCGGTTCTCATCGTCGAACGTGAACTTCGCCGGCGGATCGAAGTAGCTGCTGCTGCGCAGGGGCCAGGCGCGATTGTATAGGTTGAGGGCCGGTTTGATCGCCCGGAGGTCCATGTTGGCCTCGAAGTAGGACTCGATGGTACCCACATCCCGCCAGTAAGGCGTTGCATCTTCCGGTTCACCCGGTATGCGGTTCGTCTGGAAATTGTAGGCGTAGATCTCGGCGTTCCCGGCCAGCTTGGGAAGAATGTTCTTGCCAAAATCGTGGTCGCTGTCCGGTTCGTGGGCGTCGGCCCTCAGCAGGTCCAACAGGGTTTTCGTGGAGAATATATAGTTGCCCATGGAAGCGTAGACCTGTTCGGGATCGCCGGGCATGGTGGGGGCGTCGGGATTCTTTTCGTGGAAGGCCAGGATGTGGCCATCCTCGGAGGCCTCGATCACCCCGAACTCGACCGCATGCTTCCGCGGCGCGGGGATGGCCGCCACCGTGACCTCCGCCTTTTTGGCCATGTGGTATTCGATCATGCTGGTGATGTTCATGCGGTAAATGTGGTCGCCGCCGAAGATCGCCACTACGTCGGGGTTGGCCTGCTCCACCAGGTTAATGTTCTGGTAGATGGCATCGGCCGTGCCCTGGTACCATGACTCGTCGCGGGACCGCATCTGAGCCGGCACCGGGATCAAGAACTGCGATTTCAGCAGACTGCCGAATTGCCAGCCCTCGTTGAGGTGCTGCAACAGCGACTGGCTCTTGAACTGCGTCAACACGTAGATGGAATAAATCCCCGAGTTGATGAAGTTGCTCAAGACGAAGTCGATGATGCGGTATTTGCCACCAAACGGCACGGCCGGTTTGGCCCTTTCCGTGGTAAGCGGGGAGAGGCGGCTGCCTTTGCCGCCGGCCAGTACGATACCGAGGACACGGATGTGCATAATTGTTTAAAGCACATTGTTTCAGGCCAATGCGATTCTGGCAAGCACTAAGTTGATAGCCGTTTGTGAACCTGCCCCACAGGCGGGACTAAAATAGGTTTGGATGCCTGATATCAGATTCACTTCAGCCGCGGTGATCGGCACCGGAATGATGGGGCCGGGAATCGCCTTGACGCTCGCATTGGGGGGCCTCCGGACTACAATTCTGAGCCGGACTCCGGAAGGGGCGGCTAAGGGTATGGAGAAGGCACGCGCTCAAGCCCGGTTCCTCGCCGCGAACCTATTGGTTGACGGCTCCGTGGCCGCACGCGCGGCGGAGTCGCTCGCTGGATCCGCGGCGTTCGACGAAACCATTGCCACGGCCGATCTGGTGATCGAGTCCGGGCCGGAGGACATGACGTTTAAGCAGGAATTGTTCGCGCGCATGGACGGGCTCACGCCGCGGGCAATTCTGGCGACCAACACTTCCGGGCTGAGCATCACCGCAATGGCCTCGCGATGCGCGCGTCCGGAGCGGGTGCTGACCACGCACTTCTGGAATCCGCCGCATTTGATGCCGCTGGTGGAGATCGTGAAGGGCGACCGGACCTCGGCGGAGACCGCGGCGGCGGTTCGCGATTTGTTGCAGGCTTGCGGCAAGACACCGGTGGTTGTGCGCAAGGACCGGCCCGGCCAGTTGGGCAACCGGCTGCAGATGGCGCTGGTGCGGGAAGCTGCCCACATTGTGGCGGAGGGGATCGCCGATGCCAACGATGTAGACACCGTGGTCAAGAACGGATTGGGGCTGCGCATGCCGGCCTATGGGACTCTGGAGCACATGGACATGGCAGGACTGGACATGGCCCTCTCCATCCTGGACTATGTGGCCCAAGACCTGTACAACGAACCGCAAGCGCCAGCGCAGTTTCGCGAGCGGGTGCGGAACGGGAACTTAGGTGTGAAGACCGGCAAGGGCTTCTACGACTGGTCGGCGAAGAGTGCGGATGCCGTGAGGGCCGGGCGGGACGCGTTTCTGGTAGAGGTATTGAGATACCGCCGGGCTGCGGGAATTGCGGCAACATAATTGCCTGTTCTGATACCGAAATGAGCCTTTGCAACGCCAATCAACTACTTACCGCGTCCTTGGGCGGCGGTGTGCCGCCTTCTGAAAATTCCGTCTGCGGCACTGTGCCGCGTTGGAAGACTCCGGCAACCAGAACGGCATTGCTTCTGCTCGTTGCGGCCGGCATGTTTGGCCAGGTGGTTCCTGGCCGATATATTTTGGAACTTTCCGGCGATCCGGCGGCGGTGTCCACGGTGAAACAGGGCGCCCGTTTCGCGGCGCGCGAAGCCAGCTTTCCGGCGCGGCGTGCGGGTGTCCGGCAAGGGCAGGCGGCGGCGCGGGCCGGGGTGGCAGCGCACGGCGGCAGGGTTCTCGAGAGCATGGATACCGTGATCAACGCGCTGATCGTGACGATTCCGGACGCGCGGGCCCACGAACTACTACAAATACCGGGCGCGTTGAGATTGCACACGGTGCACCAGGTGAAGCCGTTGCTGAGCCACGCGCTGCCGCTCCACAAGGTGCCGGATGCCTGGAACACGCTGCCCCAGGGGCAGGCCAGCGCCGGGGCGGGTATCAAGATTGGAATGATCGACACCGGCATTGACGTGAATAATCCGGCGTTCAGCGATCCTCTGCCGGCGCTCGCGGGCTTCCCGAAAGTGCTCACGGCCAGCGATCAGCAATTCACCAACGCCAAGATCATTGTGGCTAACAACTACACCACGCTGCTGCCTGACGGCGGCGACCCCGATGCGGACGACCGCGACGGCCACGGAACCGGAACCGCGCTGGTGGCGGCCGGCGGCACGGCATCCACCCCGTACGGAGCCATCACTGGCGTGGCACCGAAGGCCTACCTCGGCAGTTACAAGGTGCTGGATGCCAACGGCGGCACGTCCGACGTGATTGCCAAGGCCGTTGACGATGCCGTGGCCGACGGCATGGATGTAATCAACCTCAGCTTGGGCTCGTACGTGACGTCGTATTCGGATATCGATCCGACCGAGGTGGGGATGGCGGCGATCGAAGCGGCTACGCAGGCCGGTGTGGTGGTCACCGTGTCGGCCGGAAACCAGGGGCCGGGCGCCGGCAGCATCGGCGATTACGCCAGCGCGCCGGACGCGATCGCGCTCGGCGCCATCATGAACGACCGCACACTGGGCTATGCCGTTACGGCAGGCAGCGCCGCGCCGGAAGAGGCTTTTCTGGGCGACGGGCCAGATCCCGGTACGTTGGTCAGCGGCCCGCTATTTGACGTGACCGAACTCGATGCCAGCGGGCTGGCCTGCTCGCCGCTGCCCTCTGGGTCGGTTGTGGGACAGGTGGTGCTGGTGCTGCGCGGAACCTGCCCGTTCGCGGACAAGCTGAACGATGTGGCAGCGGGTGGCGCGACGGCGGTGATCGTTTACAACAGCGCCACCGGCGCGTCGTTTCAGACGCTCTACCCCTCGGTGGGCACCGCCACCCTGCCGGCGATGTTCGTGGACCAAGCGCAAGGCGCCGATTTGAAAGCTCAACTCGCCGCCAACCCTGGGATTTCGGTATCGCTGGATTTCACTGGCGCAACCGCTTTTGCGGCACGGCCGGATCTGACCAGTTTCACCAGCCGCGGCCCCAGCATCGGCAGCGCGATGAAGCCTGACCTGGTGGCAGTGGGTGAAGAGATCGTGACCGGCGCGCAGAATTCGTTCTCGAGCGGCGAATCGTACAGCCCGACGGGCTTCATTGACACTGCCGGGACCAGTTTCTCCGCGCCACTGGCGGCGGGCGCGGCAGCCCTGCTGAAGGCGGCGCGCCCCGGCCTCACGGTGCAGCAGTACCGCTCCTTGTTGATCAACAGCGCGGGACCCGCGACTTCAGCACCGAACGTGCAGGCCTCGGTGCAGCAGGCGGGAGCCGGCGTGTTGAACGTGGCGGCCGCGGTCAACGGCACGGTGGCGGCGTACCCCACGTCGCTGAATTTCGGAACCGGCGCGGGCACGGTCAATAACACGCTGCAACTGGCGCTTTCGAATCTGGGAACGGCCGGCGACACCTTTACCATCCAGGCCGTGCCCACGGGGAACAGCCCGGCGCCGTCGCTTTCCGCCGGCAGCGTGCAACTGGACCCGAACGCCTCACAGCAGATTCCGGTGACGCTTAGCGCATCGGGCCTTGCTCCGGGCGAATACCAAGGCTACCTGCAGGTTACCGGAACCGCGAATTCCAACGTGGCCACGATTCCGTATTGGTTTGCCGTGCCCGGTTCGGATCCGTTGGGGATTACCGTGATCTACCAGGATTACTACGATCCGATCCGCAGTTTCTCCACGCAGGCCGTGGTGTTTCGCGTGGTGGATGTGGCCGGATTGCCGTACACCGGTTCGACGCCGCCGCAGGTCGCCATCACCTCCGGCGCAGGCACGGGCAGCGTTCGCGCCCTGTACCGGACGGGCGATATTCCGGGGACCTATGCCACCGACGTCCGAACTGGCACCAGTAGCATGGAATTGGCTATTTCGATCGCCGGAGTGACCACGAGCGTGGTGATTCCGGTGTATTGAACCATCTCACGCAAAGCCCGCCAAGAAGACAAAGAGACTCTTCTCGGAGCGCTTTGCGGTACGATTTCACTGACTCTCGGCCAAACAAGTACGCTGCGCGATATGGCTGGCAGCACGGCCGTAGTGCTGGAACCAGACGTTGCACAAGTGTTCCCGAATGCGGGGGGAAGTCAACAGGGCTCTCCGAGCCCTGGCAGGTTCTCGCCGGAGCGCCTAACTAACGCCGAGACTTGCACGCGCCCTCTCCCCGATCGCAAATAAGCAGCCCGGAAAATCTCCGCGGAATGCCGGCCTGAAACGATTCTGAGTGCTTCGTTGTAACGTGTTTGCCGCACGTTTTGTAAGAGCCGTTCCCAATGAACCCTGCCGTAGGCGATCTTCACGTCTTTGTCCGTCATGTCGACTTCCCCCGCCCAGATGCGCCGCTGATAGTCCCTGAATTCGGGCACGGTTCCCCTCCAATCGATCGGCTTGCCCGACGAACCCAGGAAGAGGAAAGCCATGGTGTAGAACAAGTGGGCGATCTGCTGCATGAGATGGAATCGGGCTAGCTGGTACTGATCGGGCGCTGCTCCAAAATATTCCTGAAGATAAACCACCTCCTCTTCGTCATTCGTGACTATCTGATTCGCAACCACCGCCAGGTCGGCATACCGGGCGAAGAACTCCTCGCATTCGGCTTTGGGGAGTATGTTCGCAGCCTGAAACTTCTGAAGGAATCCGTCCAAGGCAGGTCCTTTGTCGATTAGGAACGTGCATGAGGTGTTGAACGGAGCTCTGCCAAACGGCGTTAGTGAATGCAGCGTCAACAGCAAAGCGGGTAACCGGACCAGCGCCTCCGATACCGGAAGGGGTTCAGCCTCCACAAAATCTGTGACGGAAATCTTCTCTTCGATGTTGGTGTGCCAGACACGTGGCGCCACGCCTGCTTCTGCCGCCGCCTTCATGCATGTGTAGTGGCGCGTAGGATCCTCAGTACGCGTGATGATCTTCAAAAGGTAATGGCGATCCGCGCACGATCATGCGAAGGCTGCGTCGAAAAAATGCAAGTTTCCTCAGTTGCAAAGCCGCCGCACAACAAGGCGACCACTAGATGAGGATGCTCATTACGGCATCCGCCAGTTTTCTGCTCGCAGCAGCCGACAAAAGCATGAGTCTTGACAAAATATCACATTAGATATAGTCTCAAGTATTCATGGACGCGGAGGCGATTAAACGGTGCTTGGACGGCAGCGGGTTGCGGTGCACTCCTCAGCGATACGCCGTGATGGCATTCTTGACGGAACATAACCGGCATCCCACGGCTGCGGAAATCTTCGAAGCCGTGAATCGAGCGGATCCACGCTGTTCAAGGGCGACGACGTATAACAATCTGCGGGACTTGGTGCAGGCGGGTTTGGTACGTGAAGTGGCCGTCGAGGGCCGTGCCGCGCGATTCGATGCGAAAGGCATGCGGCATCACCACTTCATCTGCGACCGTTGCGGCAATGTGGAGGACATCGAGTGGTATGACGTGCCCAAGCCTGCCTCGGCCTCCCTTGGTAAGCGGGTTCTTCGCGAATGCGAACTCATTTTCAGGGGGCTCTGCACGAAGTGCGCTCCGCGGCGTGCATCCGGTTAAGTGGCGTAGGCGTGTGGATACCGGATGAATGGCTTGCGCTGGCAGGCGCGGCCGCCGGCGATTGCGCGAATGGGAAAGCCAGGATGGGTTCGTAGTTCGTCACAGTTTTTTGACTCAATTCGAAGGAAGATAAACATATGGAGAAAGAACTCAGCACCACAGCGGGGGCGCCTGTCCCCAGTAATCAGGAGCAAAACTTGTCAACCGAAACCAAGTGCCCGGTATCGAGCGGCGCTCGCAGACACACGGTGGCTGGGGCCCCGACCAATGCGGAATGGTGGCCGAATCAGCTGAACCTGAAGATCCTGCACCAGCACTCCCCCCTGTCCGATCCTATGGACAAGGAGTTCAACTATGCTGAAGAATTCAAGAGCCTCGACCTGGATGGAGTGATCAAGGACCTCCATGCCTTGATGACGGCATCGCAAGACTGGTGGCCGGCGGACTACGGCCACTATGGGCCGTTCTTCATCCGTATGGCGTGGCATAGCGCAGGCACGTACCGCATCGCCGATGGCCGAGGCGGCGCGGGTTCCGGAGCACAGCGATTTGCGCCCCTCAACAGCTGGCCGGACAACGTCAGCCTCGACAAGGCACGCCGGTTGCTCTGGCCGATCAAGCAAAAGTACGGCCGGAAAATATCCTGGGCCGACCTGATG
>Ga0075029_100000914_pt1 | contig 17018 bp, 13 predicted proteins | sample LitLauG_LLR_2013_FD_71391 | JGI IMG/M metagenome (GOLD analysis project Ga0075029, IMG submission 71391) | Freshwater sediment microbial communities from North America - Little Laurel Run_MetaG_LLR_2013 | ecosystem: Environmental > Aquatic > Freshwater > Creek > Sediment | place: USA...
CTGGGCGTCGACGCACGCGCCCGTGACGGCGACGCAGTGGAAATCGCTGAAGTAGGAATCCACCACCGCAACGTATGTCGCGCCGGTCAGCATCAAACCGCGTACGGTTTCGTCCTGCGCAGTGCCGTGCACCCACACACGGTCCAGAGTCAGGTGATTGAATCCGCCATCTTTGTCCGCCGCGATCAGGTTGTAAACAACTTTGCTCGGAATGGCGCGCGTAATCTCCAAACCAATCAGCCGGTAGTGATTGGCGCCATTTTGCAACACAACCGGGCCGCTACCGGACTGATCCATGACCAGCCTGGCAAGCACATTCTGCGGAGAAGGGCACACATACTCCGGCCTCCCCGGCAGCGACGCGGCGCCCGCATAACAAGGGGTAAGGCGCTTACTTTCCGCGGGCAGCGCTGCATCTTCCGCAGACGTGCGAATTGTGATCCAGTGCTGATCGTCGCAGGACTTGGCCGGTAAACGGAAAATGCCGGCCCACTGCGCGCCCGCGTCCAGGCGCAAGGTGTCTCCGCATGATGCATGGTCAAGCGCTCGCTGCAGGTCATCTCCCCGGCGGACCTGCACTGATTTGCCGGGGGACGGCGAGTTGGCCAAAGCTGTGCTAACGTAAGCGCGCGGCAATTCAGCGGGGCCGTCGAGGGTCCCTGTCTGACACCGCGCCGCTGGCGCCGACAAACTGCCGGCCACAGTGGCGATTGTGACGATGAGGAGAGCGTTTTCTATCCTCACGAGCGATTCTCCAATCCGTTCATCAGCCAGTCCGCCATCTTCGCAACGTTGTTTTCGGCAGCCGACGCACCCAGCGACGTTCTGACTCCTTCCACCCGAGCAGGTACCTCGTTAAGCTTTGCCACCAAGTCGTCCACGTTGCCGTCTTCATACGTGACAACTCCGGCAGGCCGGCTTCCGTTTTCGCTCGCGATCACTGGTACTCCCAGTGCCAGCGCCTCCAGCACCGAGGCGGCGACGCCGTCGCACGCAGGGGTGCGCAAGCACAGAGTCGACCGGCTCAGCAGCGTTAGAAACTCATCGTGGGGCAGGCTCCCGAGAAGCAACAGGCCATCCCGCTCGCCCGGCTGCCAGGCGGCGAGCCATTGCTGCATCTGCGTCAGTTCTTGGGCCGGGAATCCCAGCCAGATAAAACCGGCCTCGGAATGCTGTGACCGATAACGGCGCATCGCCTCGCGCAGGGTCTCCAGCTGATACTCAGGCCGGAACGAAACGTAGCAAAAGATAATTCTGGGCCATCTGGCGAGAAACACTTCAACGTCCTCGGGCAGACGCGCTGGGCTGTAGTCCACGTACTGTGGCGAAAACGTCGCAATGCTGGCGATCTTAGCTGGCGAAACGTCGTACATCGCAATCTCGCGCGCGATCTCCGGACTGTCGCAGGCGATCGCTCCTGCCGCGTGAAACAGCAGCCAGAAAGCCCACCGCCAAATTCCACGCGGTTGCGGGAAATAATACTGCGACAAACCGCCATGAAAGGTAACTCGCGTCGGATTTGCCGTCACTCTTCCAGTCAAGGCGGCCGCCAACGCAAGGAAGTATCCCTTCTTCGAGCAACCATTTACGTGCACGTTTAACCGGTAGCCCTGCAGCGCGTACCTCCATATCTTCCACAGAAAATCAAATCCATTCTGCACGTCCACATATTCCGGACTCTTCGCCCGCCGCCCTTCGTTGATTTTCAGCACCTCGCACGTCGAGCCACGGCGCCGCAACTCCGCTGTAACCAGCGTCAACTGCATCGCCCACCCGCACATCGGTGGAGGATAGTTGCCGATCTGAAGAATTTTCGCCCGTTTCATCTGCCACTTAAACCCACGACAAGTCGCCGGAAGCAAACAGCCTGCCCGCGCTCGTCCGCTGTTTCAGAAATAGTTTTGTGTCCCAATACCGGCGATACAGATCCCGTGCAGGAAGTCTGCGCGCACTTTCAGAAACATCCGCCAACTGGTAGGCGAACGACCTAAGCGTTTGACCGATCAAAGCCTGAACATTGGCCAGCGTCTGCGCACTCATCGCATCCTTCCACCGCGCGACCGGATCAAACTTCTCTGCATCCGCAAACGAAGTGTTCGGTCGACTGACTGAGCCGCTGCCAACCTTGCGAATCGCGTCATAGTCGAGCGGTTGGCCGATGAACTTTCCAACTGCGTTCAGCGTTTCTTGCCCGCGACGCACTAACGACTCAAATCGGACTTCAAAGTAATGACCGCCGAGCGCCCTCCCCGACTCTCTTGCTTTGCCAGCGATCCACTCCCAGTAAAGTGCGGCAACCTCGATCTCCTTCCCTCGATCCCATGCCAATGGCGCGATCCAGCCCTGTCTTGCCATGGAGAGAGCCACGTCGCGGCCATCGCGGATGACGTGAATGACCAAGGCATCCGGCAGCGTCTGCTTTATGCGATGCAGATAGAGCCCATGTTCCGGCGTGCACTCCGCAAATCGGCTCTTGCCCTGCCGTTGAGCCATGGCTTCCATTACCGCACGAAGGAATTCGCCGCCGTTCTGGCTTTTGTCGACCGCCGCGGAAAGGTCGCCCTCATTCAGATTGGTTTCACGGAACAATCTCGAGTTCTTCCAGCCCCGAAACATCCGGTCGAAGTTGCTGCGATTCGACAGGTCGCCAAATCGCGGCTCAAGCAGGTTGAAGACCTGACTTTCCGTCCTGTAGACGACGAAGACTCCCGTTGAGAGCAGCATGTGGTACAGCAACGTAGTGCCCGAACGGGGCGAGCCCACAATGAAAACCGGCGCATTTGATCGCGCAGTCGGGTTCAAGCCCGGCTCTCCGGCGCGACTTTCGCCGCGGCCTTGGGCCGGTCGTGCTCCAAACCAATCTCCGGTGGCCGCGGCAAATCATTCCACTCCTGCGAGCGCTCCAGAAAGTTCCTGTGCCAGAGCTCGAGCACCAGCATGCGCCACAACATGCCCGAACGGTTTCTACGGCCCCGCTCGTGTTCCCCGACCAACGCCTTAACGGCCAGCGGCTTGAAGTAACCTCTTTGCGATGTCCGCGCCTCAAGCAAAATGTCGGTTACCTGCTCGCGGCTCTCATCGCGCATCCATTCCACCAGCGGCAACTGGAAACCCTGCTTCGGCCGATGCAGCACGCCGTGCGGAACACCCAGTCGCTGGGCTAGTTTCTTGAGCAAGTACTTTCGCACGCCGCGGCGCAACTTCCACTCGGCCGGAAGACTTGTCACCCACTCCACCAGTTCGTGGTCGAGCAGCGGAGCGCGCACTTCAAGCGACGCTGCCATGCTCATGCGATCCACTTTCGTCAGAATGTCGTCGGGCAAATAGGTCTTGGTATCGAGCCAGATCATGTGGCTTAAGGAATCCCGCGCTGGAGCTTCGTCCCAGAGACCTTTCCACTCCTGGAAAGGGTCGGCGACATGTTTTGCCTGCTCCCGAAAGCTGTCAGTTAACAGACCATGCTCGCGGTGCAGGACTGGCAGGTACGAAATGTCGTCCAGGTAGCCGTCGCGCGGGTTCAACGTGATATTCCACATTCGGTTCTTGCCATAGACTCGATTTGGCAGGCGATGGTGCACCACGTCACGGTAGAAGCCTCCCAACGCTTCAGGCAGCGCGCCGAGTTCCCCACGGTCCAACGCCACGGAATAGCGGTCGTACCCGGCGAACAGTTCGTCGCCGCCATCGCCGCCAAGAGCGACGGTCACTTCCTGCCTGGCCATGCGGCACACGTAGTACGTGGGCAGCGTGGACGAATCCCCAAACGGCTCCTCCAGCATGCGTGTCAGGTAATCCAAGACTCCCTGTAGATCAGGCTTGACCACAAATTCATGGTGCTCGGTGCCAAAGTGCTCGGCCACCGCTCGTGCGTGATGGGACTCATCGAACCGTGGGGAACCGAACCCGATGGAAAAGGTCTTGATCCGCGACGAACTTTCCCGTGCCATCAGCGCGGCCACAATCGAGGAGTCGACGCCCCCGCTCAGCAGAAGCCCAATTGGCACATCGCTGACCAGGCGGAAGCGAACTGCCTCCGACAACCGCTGCTCCAGATCGCCCAGGCAGTCTTGTTCGCTGACCACAGTGCGCGTGCCATACTCTGGCAGTTCCCAGTAACGTTGCGCGGTGAGTGTCCCGGAGCGGTATTCAGCGAGATGTCCGGGGGCAAGTTTGTGAATCTCCTTGAACGCGGAGAGAGTCCCCGGAATATAGCCGAAATACATGTATTGCAGCACACCTTCCGTGCTGATTTCGGCGAGTTGCGGTGCAATCGCGAGAATTGCCTTGATTTCAGAACCAAACAGCAGGCGGTCTTTGTATTGAGCGTAGCAGAGCGGCTTCTTGCCCAGGCGGTCACGCACCAGAAGCAAACTTTCGCGGCGCTGGTCATGCAGAGCGATGGCAAACATGCCGCGCAGTTTTTTTACGCAGTCCGCACCCATCTCCTCATACAAATGTACGATCACTTCAACATCGCTGTGCGTGTAGAACCTGTGGCCCCGCTGTTCGAGTTCGCGGCGCAATTCGCGGTAGTTGTAAATCTCGCCGTTGCACACGACCCAGACCGTCTTGTCCTCGTTGTGAATCGGCTGATGGCCGCCCGCCACATCAATAATGCTGAGCCGTCGAATGCCCAACCCTATGTCTGCATGCGTGTAGGTGCCTTCGTCGTCCGGACCGCGGTGCACCAGGACATGGCACATACGGCGCAGTTCCGCCGGATCGGCGACGGCGCCAACCGGACCTGCGATGCCCGCTATTCCGCACACTGCTCCACCTCCGCAGCGCGATGTTCCGTCGACGCGGCAAGCGCGGGCCGTCGGCCCTGCACCGCAATCGGTTCCTCCAGGACTTTCAAATCCTGGAGGCCACAACCCTCGTACCAGCGAAACACTTCCACGTAAGTGTGCTTGGACTGGTACCACGGCGAGTACCAATCGAAAGTGTCCAGCACGCGCCAGGTTGAGTCCTCGTTAAACGACATCGGAAGCAGCCATGCCAGCGCACCGCTTGCCTTGCGCCCCACCCACGGAATCTTTCTCAACCCTCGATGCACAGCATAGAGCGGCACCGCGAGCTTGCATAGCGAGTGAAGCGTCTCCGGCTTGATGCGCCTGGTGAATTTTCGGTACAAATCGCTCATCCGGTACCACGGATTGTAGGCGCTGTAGAGCCACACAGCCATTCGGCCTCCGGGCTTCAGCAGCGGCGGTAGGGCCTTGAACGCGCGCTCGCAATCCGGCGTGTGATGCAGCACGCCGATGGAGTAGATGTAGTCGAAACTCTGTTCGGCAAACGGCAGCTTGAAAACATCCGATTGAAAAATGGTAGCCTCGCGGCCTTGCAGATTTTGCGCCGCCGCCTCCACTGCCAGGCTCAAGTCAATTCCGACCACCTGCGCGCCCCAGCGGGTTGCAACCTCGGCAAACCGTCCCATGCCGCAACCCACATCGAGCACCAGCCTCCCGGCAAGGTCTTCGGGAACAAAGCCGGTACGCCGGTGGAATGCGTTCTCCGACCGCTGACTCGTGGAACTGTCGAGCTGCGTCTGCTTGTAAAGCGCCCATTGAAACCCGAAACTGCCTGCGTAATTCTCAGTGCCAACAAACCGCACCACGCCATTGACTCTCGGGTAAAGTTCCCCGCAACCCGCGCACGTCAAGCCCTCCAGGCGGTCTTGCAGTTTTCCCTTGCATTTCAGACAGCGAAGGATCGCAAGAATCCGGTCGCCGATTTCCACTGCGCTCAAGCCTGTCCCTCCGCCGGCTGCCAGTGCCGGGTCCGCTTGGATCCGGCTGGCGTTGGCTGCTGCGGCAACTCCTCCTTGCGGCCCGCAATCTGGTAAAGTGCGCACACGTATCCCACCATGAAGTAGGGGAACAGGTTATATTCGGTTGAAGCAAACAGCGCGCCCGCCAGATAGGCTGCCAGCGCTGCCCACAACGCGCTGGTCCATAGCCGGATTTCTTCGCTGCCGGCATAGCCCGGCAATTCCCTCACGCTTCTGACTTTCCGCGAGGTCAACACCAAAAGGGCCAGGAACAGCAGCAACGCCGGAATCCCAGCCTCGGCGCTGAGCTCGGTATAGGTGTTGTGCGCCACGCGCCACTCGCCGGTATACGCCGCAAAGTTGCCGGGGCCGACGCCGAAGATGGGATGCGTCACGGTGAGCACAATGCTCTCTTTCAGCAACTGCTGCCTCGCCTCGAACGATCCGCGATCGAGTGATCCCTCCACGTTACCGCCGAAAATGCTCTGCATGCGCGCCAGGTAGTGCGGCGTGACCACCACCACGCCCACCGCGAGCAGGGCCACCACCACGGTCCCCATCAAAATATAGGGCCGCTTGCCTTTGATCCCGAACTCCCAAACACACACCATCGCCGTCACCACCATCGCCAGCAGTCCGCTGCGCGAGTACGTCGCGACCACTGCCCAGCCCATGACCGCCAATCCGGCTCCCCACAGCAGCTTCTTTGCCGCTCCACGGGCTGCAATCATGAACGCCACACACAGTGGAAAGTTGATGGCAATGTTGATCGCCAGATCGTTCGGATTTTCCAGAATGCCTTTCTGAATACCCATCAGCCGGCCTTGCAGCATGTGATGTGCGGCTACCGATGCCAGGGTCACCAGCGCCACGGCCGCCGCCTGAATGAACAGCAACCGCCGCAGTTCTCGCACCGTGGTGGTGACGCCGTAGATCAGAAGCGCCACGATCACCCCCTTGGAGAACTTGTTGACCACCGTATCGAACGCGCCGCCGCGCCAATAGGCGAAAGGAATGCACAACAGCAAGTGCACCAGCAGGACGATCAAAATCTTCAACTCGGCGGTCAGGCGGTGCCGCTTGCTTGCCGGAACGCCGAACAGAAGGGCCGCCAAAGCTATCCCGCCGGCGATCTTGTTGATCGGAACGATTGCCAGCCCCGGAATGAAATCCTCCGGCCGGATGTAGTAGAGCACAGAAAAAATAACCAGAGCGCTATAGGCGAGGCTGCTGCGCAAAGGCGCCATGCCACGCATCCTGCGTCGCCATGCCGGCGGTTCGGCGCGCGTGACCACTGCCTGCGGCATTTCGGTTTGCGTTCCGCTCATCTGGCTCTTGGCTTGGCGGCGGCCCTTCTCCGCAACTCGCGCACCTTCACCGCGTCCATGCAATTCGCCGCCCGGTCACAAACGCGGTCAAAGCCACCATGGCCGCGGCGTTCAGCACTACAAAAGTTCGCGCCGCATCCGCGGCACGGCCCACTGGTCCGGCCTTCGACAATCCCATCCAGGCCAGCAAGCTCAGACCATACACCGCGACTTGCGACCACAACGCAAATCGGTAAGGCTCTCCGCGAAGAAACGCGGAAGAAACCAGCAGGCCAAGCAAAGCCAGGGGAACCGCCAACCGCATCAGCTTGTGGCTCACGAACGAAAACCAAGCCGGATTGACCGCGCCCAGAAGCCACGGCTCCGAACGAACCAGTTGATAATTCCCGCTCAGGGTGCGGACTTTGCGCGAGAACTCCCGGCCTGCTCCCAGGTCAGCGCAATCCCAGGCGCGAGCGCGACCGTCCCACACCACCCGGCGGCCCTGTCGAATCACCTGCATCGGGATGAAAACATCATCCAGAATCATGCCCCTCGGAATCGTTCCCAGCAGGTCTCGCCTGGCGGCGTAAAGTGCGCCAGTCGCCCCAATCACCGATCCTGACGCGGACTCCCATTCCCTGATTTTCTTTTCCATCCTCCAGTAAAGTCCCATCCCCTGCGTGGATTCATTGCCGTCGGCATCGAACGGAGGAGTTTCGCCCAGCATCAGTTCCCCGCTCACGCAGCCGACCGTGGCATCGGCAAAATTTTCCATCAGGAGGCGCAGCGCAGCGGATTCAATCCGCTGCCGTGCATCGACAAAAACGACCACCTCTCCCGTCGCCGCAGCGATGGCATCGTTCAAGCCACTCGCTTTCCCTTGTCCCAACAGTTTCCGGCAAATCGTGATTTGCGATTTGTCCCTGAATGTCTCGATGATCGCGTCGGTCTGGTCGGTCGAGCCGTCGCTGACGACCACAATCTGCAACCGCCCGGGCGGATACTCGAGCGCCAGCAGATTGCGCAGTTTCCGCTCCACCACATCCTGCTCGTCGCAAACCACCATCACGATTGACACCGTCGGCTCGAACGGCGCGCGCTTTACCGGATGCGGCCAAAGCCACGATTTCACCCTCAGCCACACCACATAGCCTAGGTAGGTGTAGGCAATCCACGCGGCCGATGCCCAGAAGAGCCACTTCATTGCGCGCCCCGCCCCAGCACTACGATTTTGATGGTTTGAAACATGATCAGCAGGTCAAGTCCGAGCGACGCATTCTTGATGTAGAACAAGTCGTACTGCAGCTTCTCGCGCGCATCCTCCAGGGTGTTGCCATACTTGTACTGCACCTGCGACCATCCGGTAATTCCGGGCCGGACCGCATGCCGCACTCCGTAGTAGGGAATTTCGCGGCTCAGCCAATCGACAAATTCCGGCCGCTCCGGCCGCGGGCCCACGAACGCCATGTCGCCTTTCAGCACGCACCATAGCTGCGGAATCTCGTCCAGCCGCGAAGCGCGAAGAAATCGGCCGATGCGCGTGATACGCGGGTCGTCGTCACAGGCCCAGGTCGCGCCTGTGTCCGCCTCCGCATCCCGGCGCATGGTGCGGAACTTGTAGCAAAAGAACTCGCGTCCTCCCCGTCCTACTCTTTTTTGCCGGTACAGTACCGGCCCGGGCGAGTCCAGTTTGATCGCCAGCATGATCAACGGTATTAACGGCAGCGATCCCAGCAAGACGAAAGCGGCAGCGACCGTAGAGAGCAAACGGCGGATAGCCGCCAGCCCGCTCTGGAAGCGGAATCCTTCGGCAAAAATCAGCCAGCTGGGGTACAAATGCTCCACTTCGATACGGCCATAAATTTTCTCCAGCCAGTTCGTCGCTTCCTCGACTTTTACTCCGGCCAGCCGCAAATTAAGCAACTCAACCACCGGCATGGTGCCGCGCCTGTCCGGAAGAGCAACAATCACCCGGTGGACGCCTTTTTCTTTGGCCAGTTCCAGAAGGTGATCGGCCATGCGGTCGCGCGTCCACTCACCATCCAGGTTGCCCGTCCACCCGACGACATCCACTCCCAGCTCGCGCTTGCGCAGTCCCTGCACCAGGCGCTCGGCTCGTTCTCCAGTTCCTAAAACAAAAACCCGTTCGCGAAGGAATGGTTGTTTTGCCAGCCATCTATAGATCGCACGCCAAAAGAAAAGCAGAACCGTGAGTAAGGCCAATCCAAGCACGGCGGCGTCGCCGCCGGGCAAATACTTCGGCAACAGGAGAATGCCCGCGGCCAGGGCAAGGGCCGCCCATCCCAGTGCCAGTAATTGTTTGAAAGCCTGCTCCAGCCATCCGCTCGGGCTGGTGGCGTCATAGCGGTCCAGCCAGTGCGAGAACAGCAGAACAATCGCGGTCGCAAGCAGGATCTTGAAGTATCCTCCCTCGACGTTCAGCGCCAGCCAGCTATCGTCGCGCCTCCACCAGATCACGCCGAGCAGGAACGATGTCCACACCACAACCGCTTCGCCCGCCAGCAGCACGAGCGTACGCAGCGGGTAATGCACTTTGAAGAGCCGGATCAATTCTCCCCACTCTGCCTAACTTTCGGCCGGACGCGATTTCGGTCCGCCTCGTAGTAGTAGCCCGCGTAGGGCGACTTCTCGTCCTCGCTTCCGTTCAGCACCACGCCGATCAGCGCCTCGTCGGCAAACTCGGCCCGCGCTTTTTGTGCGGCATCGGCCGGCGTGGAGTTCGACCGCACCACCATCAGCACGCCATCGCACATTTTCGCCAGCATGCCCGCATCGGCGACTGGCACCGCCGGTGGCGAATCTACAATGATCCAGTCAAACAGGCTCTCCACCCGCTGCAGCAACAGCTTGACCCGCCCGTTTGCCACCAGTTCCGCGGGATGGTCGGAGTGCTGGCCGCTGGGAATGAAAAACAGATTCTCCAGCGGGCCGCATTGCATGATGGAAAACTCGTCGCTCTGCCCCTGCAGATAGTCGGAGACGCCCGGCGTTCCGCTGGCGCCGAGCAACTGGTGCAGCCGCGGCGCGCGCAGATCGCAATCAATCAGAAGAACTCGCCGGCCATGCTGCCGGACCATCGCCTGCGCCAGGTTGGCCGCCGTGAACGACTTGCCTTCTTTTGGCAGGGCGCTGGTCACCAGGATCGTCCGCAGCGGCCGCACTTCCCGCACCGCGTAGAGGCGCGAGCGCAGCGTCCGGAATTCTTCAGTCCCGGACCGCGTGTCGTCACCGTCGAAAAACAACATGGTCTTCGGATCGGGAGTCCACTGCGCCCGCCGGCAACGCTCCAGTAACCCTTCCTGCCCTGCGGCGGCAGCCGCTCGCGGTTCGGCCTGCGGCGCGCTCGGGTGAGTTGCAGGCGAAGTCGCAGCTGCAACCTCCGTCGCTCCCCGCGTCTGCTCCGCCTGTTTCAGCGCGTCATGAATCCGGCTCATCTTGTTCCTTTCACCCTTTATCTGCGCGAGGTCGCTAGCCGCGGCCCAACTTCAACCGCTCCGCCAAATCCGCGAGCGAGCGCAGGGTCCTTCCCAAGTCAATTCCTGCGGAAGTTCCCTCCGCTTCCTTGACCACCGGGGGATTGATCGGAAACTCCGTCAGCTCAAGATCTTTGGCGACCGAGTCCACAACATCCGCGCCAATCATCTTCTGCTGGTCCGCAAATGCGCTCACCAGGCAGTGCTCGCACATGATATTGATCACGCGGGGAATGCCCTGTGAGTACTGGTGCAAGCTTGCCAGCGCGGCGTCCCCAAAAATCTCTTGCTCGGCTCCAGCGATGCGCAGCCTCTGTTGAATGTAAGCCCGCGTCTCCTCCGCGGAGAAGGGCTGCGTTTTTGCCCGCAGCGTGAGCCGCTGGCGCAACTGCCGCAACTGCGGCAACTTCAGTTTCTGCTCCAACTCCGGCTGCCCCACCAGCACAATCTGCAGCAATTTCTCGGTGGCCGTCTCCAGATTGGTCAGCATGCGGACTTCTTCCAGCACTTCCTCCGAAAGATTCTGCGCCTCATCCACAATCAGGACCGCAGTCTCACCCTGCCGGTAGCGCTCCAGCAGCCACTGGTTCAGATGCATCAGAATCTGGCTTTTCGTCGCATCGGCGGGCAGGCCGAAATCCGCCATCATGTAATCCAGAAACTGGGTTACGTCCAGCTTCGAATTGAATACGAACGCCGTCGCCATCCGCTGCGTGCGCAGCCACTCCAGCAGCTTGTTGATTAGCGTGGTTTTCCCGGTACCTACTTCGCCAGTCAGCAGCACAAATCCCTTACGGCTCTGGATACCGTAGGTGAGACACGCCAGCGCCTCTTCCGTATGCCGCGTCAGAAACAAATAGCGCGGGTCCGGATTCACATTGAACGGGTTGTCACGCAGCCCGAAAAATTCCTTGTACATGCTTCCTTTTCACACCAACCTTCGCGGCGCTAAACCTACGCCGTCCGGCTCTTTCCCCACAACCGGCCACCACCCGGCCCTGCAGGCCTCTTCTCTCCCACCCAGGGTAGCGAAGCCAGAAGCGGCAGCTGCAATGCAGCCTCGGCGTCCGCCTCGTTACGAATCGACTTGTCCATCAATTCCAGTGACAATGCCAGCACCAGCCCGACCATCAGTCCCATGCCCAATCCGCCCGCTGCAAACAGCGGACGATTGGGAAAACTCGGGTCAGAAGGCAAGCTGGCAGTGTTGAGCAACCGCATCTGCTCGCCTTTGGCCTGCTGCTCCATCTGCAGTGAAATCTCGGACTTGCCTTTGTCCGACAGCAGATCGGCGTACACCTTCTGCGCGTTCGCATCATCCCGGATGAGCTGGTTGTATTCCTGTTCAATCGCAGGACTCAGCGAGATTCTCCCCTGGTACGTTGCGATTTCCTCCTGCAACCGCTTCTGGTCGCGGGTAGCCGCAGCCAGTACGTCGCCGTATTGGTGGACCTGCAGACGCAGTTGCCTGATTTCCGGAGGCTCGGTGGCCGAGCCTTTTTCGTCGGTGTCTCCCGGCGTCGCCGGAGCATCCTTGATTTCCTTCAGTTTCTTCTTGATCGACGCGATATCAGCTTTGGTCTTGATCACGTCCGGATGGTCCGGCGTGTAGCGCGCTTCCAGATCAACCAACTGGGTTTGTAGAAGCTCCAGCTGTTTTTCCAAAGTCTGCGGGTTGGTGCTGGATTGCAGCGCGTTCCACGCCGACAGCTGCTGCGACAGCAGAGACTCGGTATAGGCCTTGTCCTGCTGTGCCCGGTTCAGCACCTGGGCATTGGCCTCGAGCTGGGTGTTCAGCCCCATCAGAATTTTCAGATTGTTTTCTTCATCGCCCGGAAGCTGACCCACGTATCGCTTTTTGAAATCCGCCAGCTTCGATTCCACGTCGTCCAGATTTTTCTTGGCATCTTCAACCTGTTTGCTGAAGAAGTCGGTCTGGCCTTTGGCTGCGTCCTGGCGGCTTTGCAGGTTTTCTTTCAGCACCAGCGAAGTCAGCTCGTTGCACAACTGCTGCGCCAGGGTGGGATTCGACGCCGTGTAATCTACAAAAAAACCGGGAACATCGCTGCCGGTCTGCCCCGGCTTATGCCTGGGCGCGCCCTGAGCATCGGTGGGCATGGCTTCGATGTGCAGGTTCAGCCGGATGTCGTCGATCACATCCTCCGGCGACTGCAGTCCGTGCACCAGCCTCAGGCGATCCACCAGAGGCCGCAGCTGGCTCTCGCTCTTTACCTGTTGCTCCAGCGTCGCGATGCGCTCAGTCAGGTCCTCGGTAACCACCGACTGCACCATCCCCTCCGGGACCTTCTGACCCTCAACCAGCACCGCCGACTGTGATGTGTACTTGGCCGGGAAAAAATACGAGACCGCAAAGCCGGCCAGCGGCGCCAGCAACGCCGGAATCAGGAGCAGTTTCGCCCGGCGGCGCAGCATGGCCACGTAATCATCCATGCTCAGTTCGCGGTTCTCAATCATGTTCGTTCCTCTTCCGCAATCCAGTTCAGTCGATTCGTATCGGCTTCGGCGCCCAGTCAATGCCCACGGTTGCAACATGCCGTTGCGAGGTCCTCTCGCAAACCGGCCCAGGTACTGCACATGCACCCGCATTGAAGTAAAGGTCGTTGAACTGATAGCTCACATATCCGTGCAGATTGCGCGTGAACATGCGGTGCAAGGCCGCTCCGGCAAAACCGTAACCGTAGATCGCCGCGTTCACGCCGACACCCGCCGGGGTGGGCTGCAAGCGCTGGCTGTAGGCATATCCCGCGTCGGTCCCCACGCTCCAAAGCCGCGTCAGGGGCCGCTCCGCCCCGAATCGCAATACATCGCTCTTCTGCCCCGCAAAAAATCCCGATCCCGCGGTGTTGTAGTGGTCGTAACTTAAGTGCAAAGAAGTTTGCGGGAAACGGTATCGCAGCGACACTCGGCCTGCCGCCCCGACGCTGGTGCTCTGCACGCCGAGAATCGCGATCTGGGTGATTTGCGGCCCAATTCCTGCCAGAAAATCCATCCGGCCGCTGAGCCGGTGCCCCCACATCAACTGCAGCACATGAGAATGAAAACCGAGCCCAGTGGCAGAAAAGTTGAAGCCCTGATATCCGTAGACCAGCGCGCCTTGATCGTGCGGGCCAAGCACGCGACTGTAGCCAGCCTGCGCCGTCACCTGCGAGTTTCCGATGAACCCAATGGGTTGAAAATCCGGCCCCAGCACGGTTTCATTTCCGGTAAAGTGCAGCACTCCGTAGCCCGCGGCCAAAGTCAGCGATGACTTCGGGCTTAAGTCTTCCACCACATCGGCCAGCGTCAGGTTCATGATGCGCGGAACTTGGCCCAGCGAACCAAAACTGCCCCCGCCAAAAAACACCGGGCTCGATCCTCCGCTCAAGATTCCGCCCAGCCCATTCAAGCTGCCATAGGCCGCGCCGAAAGTTCCCTCGGGCAAATAGTTGAACGAGTTATGGATACCGAAATGCCCGCGCTGCCACTCCACCCGCTGCTCGACATCGAATTGCTGGACGGACCGCACCCCGATCCCGCTGGCGTTGTAGTACGCCGCCCCGCCTTCATACTCCAGCACCAGCTTGTCGTGACTCCACTCTCGCTGCAGCGCCAGGCTGCTCAGCCCCCTCGTCACCGACTTAACGGCGCCACCACCCAACCCCGACTCCACGTTGGTGTCGACCGATTCGCTGAAATGCAAAGCAGGCTGCCAGAAATTCTTGGGACCGGTCTCCGGCTCCAGCGACGGCACATCCAACCCCGAAATCGGGGGATTGTCGACCGGATTGATGGGTGGACTGGCGACTGCGGTGCTCTGCGGTGCAGTGGTCGGCGGCGGCGCAGGGTTCGCTCCGCTGTCCTGCGCATGCAGTGCGGGCGCGGCCATCAGCAACAACGACAGCCAGCAGCCTCTTTGCGAAAGTATTCGCGCAATCATTACGGAACCACCACCGTGTCGCCGGGCTGCAGAACAATATTCTGCTGAGGATTTTTGCCGCGGATCAGTTCCTTGTACTTCACCGGAATCGTGACCTGCTTCCCGTTCACAGTCCTCAGCACATAGATCCCCTTTAGATTTGCAAACGGCGTAAACCCAGCGTTGGCCAGCGCTTGCAAAACCGTCATGTTCGGCAACAGCGACATCGCGCCTGGGTGCGTCACTTCTCCGGTCGCAAAAACCCGCCGGCTGTTCATCTGCGTCACCACCACGGTCACACGCGGGTCGGCGATATACTTCTTCAGCTTGTCGGTGATCGCCTCTCCCAGCTGCATCGGGGTCATTCCGGCTGCCTGCAGGTCATTGACCAGCGGCATGGATATCTTTCCGTCAGGCCGTACCGGCAGAGTCGTCGTCAGGTCCGGCTCTTTCCAGACGGAGATGTGCAGCATGTCGTCCGCGCCAATGACGTAGTCATCCGGAGCCACCGCCGGGGGCGGTACGGGCGGAGTCCCAGGTTTCGCATCTTGGCCCCATGCGGCCAGTCCCAGCGCCAGACTCGTCACCAACGCACAGCCGGCTGAGGTCAACCTGCTGTGCTGTCCAGCCACCCTGTTCACTGGTTCCATCCGGCTCACTCAACTCCTTGTAAATTATGGCCTAACCTTGCCTTTCAGGCTTCAAAAAACAGTGAATTTGCAGGGAATTTCGTCCATCCGCCGGAGCCAAGCCCGCGAGGCTGCAAAATCCTGCAAACTCGTGGTCCCGGCAGGCCCTGAAACCCTGTTCTCCAGCCTATAAGTTATGGCCGCGTCAGCCAAGTCTCGCGCTATGTTCGGTGGTGCCTTGGTCCGGGTTCCTTCGCGAACTTCGCGGAAGTTCTTTGCGGTTGGAGGGTTTTGACGTTCGCGCTTCGAATACGAACGCTACACTCCCGCCCGTTGCGCCCCACTGGCCCTTCCCTTATGCTCAGGGCTGCCTTTGCGTCTAGGGGCACATGCCAAGGCCATGGTGGAAACCGCACCTCCCGGTCATCCCGCGCCACCAATCCCTCGCCCTCCTGCTTGGCAGGTGCTTACGCTCGCCGCCCTTGCCGTCTGGCTCTACTATCCGACAGTCCTCCATCTCGCCGCCCAGTGGTCGCATGATCCGAATTTTTCTCACGGCTTCCTGGTGCCGCTGTTCTCAGGGTTCATTCTCTGGCGGGAACGACACCACTTGTCTTCCCTTCCATTGGAACCATCGTGGCCCGGACTGGCCGTTCTCGCCCTAGCGATGCTCCTGCTGGTCGCCGGACAACTTGGCGCCGAATTGTTTCTGGCGCGGGTTTCGCTGCTGGTGCTGCTCGCCGGATTGGTCGCGCTTCTTTTCGGATGGAACCATCTCCGCGCCGCCTTGTTCCCTTGGGCCTTCCTGCTGCTGATGATTCCCATTCCCACCATTCTGCTGAACCAGATTGCGCTGCCGCTCCAGCTTCTGGCTTCGCGCGTCGCATCGTCCACTCTTCCCCTGCTCGGCGTTCCAGTCTTGCGCGAAGGCAACGTCCTCAGTCTGTCGGTCATGACGCTGGAGGTTGCCGAAGCCTGCAGCGGCATCCGTTCGCTGATGTCGCTGGTCACTCTGGCCATCATTTACGGCTATTTCGCCGAACGCCGCATGCTGGTTCGCATTCTGCTGGCGCTGGCGGCCGTGCCTATCGCGGTTGTGGCCAACAGCTTCCGCATCATCGGCACCGGGCTTCTGGTCCAGTTCTGGAATCCCGATAAGGCCGAAGGTTTCTTTCACACCTTTCAGGGCTGGCTGATCTTCTTGGTCTCGATGCTCCTGCTTTTTGCCACACATCGCCTGCTGCTGCGCATCCTGCCAGAGGAGACCTCGGCATGAAAGCCTTTCTGCGATTCCTGGCCGCGTGCATCCTGCTCCTGTCCACAGCGCTGCTGCTGCAAGCCCGGGGCTACCACGAGATCGTTCCACAAGCCCCGCCGCTCCGGTCATTCCCCGATCACCTCGGCGCATGGGCCGGCATTGACCTTCCCATCGATCAGGATGTCCTCGACCGCCTCGGCCCGGGTTCTTTCCTGCTGCGCCGCTACAGCCCGGTTTCGCCCGCTCCAGAAGCCACTCCCGCCATCGACCTGTTTGTCGCTTACTTTCCCAGCCAGCGCGCCGGCGACACGATTCACTCGCCGAAAAACTGCCTCCCCGGCTCGGGCTGGACTCCTACGGAAAGCCGCGTCGTCACCCTCACCCTGCCCGGCCATCCCCCATTTCCTGCGAACCGTTACGTCGTCTCGCGGGGCGACGCCCGCACCCTCGTTCTCTACTGGTATTGGGCGCACGATCGCGGTGTGGCCAGCGAATACGCCGCTAAGTTTTACCTGGTGGCCGACGCCATCCGCATGAACCGCAGCGACGGCTCGCTGGTCCGCGTCACCACCCCCATGCTCCCCGGCGAAACCTCCGAATCCGCTCAGCAGCGCGTCCTGCCCTTCACCGAATCACTGAGC
>Ga0075029_100000916_pt1 | contig 16998 bp, 23 predicted proteins | sample LitLauG_LLR_2013_FD_71391 | JGI IMG/M metagenome (GOLD analysis project Ga0075029, IMG submission 71391) | Freshwater sediment microbial communities from North America - Little Laurel Run_MetaG_LLR_2013 | ecosystem: Environmental > Aquatic > Freshwater > Creek > Sediment | place: USA...
ACCGCTCTTGATCACGCCCGCGAAGGCGTCAAAGCCCTTCATGAAGCTCAGCGGACCGGACGCGCGTCCGCCGCTCGACAAGAGGCCGTCTTCTTCGCGCAACGATGACAGGTTCGTGCCCGTGCCGCTGCCCCATTTGAACAACATACCCTCGGTCTTGGCCAGATCGAGGATGGCTTCCAATGTATCGCCCACGGAATTAATGAAACACGCTGAGCACTGCGGCTTCATCTGCCCCTGCTCCAGCTTCTTCACCGCGCCCGACGCTTCGTCGTAATACCAGCCATAGCCGCGCGGCTCTGCCACGCCGACGTTGAACCATACCGGCGAATTGAAGCAGGCTTTTTGGGTCAACATGATATGCGCCAGATCGGAGCGGAAATTCTCCGCGTCCTCAGGCGTACGGAAATAGCGCTGATCGCGGCCCCAGTCGGAAATCGTGTTCACCACGCGGCCCACCAACTGGCGCACGCTGGTTTCGCGATCCGGCGTGCCGATCTTGCCGTAAAAATACTTGCTCACGACGATGTTCGTGGCGGTTTGGGACCAGTCGGAAGGGACCTCGACGTCGCGCTGCTCGAAAATCACCGCGCCTTTATCGTTCCCAATGGAAGCCGTGCGCAGCTCCCACTTTACCTCGTCGTAAGGAGTCTTGCCAGACTCCAGACGAGCTGTAAAATAGCGGGCAAACTCAACGCCCACTCTCTCCGAAACCGGCATCGGCCGGCGCACATCCTTCAGTTTCATCGCGACACCTGTCCCTAATTGTCCCATGGCTCGATTCCTCAATGCTGCTGTATGATCGCGCGCTGGACCTGACGATCCCTTTCCAGCGCTGTTGGCAATCATGCCGCAACATATAGTGTTCCGTCAAGAACTATATCTATATACGGGACAGCCTGTTACGAACAGGTGTCTAAGTACTACTTATTTGTATCATTGTCTATGGACAATGTGTTGTTACTATGATAAGATCAGTTATGGCTATCAAAATCAGCCACTTACGACCTCTTGGAGCGGAGAGTATTCTTATCTTCCGCGAGGTTGCCGCCGAGTTTCAGAAGCCGGTGATGCTCTATTCCATCGGTAAGGATTCGCCCGTGATGCTGAGACTGGCGCAGAAGGCTTTTTACCCCGCGCCTATCCCTTTTCCCCTCCTTCATATCGATACCACTTATAAATTCCGAGAAATGATCGAGTTCCGCGATAGGCAAGCCGCGGTCGCAGGGATGATTTCATGATCGACACTTTGGACTTAAGCAACGCGTGCGTGACTTGCAGTTTTCAGGCTGAGGATATGGTGGTGCTGCATCAGGCCATCGCGCAGCGCCCCCACATCCCGGTGCTATTTCTCGAAACCGGCTATCACTTCAAGGAAACGCTGGCCTATCGCGATTTCTTTACCGCCCGCTGGAACCTGAACCTGCGCAATTTGAGCGCTCAGCAAAGCGTGCCGGCTCAGGAAGCGCAGTTCGGCATCCTGAATAAAACCGCTCCGGACCGCTGCTGCAAGCTGCGCAAAGTGGAGCCACTGTTTGCGGGCCTCGCCGGATTCGATATCTGGATCACGGGCCTGCGCCGCGAACAATCGCCGACACGCGCCAATCTCCAGGTAACGGAAATGTTCAAATTGCCGGGCGGTAAAGAGATTCAAAAGATCAGTCCGCTGGCTGCGTGGACCACGCGCGATGTGTGGGCTTATCTCGCACAGCACGATATTCCCACCCTGCCTCTCTACGAGAAAGGCTACACCAGTATCGGCTGCGAGCCTTGCACGGAGCTGCCTTTCGATCCAGAGAACGCACGCTCCGGCCGCTGGCACGGTAAGAAGCTGGAATGCGGCATCCACATTCAGGTGGATTAACATGACCGAAGTATTTCTCGGCTTCGCAATGTCGGTGGCCATTGCGCTGACGGGTCGGCGCGGGCTCGATGACGACTCCTCTCCTCATCCTGCTGCTGGGGCTGCCAGCGGCGGAGTGCGTCGGTACTTCGCTGATCTTCGGCGCGGTGGTGAAGCTGATGACGGCCCTCCCTATTGGTTCCGAATTGGTTCCGAGGCCAGGTGAACTGGCGCGCGCTGCGCTATCTGCTGGGTACGGGGTTGCCCGGCCTGCTGGCCGGATCGCTGCTGCTGCACGGGGTCAAGACCGGAATGATGATGGCCCTGATCGGCTTCACCATCATGAGTGTCGCTCTGCTCAATCTGTTCCGCCTCTCGCGCGGGGTCCGCGCCCAGACCGTTCGAAATGGCACGCGCTCGTAGGCTTGCCTATCGGCGCGGAGTGGGGTTTTCCTCGGCAGGCTCAGATGCGCTGGGCGCGCTCGCATTGCTCAGCCTGACGCCGCTCAACTCTGCTGAAGTGGTCGGTACCGATTTGTGCTTCGGCCTGGCGCTCTCCATCGTCGGCGGAGGCATTCACGCGGCATTGGGAAGCTTCAATAGCGCGGTGCTGATCAAGCTTATCGGAGGCGTCCCCGGCGCGATCACCGGGTCGATGCTGGCGTCCTGCGTGCCTTCTCAGAAATTGCGCTGCGCGCTATCGCTGGTGTTGGTGGCTCTGGGCGCTCAGATTTGCTGGAAAGGTCTGGTGTCACGGTAGGGTACGACGAAGCCGACTCGAAAGTCGGCTGCCGGCAAAATTGCCCGCCCCATATCGTCTCACTACCGCCGCCCTAAATCGTCACACCACTTCGATCCCAATCGGTGCGAGCTTTCTTCGCCCCATCCGCAGTTCCAAATTATGAGGCCCGGGTCCCACCGCTTCCGGCAGGCGCAGGTTTACTTCGAATTTCTGCGGACGCGGATCGACGCAGAAAAACTCCAGGTCGTTCACCGGCACGCCATCAATCGACGCTTCCAGCTCATGCGGCCGTGTGATTTCTTCGAGCGTCACCTTGATCGTCCGCGTTTCGATGCGCCGTCCGGCGACAAGATTTACGCCGTCCGTGACGCTGGCGATGTGCGGCACCGACGGCCCAGGCGGAATCACGCGCAGCACCGCTGGCGGAGAGATCAACTGCCCGCACCAATGCACTTCCACTGGTAGCAAGCCGGTTTCCTCCAGCTCCGGCAGGATCACGTTGAGCTGTTGCAGGCCGATATTATCCGGCGGACCTAGATACGTAATCGTCCCGAACGAGCTTCCCACAGTTACGCGCAGATGCTGGAGTCCGGCGTCCTCGGGAAGATTTTCTACCCACAAGGAAATGGACGCCCAGCGGCCTCGCGACGGCGCGACCGGTTCCGAGCTGCCGGCGTTGGTGATGCGGCGGATGTGCAGGCCGGCCTTTGGCTCCGTGACTTCGAGCGCCGCGCTCCAGCCGCGCGGACGCTTCAGCCAGGACGTCCACATGTATTGCGTGCCGGTGCCTTCCAGCGCCAGCACCTGAAAATCGTGCTCGCGGGCGAACTCCATAATTTCGTGCGATGAAAATCGCGCCCCGGCCCACGTATCGTACGCAAGGCCCGCACCCTGTGGCAGACCATTAAATTGCAGCCGTGCCAGGCCCCCGGTCTTCATCACGCGATGGGTTTCGCGCATGTATTCGAGCACAAAATCGCGGCTGGGGATGTGCTGAAACACCGCGTAAGAATACACGAACGAAAACGTCTCGTCGGCAAATAGAGACAGGCTTGCGCCGTCGGTATGATGCGGGTGCGCATTGGGCAGATCGCTGAGGCGTTGCTTCGCCAGGGCGATCATTTCGTCGGAGACATCCACGCCGTCGATCTCCAGAAAATGGCGGCTCATGGGACGCATCAGGCGTCCGGGTCCACAGCCGATTTCGAGCGCACGCCAATCGCCGCGCTGTTCCAACGGCACGCGCCGCAGTTCGGTTTCGAAGCTCGATACGGTCTCCGTCGCGGTGGCGTAAAACTCCGCATCGTCCTGGTCGCGGCGCCCGAAGGCCACGTAATAGCCTGCGTCCTCACGGGCGCGCGCGTTCCAGTCGTCGCGCATTTGCGCGGAAACGTCGTTGGGTTCGTCCGCCATCTACTTGCGGCTCGAATAGCGATTCAACTCGGCCAGCAAAGGCTGAGCGGCAGCCGGCGGTGGAAGCGTGGTGGTCACAATGTCGCGATTGGAGATCTTGCGTCCGTACATCTCAGTGTTCCAATCTTCGTCTTCGCGCAGCGTTGCGCCGGTAAGCGCGATGCCGGCGAACAGGCCGCGCGCGCGCGACCATGTGAGGATCTCGGCCGTCATTGCCGCATCGGTTTCGGCCTGCGTCGATCGGCCCACAGGACCCGCGGCCACGGTGGCGTCGCCGCCTAGCGTGAACTTCGTGGCGAGCAGGCGCTTCACGCCGCTTTCATTCATCACCAGCATCAGCACGTCGGTTTCGGAGCCGCCGATCTGGAAGCCGAAGCTGCCTCCTTCGACGCGAATCGCCCCCGGTGCGCTCCAGCCCACGCCGGATTTTTGGCGGCACGAGACGAATCCCTTACCGTACTTCGCGCCGACGATAAAGGCGCCTTTTTTCAAGCCGGGCACGATCACGATGCACTGGGCTTTGTTCAGCAGATCCTGGGGAACGGCCTTGTCCGGGATGCCCATGATCTCTCGAAACATGTCGGCCGAGGCCTGGAGGCGTTTCGGCGCGTCGCTCTCGGCAGCGGCGAGAAAAGTGGATGAAAGGGTCAGAGCAAGCAACAGGTTTTTCATGTCGTTTAAGTCCTCCAAAAACGATGATCGCACAGCAGGACGTCAAAATCGTATTACGATGGTGCGACATGAAACTCAACGATAGAGTTGCGGTGGTGACCGGCGCGGGCACCGGGATGGGTCGCGCGATTGCTGAGCTTTTTGCGGCGCATGGCGCGAAAGTGGTGGTGAACTACGCTAGCTCTCGCGACGCCGCGGTGAGCGTGGTGGAGGCCATTCAATCGGCCGGCGGCACCGCGGTGGCCGTCGGCGCGGATGTGTCGAAAGACGCCGAAGCGGTACAACTGATGGCGTCTGCGATCCACGAATTCGGGCGCATCGATTATCTAGTGAATAACGCCGGATGGAGCACGCGCATTCCGCATGCGCGCATGGACGAGTTGACCGATGAAATCTGGGATAAGACGCTGAACACCAACCTGCGCGGGGTGTTTTATTGCGTGCGCGCGGCAACCCCATTCTTGCAACGCAACGACGGCTCGTCGGTGGTGAACGTATCGTCGGTGGCGTCGATCACGGGGCAGGGCAGTTCGATGGTCTACGCGGCGTCGAAGGCGGGCGTCGTGACGATGACCAAGTCGATGGCGCGCGCGCTGGCTCCGCACATTCGCGTGAACGTGGTGCTGCCCGGCTTCGTGCGGACGCGCTTCGCCGGATGGCCGAAGGAGCAGTTCGATTCGGTGGAGAAAATCACACCCTTGCGGAGGCTGGCGTCGGTGGAGGATGTTGCCGAGGCGACGCTGTTCCTGGCCGCGGTGGCGAAGGGAACCACGGGCGAATCGCTGATCGTGGACGGCGGCATGGCCAACCTCGGCCCCAGTTTATGAGCGAGATCATCTACGAAAAATCGGGCCACGTCGCGACGGTGACCATGAACCGTCCAGCGAAGCGCAACGCGTATTCGGAGACGATGGTCCACGAGATCCTGAAGGCTCTCGAAGATGCGCGCGATGACGATGAGATTCGGTCGGTGATTCTGACGGGCGCGGGCAAAGGGTTTTGTGCTGGTGGCGACATTAGCCGCGATTTTCAATATCCGGCGCGATACCGCGGGCATACTTTGGAATCGATGCTGGAGATGCGCGAGAACATGCATGCGCTGATCCGGTTCCTGGATCGTTTTGACAAGCCGGTAATTGCGGCAGTGAACGGAGCCGCGGTGGCAGGCGGCCTGACGCTGGCGCTGGCCTGCGATTTTCGCATCGCGGCGGAAAGCGCGAAGCTGGGCGATACCAGCCTTCGGTTCGGTCTGCTGCCGGACGAAGGAGGCGCGTATTATTTTCCCCGCGCCATGGGCCTGGATCGCGCGCTGAAAATGTCTCTGCTATCGGAAGTTTATCAGGCCCGCGAGGCGCTGACGCTCGGCCTGGTGACCGAAGTTGTTGCCGACGATGAATTGATGCCGCGCGTGCGCGCGTTCGCGGCCCAGTTGGCGGAGGGGCCGCCGATCGCCGCACGGCTGGCCAAACGCATGATGGTGAAACAGCGTTCCATGACGCTGGATCATGCATTAGAGGATGCGGCGCTGGCTACGCTCGCGACCAATTACACAGACGACGTCAAAGAAGGCACCGCGGCGTTTCACGAGAAGCGTAAGCCGAATTTCAAGGGGCGTTAAATGAAGGCATGGCGCGTACACGGCTGGGGCGAGCCGGAAACGATGACGCTCGATGAAGTTGCGGAGCGCGAACCGGAGGCGGGCCAGGTGCGCATCCGCAATCACGCCGCGGCGCTGAATTTCTTCGACATTTTGCAGGTGCGGGGCAAGTATCAGGTGAAGCCTCCGTTTCCATTCACTCCGGGCGCGGAGGTTGCGGGCGTGGTGGACGAAGTGGGTTGGGGTGTGGAGAGCGTCGCACCAGGGGATCGGGTGATCGCGCTTCCGCTGGGTGGTGCGTTCGCGGAATATTCGTACGCAAAGCAAGAAAGCGTCTTCGCGATGCCCGCGGAGATGAGCTTTGAACAAGCGGCCGCGATGCCGATTGTGTATCAAACGTCGTACTTCGCATTGACTCATCGCTGCCGGCTGCGCCCCGGAGAGTGGCTGCTTGTGCATGCGGGGGCCAGCGGCGTGGGCATGTCGGCGATTCAGATCGGCAAGGCGCGGGGGGCGCGCGTGATCGCGACGGCCGGCAGCGAAGCCAAGCTCGCGTTTGCGCGGGAACAGGGCGCGGATTTCGCGATCGATTATTCGGAGGCAGCTTGGGTGGATCGCGTGAAGGACATTACCGGAGGGCTCGGCGCGGATACGATTTACGATCCGGTGGGCGGCGATGTGTTCGATTTATCCACCAAGTGCGTCGCGCCGGAGGGACGCATTCTGATCGTCGGCTTCGCGGCGGGGCGCATTCCCTCCATCGCGCTGAATCGCGTGCTGCTGAAGAATATATCGCTCGTCGGCGTGTTGTGGGGCGCTTATGTGCTCATGCATCCGTCGTATCCGGCGGAGGCGCACGCCGCGCTGATGGAGATGTACGCGGCGGGCGAGATTCGTCCGTCGGTGAACACGGCGTTCCCGTTCGAAGAGGCGCCAGTGGGGCTGCGGGCGCTGGCGAACCGCCAGGTAATGGGGAAGGCTGTCCTGACGTTCTAGTTCTCCCGTTCGACGATGCTGGATACTTCCGCCGCGCGGACGCCGTACACCTTCTTAATTACCCGGCAAATCTCTGCTGCGAGGCGCTCCGGCCGCTCCTTGTCGTCGATATCGACTTCCACCTTCAAATAAACATCCGTTCGCGCCATTTTTCGATCATACGATACGATGGAGTATCCACCACGTGAACCAAGTCTACACAAAGTGCGAGAAGCGCCGCGCGCGCCGCCATTGTCCCGGCATCGGCGCGGATATCTGCCCGCAATGCTGCGGTGAAGAGCGCGAAAACACGATCGATTGCCCCCTCAATTGCGATTTCCTGCGCGATGCGCGCCGGCATGAGCGTCCGGCGGAGCTGACCGAGAAGGATTTCCCCAATCTCGACATCCGCCTGAACGACGATTTTCTGGAAAAACACGAGCGCGAAGTGCTGACCATGAGCCTGGCGCTGAAACTGGTGATGGAGCGGGAAAAGGCCGTGGATTCCGACGCGCGTGAGGCGTTGGAGGCGATGGTGAAGACGTACCGCACACTCAACTCCGGCCTGATTTACGAATCGCGCTCGCAGAATCCATACGCCGCGGCGATTCAGGACGAACTGACGCAGACGATCGAAAAGATGCGCAAGGCGATGGCGGAGGAAGCGGGCATGGAGACGCTACGCGACGCCGACGTCCTGGGCACGCTGGTGTTCCTGGAGCGGCTGCAGATTCAGCACAACAACCGGCGTCGGCGCGGGCGGGCATTCCTGGACTTTTTACGAACTTATTTTCCCGAACCGAAGAAGGTGCAAGCATGACAGGTTATGTAGTGTTCGCGCACGGATCGAGCATTGAAAGCGCCAATGAAGCCGTTCGCACGGTGACCGCGGAAGTGCGTTCGCGCGGTGGATTGGGCGCGGTGGAGCCGGCGTTTCTGGAATGCGGTAAGCCGGATTTGCGCGGCGCAGTGGAGGCGCTGGCGGAGCGTGGTGCGCAAAACGTGGTGGTGATTCCCTACTTTCTCACGCTTGGGTTGCATCTGCAGCGCGACCTGCCGCGTCTGATCAAAGAGGTAGAGACCGCGCTTCCGGGGCTGAGCATTTCGGTGACGGCGCCGCTGGATGGGCATCCGGCGATGGTGGATGCGCTGCTCGACAGGGCCAGGGAATCATGGAAGCAAAGTTAATCGAATCGCGCGAGATCGCGCCGGATGTGCGCCATTTCTTGTTCGAAACCTCGGAGCCGTTCACGTTTGTGCCGGGGCAATTCTTATCGATCCAGCAGGCGTTCGACGATAAGAAAATCACGCGGGCGTATTCCATCGCATCGGAGCCGTTGAATACGAATCGCTTTGAGCTGTGCCTGGACCTGGTGAAAGAAGGGCGCATTTCGCCGCGTTTATTTGCCATGCAGCCCGGCGACGCGATTGAGATCAAGCCGCCAATGGGTATGTTCGTGTTGAAGACTCCGCCGCGCGATTCGCTGTTGATCGCCACGGGCACGGGCATCGCGCCGTTCCGTTCCATGCTGAGGGCACACGCTCATGACCCGGCGCGGCAGTTCACGCTGCTATTCGGCGCGCGGCATGAACACGATTTGCTCTATCGCGCGGAGTTCGAACAGATGGAGCGCCTCCGTTTTCTGCCGACGCTGAGCCGTCCGGGCGAATCCTGGTCCGGCCGCCGTGGTTATGTGCAGGAGCATTTGAACGAAGCCATCGGCGAGCGCCGTGACATGGACGTGTTCCTTTGCGGCATGAAGGAAATGGTGGATCAGGTGAGAAGCATGCTGAAAGAAAAGGGCTTCGACCGCAAGCAAGTCCTGTTTGAGAAATACGACTGATGAAACGCGGACTGATATTGGGTGCGGTGGCGCTGGTGGTGTTCGCGCTAGTGACGGCGCTGATGCTCCGCTTCATGCCCGCGCCGATGAAGGAGTCCGACTACGTAATCGTGGGCTCGGTGGCGACCCTGGTGGCGCTAGGCGTGCTGTTCGTCATGCTGATCTCAATCACCAGATCGTCGGACGTGTTTTTTAAAAAGAAGCGGAAGAAATAGGCAGTTTGGGCTGCCGTTTGCAGTGACTCGAAAAGATCTACAGAAGCTCGCATCGGTTCGTTTGCGCGAGGCAGACGTGTTACTTGCTGCCGGAATGCCGGACGGTGCGTACTATCTGGCGGGCTATTCGATAGAGTGCGCACTAAAGGCGTGCATCGCTAAATCGACCGAACGGCACGACTTTCCAGATTTGAGGCGTGTGAAAAGCAGTTACACGCACAGCATCCGCGATCTGATCGTCGTTGCCGGGCTGAAATCGGCGCTAGACGAGGCTATGCGACAATCGGAGTTCGCCCTGCGCTGGGAAGTGGTGAGTCAATGGAGCGAAGAGAGCAGGTATAACGCCCACTCTGCGCAGGCGGCCGGCGCCTTAGTTGAGGCCATCGCAAATCGGAAATATGGAATACTCCAATGGCTAAAAAAGCACTACTAGACGCGGACGTCAAACTGGGCGAGAAAATACTCGATGCGCTAGACGCTGCAAAGTTTCCCATTTCCGTCGCGGTTTGGATTCTAACCGAGGAACACGGATGGCAGCTGGTGGTCGGCACTCCGCTTTACGAGAGCCCCCAAGAGGCCTATCGAGCGTTAATCGGCGCATTGCGCAAGGACGATCCGGAGTCAAGAGATTTTGACGACGTACGCCTCATGGGGAACCGCGATCCGTTCATCCGCGAGTTGCGGGCCTTGTTTGGGAAGACCGCTTCCGTCAAAGGGATGCGCCTGGGGGGCCACCAAATCGGCGGAATTTGGCTGGATGACGCCGTGGTCTACCGTATCAAGTAACATTCGCCCTCATTTGCACACTTCCGCCTCGCGTCACGTCATAGTTACTAGGGCGAGGTGTCGCCCGGCATCTTTCATGGCCGAATGGACCCTTAAATACGCCGATTCGCGGGGCGCGATTCATCAGCAAGTGGCTGAGGCCGCCTCCGAGCGCGAGCTGCGGGACCGCTACTCCCAGCAGGGGTTCCTGATCTACTCCATCAAGCCTAGGATTGAGGGTAAGGGAGCGGTTGGGCCGGTGAAGCCGTCCGGCGGGAAGCTGAACACAGAGAAGTTTCTCATTTTTAATCAACAGTTTGTGACGCTGATCCGGGCCGGGCTGCCGATCCTGAAGGCGCTCGATTTGCTCTCAGACCGCCTGACGGACCCCAAGCTATCGAAACACATCGTGGCTGTGCGGGAGGAGATTCGCAACGGCGCGCTGCTATCGGACGCCTTCGCCAAGCAGGGCGTTTTCCCGCCCATCTACGTCACCAGCGTCCTGGCCGGCGAGCGCAGCGGCGCCTTGGCCGAAGTACTCGAACGGTTTATCCACTACCAGAAACTGGCTCTTTCGGTGCGCAAGAAGCTGCTGGTTTCCCTGATGTACCCGGCCTTGCTGATTCTATTGGTCATTTGCCTGATCGTGTTCCTGGTCACCTACGTGGTGCCGAATTTCGCTCAGCTTTACGCGAGTATGGACGCGGAGCTGCCCGCGCCGACGCGCCTCCTGATCGCTATCGGCACGACGGCCCGGAATTACGTGCTGGTTGGATTCGCCGGGCTGATCGGAGCCATCGTCGGATTCCGCTTCTGGGCGCGGACCGCTTCTGGGCGTGAGCGCGTGGACCGGTTCCTGTTAAAAATCCCGGTGGCGGGCGAAGTTTGGCTGAAGTATCAGGTGGCGCAGTTTTCGCGCGTCCTGGGAACGCTGCTGCTGGGAGGCATTCCTTTGATGCAGGCGTTGGACACGGCGTCCGATTCGCTGGGAACCGAGGTTTTGCGCAAGGTTCTGGCGGAAGCCGTGAAACTGGTGCGCGAAGGGCAGGCGCTATCCCAATCGCTGCGCAAAACGAAGCTGTTTCCGAGCCTGTCTCTGGACATGATCGAGGTCGGCGAGTCTACCGGCGCGCTGCCGCAGATGCTGACCAGCGTGGCGGAGTTCTATGAAGAGGACGTTTCCAACAGCGTGACGGCGGCGTTGAGCCTGATCGAGCCGGTGATCATGATCATCATGGGCATTTTTGTGGCGTTCGTGCTGGTCTCGCTCTACCTGCCGATCTTCTCGCTCGGGGAAACGGTGCATACATAATATGGCGACGCTCGACAAAATGATCCCGACCGATCCTCTGCAGGAGCAAACTCGGGCGCGCGCGCTGGCCGAGCGCTACTATCACGAATTCGTCGATCTGCGCGAGGTGCGCATCGATCACGACCTGTTCACGTCCGTCCCGGTGGACCTGATGTTCCGCTACAATTTCGTGCCGATTCAGGCCTATAACGGGTCGCTGGAGATTGCACTCGCCGATCCCCGCAACCTTAACCTGATCGACGAATTAGCCGTACTGCTGGGCAAGAAGCTGCGGGTCAAGGTGGCCACGCTTTCGCAGATTTCCGACCTGCTGAAGAAAACCGAGCAGTCGCAGCGCGTATTGGAAGAAGTCACCGAAGGCTTCACGCTGGACGTGGTCGGGGACGAAGAGAATCAGGACGAGACGCTCTCGATCGACCGCCTTTCGGCCACCGATTCTAGCATCGCGCCGGTGATCAAGCTGGTGGACACGACCATCTTCAACGCGCTGGAGCGGCGCGCCAGCGATATTCATATCGAGACGCGCGATCAGGAAGTGGCGATCAAGTACCGCATCGACGGAGTGCTGCATTACGCCATGCCTCCGATCGCCAAGGACTGGCACTCGACCATCATTTCGCGTATCAAGGTGATGAGCGAGCTCGACATCGCCGAGCGCCGCATTCCTCAGGACGGCCGCTTCCGCGTGCGCTACAAGAACCGGCTGATCGATTTTCGCGTGTCGATCATGCCGACCATCCACGGCGAGGACGCCGTGCTTCGCGTGCTCGATAAAGAGTCCATGAGTGAGAAGTTTTCCAAGCTCTCGCTCGATGTGGTGGGTTTTGCCGACAGCGATCTGGTGAAGTTTCGCCGCTACATTAAAGAACCGTACGGCATGGTGTTGGTGACCGGGCCGACCGGCTCCGGCAAGACGACGACGCTCTATGCGGGCCTGAGCGAAATCAAGAACGACGAAGACAAAATCATCACCATTGAAGACCCGGTGGAGTACCAGATCAAGGGCATCACGCAGATTCCGGTGAACGAGAAAAAGGGACTGACGTTCGCGCGTGGCCTGCGTTCGATTTTACGCCACGATCCGGACAAAATCATGGTGGGCGAAATTCGCGACCAGGAAACGGCGCAGATCGCCATCAACGCGGCGCTGACCGGCCACCTGGTGTTCACCACGGTCCACGCGAATAACGTCCTGGACGTGCTCGGCCGCTTCCTGAACATGGGCGTGGAGCCGTACAACTTCGTTTCCGCGCTGAACTGCATTCTGGCGCAGAGGCTGGTTCGCGTGGTGTGCGCGCATTGCAAAAAGCCCGTGCATTACGAAGATGAATACCTGGTGGAAAGCGGCCTCCATCCCGACGAATGGCGTAAGGTGGAGTTTGTCGAAGGCACAGGATGCTTCGAATGCGGCGGCACGGGGTTCCGCGGACGCAGCGCGATTCATGAGTTGCTCGATTTGAGCGAGCGCATCCGCGAAATGATTCTGGACAAGCGTCCGGCGTCGGAAATCCGGCGGCAGGCGGCGGGCGAAGGCATGACGTTCCTGCGCGAAGCGGCACTGGCGAAGGCCAAGGCCGGAATCACGACGCTCAAAGAGATTAACAAGGTCACGTTCATAGAAGGATGAGTATTTTAAGCACATTGACGCGCCTCGTAAAGGACCCTCCGCCGGACCACGCCTTCGAAATTTCGGAAGCGGGCATTTCCTACGCTCAGGGCACGCGCACGGGGTTTGAGGCGTTTGAGCCGGAGACGATCACAGTGACGCCGTCAGCCGACAATATTCTGCGGCCGGAGCGCGTCAGCGACATGATCCAGCACATCGCTCCGCCTCTGCAAGGGAAGAAACGCCGTCCGGCCGCGTTGATTCTGCCGGATTACGCAGCCCGTGTGACGGTGCTGGATTTCGATTCGTTCCCAACGGTTCCGGCGGAGCAGTTGTCGCTGGTGAAGTTCCGTATCAAGAAGACGATTCCGTTCGACATCGAATCGGCCGCGGTCAGCTATTACGTCCAGCCGGCGCATGGCAAGAAAGTGGAAGTGTTGGCCGTGACCATGGCGTTCGAGATCGTCGCTCGCTATGAAGCGCTGTTCCGCGCGGCGGGATTTCATCCTGGTGAGGTGACCACGTCGTCTTTGGCCGCATTGAACCTCTATCGCGGCGAGGGCGTCGCGGTGATTGCGAAACTCTCTGGCCGCGTGTTGACGGTGACCGTAATTTCCGGCGCGACGATCAAGCTGTTCCGCTGCGTGATGCTGGAGGGTCCGGACGATGATGAGATTTTATCGGTGCTGTATCCGACCTTCGCCTATGTAGAGGACGAACTGGCGACGCCGGTAAGAAAACTGATTCTGTGCGGGTTCAAACACGGGGCGCCGCAGGGCCTGAAGTGCGACGTAGAGCCGATGCATAGCCGCCTCGGCACGCCGGGCGAGTTCAACGCGGGACTGCTCGGATATCTCGAAACGGTGGTGAACTAGGTGCGCGTCCCGATCAATTTATCGTCCGAGCCGTTTCGTCAGGACAGGCCCATCATTGTCGGCTCCGCCGCGCTGGCCGCCGTTCTGGCAGTGCTTTTGGGCGTCATGGTGTTCCTGATTTTCGCCCAACGCGAACGGGTGAAAGACACGCGCGCGGCCGTGGATCGCTTCAACACGCAGGTCCTGGATTTGACATCGCAGCAGGCCAAGCTCGACGCGAAATTGCGGGAGCCGGCCAATGCGCAGGTGTTGCAGCGCAGTCTGCTGCTGAATACGCTGCTCGAACGCAAGTCGATTTCCTGGACGCGGATTTTCGCCGATCTGGAAGGCGTGATGCCGTACGAAGTCCGGCTGATTTCGGTGCGCCTGCCGCAGATTACTTCGCAGAACGAGGTGGTTCTGGATGTGCAGGTGGGCTCGAAATCCCCTGAGCAGGTGATTGAGTTTCTGGTGCGGTTGAGAAAGTCTCCGTTGTTCGGCCCGGTGGACTTAAAAAGCACCCAGCCTCCCACGCTGCAGGAGCCGATTTACAAATACAGGTTCACGGTGAATTATGCGCAAAAACTTTAGCAGCGGCTCGCGGGCCCAGTTTGTTTTGCGCGTGGTTGTGGGCGCGTTGCTGGTCGCGAATTTAGTGGCCGCCGGGTTGATTCTGTATCCTCCTGGAGGCTCGGCTGAGGATTTGGAGCGGCAGCTTGTGGAGCTGCAGGCGCAGGCGAAGGCCAAGCGCGAGGCGCTTGAGAAAACCAAGGCGCACGTGGCCGCGGTGGATTTGGGCCGCAGCGAAGGCGATAAATTCCTCGGCACGTATTTTCTGACCAGCCGCGCACGCAGCGAACAACTGTTGTCCCAACTGGGGCAGGCCGCGGCGGGATCTAAAATAAAAGCGAAGGACACGAGTATTGCGTTTGAGCCGATCGACGGCTCAGACACGCTGAGCATGATGTCGATTACGGCCAATTACGAGGGTGAATACGCGGACCTGCTGCACTTCGTGCATGAGATCGACCGCTCGCCTTCGCTGATGATCATCGAATCGCTGAATGCCGCGCCGCAGACCGGCAGCAAGCTGCTCTCGATCTCGATGAAGCTGAATACCTTCGTGCGCGAGGATTCGGTGGAATGAAGTTTCTTCCGGACAAAGTCGGCGGCAATCCCAAACAGTACGCCATTTTGGGCGCGCTGGTGGTGACCATGATCGGCGTGTATTTCTGGATGATGCGGGACGATTCGGCGCCGCGGACGGCTGCTCCGGTGGCCGCTGCTCCGGTGGCCAAGCCTTCTGTGATCACGCGAGCCCCACAAACTTCCGAAGTTTCCTCCGGAGCGAAGCTCGAAACGCGCAGCGGCGCGCGCGCGGACAATTTCCGGCCAACGTTGAAGTTGCCTGAGGGCACCGACGTGACGAAGATCGATCCGACCTTGAAGCTGGAACTGCTCGCCAAGTTGCAAAAGGTGCCGCTTGAAGGCGGTTCACGCAGTATTTTCGATTATGGTGCGCCGCCGGTGCCTCCTCCGCCTGCGGTGCCTCCGATCCGCCCAGGTTCGGTTGCAATGAATGGCCAGCCGGGTGGGCCGGGAATGCCCGGCGGGCCTGGCGCGCCAGGTAACATAAAGCCTGCCGCGCCGCCGATTCCATTGAGGTTTTACGGCTACGCGAATCGCGCCGTGGGTCCAGCGCGGCAGGCGTTTTTCCTGGACGGCGACGATATTCAGATCAAGGGCGAAAACGACGTGATTCGAGGGCGCTATAAAATCGTCCGGATCGGCATCAATTCCGCCGTGGTGGAAGACTTGCAATCGCACGATCAGCAGACGCTGCCTCTGGTGGCGGAGGTGCAGTCGTGAGGCCCGCGCCTGTTAAAGAACGCGGCTTCGCTTTGCTGGTGGTGTTTGCCATGGCCGCGATTGTGGCCATGTTCCTCTACATGCAGCTTCCGCGCGTGGCGTTTGAAAGCGAGCGCGACCGCGAACAAATCCTGATCGACCGCGGCGAGCAGTACAAGCGAGCTATCCAGCTTTACGTCAACGCGTGGAAAAAGTATCCGCAGAAGATTGAAGATCTGGAAAACACGAACAATAAACGTTACCTGCGCAAGCGCTACATCGACCCGATGACGGGCAAGGACGAATGGCGGCTGATCCATATTAACGCCGCGGGCATGCTCACCGATTCGCTGGTACAAAAGCCCACCACTGGCCCGGACGGCAAACCGACCGACGGGTCGGCGGGGACAGGGTCGACAGGATCCAGTGGCGCCACCACCACAGCATCGACGACCGATCCCAACGCGCCTCCCGATGTGAACGCGGCGGTGATGCGGCGTCCCAGCGACGTGGTGGGGAACGCATATACTCAACCGAACGCCAACCAGGACTCGAACGATCCGGCGACGTGGGCTCCTATTGCGCTGACGCCCGTCGGTCAGCCGGGGCAGCCCGGCCAGCCCGCGGCTCCTCCATCGGGCGCTGTGGGATTCAATGGAGGCATGCTGGGGGGACAAATGCCCGGACAGATGCCGGGGCAGTCGGGCCAGCCAGGCCTGCCAGGAATGATGCCGGGCCAGTTTCCTTTGCCGGGGCAGCAGGGGTTTAATCCAACGCAGAACCAATTCAAGGTGGACGCTAACGGTCAACTGGTGCCGTTTCAGCCGACGGCCGTCCCGCAGAATCAACTGAACCCAAATGGCGCAGCGGGCACGACGGGCGCAGCGTCGGCCGCCATCGGAGGCATCTCAGCGCCGGGCATCAATCCGGCCAACGGATTCGGCCAGAATCCGGCCACGCAGGCGATCAACAACCAGCTTACGAATCCGAATCCGGTGGCGGGTGCGAATGGCTTGGGTACGGCGGGGGGCATGCAGTCGGGCGGCATCGCCGGCGTGGCGACCAATTACAAGGGCACCAGTATCAAAACGTATAACAAGCGGCAGAAGTATCAGGAGTGGGAATTTATCTTCTCGCTCAACGATCAGACGAACGGGCCCCCGACGGGCCGCAATCCTCTGACGCCAGGCCAAAACGGGCTAGGGCCTGGCCAGAACGGTGCGGCGGGTGGATCGAACGGATTCTCCCAGCCCATGCAGCCGGTTACGCCAACGACTCCTCCTGGCACCGGCAATCCTTAAGGGTTACGCCG
>Ga0075029_100000917_pt1 | contig 16973 bp, 13 predicted proteins | sample LitLauG_LLR_2013_FD_71391 | JGI IMG/M metagenome (GOLD analysis project Ga0075029, IMG submission 71391) | Freshwater sediment microbial communities from North America - Little Laurel Run_MetaG_LLR_2013 | ecosystem: Environmental > Aquatic > Freshwater > Creek > Sediment | place: USA...
CATCGACAAACACCAGGCCCCGCCGCCTGAAGTACGGCCCCATGTCTACACTCTTCGTGTCCAGCCAGGCGCGGTCACCGGCCACGCTCGCGAGTGCAAACGGGTTGTAGGCATCGGGGAACATCGCGCCGGTGAACTGATACCCCCAACTGGGAGCCGGGGGTGGAGGAGGTACGGCAGAATTCCCGTCGGGGCCAGGTCGCCGAAAGACGTTGACCGGGTCTTGCGTCCACCCTGCCGTAACTACTTCCGAACCCTTAATGTAAACCTTCGCTCCGGGAGCTGCTTCATAGCTGATCATTTTGTCTGGACCCAAGCCTCCTCGCGCGGGACGGACGCACTCACGATAAGTGCCCGAACCTATGACCACGCGCTCTCCGGGCTGAAGAACCTGAGCCGCCCTACTGATGGTGCGGAAGGGGCGGTCACTGGATCCGGGGCCGTTGTCATCGGCCCGAGTTGCGCTGGTATCCACGTAATAGGTCTTAGCAAAGGTAAGGGGCTGTTCCCAGGAAATGTGGTCCGTTCCATCCGGCAGTCTGATATCCACCTTCGTGGCTTGTCCGCGAGCGAATATGCTGCCACCGAAGCCCATCATCGCGCCCAAGCTTGCCGCATAGCCCAGGAATTGCCGACGATCAACAGCAGGATTCACAGCGCTCTTCATTCTTACTTCGTCGGCCCCTACAGATACTTCTCTCGATGCTTTCATTTGAATCCTCAAATAACAATTTCGGCTCGGCAACAGACTAGCTGTCAGCGAAAAAGCTTCGGCGCTACTTCATGGAGGTAAAGACGCCAGTTCTTCCATTCATGGCCATCCTCTGTTTCCATCGTCTCTAAGTGAACGCTGAGGCTCTTGAAGCGCTCCGTAACCAGCAGTGAATTCCCACGGGCTATGTCTGTCTGTCCCCATCCCCACCAGAAGAGCTTCAATTCTGAGTTATATCTCGGTATCTGTGACGCCTGGCTGGAGAAGAAAAAGTCTCGGTCCTTATCCGTTGTCCAACCAGAGCTCATCACTGCCAAATATCGAAAGCTCCCGAGGTTCTCAAGCCCGATGTTCAGCGTCTGGATACCTCCCATCGACAAACCAGACAGTGCACGGTCCTCAGCATTGGCCTTTACGCGAAAATGACCCTGAATGTATGGAATGATGTCCTTCATCAGTTCGTCATTAAATGGGTCCTTCGTCGCATCCGAAGTCATGACCTGCCCGCCCAGCGGAGTCCACCCCGAAGGCATGACGATGATCATCGGAACTGCCTTTCCATCGGCAATCAAGTTGTCCAGAATGTCGTTTGCGCGGCCCACTGTTGACCAGGACGCCGCTGTCTCACCGCCGCCATGGATGAGATAGAGCACCGGGTAGCTCCCCGTGCCCTTCTCATAACCGGGCGGCGTATAGACATACATTTCGCGACTCGCGTTAGCCAGCGTGGATGCAACGTAATGAACCCGGAGCACCGCGCCATGAGGAACGGGCCTCGTCTCTGAAAAATCGCCAGGCACAATCAACAGGCTTTCCATCTGGGCCTGGTACGGGGATGTGTTCACATTTCGCGAGTCGACCACCGTCATTCCGTCGACCATGAAGTGATAGCGCCATGCACCGGGTTTCATCGGGAGGTCGGAAGTCCCGCTCCACACACCGTCCGATCCCTTCTCCATGGGGATCCCTGTTGGGGCCGATTGTCCGATGCTTCCTGAGGGCATTTCGTGGACGACTCCCTGGCTAATGTCGCCGGCCACTGCAACCGACGCAGCCTGAGGAGCAAAGACTCGGAAGGTCACGCGGCCGTCGCTAGCTATTTGCGGCGACACCACCCGCGCCGGACGCCGATTGATCTGTGGCGGAGAAGCCGCGGTATTCGGAGCGACGGCGGCAGGCGCGGTCACCTGACCCACGGAAGAGCTGGCGGCCCAGCCGTAGATCAGGATAAGCGCGATTCGATGCGAATAATTCATGATGAATCGTTATACCTGAGTAAATGATTCCGCTGTCAACCGTATTCTTACAATTTCATTGAGTGAAACAGAAGTTTTATTGAACGGAGAAGTCTCGGAGAGGGCCAACTGCATCCTCCGCGTACATGAGTAATTGTTCGTCACGCTTAGCCGCCCGCAGAATCATGTTGACGGAGGTCTTGTCAATCGCTTATCGTCCTCCCTCGATACCTTGTAGCCACCTGTAGAGTTCCATCAATGCGCGTTTCAGTATTCAAAATAAAAACGTTTACTTCGGGAGAAGATGTCAATATGGCTCGATCGGATAAATCCACTGTGCTCACCCGCCGTGAGGCTCTATTTCTCTCCGCGACCGCTGGTGTTGGCATCGCCACGGGCTCCGCGCATGGCTCCGATAGCATCAAGACGGGCGTTCACCAGGAGCCGGGCGGATGCTCCACTCCGCGATCGGCCATCGCCTCCACCCAGTACGGCAAGGTACGAGGCTTCCTTGACAGCGGGGTGTTCACCTTCAAAGGTGTCCCATACGGCCAGACGACGGCGGGCGCAAATCGATGGCTTCCTGCTCAGCCTCCGACACCGTGGAAGGACGAGCTCCACACGCTGATCTATGGAGCAAACTGCCCGCAGACGCTGCACTCGTGGACGAGCGCCGATCAGACCTTCCTGCAGGACTGGGACGATGGCTGGATAAGCGAAGACATGCTGAAGCTGAATATCTGGACGCCCAGCCTCACCGGCAAGCGTCCCGTCATGTTCTATATACACGGCGGCGGCTACACCTTTGGTTCATCGTATGAACTGCCTTCGCACGAAGGGGCGCAGATGGCGCGCCACCACGACGTGGTGCAGGTCTCGGTCAATCACCGCCTCAATATCCTTGGTTTTCTTGATGTCGCTGAGATCGGCGGCGCCGGGTATGAAGACTCCGTGAACGTCGGGATGACGGACCTGGCGGCAGCGCTTCGTTGGGTGCACGAAAACATAGCCAACTTCGGCGGCGACCCCGACCGGGTCATGATCTACGGTCAGTCCGGAGGCGGATCGAAGGTCACCACTCTGATGGGTATGCCATCGGTTGCGGGCCTCATCCACCGCGCCGCGGTCCAGTCCGGTGGCGGCGGAAATATCCCGGCAAGGGAGCAGCAGCGCGAAGTCTCACGCCAGTTGATGAAGGATCTTGGACTTGCCTCGAATGACATTGCTTCGCTGCAAAAGATGGAGTGGTCCAAGCTCTTCGCGGCCGGCAATGCCGCAATCGCAAAGGTCAATCCAGCAGGTCCGCCCGTGTTTGGCCCCTCCGCCGCCCCTCGCGCCGGCTGGGGCCCCTCGGTCGATGGCAACATCATCAACATGCGATCCTTCTTCGATGCTGCCCCCGAAATATCCAAAGACGTCCCGATGCTTATCGGCTCTGTCAGCGAAGAGGGAAACCGAATGTCCCAGCGACCCACCGAGGAGGAGTGGCATGCAAATCTAACGCGCGCTTATGGCGATCAGAAGGCCACGGCAATCATAGCCATTCTGAAAAAGACGCACCCGAAGAAAGCGATCCAAACTCTGTCTTACATGTGTGGCGGGGCAGGAGGACTGAACGGTCTGACCATGCGCAACAATGTTGTCAAAATGGCGCAGCTCAAGAGCGCACTCAAGGCCGCCCCTGCGTACGCTTATTACTTCACCTGGCAGAGCCCCATGCTGGACGGGGTACCCGGTGCCTGGCACACTGCAGACCTTCAATTCTGTTTCGATAACACCAAGCGTTGCGAGCAGGGAACAGGAAATACCCCTGAAGCGCAGGCCTTGGCAAAGAAGATGGCGTTGTCCTGGGCGACTTTCGCCGCAACGGGGAAACCCAGCATTGCGGGACTACCCTGGACTCCCACCTCTCCGGAAAAAAACAGAACAATGGTTTGGGATAACGAGTGCCGCATGGAGGATGATCCAGAGGGAGAAGCTCGCAAGCTCATTCTCGCATAACGTATTTACTTCCATTTATTACGGTTAGATTGCCAGATACAGGACAACTCAACGCAGAAATGGTCGAGGATATTTTGAGTGAACAAGACCTATGCCGCAACTATTCTGTTGCTTTCAATCGCACGTTCGTTGTACGGGTCGGGTCCTATCCACGACGCAGCCAAGCCGATCAGAGTCTCAAGCCCAGATAAAAAGGTGATAGCGGAGGTTAGCGCGTCAAACGGCACTCTTGTGTACCGCATCACCGTCGATGGCCGACAGGTGCTGGCCCCGTCCCGACTCGGAATTGAAGCCGACAATGTGGCGTTTGGCTCGGGTGTGACTTTAGGCGCTGCAACGTCTCGCAGGATCGACGAACGCTATAAGTTCTTCGGAGCCCACGCGGAGGCGATCAACCAGGCTAACGAGACCACCATCGCGGCAAACTCCCATGGCGAACCGTACTTCGTGGATGTCCATGTCGCGAACGATGGTGTGGGAGTGCGCCTCCGGCTACCTGCGAAAGCCGCACGGAAGGTGCAGGCTGACAACTCCACATGGAAGCTTGAAGGTGATCCAAAGCTATGGGCGGCAAAACTCGATAACTCCTACGAAAGTGAGTACCATACAGCCACGGTCACGCAGCTCGGCGGAGGCATGATTGGCATGCCGATTACTGCCCGCGTTGGAAATGTATATGTCACACTAACCGAAGCTTTGGTAAAGGACTATGGCGACCTGGCGCTAAAATCTGGAATAGATGGCGCGCTGGAAGGTCAGCTATACGCAGATGCCACGGGTTGGACAACCGATCATGAGGTTGTGCAGCCTTGGCGGGTCACCATCGTTGCGCGTAATCTCTCCGACCTCGTGAACACCACTTTGGTAGAGAACCTCAATCCGCCCGCATCGGCTGAGTTGACCCGGGCAGACTGGATTAAGCCAGGGAGGGCGGCATGGCAGTGGCTTGCGATCGGTGACCCACGGGAGGAAGATCAGCATCAATGGGTGGACTGGACTAATCGGATTGGCTTTGAGTACTACCTCATCGATGAGGGCTGGGAGAAGTGGCCTGATTCCTGGGCCGCAGTAGCCTCGGATGTGGCTTACGCAAAAACAAAAAACGTAAAGATCTGGATTTGGGTGCACAGTCGCTATGTGAGAGATCCGCAGGAGCGCAAGGTTTTCTTTCGGAAGGCACACGAAGCTGGAGTTGTTGGCGTCAAGATCGACTTTCCTCCGCCAGCCAGCCGCAGCGTTGCAAATTGGTACTTCGAAACAGCGAAAGACGCAGCCGATACCATGCTTCTTGTCGACTTCCATGGAGCGAATAAGCCTAGTGGCATGGACCGTACATGGCCGAATGTGCTGACCCGCGAAGGAGTACGCGGGCATGAATATCAGATCACGCGATACACGCGCCGCTTACCGCCCGATCATGATGTAATCCTGCCATTTACCCGCTATATTGCCGGCCCTGCCGACTATACTCCCACCGTCTTCACGCCAAGCGAACTGCAGGGCAATACCTGGGGCCATGAGCTTGCTCAGGCAATCCTCTTCACATCGCCCTTTCTCTGTTTCGGTGGCCATCCTGAGAGCTATCTGAACAATCCGGCACGCGACCTCATCAGCGCTATTCCGCCTGTGTGGGACGAGACCCGAGTCCTGCAAGGCAGTGAGCCGGGGCACCTCGTTGCAGAAGCCCGTCGCTCAGGAGATCAATGGTTCGTCGCCGTGATGAGCGGAAGCGATGCCACGAGTCTCGATATACCGTTGAATTTTCTGCGCGCAGGATCCTGGACGGGAAGTCAGTTCCACGACGACCCGCAAAGCCCTCACGCATGGAAGCAGCAGAGCGGAAGCGTAACGCACAAAGACACGCTCCATTTGGAACTAGGTCCGCGGGGAGGATTCGTAGGATGGTTCCGTCAGTCGCGATGAATGACTTCGAAGTCTCCGGCCGGTTGAACTCGCAATGTATTTTTTGCCGAACTGCTGTACCGCTTCAACAATTGAGTGGAGTTTCTCGATGCAGGGTAGATAGAGCGTTCGGTCTTGTCGAGCTTTTGTGCCGTGAGTAGAAGTTGAGCCGCCTTCGCTCGCGGCACCACAACAACCCCGTCCCCCTCGGCAACAACGATATCGTAAGGAGACAAAGCATCCCCATCGCATTCGATGGCGCTGCTCATGCCCGCGTATCGATGCTGTGCACACCGCCATCGATGCCTGCACCTGGGAAGCTGTAGGAGAAGATTGGGGCGACGATCAGTCCATCCAAGCCTCTTGTATCGGTTGCATTCCATACACCGAACTCTGACCGCCAATGTCGATGGCTTGAAGCGGGTGCGACAGACCGTCGGAGTCATGGTCATCCTATTTGACCAGCTTCACATTCCGGGCGGTCTTAGCGAATTTCGTGGGGAAGATCGACTGCATGCGATGTGACATGAATCGCTGCTCGTGCAGAAGTTGTTCCATCGCGTCACAGACCGAATCGACCTACACCTGGCAAGATGGTTCTATCATCGTGGCACGATCCGCAGCCTAACCGACTCCCGTTGTTTGGCTGCCAGCATGGACGATCAGGGTGGCTGCCAGTAAGAGAACCAGTACGGTGACGGGCAGGTCAAGACCTAGACGGGATGCAATTCAAATAATGGTTGAGTTGCGGCAGCTATCGTTGATAGATCGGCAAGTTGCCACTAATGAGCATGCGAAGGCGATAGATTTTTGAGGACGCAGTGATGTAAGCCGTCTTGCCGTCGTCGCCCCACGCCAGGTTAGCGGCGGTTTCAGGCAGCTTGATTTGCCCCAGGACCTTGCCGCTGGGGGCGATGATGCGGATCCCGCCGGGGCCGGAACTCCAGATGTTTCCGGCCGAGTCAACCTTCATGCCGTCGGGGACGTCTCCTGTGGGGTCGTCCCGATACTCGATCAGCTTCGTTGCATCGCTCAGCATACCGCCCGCGCCAACCCTGTATTTCATCACAAACATCTTTGGTCCGGAGTTCGAGATGTAAAGGGTCTTTCCATCGGGAGAGAAAGCGATCCCGTTGGGTAAAGGCAGGTCATGGATGGCGACGGTCAACTGTCCGTTGGAGTAACGAAATACCCCGCTGAAAGAAAGCTCCTTCGCAGGATCCATATTCTGCTTGGGTAGACCAAACGGCGGGTCGGTAAACCAGAGCGCGCCGTCAGGTGCGAAGACGAGGTCGTTGGGGCTGTTGAAGCGCTTGCCTTCGAAGCGATCCAGAAACGGCCGCATCGCGAGGCGATTGTCCAGTCGCACAATGCGCCGCAGACCGTGTTGCAGCATGAGGACGGATCCATCTTGGTCCGTCGCCATAGCGTTCGAACCTTCATAAGACCCTGCCGGCGGGTTCTGCAAACCGCCAGAGTGGTCGATCAAGAGTTGCGCCTTGCCATCCGCTGCCACTGCGAACATCTTGTTCCCGACAAGGTCTGAGAACCACAACCTCCCCTCGCGCCACATCGGTCCCTCGCCGAATTGAAAACCTGAAGCGACGAGCTCGACCTTCGCGCCGGGTTCGATGACTGCATCGAGACCTTCATCCAACCGAAGCACGGCCATCTGAGTCGCGACGGTGGGAGTCGGTTGGCTCGTGGTGGTGGCTGCATTGCGTTTGGAGCACGCCGTGAGGGAGCAGATCAGCAGAATCGCTGAGATGGTTTTGGGAACTGGCGGTTTACTCTTCCTCATCGACTATCCGTCAGTAGCACGAGATACCCTTTGTCCGTTACGGTGGTCTCCAACATTGGCCATACCGTCTGATGAACTGTCGACTGGATCCATAGCTGACGCTTCTCTTCGTTTTCGTAAGTGAGTTGAAAACGGTAGTTGACGCCACTCGGGGGCGGAGGGCCGCCTTGAACAAGCTTGCGCAGTTTTAGCATCTTCAAATCGATGTAACCGTCGAATTTCTCCGCGGCCGGCTTGAAGTGTTGGTGGAATGCATCAAGCATCTCCTGCTCTCTCGCAGGATCTACGGCTAGGTCGCAGTACAGAACGATCGGGTTACGGGGCAGGGAAGACTTTGTCGGTGCGGCCAGGCTGACCATCGCCTGGCTTCCGGTAAATAGCGCCGCGAATTTAAATAAGGACCGCCGGTTCATTGGTTCTCCGTTCATTTAGATTTCTCATGCAAATTGATTCGATGACATTCAGCTAACTATCTTCTCCGCTCTGAGCCGGCAGCTATGTAAGCCTCCTTGGCCGCGAGATCGCGTGCAACGCCAACCACCATCAGTTCGAGAGGGTTTGCGCCGTGGTTTGCCAGTGCCTTCGATTGGCCGAGTTTCACTGGGATTGCATCGCCTGGGTGTATCGGAGAAGACTTGCCATCGACCGTGACCTCGCCGTCTCCCTCCAGAACGTAGAAGAACGAACTCATGTCGGGTGTGGCGGAGGGTCCGATCGAAGTGCCGGGCGGGAGGATGATGTGGTCGACGTAAGACCAGGCAGTGAAAAACACGCTTGGATCGAGCAGACGCCGATACTGTACAGTCCCTGTTCCCCCCTGCAACCTGTCCGCCGGCTTCAGGAGTGAACGATCAAGACGCATCGCGATGAATGTCGGAATTGGATCGAGCGGTGCTCCAACCCGGGAGTCTCCCAAGTCAAAGGTGTCGTACACCTTCGTGAGGCCCACATTGATATTCATCCACTGAACTGGCTTGTCGGTTGCGTTATAGATGGCGTGAGAGTGGCCCATTCGAGCTGGGGCGCCCGAGCGGGCCTGGAGGACGGACGTACGCCCGTCGATCGTGAACTGTGCTTCGCCGTCGAGAATCACGAACATCTCTTCGCAGCGGTTGTGAAAGTGTGCGCCGATTCCGCTGTGTGGCTGGATGACCCCGCGATGCAGGAACAGGAGATTGGTATCCAGAGCATCAGCGCCGAACAAAGGACCAAAGTCCATGGTGCCCGCGCCACCATGGACCGCAGTCAAGTGCCGGTACCTCGACGGATCGGTGTGAACGACGGTTTGAGCGGAAGCGACGCTAGCTATCAACAGACCGACTACTGCTCCAACACCGCGCAATGTACCCGTCGTGATTCCCCAATCATTCGTGCCATCTCTCATCGCCTTGCACCTCAAGCCACCGTATTCGTCAGCGTTCCGATCCCATCGATCGAAATGCAAATTTCATCACGCGCGAGAAGGGAAAACTCATCCGGCGGCACAATCCCAGTTCCGGTCAAAAGAAAGCAGCCGTAGGGGAAAGTATGATCGCGAAAGAGGTATTCGACGAGCGTTTGAAAGTCACGCTTCAACTCCGAGAGAGACGTGGTTCCCGTAAAACATACCTCCCCGCTCCGGAGGATGTCCATTTGTATGCGGGTCGTCTGGGCAATCGGTTCCTTTTGTAGCAGAATGCATGGTCCCAGCGAACAGCTTTGGTCATAGACTTTTGCCTGCGGTAGATACAGCGGGTTCTCGCCTTCAATGTCTCGTGAACTCATATCGTTGGCGATCGTATAGCCTATAATTTCTGCCTTCGGATTCACGAGCAAGGCGAGCTCCGGCTCTGGAACCGACCAATTCGCATCGCGACGTACCTTTACCAATCCTCCAGGCCCGGCGACGTGACGCGCCATCGACTTGAAGAACAGCTCGGGACGCTCTGCGGAATAAACTCGGTCGTAGAAGGTGCTGCCCCCTTTAGACTCTTCCATCCGGGCGTCGCGACTCCGATAGTACGTAACTCCGGCCGCCCACACATCCTGTTCACCAATCGGCGCGAAAAGGCTGTTGAGGCAGGTGTCGTGCAATGGCGCTTCGCGCTTCATCATATCTTCTAATGTTCCAAACAAGCTCACATCGCAGACGAGCGAGTCGAACGTGCGCCCCTTGACCGAATAGCAGCGCCCTTGATCTTCAACTCTTAATCCAGCCACCGTGCTGTACAGCTTCATTTCCACTCCCTGTCTCAATGCCGGTTCTGGAACGACGACATACCGCGAAGGATTTCTCCGATGTAGTCGCTGGGAGCCGGCAGATCATCTTGGTTCTGTTTGAGCCATCCCCTACTCGAGAAATGTGACATGGAGATGTCCTCTTCCGGGTCAGTTTCCGATTGGGGACCGAAATCGACCGATCCAACGATCGACTCTGTGTTCGATGAAGTTGCTGGGTGATCTTGTGATCGACAGACTACTGCTCACGAAGCCGCCCTAACGATACAACGGTGAGCACAGTGAATGTCAAGCCGAAATCCTGCGAATAAAATCCAAATTTCAAGGAATGAAAGCATGTACAGTGATCTAGCCACTTCTTGACAGCTGCATTTTGTGAATGCTATGTTTTCGCCTTCGTCGAGGAGCCTTGTTTTCTTGCCAGTGATCGTTGCGTCAAAGGCTCTTTATTCGCGGAGGATATTCTCGTTATCCATAAATTGCGAAAGCATTGGCTTTCGTTCCAATTCTCGGTGTGTACACGCATGCTTCGACCCAAATAGGTTTCCAAGCTTCATCTACAAATGATGGAGTGGTTCCAGTACGGCAGTCAGTCCGGTCGTACTTTTGCTTGTCGGTGGGAGAGGTCAACCAGTCCGCGGAGGTCGAGGCGTCCGGTGCTCTTCTCGAGGCGGACGATCTGACCCTCGACACGATCATCGACCGCGAGTCTATCGCGGTTGGCCGACAGTTCAAGATGTTTAACTAGTTCAGGCCGAATAGCGCGAACAAAACATATCCGGACTTCAACACGCATCTCGGGCAACTCTCCCTAGGGGGTATGCAGCGGTTCAAGGTTCAAGTACGACGAGTACGGCTTCGAATTCGACGGGAAAATTTGGATCGCTGCGGTTTTCAACGGTAGGAACAGGTTTGTTTCATGGTCGACGATGAGTGGTATCAAAGTCGTCCGGATAATCCCAACGCCACGGCAGTAATACCTATGGCCACCGAAGTGACGCGCAACTTCTAGGGCTAGCCTCCCAATGGGTTGCGACGGCCTTGTCCAGAAGATGGCGCCGTCTCACGGGATTGGTCATGCAGATTAAGATGGAGCTGGCCCAATTCTCGATGGAGCAAACAATGCCGACGAAGCATGCCAGTAAGATTCGGTTGTACCTGACATTCTGGCTTTTCATTATCAGCAGCGTGGCATTTCTGGACCGGACGAACATCTCTATTGCTGGGCTTCAGATCAGCAAAGAGTATGGAATGGGCAACCAGCAACTGGGCTGGATTTTCAGTGCCTTTCTAATCGGGTACGCGCTCTTCCAGGTTCCGGCTGGCTGGCTGGCCGCCCGCTATGGTCCTCGCCGAGTCCTCACACTAAGTCTCATCTGGTGGGGCGTAGCTACGGCGCTCACAACATTGATCCCAATCGGCATCGGTCATGCGGTGCTTCTTCTGGTGTGCATCCGCTTTGTATTAGGAGCGGGCGAAGCTGTGATGTATCCCGCCGCAAACCAGTATGTTGCACGTTGGATTCCTGTTCAAGAGCGCGGTATGATCAACGGTTTGATATTCGCTGGAGTCGGGGCAGGAAGTGGTCTGACTCCGCCCTTGCTGACATGGCTTATCCTCCATCATGGATGGCGTTCTGCCTTCTGGTTGAGTGCGGTTGTCGGCGCTATTGCTGGCTTCGTCTGGTGGCTTATCTCACGAGATACCCCGGAAGAACATCCCCGAGTATCTGCCGCGGAGTTGCGGTGGATTCGAAGTGCCGTGCTTCAACCGACCACGACGCCACCGCCATCGCGACTCCGGCGAACCCCCGAAGTCGTACCGTGGGGAGCGATGCTCCGCAGAAAAGACCTTCTAGCGCTGATGATCGCCTACTTCAGCTTTTGCTACGTCGCGTGGATCTACTTCAGCTGGTTTTTCCTGTACATGTCGCAGGTCCGCGGGTTCGATCTTAAGGCCAGTGCGCGATACACGATGCTTCCGTTCATCTCGATCACGGTGTTCTGCTTCGTGGGCGGCCTACTGAACGATCGCCTGACGCGCCGCCACGGGCTACGCATTGGACGTTGTGCCATCGCCTCGATCGCATCTGTTCTAACGGCCGTGTTTCTGATTCTGGGGTCCCAGATTCATAGCCCGCAGCTGGCAGGCTTTATCCTCGCAGGGGGGGCAGGTGCGCTGTATCTTTCCCAGAGTTCGTATTGGTCAGTCTCGAATGACATCGCTGGAGATAGCTCCGGTGTATTTTCTAGCATCGTCAATATGGGCGGGCAGATTGGTGGCGCGATCACGGCGTCGCTCACTCCCTGGATTGCACAACGATTTGGGTGGACTACATCGTTTGGAGCCGCAGCGGCATTGGCGATTGTCGCAGCTATTTGCTGGACGATGGTGCATCCCGAACGTTCGCTCGATATTCGAGATTAGCTGCCGATTTCCTGACGATCGACCGATTGAGGTATGCTGCGCAAGAGGAAGAGATCGATGCGAGCGAAATCGAAGTCGGCCCCCGTCGGCGTCATTACAAAGGTACTTGCAATTCTGGAATTGCTGGATCGTGCTCCCCATGGACTTCAGCTACGAGATATTGCCGAAAAGACAGGCCTGAATAAGAGCACAGTTCATCGGTTTGCTAGTCACTTAGAGGCGGAAGCCTATCTCTTTCGCGACCACAGCGGCACGTATACGCTCGGCCCAAAGCTGAGCCAGATGGGCGGCGGCAGCAGCTTCCAGGCGACTCTGTGCAATATCTGTCGACCGACGGTTGAGCGTATTTGGAAGGCTACGGAAGAGACAATTAACCTGGCCGTGCTTGATGGATCGGATGTCTTGTACATCGACGTACTTGAGACCGCTCATACTTTTCGGCTGGTCTCCACAGTCGGCATGCGGCGCCCCTTTCACTGCACATCGCTGGGTAAGGCAATCGTCGCAAGCATCGACGATGAGCAAGTGAAGGAGAAGCTATTTGCGAACATACTGTTTGGTGAGGCCCGGACACCCAAGAGCATCAATAGCCTTAGTCGGCTAAAAAGGGAACTGCTCAAGATCAAGGAACGTGGCTTCGCGCTGGATGAGGGCGAAGCTGTGACCGGCATCCGATGCCTGGGCGCGGCCATCCTTGGTGCAGATGGGAAGCCGGTTGCAGCTCTGAGTATCTCGGGCCCAATGGTTAGGGTGACTAAGGATCGCTTGCCGCTTTTCGCAACGGAACTGCGAAAGGCAGTCCGCGAGATCTCCTCCCGCCTCGGTTACCGACTTCCGAAATCAGCTGAGGTCGCGCAGAAACGCACCGCAGAGACAATAAAGCGGAAGGCGGACGGACGCCCGCCAGCTAAGTGAGAATTCGCTCGAATAACTTCGTCTGATCTGGCCGGCTATGGCTGCACGCCGAAGTGATGCGAGAGGTACTCGTTAACTCGGCTTGCGGTCGCGTCGTCACCTTGGGCTCCTCTGGAACGCATGTCCTGAATCAGATCCTGCCAGCCCCTGGGTGATCGTCGCGTAGTCAGTGCAGTGCTCACACCGTGGCACGGTCCGCACATCGTTACGAACTCCTGCTTTCCCACCCCATCGGGCAACTCCGGCGGTCCGATCGCGAGCGTCGCGGGGAGTTGATTGGTAGTAGTTCTCTGTCGGTCCGGAACGCCGCGCTGCCGCTGCATCTCGGTCGGTGCAAACCGCGCCAGATTGACCGGGGCATCCCCGACCGCCGGCAAAGCATACGCAAGCAATACCTGATGGTAGCTTGCAAAGTGGCCTGGTACCTGCACTGTTCCGGGGCCACCAGCCGCAATCGCCACATACTCCCGGCCGCTCTTGCCACGGTAGACAACTGGCGTCGCCATCGCTGGCGAGGGCAACCGCGTGCTCCACACTTCCTTCCCGGTGGCGGATTCAAAGGCTCGAAACCTTGAATCAACGGTCGCTCCGATAAAGATCAATCCGCCCGCCGTTGCAACCGATCCGCCCAACGTGGTTGTGCCGGAGGTCTTGCCGCGTTCGCCGTATACCTCGGCTGAGCCTAGTGGCGAGCGCCAGATGATCTCGCCGGAGTTCACACTCACGGCAACCAATTCTCCCCAGGGCGGATTGATGCAAGGCCAGCCTTTGTCGTCGCTCAATGCGTTATAGGCCCCCTCTAGCTTGTAGCCACCTGTTCCATCTGCGACCATCCGGCTTGTCGTGGGACGATTCGACACGTTCACGAAGAAGTAGCCGCTGCGCGGATCAGTCGACACGCCACCCCAGTTGCCACCGCCGGACGTGCCCGGCATAAAGACCGTTGTTCCCTTGGTGCTCACAGGTGTGTACGGCCCCGAATTGTGCATTTGGAGCTTGTCCCACTGGGCAAGACAGAAGTCGTGCGCCTCTGGGCTCATGGTGGTCAGGTCGTCCCGGCTTATCGTCGTGCGCACCAGCGGAGCGGGCTTCAGAGGGAATGGCTGGGTGGGCGACGACTCTTCACCTGGAACGTCGCTGCGGGGTACGGGGCGTTCCTCGGCTCCGAAGATCGGTCTTCCGGTCCGCCTGTCCAGAATGAATGCGAGCCCGGATTTCGGCACTTCCACAATTGCCGGGATTACTTTTCCATCACGATGAATGTCGATCATGCTGGGAGCGGATGCTGCGTCCAGATCACTAATGTCATGATGAGTCATCTGATAAAACCACTTCATCTTTCCAGTGCCTGCATCAAGCGCTACTATCGAGTCGGAGTAATCGTTGTTGCCCGGTCGATCGATGCCGTTGAAGCTGTCATCCGGGTTGCCGACTGCAATGAAGACGAGCCCAGTGGCCCCATCCACAGTGACCCCAGCCCATGCACTCGGACCCGCCCGGTCGACCCAGCCATTCGGTCCCCAGGAATCTGCATGAGGTTCTCCCGGCTGGGGTACTGTGTGGAACCGCCAGACCTGCCTTCCGGTCAGAATGTCAAACGCTCGTGGATCTCCGCTTGGTCCTCGACTCCCGAACTCCTGTGTCGAGGGAGCGACGATGGCCAGGTCTTTATAAATCCCTGCAGGCGAATTGATGGCGTACTGCGCGTTGGGATAGTGGTCGGCAACGTCGTCCCTCAAATTCACCATGCCCTTGTTCCCGAACGTCTCTATGGGTTGGCCCGTTTTGGCATCCAGAGCATACATTCGATCCGCAACCGTATAGATGACACGCGGCCCAAGCATACCTTTGCCGGGCCAGTAAGCAACACCACGGTCGCGCCCTGGTCTGCTAAGACCTACGGGAGTGAATTTCCATATTTGTTGACCCGTCTCAGGGTCAATCGCCGCCGCCCCACCGGGTACAGAGAGGTACATGACGCCGCTCACCACCAATGGGCTCACCTGCCAGCCACGACCTTCAGATCCGGTGTCGTAGACCCACACCGGCCTAAGGTCGTTCACATTCCGGGTGCTGATGTCAGCCAGGGGCGAATAGCGAGTATGCCCAGGATCTAGATCTGCGACGATTCCAGATGATGCCGGTGGCTGTATCGCAGTCGCAATCACACATAGCGTGCTAACCGCCAGTGAGCCCGATAGTGCAATCCGAAGACTAGAAGACATCGTGTCTGTACCCATGAATCCAGCTTTGGCCGACCGGTTGCAGTGCTACAGTGAGTGCGTATCGCCAGAGCATAGAGACGCAGAGTGAGAGGTGTCAAGTCGTTGCCGCAAAGCCGTCAACTGGCCAATCGCGTTCGACTGCAGTTTCAATATTTGAAATAATAATTTTGCTGCCAATAGTTTACCTTGACAACTAATCCTGGCCTCGTTGTATTGTTGTTACCGCCGGTCTACACCATGTTCATTGAGGTTGAGTATTGCCGCCCCATGCACGGCGAGGTTGCCCTGCCAATTCTTGCACCAGTCACAAAACCCAAGAGCCAGCACTGAAGTGCGTGATGAAACCTGGTGCCGTTGCCCCTGCAAGACATCCTGAAGCGCGTAATTGCGCGTGCTACTGCCACCCAGAGTTGACCAGTAGAGATTGTTCTGCTGAGAGGAAATTCCTATGAAACACGAGAGATGTATGTGCGTTGCGGCGTTTGTGTGTTTGCTTGCCTATTCAACCTTGACTCAGGCGCAAGTCCAAACCGAGGTCCCTCAAGTAGTCCCAGGCGCGAAGCCCGTTTCGATGGAGCACATCAGGATTCATGGCAATTCTCTTGAAGGTAATCTGGAGGGCGACGAGGTTGACAGGGAGGTTCTTGTCTTCCTCCCTCCCAGTTATGCGGCCTCTAAATCCAAGCGATATCCAGTCATCTACGCGCTTCATGGCTACTCCATCGGTGCGGAGCAGTGGTCAAAAGAGATCCATGTGCCGGGCACAATTGAAGGTGCGTTCGCGACTGGCGACAAAGAGGTTATCGTCGTATTGCCAGATTCAAAGACGATTCATAACGGATCCATGTATTCGAGTTCGGTCACGACCGGTGACTTCGAGAAGTTCATCGCGCGAGACGTCGTCGCCTATATCGACGCACACTACCGAACGATTCCCGAACGAAATAGCCGGGGGTTAGTTGGTCACTCAATGGGAGGCTATGGGGCGAGTCGCATCGGCATGAAGTACCCTGACGTCTTCGGAAGTCTTTACATCATGAGCCCCTGTTGCATGTCTGCTCGCGCCGGCGGTCCAGCTAATGACACTTTGGAAAAAGCAGTTGCAGCTGCTAAGACTCCAGAAGATCTTGCAAAGCTGCCGTTTGGCGTCCGGGCTCAGTTGGCTTCCGCAGCTGCCTGGTCGCCCAATCCTAAGAATCCGCCGCTCTATCTTGATTTGCCGACCAAGGATGGCGTTACCCAACCGGATGTGCTGGCCCGATGGGCGGCAAATGCTCCTCTGGCATTTGTCGATCAGTACATAGGAAATCTGAAGCAGTACCACGCGATCGCGATCGATGTAGGCGACAAGGATGGTTTAAAGGTCGATGCTGGCAAACTTCACGATATCCTCACGGATTATGGAATCATCAACAGCTTCGAGATCTATCCGGGAACCCACACGAGCGCTGTGGCGGACCGGTTCCAGAACCATGTGATGAAGTTCTTCGACCAGAATCTTTGCTTCCAGGCACACTGCCGCCCCTGACTTGAAGTAC
>Ga0075029_100000921_pt1 | contig 16958 bp, 15 predicted proteins | sample LitLauG_LLR_2013_FD_71391 | JGI IMG/M metagenome (GOLD analysis project Ga0075029, IMG submission 71391) | Freshwater sediment microbial communities from North America - Little Laurel Run_MetaG_LLR_2013 | ecosystem: Environmental > Aquatic > Freshwater > Creek > Sediment | place: USA...
GACTTCGAGCGAAGACGGCCCGCGCCGACACCCTGCGACACGACGCAACGCTCTGAACAGCGCAAAAGGCACCCCGCAGTCTTCGGCAACCTCACGAAACATCGTCGTTGGGCGTCTCGCGATCCAACGGCTAGGGCCGGTTGCGTGGCAGTTGGTCGCGGTGGTCACGAAAGTGGTCACGGAACGCCCACCATCGCGCGGCACTACCCAACAGTCCGCAGGGGTCCACAAGCCCCTGACCTGCGGCGATGCATCAGGACGCAGCACTCGGCAACCCCCCGCAACCCTCCGCCGTCGGAGTTCAAATCCCACCGCCACCGCCAAGGGCCCTCTGTATCGCCACGGTTAGAGGCTTGCGAGACTTCTTGAGCAGGAGCCGGACGGGCGCCTGGTCACCGAAGGGGCCACCGGCTCGCTGCTCATCACTGTCGACGGACACCCGCGCCGAGACGCGGGCGGCAGCCGCGATGTGCATCTGGATGTCAGCGTGGGGGTACGTATCCACGGTGGTCGAACACGTGGGCGTCGCCGCTCTTGACGACTCTGCCCTCCGTGGGACCTCGACCGCATCCCTGCCGTTGCTGGGCCGGTTCAGCCCCCGTGGGTGGCGGCATGCTCGACACAGGTTCGAGCGACGGGGCGAGCCGCAAGCCGTGCGCTGGGGATCGGCTGGAGGCACACTTCACAGATTCCGTAGCCGCCCTGCTCCAGTCGTGCGGTGGCCTCCTCGATGTCGGCCAGCTGATCCCGGGTCGCGCGGACGAGTGCGGACAGCTGGGACCGCTCGTAGGCGATGGTCTGGCCCTCGGGGTCGTGCTCGTCGTCGGCGTTGGAGTCCGCCGATGCGGCGATGACGGAGTGGAGATCCTTGCTCATAGTCGCCAGTCGGGCGGTCACGTCCTCCCGCTCCTCGCGCAGGCGCTGTTGAACCGCCGCGAGGTCGAGGCCCGCCCGATCCCCACCGAACAGCGGTAGGTCAGACGGTTCCGTCATCTGCCCAGCATCGTCCACCAGGCGGGGCGGCGTCAGTCGGTGAGGGCCGATTGACGCCGCCGGCCGGGACGCACGCAGCGCAGGCTCAAGCTACGACGGGCCGCCGAGGGGGGCCGGCGACTTCGGTACGACGCGAAGCAAGGCGGCCGGGTCACCGTCAACGACGACCCCTGCCGCCCGGGCAGCGGGGAGGTCGATGTGCCCGGTAAGCAGGCCCAGGACCAGGGGCGGTTCCCCGCTCACCACTAAGGCGGGGCTCGACGCTGCGCCCACCCTCGTCGTCACCGTCCCGTTCGCCACGACCAGTGCGGCGCGCTCCCCGGCCGTGCGAACCTCGATCTGCACGGGGTCCCCGCTCGGGTCGTTGTCTCCCAGCAGCAGCCCCGCTGGGAACGCCAACCAGTGCCCACGGAAGGCATCGCCCGCCGCCGACTCGCTCATCCGGCGCAACCCCCAGACTCCGATGGCCTGGACGACTGGCTCGAGATCCCGCCCGTCGGCTGTCAGCGAGTAGACCGCGTGTGCCGCCGGGGGCGGCTGCTCGGCGCGAGCCACGAGCCCCACCGCCTCCAGATCGGCAAGCCGGTCGGCGAGCAGGTTGGTCGCGATCCCCGGCAACCCGTTGCGCAAGTCGGTATAGCGGCAGGGGCCCTGGAGAAGCAGCTCCCGCACGATCAGCAGGGTCCAGCGATCCCCCACCAGATCCAACGCCTTGGCCACCGCGCAGTACTGCCCGTAGCTCTTCACGACCACAGTGTAGGCGACTTGCTTGAAATTCTCCACCTAGCACTTGACTTTCTAAAGTTAATCGCCGAGGGTGGCGGGATGAGATCCAAGCCGCTGGCACTAGTTGCCCTCCTCTTCGCCTCCTTCGTGATCAATCTGGACACCACGTTGGTGAACGTGGCGCTGCCTGCCCTCGTGCGGGAGCTCCACGCCGCGACTACGCAGCTCCAGTGGGTCGTCGACGCCTACAACGTCGTCTTCGCAACTCTCCTGCTCGCTTTCGGCGCGCTGTCGGACCGCCTGGGCCGCAAGGGGATGCTGCTGTCCGGCCTGGCGGTGTTCGGCACGTCGTCTGTCGTCGGTGCGCTCGCCACCACGCCTGCCCAGCTGATCACCGCGCGGGCGGTGATGGGTCTGGGCGCCGCCATGACCTTCCCTGCCACCCTGTCGCTGATCTCCAACATCTTCGTCGAGCGCGGGGAGCGTGCCCGCGCCATCGGGCTGTGGGGCGCGACCGCTGGCGCGGCGATCGCCTTGGGGCCGATCGTCGGCGGCTGGCTGCTGGAGAACTTCAGCTGGGGCGCCATCTTCGTCGCGATGGGACCGGTCGCCGTACTCGGCGCCGCCCTGGTGGCCGTCAGCGTGCCCAGCTCCCGGGACCTCCATCCGGCGCGTCTGGACATTGCCGGGGTGGCGCTCTCCTGCGCGGCGATGGCACTTCTCGTGTTCACCATCATCGAGGCGCCGACGTCTGGCTGGGGCAGCGCGCGGTCGCTGGCCGGATTCGTCGTGAGCGCGGTGCTCCTGGGCGCCTTCGTGGCGGTCGAGCGGCGCTCCAGCGCCCCCATGCTCGACGTGAGACTGTTCGCGAACGCCCGGTTCAGCGCCGCGAGCGGCGCCGTCACGGTGGCGTTCTTCACCTTGTTTGGCTTCATCTTCCTGATGACCCAGTACTTCCAGTTCGTCCGGGCCTACAGCCCCCTCGCGACGGGAACCCACCTGCTCCCGGTGGCGGTCTCGGTGGCCATCGGGTCGGTGCTGGGGACACAGGCGGCGGTGCGGATCGGCACAAAGGCGGTCGTCACGACAGGCCTGGTCGCGATGGCCGTCTTCTACGTGTGGGCCGCCGAGTCGATCTCCACGTCCTTGGGGTACGGGGTGATTGCCGCGCAGATGGTCGTCTACGGACTAGGCCTCGGACTGACCTCCGCACCGGCGACAGAGTCGATCATGGGGGCAGTGTCGTTGCGGCAGGCCGGGATCGGGTCCGCGGTCAATGACACAACTCGGCTGGTGGGCGGCACGCTCGGCGTCGCGGTGATCGGCAGCGTCTACTCCTCCCTGTACACCGCCCGTCTGGACAGGCTCCTCCCGTCCCGCCTCCCAGGCTCCCTCGTGGCCGCCACCCACGAGTCGGTAGGCGCGGCGTTCTCGACTGCGCAGGAACTCGGTGCGACAGGCCACCACGTGCTCGCAGCGGCAGTGCGTGACGTTGCATCGTCGGCTTTCCTTCACGGCCTGTCCGTCGGTTGCCTGGTCGCGGCCGGTGTTGCCGTGCTGGGGGCAGCCGCAACTGCCCTGTTTCTGCCCGCCCAACCCGAGACGAGCCGGCAGTCCGGTGAGGGTGCGCAGGACTCGACGAGGACATCGCCCTCGACCCTCGCGGTGGACGCCGCTTAGCAGGCCCGTCGAGACGGGGAAGAGGCGCCCCCCTGGAGCCTGGGGCGGCAGTAGTCCGCCCGAACACTGCAGCCGGCGGGCCGTCGCACCGCGCGGAGCCGCCGCCACTAGGAACGTCTGGCGGCTCCGGCGGCGCGACCCTCACATCGCCCGGTCGCGAGGCGGGGGCGCCCGGGACTCGCCGCCGCCCCGCTCCTCGTCGCCGAGGACAACCAGGCCGGCCTGGGCCGAGGTGTTTCACGGCTGGCCGGCGGGCTGACCGTCGTTCGCGCAGAACTGGGCGACAACTCGGCGCTGGCGGGGCCTGTGCGAGTGGGGCAGGCCCTGCCCCACTCATAGCCGGCGAGGCACCGCGGCGTCAGCTCGGGCCCGATGCCGGGCGGTAGGACGCTGGTGGCCAGGCGTGCGCACGTGGCGGCTGGTCCCTCGGGTGCGCCCTCTGCGCGGCAGCAGGGGTGAACCCGCCAGGTCATCGCACGTTGAACTGCTCCCATCGGATGTGTCGGGAGGGGATCCCCGCTTTCCTGAAGCCGTCAGACAGCGAGGTCATCATGCCGGGGGGACCGCACATGAACACCGACAGATCCGGACCCGCCTCCTGGCCGGCCAGGGCAGTGTCCGCGGTGATGAAGCCGTCGCGGGACGAGTCGACGACATGCACCCGCACGGTGGGGTGGGTGGCCGTGGCGGCCTCCAGATCGTCGAGGAACAGGGCGTCGTCGACGGTGTTCACCGCGTAGAAGAACGCGACATCGCGGTCGAAGGAGTCGTCCAGTGACCGCAACCAGCTCATGAACGGGGTGATGCCGATGCCGCCCGCCACCCAGATCTGGCGTGGTCCCCCGGTGCGGTAGTCGAAGCCGCCGTACGGGCCGGCCGCCTTCGCCGGTGTCCCAGGTTGGAGCTGGGCGTGGAGGTCTCTGGTGTAGTCACCGGCCGCCTTGATGGAGACCTCGAGCTGACCTTGGCCTGGTGCGCTGGCCACAGAGAACGGGTGGCGCTCCCAGCCTCCCTCGCCCCCGAAGGCGAGGAAGATGAACTGGCCGGGGGCGAAGTCCAAGGCCTTCCCGCGCGGCTCAAGCAGGACGTCGACGGTCGTCTCGTTGGGACGGCGGACCTCGGTGACCCCGTAGTCGTAGACCGGGATGACGAAGCGCGCGACAAGCTCGCGGTAGGCGTAGGCCGCGACTCCGATGGCCCCGATCACCAGGTAGGTGACCTTGAGCACCGGTGCGAGGCGCAGAACGGGGTCAATGAGCAGCCCGTGCACGATCGCTGCGACGACGAAGAGGCCGATCAATCGGTGCCCCGTGAGCCACCGTTGGTAGCTGATCCGGGCCAGTTGCCGAATGGGGCCGGGCCATCGCGCTGTCCGCAGGCTGGGGGCCATGGCCCACACGGTGAGCAGTAGGAGCCCTACCAAAGCGACGTGGCCGAGGTTGATGCCCGCACGTGACGGGTTGGTCGTGTGGGTGGACCCGGCAAGGGTGGGGTGCACCACCATGAGGATGACCGCGGCGACGGCCGTCCGCCGGTGCCACTGCGCCACCCTGTCCAGGCCGCCGAAGGCCCGCTCGACAAAGCCCAGGAGCGTTGCCAGGAACAGGGCGATGCAGAAGAGCAGCACAGACTCGGCGCCCAGGAACTCCCCGATGAAGCGCCCGGTCGGCTGACCGGCAGGCCGAGCAAGGGCCCACAGGACAGCGTTGCCGAGGCTGAGCACCGCGATGGTGGCGACGCCGACCGCAGCCGAACCGTCTTGGGTCTGTCGTGCCATTCCTGGCCCCCCGATCGCTGCATGAGAGCTGGCACGTGCTCCCCGACGCTCGCGGGCTGGTCTGTCCCGGCTCGAACGTCGCCCGCCGGGCGCCCGGCACAGCATGGCAGGTCACGCGAGTGGGCTGAAGCGCGCTACCTCCGCGGTCCGCAGTGGTTCGCGACCAGACCGTCTGGGCAGGATCTGATGGGGCCACAGCACTCGGACAGGCTGACAACGACAGGCCACCTCAATCACTGGGAGAGACGCCATGCGTGCGATGACCTACGACCACTACGGGGACAACTCGGTCCTTGCGCTGACCCAGCAGCCCGACCCCAAGGTGGGCCCTGGCGAGGTGCGGATCCAGGTCCGGCGGGCGTCGGTCAACCCGGTGGACTGGAAGGTGATGGCGGGTGGCCTCGACGCCCTGATGGACGCCTACTTCCCGGTCATCCCCTGCTGGGACGTCGCCGGCGTGGTCGAGTCCGTCGGCATCGACACCCCGGAGTTCCAGGTGGGGGACGAGGTGATGGCGAACGCTCGTAAGGACGTCCTGCACGGGGGGACCTGCGCCGAGCTGGTCACGATGAGCGTGAGGGGAGTGGCCCGTCGGCCGTCCAGCCTGTCGTGGGACCAGGCGGGCGGCCTGCCGCTGGCCGGTCTCACCGCGCTGCAGACCCTCGACCGCCTGCATCTCGTCGCCGGAGAGACCGTCCTGATCCACGGCGCCGCCGGTGGTGTCGGGTCGCTGGCGGTCCAGATCGCCCACGCGCGAGGAGCGCGTGTCATCGGGACGGCCTCCTCGACCAACCACGCCTTCCTCACCAGCCTGGGCGCTGACGACGCTACCGACTACGGCGACGGGCTGGCTGCCCGTGTCCGCGGCCTCGCTCCAGGCGGCGTGGACGTGGTCGCCGACTTCGTCGGGGGGGTTCTCGACACCACAGTGGCGGTGCTGGCACCGGGTGGGCGACACGCGTCAGTAGCCGATCCCGCGGTGCTCGGTGCCGGCGGCCTGTGGGTCTGGGTGCGCCCCGACGCTGCGGGCCTCGGCGAGCTTGCTGACCTCGCCGACGCAGGCCACCTGGCCGTCCCCGTCGCACGGGTGTTTCCCCTGGACCAGGTCGCCGAGGCGTTCACCGAGAGCCGGACCGGCCACGTGCGAGGGAAGATCGTCCTCCACGTCGGCGACTGACGCCGCCGCCACGCCGCGTGCGCATCGCGTCCGCGGGACCGGTGATCGTCCTGCTCGGGCGCGGACCGCGGGGGTGGCGACAGCTCGAGTCGCCACCCCGGCGGTGGAGCTAGAAGCCGGCCACCGCGTGCGGCACGTAGGGCTTCTGCAGCGCCTCGACCTCCTCGTCGTCCAGCCGCAGGTCGACCGCGGCGATGGCGTCGTCGAGATGCTCCATGCGGGTCGCTCCGACGATGGGCGCATCCACCCCCGGCTGGCGCAACAACCAGGCCAGCGCGACCTGCGCGCGAGAGACGCCGCGGTCCTCGGCGACCTGCCCCACCTGGTCGATGACGGCCCGGTCGGCGTCCTGCTCTCCGTACAGGGAGCGCCCGAAGGAGTCCAGCTCCGCCCGGTTCGTGGTGCCCACCCCCCAGGGGCGGGTGAGCCTGCCGCGGGCCAGCGGGCTCCACGGGATCACCCCGATGCCCTGGTCCAGGCACAGGGGCAACATCTCCCGCTCCTCCTCCCGGTAGACCAAGTTGTAGTGGTTCTGCATGGTGGCGAAGCGGGTCCACCCGCCGGCGTCTGCGACGGCGAGCATCGTGGCGAACTGCCATGCCCACATCGAGGAGGCGCCGACATAGCGGGCCTTGCCGGCGCGCACCACGTCGTGCAGCGCCTCGATGGTCTCCTCCACGGGTGTGGTCGGGTCGAAGCGGTGGATCTGGTAGAGGTCGACGTAATCCATACCCAGCCGGGTCAGGCTCTTGTCGATCTCGGACAGGATCGCTTTGCGCGACAGCCCCTGGCCGTTGGGGCCGTCGTGCATGCGACCGTTGACTTTGGTCGCCAGCACGATCTCGTCCCGGTTGGCCATGTCACGCAGCGCCCGACCGGTGATCTCCTCGCTCGACCCGGCGGAGTAGACGTTGGCGGTGTCGAAGAAGTTGATCCCCGCCTCCAGCGCCCGGGCGAAGAACGGGCGCGCCTCGTCTTCGGGCAGGGACCACTTCTGGTTCCCCGCTGCCGCCTCCCCGTAGCTCATACACCCCAGACACACACGGGACACGTCTAGTCCGGTGCTCCCCAGCTTCGTGTACTCCACCGCTCGCTCCCTGTCGTCGACGTCGGGTCCATCCTGCCCAGCCTCGACCGCCGGGGCCACCGGCCGGGGCCTTATGCCCTGGACGGCTGGAGGCCGGGGCGGTCTGATGGGTGAAGGCGCGGGGGAGGCGCTCGCCGACGAGCAGGGTGCCCTGTCACGGCGGGAGGGCAGGATGACCGCGCAGGTCGGCTCGGTGCAGGTCTGCCACGCAGGGTCTGCGCCCGGCGGGCGGGACCGGTGGACCGGCGGAGAGGGGTGACCATGTCCTTCCATGTGGACTCCGAGGTGGGCGTCCTGCACCAGGTGATCGTGCACCGGCCGGGCCTGGAGTTGACCCGGCTCACCCCGACCAACGTGCACGAGCTGCTCTTCGACGACGTGATGTGGGCACAACGGGCGAGGGAGGAGCACGATGCCTTCGCCTCCAAGCTGCGTGACAAGGGAGTGACCGTCCACCTGTTCGCAGAGCTCCTGGGCGAGGCGCTGAACCAGCCAGGCGCGCGCGAGTTCGTCACCGAGGAGCTCACGACGGCGGCCCGGTTCGGCCCCGCTCTGGACGGCCCGCTGGAGGAGCTGGTGCTCGCTGCGCCGTCGGCGCTGTTGGCCGAGCTGCTGATCGGGGGGGTGCTCAAGCGTGACCTCGCGCTGGTCGACCCGTCCAGCCTGTTGCTGGCCTACCTCGAGCCCGACGACTTCCTGCTCCGCCCGCTGCCGAACCACCTGTTCCAGCGGGACAACTCGGCGTGGGTGTACGACGGACTGTCGGTCAATCCGATGGCCATGCCGGCCCGCAAGCGCGAGACGATCAACTCCCGGTTGGTCTATACGTTCCACCCGATGTTCGCGACCGCGGACCCTGCGCCCGTCTTCTACTACGGCAACGACGCCGGACCGCACGAGCCGGCCACCTGCGAGGGTGGCGACATCCTGGTCATCGGCAACGGCACGGTGATGGTGGGGATGGGGGAGCGCACCACCCCGCAGGGAGTGGAGTTCCTGGCGCGCTCCTACTTCGCGCACGGCAAGGTGACCCGGGTGATCGCCGTGGAGCTGCCCAAGACGCGCGCCTTCATGCACCTGGACACCGCGATGACGATGGTGGACCGGGACGCTTTCAGCGTGTACCCCTACCTGCCGGACACCCTGCGCTCGTTCACCCTGTCCCCGGTGGGTGGCGGTGGGGACTACCGGGTGGAGGAGAACGCCGACCTGTTCGGGGTGGTCGCGGACTCCCTCGGCCTGGAGCGCCTGCGGGTGCTGCGCACCCCGATCGACGTGGCTGGCGCGCAGCGCGAGCAGTGGGACGACGGCAACAACTTCCTGGCCGTCTCCCCGGGGGTGATCTTCGGGTACGAGCGCAACACCGTCACCAACACCTACCTGCGGCGCAACGGGATCGAGGTCGTCACGATCGCCGGCAGCGAGCTGGGCAGGGGTCGCGGCGGCCCCCGGTGCATGTCCTGCCCGATCGAGCGGGACCCTGTCTAGACCATCAGCGCCCCGGGCGGCGTGCGCCCTGCGAAGCGGAGGATTCCGATGAGCGTCACCCTGCGCAACCGTGACTTCCTCAAGGAGCTGGACTTCAGCCAGGCCGACCTGGCGTACCTGCTGGAGTTGGCGCGCGACCTCAAGGCCGCCAAGCGCGCTGGTACCGAGGTGGCGACGCTGACCGGCCGGGCGATCGCGTTGATCTTCGAGAAGACCTCGACACGGACCCGCTGCGCGTTCGAGGTGGCCGCCTACGACCAGGGTGCGCACGTCACCTACCTGGACCCGACATCGTCCCAGCTCGGACACAAGGAGTCCGCCGCGGACACCGCACGGGTGCTCAGCAGGATGTTCGATGCGATCGAGTTTCGTGGCAAGGAGCAGGCGACGGTGGAGGAGCTGGCCGAGTTCTCCGACGTACCGGTGTACAACGGGCTGACCGACCAGTGGCACCCGACCCAGATGCTGGCGGACTTCCTCACCATGGCCGAGCACAGCGACGGGCGCCCGCTCAGCGAGGTGAGCTACTGCTTCCTCGGGGACGGTCGGTTCAACATGGGCTGCTCGCTGCTGGTCACCGGGGCGATCATGGGGGCCGACGTGCGGATAGCGGCGCCGCGTGACCTGTGGCCGCCCGCCGAGGTCCAGGAGGCCGCGGCCGAGCGCGCCCGGGCTAGCGGGGCCCGGATCCTGCTGACCGAGGACCCGGCGCAGGGCCTGGAAGGTGTGGACTTTGTGCACACCGACGTCTGGGTCTCGATGGGTGAGCCGAAGGAGGTGTGGGCCGATCGGGCACGCCAGCTCACGCCGTACCAGGTCAACGCCGCCGCGATGGCAGCGACCGGCAACGCGTCGGTGAAGTTCATGCACTGCCTCCCGGCGTTCCACGACGCTCGCACCACTGTGGGCGCCCAGGTGGCCGAGGCGACCGGTCTGCACGACGGGCTGGAGGTGACCGACGAGGTCTTCTCCTCCCCGGCCAACGTCGCCTTCGACCAGGCGGAGAACCGGCTGCACACGATCAAGGCCATCATGGTCGCGACGCTGACCGGCTGAGCGCTGCGGCTGGTCGCCTGGATGCGTGGGAGGGGAGGCGGACGTGCGGATCGTGGTGGCCCTGGGGGGCAACGCGCTGGAGAAGCGCGGCGAGCCGATGACGATCGAGCGCCAGCGCGCCAACGTGGCCGTGGCGGCCCGTTCGCTGGCACCGCTGGCAGCGGACAACGAGCTGGTCATCAGCCACGGCAACGGGCCGCAGGTCGGCCTGCTCGCGCTGCAGGCGGCCGCCTACGACGAGGCGTCCGCCTACCCCTTCGACGTCCTCGGGGCACAGACCGAGGGGATGATCGGCTACCTCATCGAGCAGGAGCTGGGCAACCTGCTGCCGTTCGACAAGCCGCTGGCGACAATCCTGACAATGACCGAGGTCGACCCTGACGACCCGGCGTTCGCGCACCCCACCAAGTTCGTCGGCCCTGTCTACACCGAGGCGGACGCGTCCCGGCTGGCGCGGGAGCGCAACTGGGTGGTGCGCCGGGACGGTGACGCCTGGCGCCGCGTCGTGCCGTCCCCGCTGCCGCGTCGGATCTTCCAGACCCGGCCGGTGGAGTGGCTGCTGGACCGCGGCTGCGTGGTCATCTGCGCCGGCGGGGGCGGGATCCCGACGATGTACGAGCCGGGCACCCAGATCCTGGTCGGAGTGGAGGCTGTGATCGACAAGGACCGAGCCAGCGCGGTGCTCGCGCACGAGCTGCACGCCGACCTCCTGGTGATCGCCACGGACGTCGACGCGGTCTACCTGGACTGGGGCACGCCGACGCAGGTGGCACTGGCCCAGGCGAGCCCGGCGGCGCTGGCCCAGCGCGGGTTCACCGCGGGGTCGATGGGCCCGAAGGTGGAGGCCGCCTCGGCGTTCGCGCAGGCCAGCGGCAAGCCGGCACTGATCGGCGCGCTGGACCAACTGACCCAGGTCCTGGCGGGGACGGCGGGCACCCGGGTGGACGCGACGGTGGAGGGTCTGGTGGCGCGGGGCCAGCAGGCCCCCTGACCTGGCGCGGCGCTACCCGCCCTCCGGGCCGAGCAGGGTGGCCAGCAGCTCGGCCTCCAGACCCGCCGCGACCGGGTCGGTGAGCATCGCGAGGGTGCGCGGGCGGGGCAGCGGCACGTCGACGCAGGCGACCACCCGTGCCGGTCGGGGGGAGAACACGTAGATGCGGTCGGCGAGGAAGACCGCCTCACGCACGTCGTGGGTGACCAGGAGCACCGACCAGCGGTACTGCATCCAGATGCTCTGCAGCCAGCGCTGGATCTGCGTGCGGGTCAACGCGTCCAGCGCCCCGAACGGCTCGTCGAGCAGCAGCGCACCGCAGTCCTGCACCACCGTGCGCAGCAGCGCGGCGCGCTGGCGCATCCCCCCCGACAGCTGGAACGGGTACGCGCGCTCGTAGCCGGCCAGCCCGAACACCCCCAACAGGGGCGCGACTCTCGCGCGGGCCTCGCGGCGGGGCACCCCGCGCACCTCCAGGCCCAGGGTGAGGTTGTCCAGCACTCGACGCCACGGCAGCAGTGCGTCGGTCTGTGGCATGTAGGCGAACGTGCCCACCGCCCCGTCCAGCGCCACCCCGTCGACGACCACCTCGCCGTGCTCCGGCTGGAGCGCCCCGGTCAGCACCTTGAACGTGGTCGACTTCCCGCTGCCGCTGGGGCCGAGGACGGCGACGAACTCCCCGGCCTCCACGTGCAGCGACAACCCGTCCAGGACCGCCCGCCCACCCAGGGTGACGTCCAGGTCGCGCACCTCGATCGCCCGCGCGCTGGGCGCCGGACCCCCCACGCTCACGGGGCGCGCTCGCTGGCCCGCTGCAACGCCAGCCACGGCATCGTCACCCGCTCCACGAGGAAGGTGAGCCCGTACAGGGCGAGGGTCAGCGCCGCGGAGACGAACACCGCGGCCAGCTCCAGGTCGGTGCGCCCGGCGCTGACCATGCTCTGCATGAAGATGCCCAGCCCGCGGTAGGCGCCGGCGTACTCCGCGAAGATGGCCGCGACCACCGCATAGGTGATCGCGATGCGCAGGCCCGCGAAGAAGAACGGCATCGCCGACGGCAGCCGCACGCTGCGGAAGACCCGCCAGCGCCCGGCGCCCATGGAGGCCAGCAGGGCCTGCGCGTCGCGGTCGGCCGAGGCGTACCCCTCGACCAGCGCGATGGTGACCGGGAAGAACGTGACCAGGGTGACCAGGGCCACCTTGGGGACGAGGCCGAAGCCGAGAAGGATCACCGCCAGCGGGGCGATGGCCGTCAGGGGGAGCGTCTGGCTGACGATGAGCACCGGGGTCAGCGAGCGCCGCGCGAGCACCCAGCGGTCGATGGCCACCGACAAGACGAAGCCGGTGACGACACTGACCGAGAAGCCGAGCAGCGTCTCCTGCACCGTGGGGACCGTCTCCTGCCACAGCGTGGCGCGGGCCGCCCAGCCGGCGCTGGCCACCCGCCACGGGCCCGGCAGCACGTCGGGGCCGAGGCCGCCCCGGGCCGAGTACAGCTGCCACGCGGCCACCAGCGCGGCCAGCACCACCAGGGGGGGCAGCACCCGGCTCGGGCGCAGGCCGGTCGGCCACCGCCGCGTCCGGGAGTCGGGCAGGGCGTCGTCGTCGCTGCCGGCGGCGCGGTCGGGAAGCACCTGCTCGGTCACGGTCGCCTCAGGGCGCGGTCGGGGGGCGGTCCACCGCGGCGTCGGCGGAGGCGTCGACCCTAGCGGCCGGGCGGGCACCGATCACCCCCGCGGGCCGGCGACGGCCACGGCGTCGGGCAGCACGGCGCGGCGCCAGACACCCGGGTCCGCCAGGATCCCCACCGCGGCCAGCCACCCGGCGTAGCCGGCGAGGTCCGCGTCGCGCAGCCGACCCCAGCGGCCCTCGCGGAACCAGGTAGGGGTGACCAGGGCGAGGGAGCGCGCGAGCCGGGCGCGCGGGAAGAACGGGATCACCGCCTCGCAGGCGGCCAGCGCGAGTGCCGGGGTGCGGGCCGCCGCCTGGTACCCCCGCTCGGTCGCCGCCAGGGCCGCGGCGAGCAGGGCCGGCTGGTCGGCGACCGTGTCGGTCCGGGCGGCCAGCAGGTACGGCGGGAAGGTGGGCGCGCCGATCTGGTCCACGGGCCAGACCCGCTGCTCCGTCGCCGGCAGCGTCGCGGCCAGGGTGTCCCAGGCCCAGTAGGCGCCAAACGTCGCGTCCACCTCCCCGGCGGCCACGTCGTCGGCGCTCAGCTCGCGCACCCCGGTGTCCACGAAGATGACCGCGTCGGGGTCGCCGCCGTCGGCTGCCACGACGTGGCGCACCATCGCGACCCCCCGCGCGGTCGGGTTGCAGCCGACCCGGCGTCCCGCCAGCTGCCCCGGCCGTTCCACCCCGCTGGCACGGACCGTGAGCAGGGTCTCCAGCGGGCGGTGGTTCAGCGCCGCCACGCCGACCAGGGGCTGGCCCGCCTCGACCCGGACCAGCAGCCGGTTGGTCGGGACCACCGCGAGGTCCGCCTCGCCGCGAACCAGCGCCTGCGCGGCGTCGCCGCGCAGCGGGTCGGCGACCCGCACGTCGACGTCCAGGCCGGCTTCGGCGTACCAGCCCTGCTGGGCGGCCAGCAGTACCCCGGCGTCGTTGGGCCACGGGTGCAGGTAGCCCAGGGCCAGGGTGGTGAGGCTCACGGGTGCGCGGGCAGGTAGGCGTTGGTGTAGTAGGTCGACCAGTCAGGAGGGGTGGTGACGACCTTGCCCGCGGCGTTGGTCAGCAGGTGGTTGGCGAACAGGAAGCCCCCGTAGGCCGACCACACGGCCGACGACTGCACCCCGACCTGGCCCGCGGCGTTGCGCAGGTACCCCCCCGAGGCGAGCATCTCCTCGCTGTCGTAGACCAGGGCCGGGTTGGGCAGGGTCAGCGGGTTGGCCGCCAGGACGAGCGCGGCCGCCTGCCGCGGGTGACCCGCGGCGTAGGAGTAGCCCTGCCAGGTCGCGTACAGGAACCGCTTGGCCAGGGCGGGGTGGGCGGCCAGGAAGGCGTGGCTGGACGCGATGAGCACCGAGTACTGGTCGGGGAACCCGTAGCGGGTGAACGAGAACGTCTTCATGGGCTTGCCGACCAGCCGGGCCTGCACGGCGTCCCAGGTGACCACCGGGATGGTGAAGTCGGCGGCGCCGCTGTAGACAGCGTCGTAGGCGGACGTGTTCAGCGTGACGTCCTTGAACACCCCCGTGCCCCCGTCGTGGCGGATCACGTAGCGCAGCTCGGGCAGCTCGTCGGGGGTCCCGAACCCGGCGTAGGTCTTGCCGTCCAGGTCCGCCGGCCGGGTGATGTCGGCGCGGTTCGCAGCCACGCCGATGCCGTAGGTGCCCTTGGAGTCCGGCGCGAACACCGCGACGATGTCCTCGCCCGACGAGCGCGCGTAGGCGACCCCCGCCTGGTAGGAGTAGGCGAAGTCGGCGACCCCGTGGGAGACCAGCGTCTCCGGCGCGGTGGAGGCGTACGGGACCACCTTCACGCTGATGCCCTGGGCGGCGTAGTAGCCCTTCTCCAGGGCCACGTACAGGCCGGTGTAGTCGGTGTTCGGCGTCCAGCTCAGCGCGATGCTCACGGTCGCGGCGGGCGGTGCCGCGGCCGGCTCGCTGACGGGAGAGGCGGAGGAGGAGCAGCCCGCCAGAGCGGCCACGGCGGTGGCGAGGGCCACCAGCGCACGCCCGCGGGCCCGGGGGGTGGGGGTGCGGGGCAGTCGCATGCGACCTCTCCTGGGCAGGGGCGCCCCTCGCGACCAGCGGGCCGGCCAGGGGCGCGGCGGTGCTGTCGTCACTGACAGCGGGCAGCCGTGCCCTCGCGTACCTGGCCCGCGCGCGTGGCGGGCGAGGCAGGGCGACGGATCACGGCACAAGTGTCCCACGCTTGCCAGCCACCGGCCGGGCCACCCGTGGCCGGTCCGGGGCGGCCCGCATACGCTGGCCCCTCCCCGGTGACGGGGCGGACCGCGACCACCCATCCGAGAAGGGCGACCCTCGTGCCGCACACCTCCCCGCCGCGGCGGCTGGACCCCCTAGTCGGCCCGGCAGCGCTGCACGAGGTGGTGGGCAGCGACTGGCTGGTCGTGGCGGACGCGACCGAGGTGCTGCACCGCAGCGTGGAGGGCGGTCCGTACCAGGTCCGCTCCGGGCGACCGGGCTTTGAGCAGGCGCACATCCCCGGTGCCTGTTTCGCGGACGTGGCGGGTGCGCTGTCCGACCCGGCGGCGGCCTGGCCGTTCGTGCTGCCGCCCCCTGAGCAGCTGGGGGCCGCGTTCGGCGCGCTGGGCATCGGGGCGGACACCCACGTGGTGGCCTACTCCCAGGCAGCCCCGATGTGGGCGACGCGGCTGTGGTGGCTGCTGCGGTACTGCGGGTTCGACGCGGTCAGCGTCCTGGACGGCGGCCTGCCGGCGTGGCGGGCGGCAGGGCTCCCGGTGGAGTCCGGCGTGGGCCGGACCCCGACGCCAGAGGACTTCCCGCTCGCGGCCCGCCCGCACCTGGTGGTGGACCGCGCCCGCGTGCAGGACATCGTCGCCGGCGCTTCGTCGTCGACCCTCCTGGTGAACACCTTGCCGGTGGCTGCGTTTCGCGGCGAGGGGCCCGGCTCCTACTCCCGTCCCGGCCGGATCCCGGGCTCCTTGAGCCTGCCGTCGGCGCATCTCCTGGACCCCCAGACCTCCCGGCTGCGCCCGCCGGCGGAGCTGTCGGCGCGGCTGGGCCCGCTGCTGACCCAGGACACCCCGGTGGTGGCCTACTGCGGGTCGGGGATCTCCGCCACGGTGCCGCTGTTCGCGCTGGCCCTGTCCGGTCGCGACGACGCCGCCCTCTACGACGGGTCACTGACCGAGTGGAGCGCCGACCCCACCCTGCCGCTGGTCCGCGGGGACGACGGGCTGTAAGCCCTCCGCTACCCGGCGGGCGTCGGCGTCGGGGAGGCGACAGCCTGCGGCGCGGGGATGGCCGCGGCTGCCCGGTCCGGCAGGCTCGGCCGCCCGGCGGCAAACACGTCCCCGAACACCGGCTCGATGCGCACCACCGCGCCCGTGTGGGGGGCGTCGAGCATCAGCCCCCCACCCAGGTAGATCCCGACGTGGTGCACCCCCGCCGCGGGGTTGTAGAAGAAGAGCAGGTCCCCGGGCAGCGCGTCGACCAGGGGCACCGGCGCCACCACCGACCACTGGACGTCCGCGGTGCGCGGGATCGCCAGACCGGCTGCGTCGTACGACGTGGATGTCAGCCCGGAGCAGTCGTAGCCGCCCCGGCCGGTCCCTCCCCACAGGTAGGGGACCCCCCGCCGGCTCAGGGCGACCGACACCGCGGTGATCGTCTGTGCGGGGAGCAGGGTCAGCGGTCCGGTCGGGGTGCCCACCACGGCAACCCCCGGCTCGACGCGGCCGTCCGCCCCCACCAGGGTGTGCCAGCTGCGGGGCCAGGCGGCAGGGTCGTTGAGCAGGGCGGCGCTCGGTGGGGTGATCCTGGCCGCCTTCAGGGCCGCTACGTAGCCCGACCACGAGGCGGTCCCGCGGGTGTCCCAGGCGCCGAAAGCGGCTGAGGACTCCGCGAGGGCCGCCGGCCCCAGCAGCGTGAACGCCGCCGCGGTAGCCGTGCCCGCCTGCGCGGTCAGCGCCTGCAGTGTCCGCAGCCGGGCGCCGAGGGCGGCCTCCTGGCGGTGCGCCAACGCGCCCAGCTGGGCAGCGTGGGCACGGTCGACCAGCAGGCTGGCCACGACCGCCGTGGTGGACGCCTCGGCCGACGCCTGCACCCCGCCCAGCTGGGTGAGGGTGTCCAGGCGCGCCTGGGCGTCGGCGGCCGATCCGGGGCTGATCAGCCCGAGCATCTCCTGGGTGCCCTGCCAGGGGTCCATGTACATCTGGGCGGCGAACTGGTCGACCAGGCGGCGCTGCTGCACCAGCTCCACCTGCTCGGCGGTCAGCCGCCGGCCGAGGCCGGTGAGTGTGGCCGCGGTGGCGGCGGCCGCGACCCGGGCGGTC
>Ga0075029_100000924_pt1 | contig 16938 bp, 11 predicted proteins | sample LitLauG_LLR_2013_FD_71391 | JGI IMG/M metagenome (GOLD analysis project Ga0075029, IMG submission 71391) | Freshwater sediment microbial communities from North America - Little Laurel Run_MetaG_LLR_2013 | ecosystem: Environmental > Aquatic > Freshwater > Creek > Sediment | place: USA...
GTAAACGCAAGCGAGCCCGTTACGGCGTAGTGCATGCTTTCCCTTTGCGAAAGGCGCGAAAGATGGGGCAGCCGAGTTTGATTGAGGTTTGAAGCAGTGCTATGCTTTCGGCAGGCGAGTAGTTCGCTCGACCCCTGGAGGCTGCAATGAGGGGATCTGGTTCATGGAATCGTAGAGGCTCCGCGGTAACGCCCAACGGTTTTTTCACGGTCCTGAAGTCGACTGGATGGTTTCCGACGTTCCCCCAGCCGGGTGGTTTTCGTTATCTTACTCGAGAGCCGGGCGTCAATCGGCCGCGATCTGCCGGCGCTCCCGCGCATCAAAGCACCGGCCAGCCTGCCGGCACTCAGACGGAGATCGCTCTGCGCCAGATCGATGCAGAGCCGCGCGGTGTAGGCGCCTTGTTGCGGGGGGTTCTGTTGGCTTTGGGGGCGACTGCGCTCACTTTCGCGCTTCTGCTTTGGATCATGCATCCGTGGCGAGTTGGCCTGAGTCGAAGAATCTGCATTTCCCCCTGAGTTTCACAGCTTTGTAAACACCGTGCCGGGGCCGGATTCGCTAGAATGCGACCATGCGGATTCGTGTCGCTTTGCAACGCGCTCTTGGCGTTTTGGCAGTGTTGTCTTGCTGGTTAGCCCTGGCTCCGTCGCCTGCCCAGGTGTTTGCAGGCCGCCCAAAACTCATCGTCATCGTGGTAATCGACCAGTTCCGGGGCGACTACCTGAACCGCAACCGGGACCAGTTCAAGGGGCGCGGCTTCAACCTCTTCATGAAGGAAGGTGCCTGGTTCACGGACTGCTACTACGACTACGCCAACACCAAGACCGCACCAGGGCACGCCACCATCGGCACCGGCGCATACACCGACGGCCACGGCATCGAATCCAACGAGTGGTGGGATGCGTCCCGGTCCTACGAACTGAAAGTGAGTTCGGTCGAGGACGAGCGGTATCAACTTGTCGATCTGCCGCATGACTCGATCCCGGCCAACATGCCCGGCGCGCCCGGCTGGGCGACGAAATGGGTTGTCGGCGCATCGCCCTTGAATCTGCGCGCGACAACGCTTGGAGATGAGTTGCGCCTGGCAACCGTCGGCCGTTCTCGCGTGTACGGAGTATCGCTGAAGGATCGTGCCGCGATTCTGCCGGCGGGACAAGCCGCCAACGGGGCCTTCTGGATTGACACGGCCAGCGGCCATTTCACAACCTCAACCTATTACATGGAGCATTTGCCCGAATGGGCAACGGCCTTCAACGCAGGCGGACGCGCCGAGCAGGCAGCTCGCGAAGCAAATGCGGAAGGGACCACGCAGTTTTACGAACTGGTGGGAAGAACGCCGGCGGCCAACAGCTACGAGCTCGACTTTGCCAAGGCACTCATCAACGGCGAGAAGCTCGGCCAGAGCGGCGTTACCGACCTGCTGGTCGTCTCGCTCTCACCAAATGATATTCAAGGACACCAGTTCGGGCCGGACTCTGATTTCGAGCAGCAGATGATTCTCTCGCTCGATCGCGACCTGGACAACTTCAACACTTGGCTCGATCAGACCGTTGGCCTTCAGAACGTCTGGATGGCGCTTACGGCCGACCATGGAATTGCGCCCATTGCCGGGGAGGCAGCCAAATTGGGAGTTCATGCCGTGGCGGTCGATATGGACAAAGTCTATGACACTCTGAATGTGGAGTTGAACAAACGCCACTCGCACGGCGCAAAATTGGGGTACCTGCTTCCCGATCCCGATCTGCCCTACATCGCCCTCGACAGCAGGACATTCAAGAAGGCGGGCGTAGACGAAAAGTCCGCCGAGGATGAAGTAGCCGCCCTGCTGCCGGCGGCGGTTGCCAGCCAGAACCCCAACCCTCTTCCCGTTCTTAAATTGCTTCCACCCACGGTTGTTCAGCCTTCCCAGCAGCGCCTGCCTCCTGCTCCGCATGTGCAGTACGTCTACACCCGGATACAGCTTGCAAACAACCAGTTGCCGCCTTCCGAGTGGGGCCGCCTGTTGGCCCACAGTTACGCCGAGCACGGCAACTGGTTCGTGATGATGGTGCTGGATGCCTACCAGATGGCAGGCACAGGGCAATTTGCCGGAACAAATCACTTCAGTCCCTGGGATTACGACCGTCACGTGCCGCTGGCCTTCTATGGAACGCCGTTCGTGCCGGGCGAGTATCATGAACCTGTGGCTCCGGTAGATCTGGCGGTCACATTTGCCTCCCTGGCCGGCGTCAATCGGCCTTCGGCAGCTGTTGGCCGCGTGCTGACCGAGGCGATTAAGCCCGCCGGCGCAAGCGCTCAGCGCTGAACATTGTTTGAAGGATGATTGCCGCCCATTGAAACCCGACATGAGAGTGACGCTGGCCGGGATTGAGCTGGCCAACCCGATCATCGCCGCCAGCGGCACCTTTGGCTACGGCATTGAATTTGAAGAAATTGTTTCTCTCGAGCGGATCGGGGGATTCGTCACCAAAGGCATTTCTCTTGAGCCCTTGCCAGGCCATGCGCCTCCCCGCATTGTCCAAACTGCCGGCGGAATGCTCAACGCCATCGGTTTGCAAAACGTGGGCGTAGACGAATACATGCAGCGGAAGCTGCCGCCCATGAAACGCTATCCCGCCTGCAAGGTCATCGTCAACGTCTTTGGCTACACGGTAAGCGAGTACATCAAGGTCATCGAACGCCTGAACCAGGCCGAGGGGATTGCGGCCTATGAGCTGAACGTTTCCTGCCCAAACGTTCATGCCGGCGGCCAGGCGTTCGGCGCCGATGCGGGCGAGCTTGAATACCTGGTCAAAAAGGCCAGGGACGCTTCGATGCGTCCGCTGATCGTGAAGCTTTCGCCCAACGTGACTTCGATTGCCCAGATGGCGCGGATCGCCGCCGGCGCCGGCGCGGATGCGGTCAGCCTGACAAACACCTTTCTAGCGATGTCCATCGATGTTGAGACCAGGCGGCCTCGCCTGAGCAACATCACAGGAGGCCTTTCAGGGCCGGCTATCAAGCCGATTTCCCTGCGCATGGTTTACGAGACTGCATGCGCTGTGTCCATTCCGATTCTTGGGATGGGCGGTATCGTCACGCCGGAAGATGCGGTGGAGTTTCTGCTTGCCGGCGCGACCGCCGTCGAGGTGGGAACGGCCAGTTATGCCGACCCGCGGGCTGTCGAACGGCTTGCGCGGGGCCTTGAATCCTGGTGCAGGAGCCATCAGGTCGAGAAGGTGGCAAGTCTGACGGGAGCACTCGAGGTTCCCAGGAAGTAAATATACTCCAGCAAAGCCGGCGCCTTTAGGACTACTGGCCCCTCAAAGGTGCCGAATCGAGCGCGTTTCAGCAACGGGTTCCAAGTCCACCTGAGCTGAAGACCCGCGCCGGAGGCGCAGTGTAAGTTAGCCCAGCGCTTCACAGGCTGTTACGAAACTCTTCTCAGCGAACATTCAAGGCGGGAAACGCAATGAATTCACCTGCAGTGCATCGCGCGCATCTTCCAGATGATGAGAGGGGCGTTTGTCAGGACCTATCCGGTTGAACATTGTGGCATGTCGTATCGGTTTGATCTGGAGCGCTCTTAGCGAATGACCCAATCGACGAATCGGTGCCAAGCCAGTGTGTGCCCGATGGCCAGACGGGTCGGGGGCATGGTGCCCACGACGAAGAGGAGACCCCAGAGATAGGCCGGATGAATGCGGCGTCGGGTAATCAGATCGTAGACCGGTCCGGCAAGCAGGAAGGCGAAGAGTACGATCCCAACGCCGGCAGATCCGAAGCGAATGGCTGGAGAGCGAGCGATGCCAGCCGGCAGAAGGCCTGCGACAAAGGACAGAAGCATGAGGCGTTTGTGTGCCTCGGGCTTGGCTCGAAGCAGGATCGCGGCGGCGGCCAGGATGGTAAAGACAGGAACATCGAATATGTTGATGATCGCATTGGTCTCGAGGTCGGGCCAGACCTGTTTGTGGCCAAGTTTCGCGCCATGAATGACGGCCAGAGTACCAAGGATCGCGATGGCTGGAATAAACGCGAGGGAAGCCCAGCCGAGGGTCATGTGAAGAGTCTTGCGTCCGGCGCCGGCCAAAGCGGTTTGCAGGACGTAGAAGAAGATGTAGGCGGTCATTACAGCACCGTGGATGAGGAGGAGGGTGGCAAGCTTCGGGCTTGGCGCGAGGTGAACCAGTGGCTCAAGCGGTTTCTGAAAATAGACTGGAAAGAAGCCCACGAATACCGTGGCAGCGCCCAGGATCGCTATAGTGAGGAAAAAGCGATGGTCGGATTGGAAATGCGGCTGTTGTGCAGCTTGCATGGAGTTTCTCGTTGACTTGCCCTGACGGATTCCGGTTGATGGAGGATGAGGAAGCGGTGTTTGCAAGCCGCGATCTGGTGACGCTGCGGAATTTGCACGAGAGAGGGCGGTGGGAATCATCTGTTTTCTCCTAGAGTGAGAGTTGTGGAGTGATCGCGAGGCGCCACCATCACTGCTGGACCCATGCTGTGAAGTGTCGCCAGAACGGCGAGTGGCCAAGCGCAAACATGGCCGGAACCATGAGAATGATCAGGAGGGATCCCCAGACTGTCACGCGGTGGACTCTTCGCCGCGTCAAGAGGTCAAACACGATGATGGAAGCGGGGAAAGCGCAGACGATGAGAGAAGTCGACGGAGGGACGCTCTTGATGAAGTCAAACGGCCAACGATTCACCGGCGCAAACATCATCACGCTGGTAGCCAGCATGACCAGGCGTTTGTGGGCAGCCGCATCGCGGCGCACAAGCAAACCCCAGGAGATCAAGAATCCAAAGATCGCCATCTCCGCAAGATCGAGAGCCAGGAACGTTCCGGCGTCCAGGCCCGGCGGCGCGAAATGCCTTTTGGTTGAATCGACGATTGCCATCACGCCGAAAATCACCACCAGGCACGCCAGCCCCGCGCCCAGAATGCCAAGTTTCATGTGCCAGGCAACCTTGCCGATCGAAACCAGCGTGGTTTGCGCTATCAACAGCAGGATCCAGGCTGAAAAGACGACCGCATGGATATGGATAATTGGGCTAGGCAGCGGCGTGTGAATTACGCCGGCCAGAAAGTAGCTATGCGCAAATCCCAAAAAGACACTTGCGAGGATGACAAGCGACATTCCGGCGAAGAAATAATCGTCGATGCGGGCTCTTACCGGTCGTGAGACCATCGTGGCCATGATGCGGCGCTCCTAGCGTCGTGATCTTTACCCGAAAGGAAATTAGCGGGAGAATCGCGGCACGTCCTCAACTTGCGCTCAAAGATTTCTCAGAGTTTTCTCAAGGAGACGGCACATTGATTCAGCGGGAGATATACGAGTTCGGCCCGTATTCGCTGGACTCAACGCGGATGCTGTTGCATCGAGCGGGGAGCTTGGTGCCGCTGCAGCCACGGGCCCTCGAGATGCTTCTGGTGCTCTTGAGACAGCACGGCGAGGTGGTATCCAAGCAGGAATTGATGGAGAGAGTGTGGCCGGACAGTTTCGTTGAGGAAGGCAATCTGACGCAGAATATCTTTCTTCTACGGCGCGAGTTGGGCAAGAGTCCGGAGGGGGAAGAGTACATCCAGACGGTTCCCAAGCGCGGGTATCGCATGAATGTCGCGGTGAAGGAGAGCAGCCGCGTTGGGGAAATGGCAAGTCCGTCAGCCGGTGCTGCCGGCATTGGAACTGCTGACGCCCCGCAGGGGTCCACGACCGGTTCGGCCAGTGGGATGAACTGGCGAGTCGCAGCCTGGCCGGTGTTGGCGATGCTGCTGGTACTCGCGTTGGGGCTAGGGGCGATTGCTCTCTGGCGTGTTGCGTCGACACGACCCAGGGTCTCAGGGTATGTGCGGATCACACAGGACGGAGCGCTGAAGCGCGGGATTGGCGACCATGTTGGCGGTCCGGATGCGGCGTTGTTTGCGGATCAGAACCGCGTGTACTTCATGGAAGGCACGTCGGACGCGCCCTGGATTGCCGAGGTCTCAGCGAGTGGGGGAGAAACAGGTCGAGTAGCCGTTTCCTTTCCCCTGCCGCAGCTGATGGATTTTTCTCCCGGGCGTTCGGAACTGCTGGTGGGGCGAACAGTGGATCAAGCGGGGCCGATGCAGTTGTGGGGTGTACCTGTGCCGGCGGGAGCAGCTCATCGCCTCGGCGATATCTCCGCCTGGGATGCTTCCTGGTCGCCTGATGGCCGGGAAATGGTGTATGCGCGAGGCACGGATTTGTATCGAGCCAGAAGCGACGGCAGCGAGCCCAGGTTGCTGGTGGCGCTGCCGGGCCTGGGATGGCAACCGCACTGGTCTCCGGATGGGACGCGGGTGAGATTGACGGTTGCCGACGTGCAAACTTCGATCAGCTCGATTTGGGAAGTCTCGCGCGAAGGCGCCGATCTGCATCCACTGCTGCCACAGTGGCCGGCGGAGAAGCCAAGTGCAGGGCCGTCAGACGGGCCGATCAATCTTTGTTGCGGAAGCTGGACACCGGACGGGAGGTATTTTGTCTTCCAGGTGACGAAGGGAGGCCGGTCGGACATCTGGTCGATGCCTGGGAAGGAGAGTCTTCTGGGACGGCTGTTTCCATCGAATGCGGAGCCGGCGCAGTTGACGAGCGGGCAATTGAGTTCGTTGGCGCCAGCGTTCAGCCCCGATGGGCGAAAGCTGTTCGTCATTGGTCAGCAGTTGCGAGGGGAGCTGGAGCGGTTCGACGCCCGGACGGGAGAGTTTGTGACGTACCTGGGTGGCATCTCTGCGAGCTTTGTCGATTTTTCGCGCGATGGGCAATGGGTCACGTATGTCGCTTATCCGGAAGGAACATTGTGGCGGAGCCGTACAGATGGAAGCGAACGACTGCAGCTGACGTTTGCGCCGATGGAGGCGATGGTGCCGAAGTGGTCGCCGGATGGAAGCAGAGTCCTGTTTTACGGAATCGGCACAGGCAAGGAGCAGAGGTCGTACTGGATTTCTGCGAGCGGCGGCGAGGCCATGCCCGTTTCTGCGGGGCGGGGCGAGGAGATGAACACCTGCTGGTCTCCGGATGGCCACTCCGTAATGTTCAGCGATTTCCCGTTCTACGCGAAGGAGCCGAGGAAGGTAGAGATTCATGTTTTGAATCTGAAGACGCAGAACGTCGAATCGCTTCCGGGGTCAGCGGGATTCTTTGCTCCAAGCTGGTCCCCAGACGGGAGGTATGTCGGCGCGGCGGCTTCGGATGGACAGAGGATCATGCTGTTTGACTTCAAAAGCCAGGCATGGACCGATCTGGCCCATGGTTCGGGGCTGATGAAGTGGTCGCGCGATGGGAAGTATTTGTATTACCTGCGCTATGGACCAGAGTCTGCCGTGATGCGCGTGCGATTAAGCGACCGGCAGGAGGAAGTGGTCGCGAGCTTGAAAGGAATCCGCCAAGCTGGGCGGCTGGCGGGGTTGGAGTTTGGGATAACTCCTGATGGTGCTCCGATGGTGCTAAAGGACGTAGGAACGCAAGAAATTTATTCGCTCGATTGGTGCGAGCCATAATTGCGAGTGCCCGGAGGTTTCAGGGCCATCGGCCTCAATAGAGGGTTTAGAGAAACGATGTGAACTAACTCGCCGGGCGGTAGGCGGCAATGTATCCTCCCAATCACATGCCGATGTCTGACCTCCGTTCTCGGGATATATCTTCCCGATCAATCCCGTGAAGTCGGCAACTCAGAACTGATCCGCAGGCCCCTTATTGGCGGCCAGCGAGTTTCGTAACAGCCTGTTCAGCGCTGGGTAAGCGGCCCAACAAAAACCAGGAGTCCCGTAGGGACGGCGCAAGATGCGATTCTTCAAAATCCATTCCATCGAAAAACGCGGGAGAACGACCCCAGTAAATGTCAGATTATTGCTGCCGCCCCGGCAAAGCCGGGGGTTTTCCCACTATGAACTAGCCCTTCGCGCAAGCGTATTCGAGCTGTACAAGCCCCTGAAACTGTTGTGCCAATCACGCGATGGAGCGCAGAACAGGGGTGCGCCCTTCCATTCATGTGATCCAAATCATCGGCCGATCTCCAGGCTATGGAAAATATGTGATCTAAAACACTTGTGATGGGGCTCACAGCGAGCTGTTATTTCCAGTGCGTACCTTCGTTCACATCAGTCGGCGAACTCAAGAGATCAAGTTCCAGGAATGGCACTTTCCGGAGACCGCGTGGCTGTACACACAGCGAGGTAGGCATGGGACAGTCGATTTGGAATTCCATGGAGCAGAAGGGCTACAACCGTAGAGATTTTCTACAATTCTGCGCCGCAGCCGCCACAGTTGCCGGATTTGGACAGTCCGGCGTTGCACAGGTTGTTTCCGCGTTTGAGAAAAAGGAAAAGCCGGCGGTGATATGGATGCACTTTCAGGAGTGCACCTGCTGCAGCGAGTCGTTCATTCGGTCGTCCCATCCAATTGTGGCGGACGCCCTGCTCGATGTTCTGTCGCTGAATTATTCCGAGACGCTGATGGCGGCCTCGGGATTTCAGGCAGAGAAGAGCCTGAACGACACGATCGCGAACAACAAGGGAAAGTACATTGTGCTCGTCGAAGGCGCGGTGCCGACCAAGGACGATGGCGTCTACTGCATGATCGGCGGCAAGACGGCCGAGTCGATCCTGCAAACCGTGGCCAGGGATGCGGCGGCGGTGGTTGCCTGGGGAAGCTGCGCATCGAATGGATGCGTGCAGGCGGCCAAGCCGAATCCTACCGGAGCGACGCCGATTCATAAGCTGATCGACAAGCCGGTCATCAACGTCCCCGGCTGTCCGCCAATCGCCGACGTAATGATGGGCGTTGTAACCCACCTGCTGGTGCTCGGACAGGTTCCGGCGTTGGATAGCCAGGGCCGGCCGAAGGAGTTTTACGGGCGCCGCGTCCACGACACCTGTTACCGGCGCCCCAATTACGACGCCGGGCTGTTTGTCGAGTCGTGGGACGACGACAACGCGCGCAAGGGATATTGCCTTTACAAGATGGGCTGCAAAGGTCCAGTCACCTACAACGCGTGTTCGGTGGTGAAGTGGAACGAAGGCACCAGCTATCCAATTCAATCGGGCCACGGATGCATCGGCTGCAGCGAAGAGGGCTTCTGGGACAACGGCCCCTTCTACCAGCATTTGCCGTCGTTCCCCGGATTCGGCATTGAGAGCACGGCCGATACGATTGGCACGGTAGTAGGAATAGCCACGGTGGCCGGAGTCGCGGCCCACGCGGTCGTCACCAACATTCGCAAGCGGAGCGTGATCGCGGAAGTGCACGCTGAAGATCAAAAGGAGTCGTGAGAGCCTATGGCACGCGTAGTCGTCGATCCCGTAACTCGTATTGAAGGCCATCTGCGCATTGAAGCAGTGGTTGAGAACGGCGTCATCACCGACGCATTCAGTGCAGGCACCATGGTGCGCGGTCTTGAGAAGATTCTCATTGGCCGCGATCCACGCGACGCCTGGGCCATAACCGAGCGCGTATGCGGCGTCTGCACAACTGTGCACGCGCTTACCAGCGTTCGTGCGGTTGAAAGCGCCCTGGGCATCGCAATCCCGCCAACGGCAGAGCTGATCCGCAACATCATGATGACCACGCAGTACGTGCAGGATCATGTGATCCACTTCTATCACCTGCACGCGCTGGATTGGGTAGACATTGTGAACGCGCTGAAGGCCGATCCAAAGAAAGCGGCGGAACTGGCGCAATCGTTCTCCAAGTGGGACAAGAACACGCCCGCGTATTTTTCCGGCGTGCAGGACAAGATCAAGTCCTTTGCGGCCAGCGGGCTGGGTATCTTCGCCAATGGTTATTGGGGCCACCCGGCCTACAAGCTGCCGCCGGAAGTGAACCTGATCGCGGTTGCGCACTACCTGGATGCCCTGGAATGGCAGAAGGAGATCGTCAAGATCCACGCGGTCTTCGGCGGCAAGAACCCCCACCCGAATTATCTGGTCGGCGGCGTCCCGTGCTCCATCAATATGAATGAAGTGGCGGCCATCAACTCCGAGCGGCTGAACCTGGTTTCCCGGCTCATCAGCCAGGCGGACGAATTCGTCAACCAGGTCTATATTCCCGATCTGCTTGCCGTGGCTTCGTTCTACAAGGACTGGGCAAAGTGGGGAGGCGGCCTCACCAACTACCTCAGCTACGGCGAGTTTCCGACCAAGGGCTACGGTAACCCCGAGTCATTCAAGTATCCGCGCGGCGTGGTCCTGAATCGCGACCTCAGTACGGTGCATCCGGTGAACGCGACCGATTCGCAGGAGATCAAGGAATACATCGCTTCTTCCTGGTACAGCTACGAGGGCGGGGACGGCGTCGGCATCCATCCATGGGCGGGCGAGACCAAACTGAACTACACGGGCCCCAAGCCACCATTCGAAACGCTGGAAGGATTCCAGAAGTACTCGTTCCTGAAGACGCCACGATGGAAAGACAACCCGATGGAGGTGGGACCGCTGGCGAGATTGCTGGTGGCATTCGCAGCCGGCCGTACCGATGTGCAGGAACTTGTAAAGGACACCCTGGGCAAACTGAATGTTCCTGTTGCGGCGCTATTCTCCACGTTGGGCCGAACGGCGGCGCGGGGACTGGATGCGGCATTGGCGATGATCTGGCTGAAGGAGTTCTTCGGCGACTTGATGCAGCAGGTGAAGATCAACGAAGTCTCCACTCACAACGGCGAAAAGTGGGAACCGAGCACCTGGCCTGCGGAAGCCGAAGGTGTTGGCCTCACCGAAGCTCCACGCGGCGCGCTCGCGCACTGGATCAAGATCAAGAACGGCGCCATCGACAACTATCAACTGGTTGTGCCGACCACCTGGAACGGTTCTCCGCGCGATGCCAAGCAGCAGCACTCATCGTTCGAAGCCTCGCTGATTGGCACTCCGGTGGCAAACCTCGAGCAACCGGTGGAAATCATCCGGACCATCCATTCCTTTGACCCGTGCCTGGCCTGCGCCGTGCATCTGTACGATCCGCAAGGCAAGCACCTCAACCAGGTTTCTTTCGAGTGAGGCCTATGAGCACTCCAAATACAAGTGCGGGCACCGTTTCAGGCAATGGTTTTTCAGACAATGTCACTCGTCCGGTAGAGTACCGGCGAGTCTATGTTTGGGAAATGCCGGTACGCGCCTACCACTGGATCAACGCGATCTCCCTTGTGGTCCTTTGCATCACCGGCTACTTGATAGGGGCTCCTTTGCGCGCCTTCTATGCAGCCGAGGCCTATCAGCAGTACTGGTTCGGGTGGGTGCGGTTCCTGCACTTTACTGCCGCTTTTATCTACGTGTTTAATTTCGCGGCGAGAATCTATTGGGGCTTTGTCGGCAACAAGTACTCAAGCTGGCGAGCGTTCTTCCCGTTCAAGCAGTCGCAGCGGCAGGAGATCGTCGACGTCATCAAAGCCGACGTGTTTGAAACCAGGATTCACGGGCCAATTTCCGCCGGGCACAATTCGCTGGCCGGGCTGATCTACTTCTTCACATTCTTGGCATTTGTCTTTCAAACCATTACCGGGTTCGCCCTCTACTCCAGCATGAGCAATTCATGGCTGCCACGCATGTTTACCTGGATCGTGCCTCTGATGGGCGGGGAATTCGGCGTGCGCTTCTGGCACCACCTGTTTTTGTGGTTCTTTGTCACATTCATTGTCATCCACATATACCTTGCCTTCTATCACGACTACATTGAGGGGCGTGGTACGGTATCCTCGATCATAGGTGGATGGAAGTTTGACCGGGAGAAGAGTGACAAATGAACCGGTAAAGACGCTGGTGCTTGGCCTGGGCAACGTCCTCATGGGCGATGAAGGCATCGGCGTTTACGTTGTGAGGGCGCTGGAGAAACACACCCTGCCGGCCGGTGTGGAGTGTCTCGACGGCGGCACCGGCGGCTTTACGCTGCTGGAGCCGCTGGAGGACGCCGATCGCATCATTATTATTGACGCGGCATCCGACGGCAATCCCATCGGCACCGTTACCCGTACCACGCCACAGTTTTCGCGCGACTACCCCCCTACTCTTACTGCCCACGACGTCGGTATGAAAGACCTGCTGGACATGTTCTATATTCAGGGCGGCACGCACGAGATCATTCTCTACGCCATCACCATCGACCCGCATCAGCCGATCCGGATGAGCCTTTCCGAAGAGGGCGAGAAACACGCCGCCATTGCCGAGGAGAGAATACTGGCCGAGTTGGCTGCCATGGAGCTGCCAGGGCCCGCGGATTCGCCAGGCATTCTTCAATAGACCTGCATAATTCCCATACTCCGATCTAATCTCCAGGCGCAGCCGGTTATCCAAACACTTCTACGAGTCTGGCGTATGCAACTTCCCTTTCAATTCAATTCTTGCGTGCCGTCGCCTCTTGGCTTGCAGGAGGACTCGTCCACCATCAATAATGGTATACGTTTTCATAAATGTTGAAGCGGTACCGCAAAGCGAGGAGATGCGATGGCAAAGCTCGGATGCAGGATGACGGTGTTGGCGTGTTGGGTTGCGATATCTGTTTCGACGATATGCGGAACGGGAAACCTGATGGCGCAGAAGGCTCTGCGAACCGCCGTCATCCCTCCTCCGCCGATGGGCTGGTCGTCGTGGAACAGCTTTTCGAATACAGTCGATTCCCAGGTGATTGTGGATCAGGCCAAGGCGATGATCGCCAGCGGAATGCACAAGGCCGGCTACAAGTACATCAACATTGATGAGGGCTGGTGGCTCGGGGACCGCGACGAGCATGGAAACATCGTGGTCGATCCGAAGAGGTGGCCGGCGCTTGCTCCAGGCGAGCACGCTGGAGACATGTCGAACATTGTTCGGTTTATTCATGGCCAGGGACTGAAGGCAGGTATCTATACAGATGCCGGCAGGGATGGATGCGGCACGTTTTCTCCGGACCTGGGGCCTGGCTATCCGGGCGAGGGAAGTGAAGGGCATTACCAACAGGACTTTCTTCAGTTCGCGAAGTGGGGATTCGATTATGTGAAGGTTGACTGGTGCGGCGGCCACAAGGAGAACCTGGATCCCGCGGTGCAGTATGCAGAGATTGCCGGAGCGATTGAGAGGGCAGAAGCGATCACCGGCCATCGGCTCCATTACTCGATCTGCAATTGGGGTATGCAAAGCCCCTGGACGTGGGCGCCGAACCTCGCGGGAGTGACGGCCGACATATGGAGAACAAGCGGCGATATCGTCGATCCAATCGTGGCCAACAGCAAGAACTCAGGACGCAAGGCAAGTTTCAAGAAGGTTCTCTCCAACTTCGATCAAGGGATTCACCCCGAGGCGCAGCACACGGGTTTCTACAATGATCCGGACATGATGGTGATCGGGATGCCTGGACTGGATGATGCAGAGAACCGTGCTCACATGAGCCTCTGGGTCATGTCGGGCGCGCCTCTGCTAGTGGGAGCGGACCTGACCAGACTGAGCGATGCGACTCTGGCTACGCTTACCAATCCTGCTGTGCTGGCAATCGATCAGGATCCTCTCGGGCTCCAGGCGGTAAAGGTGCGAGATGTTGCGCCTGGTCTGGAGGTCTGGTCAAAGCGCTTGTCCAAGCCTGGAGAACGAGCGGTGCTCCTTGTGAACCGGAGCGATGCTGCGGCACCGATCGTTGAGACGCCAATCGCCGTTTTCTGGAAAGACCTGGGCCTCGCAGGTTCATCGGCGATGGTCCGGGACCCCTGGACAGGAAACAATCTCGGGGCCTTCGACGAGCACTACACGGCGACAGTGCAGCGAGGGGACGCAGTCCTGCTCATGATCAGCGGCTCAGAGGTGCAACCAACCCGCATCTTGCCGCCAGCTACATCCAGGACAATTCATGGCCAGAACTCCGCTTCCGCAAGCGAGCAGAGATTCATCATCAGGAATTCGACGTGCAGCGAGGCCATTTCGGCCGTAGAGATCGTCTACACAAACCCCGATGCCTTGCCCCGCACGGCCGAAATGCGCGTGAACGGCGAGAATGCCACACGCATCGTGTTTCCGCCCACAGGCGCGGCCCAGGGCGCAATCTGGATTCAGACACTGCTGAACAGAGCTGGTCCGAAATCACCGGAGAACAGCGTGATGAGCTTCTCGACCTCAGTTGGAGCGGTGCCCCAGATCGAATCGACGTCGCTGTATCGAAACGAGATGTGCGGAGGGAGTGGCCCCCGGACTCCGTGAGGGCATCGGAGACCAAGAATTGCGCTTCTTTGAACTTCCGGTTAACATATATCCATGGACGCAATGCCCTGTTGTCGCTGCTGTACGCTGCTGTGCGCGCACAGGTGACCTTGGTCTGAAAGTCCGAAAGTAAATCCAAGTTTCCCCGATGCCCGCGATACAGCCAAGCTGTCGCGGGTTTTTATTGTTCCCAAAAATCCCCCACGAAAAGGAAGAGATGACACAAGCCGTCGAACAAAAAGAGACCAAAGCCCAGCGCATGGAACGCCTCAAGCGCGAAAAGAACCCCTGGGAGGCCTTCAACGAGGTTCGTGAATTTGCTCGCGCCGGCCGCTCAAGCGTTGTCCCCGAGTGGGCAAATGCGTACTTCAAGTGGTGGGGCATTTACACGCAGGGTGACGGGGTCGGCGCTGTCGGTGGCAAGGGAGGCGAAGGGCTGGCCTCCGATTGGTTCATGATGCGCATCGGGATCCCGAACGGAATCGTTTCCGCGAGCCAGCTTCGCGCCATCGGCGGCATTACGCGCAAATATGCGCGCAACCTGGCCGACATCACAGTGCGCCAGAACATCCAGCTTCACTGGCTCAGCATCGAATCGCTGCCTGAGGTAGTGGACGCTCTTGACGCCATTGGCCTTTCGCCGAAGGGCGCATGCGGCGACGTGGTACGCAACGTAACGGGATGCCCACTGGCGGGCGTGGCCGCGGATGAGTTGATCGACGCTTCGCCGATCGCCGTCGCGATTGCTCGCGAACTCACCGCGAACCCGAAGTTCTACAATTTGCCGCGCAAATTCAAGGTCTCTGCAACAGGATGCCCGTCGTGGTGCAGTTATCCGGAGATCAACGACATCGGACTTACGCCGGTGAAGCACAACGGTGAAGTGGGATACTCGCTGCGAGTTGGCGGCGGGCTTTCCAATGAGCCGCATCTCGCGGTGCGACTCGATGCTTTCGTGCTCCCGGACCAGGCTGTTCGAGTGGCCACCGCTGTGACTGAGATCTTCCGCGATCAGCAAGGGCTGCGCGAGAGCCGCGATCGCGCGCGGCTCAAGTACCTGTTCATGAAAGAGGGCTGGACCGCGGAGAGCTTCTTGACAGAGCTTCAGTCACGGCTCGACTTCACTTTGTTGCCGGGCGTGCCCGAGCTGGTTCCGGACGATATTCTTCGCGACCATACGGGAATCCATCCTCAACGGCAGCCGGGGTTGAGTTATGTGGGAGCGTCGGTCCTGCGCGGCCGGCTGACAGGGGAACAGTTGGAGGCGGCGGCCGAGCTGGCAGAGCGCTTCGGCAGCGGTGCGCTGCGCGCCACTGTCTCGCAGAACCTGGTCTTCATCGATATTCCCAACAACAAGACTGCGGAACTGGCGCGTGAGCTGAACCAGATTGGCCTGCATGTGGACGGCTCCAACTTCTGGCGCGGCGCCGTGGCATGCACCGGCACCGAGTTCTGCAAGCTGGCCATCACGGAGACCAAGGGATTCACCCGCTGGCTTGTGGATGAGTTAGAGGAACGACTGCCGCAGTTTGACCAGCAACTCAAGTTGCACGTTACGGGATGCCCGAACGGTTGCGGCCAGCACTGGATTGCGGATATCGGCCTTGAGGGCAAAAAGATCAAGCACGAAGGCAAAATGACGGACGCGTACTACTTCTGCCTGGGCGGAGCGGTGGGCCAGCATGCTGCCGTCTCCCGGCCAGTCGGTTATCGCACTCCGGCAGCGCTGGTTCCGGAGGCGATTGAACGGCTGCTACGTCACTATCTGGCAGGCCGCAAACCGGAAGAGAACCTGCGCGCTTGGTTCGGCCGGCACACAAACGACGAACTCCGCGCCCAGCTTGCCGGAGCAGCGCTGGCCCCGGTGGATCGCGATTTGCCAACGGGCCGCGTACCTCACGGGGTCGGAGAGTAATTGAAACAGGGACTAGGGACAGAGGGACTAGAAGCTATCTCATAAACCTGTTTTGAAAGGGCACGGCTTCAGCCGTGCCGCAAAGAGCCGCTGAAACCGATGGGTTTTTAGTCCCTGAGGGACGTTTTCGATGGTCGGCTGACATTTATGAGATGGCCTCCAGTGTCCCGAGTCTGAGGTTAGTTCAGTAATTGAGCTGTCATCCTGAGCGAAGAAAGCCGCGCTTTTTTGGGGGCTTGCGAAGTCGAAAGCCTGCCCTGAGCGCACTCGAATGGGGATCCGCGGTTGTTCTTCGGCAAATTTCAGATTCACGACCCGGGAGCTCCAGAAAGCAGGGATCAACGTTATGACCTTATTGCCGATTTTTCTAAAACTCGAAGGCCGCCGCTGCCTGCTGGTGGGCGCAGGCAATGTCGCGCTCGACAAGATCGGTTCGCTTCTCAAGACCGGGCTGCGGCTGCGTGTTGTTGCGCCTGAGGCTCGGGATGAAGTGCGGCAGTTGGCCCTCGAGGGCAGGCTTGAGTGGATCCAGCGACCATTTGAGCTTTCTGACCTCGATGGGAATTTTCTGGTCATCACTGCCACCGATTCGCATGAGGTGAACAGCGCGGTTTACCGGGGCGCTTTGGAGCGCAACATTCTCTGCAACAGCGTGGACGACATTCCCAACTGCGACTTCTTTTTCGGCTCCGTTGTCAGCCGAGGCGATCTGCAGATTGCAATCTCGACAGCAGGTGAAAGCCCTGCCTTTGCCCAGCGGTTACGGCGGGAGATCGATGAGCAACTGCCGGCGGACCTGGGGCCATGGCTGGCAAACCTGGGCGACTTGCGCCGCGCCGTTCTGGCAACCCATCCCAGCGGCGAAGAGCGCAAA
>Ga0075029_100000925_pt1 | contig 16934 bp, 29 predicted proteins | sample LitLauG_LLR_2013_FD_71391 | JGI IMG/M metagenome (GOLD analysis project Ga0075029, IMG submission 71391) | Freshwater sediment microbial communities from North America - Little Laurel Run_MetaG_LLR_2013 | ecosystem: Environmental > Aquatic > Freshwater > Creek > Sediment | place: USA...
TCTAGCACGTATGGCTGGACTACGATTCTGATATTCAAATCAGAACACGGTCATGCCTACGTCTGGAAAACATCAAATGCACCCAATCACCCGGAAACGGGCGCAGAAATTGCCGTGGGTAATTCATTCATTCTCTGCGGCACTATCAAAGAACACTCCGAGTATAAGGGCACCAAACAGACTGTTATGACACGGTGCTCATTTATGACGGAAGTGCAATATCAGAATTTTCTTGCTGAACTAGCAGAAAAGGCTGAAAAGGCGAAGAATAAGAAGCCTCGCGCAAAGCGTGAGTTCAAGGACGTTCGCCCTTCTACGGACGAGCTAACGAAAGCGCTGCTCGTGTTTGCTGATTATCATTACGGCAAATTAGAGCAGCTTGCGAAAAATCATGGCGCAACGCAATGGGATGATCTTTATGACCGCGTGCGCTATTATCAGTCTGCTCTTATGGAAGAAGGATTTCTTCTGAAGGGCGGAAAACCAAGTGCGAAGGGAATGCGCACGATTGAGTCTCTAAAGTCAGGGACAACAACACAAGCGGACGAGTAGGTGGGATAGCTTCTCACCCAATGGTTCCGCACCGGGGGTGCAGGGGTGCGGGGTGCAAATCCCGTCCTGTTCTCTGACAACGCCAACATGAGATTGACCTAGGACAGCACTAGGTCTCTCACACAAGCATGTAAATCTTCTTACCTGCTTCTGTGAGAGAATGATCTCTCATTATGACGGTCCTATGGACCCAATGGAGTGCACCATGATTGCAGCATTCATCTTTCTCGTTGGCTCATTCGCAACCTTCGTTGGCGGCTTTGCCGTCGTGGAACGGAGCCGCTAACATGCAAACAACGTCCACCATTGCTAAGAAGCTAAACAAGGTTCTTAGCAGTGTTCGTGTGCAAATCGACCGGCAGGGTTATGACCGGCACGGTCGGTACTATGGCGTGGGTGCGCCGGTTTTCCGGGTCGAATTTGAGACGCCTGATTATCGGGTCGTTTGCACCGATGTCCGCGGTGAGAATCGCGCAGCGGTCAAGAATATGATTGAGACGAGCCATGTTTGGGCAATCGTCTCGAAATGGGGCGCGGTGATCTGAATGCCGCGCAAATCGATTCTCCGCTCCCTGGAGCGCCAATTGTCGGAGCCGTTGGTTCCGGCATCCATTCCCGCGCCGAAACGTTCTTACGTGCGGGAAGATCCAACCAAACTCACAATCCCCGAGCAAACGAAACGAGCCTTTCTTTGGAAGAATCTCGGCTCGACCTTGGGTGGGTTTCTCCTAGGTGGCATCGTTCCTGTGTCTGTTTTCTGGGTGGGTCACTACGAGATCCATCTAACAGATATGTTTACGATGGAATGGTCCGCCAAAAAAATCATGCTCGCAATGATGGTTGCGGGCGGGTTGGTTTTCTCTGCGAAAACGGTGGCTCAGTGGGCGAGCCGAGCATTCTTGGACGTATGGAAAGCCGTTGGCTTCGTGGTTCTCGTAGAAGGTCTTATGACTGTGTGTGAGACCGCGTGGCTGTCCTTCGTTCTTCTCGGGTTTCTGTTCGTGATCAACGGGATTGCGACGGGAACAAATCTCAGTCTCAAATCGATTCCTGAAAAGAAGGAAAAGGAATGAGCCCGGCATCGGTCTGGCAATCCTTCCGTGCAAACATCGATTTCCCAACGCACCGCGATGGAGTGTTGTGGGAAGATTGGATTGCACTGGTCTACTCTGAAATGAGTGACCGTAACCTACCAACAAGCAACGGAGCACGATCATGATTGAATTCTACGGTGTGTCGGAATTGGTGCAGGCGCGCATCATCGATCAAATCAAAGGGACGGATTTGATTGTCCGCGATTGTGATCTCAACGTCTACTCCGACGAAGAGGCAACGAAAGCCGCTCACAAGGCGGCGCTTGAAAGTATCTGGGCGTTCCGCCTTGATTTCCTACGCCTTCACTTCAAATTGCAAATGACCGACCGCCAGTGGGAGGTTACGAAGAAGGCTTTCGAAAAAGCCGTAGAATCCTTGTGTGAGAATATGACACCGATCTACCTCGCCCTCCTCAAAGACGAAACCGCTTTCGTTGAAGCCGCAATTGACGCGGACGGACGTGGGCACTTTCTGTCCGGCTACGACTCTGAGGAACACGAAATCGAGGTAGACGGAGTGACGTACTTCGCATACCGCAACTAACGGTGTGGGATTGACCTAGCTAGTCTAGGTTTCTCACATAGGCGATCAAACACTTGATTGTCTATGTGAGAGATTATCCTCTCATTCTAACAACGAGGCATTACCATGAAAATGAGCCTGGAAGAGAAAAGCAAGAACGTTGTGAAGCGTGCGCAGCGAGTGCTTGAGATTGCCAAGCGTATGGCAGAGCGATGTGGTTGGCAAGTACGGAACGCAATCGAAGATATCCGCTGGGCGCCCGGATATGCCGAGCCCGGATATTCGAGCAAGCATGGAATGATTCTGCTTGCTAACTGGAACACGGTGGACGAGTACAATCGCCAAACGCAATCGCGTGAGATTGTGCCTGGCGGTGATTTGCCCAAACGTCTGTGCGACATTCTCGAATACATAGGGGTCGATATTGAATGGTCCGACGAATGGACGGAATGCAGCGAATGCAATCGGACATTCCGAACGTCGCCTGATGGCTTCGACTGGAAAATGGCGAGTGCGGTCGTGGGAGAAGAAATGCTCTGCCACGAGTGTATCAAAAAAGAATATCCGTCGCAATATCTAGAAGGGTTGATCAACGATCCTACAAATGCCGATACGTTGGACATTGACTTGTCCGAACACGGCTGGACGAAGGTCAATGACGACTCCTATCAAAATGGCTGGCATCCGGGTCAAACGGATTCGTCGAAAGCCATCTTCGCACAATTGAAGGATCACAATGATGTGATTTTCCAGGTTGATCGAACGGGTCAATTCGACGTGCGATTTTCCGCATGGGTGCGACCGTCGGAGGATTCGATTCGCGGTGTGGTGCAAAGTACCTACAACAACACGCCCAATATCTCAGACGATAATCTCTTCGATATTGTCATGGAGCAATATAAGACGAGCTGCGAATCCGAAAGGGACCGGATCAAAGAAATCGTCAACAACGAAATCGATTGCCCTCGTAAGGCTCGCCAATCCTACGAAGAAAGCGAAGAATACTACGACGCAAGCAGTCGTCGTGATTCCGACCGTGAGAATTTCCATAGCGACTGCTGAATGAATGAGATTGGCATGGCTTGTCCATGCCCTCTCACATAGGCGATCAAATGTTTGGTTGTCTATGTGAGGGAATGTTCTCTCAAATAGAAAGGATGAGATCCAATGTATCAAATGATCAGTGTAGATGCGTGGGCGGAAGGTTCTGGCTGGACGTGGAACAATTGGCATCCGTTGGGTGACGAGCGATTCGCCGAGGGAAGTCTGCCCGAAACGGTCGAAGAATTCATCGCCCTGATGGAAGAACATTACGGCTTGATTCGCGGTGTCAATTTCAAACTCTCGGACTACGAGCTGGACATCGACAACAATTGCGAGCACGGGAATGTGACGCTGTGCGAAATCATGGACGAAGAAAACGACGAAGACGAAGACGACGAGCCTCGCGATCCACGTCCGATCTACTCGCTGATTTGGGCGGGTGAGGATTGAAACAATAGGTATGAGATTGACCTAGCTAGCCTAGGTTTCTCAATGGGGAGCGCGGTAGTCAAAGATGCTATCGAATGGTTCCGCACGAGGGCTGTAATTATGCCGGCGTGATGCTGGCGGAAAAGGGGTTGCGATGACAACATATCCCGAGATTGAAAAGGCGTACAAGTCTGTTCTGCGTGTTTTTCAGGGTGAGATTGGCTACCGCGAAGGGCTGGAAGCGGCGCAGCAATTGTGTAAGGTGCTCAAAGAGACGGAGACGGACGAGTCTGTTTGGTCGATTGGCGAATTCGAGATTGCGGATTTGTCCACGTTGATTATCGGAACGTACTGTTTTCTTTCCGACTATCATGGTGGACAAGCCTCGTTTGAATACGAAATGCTGTGCATCATTGGTTCAATTTACAGTCCAGGCTTAAGCGATGGACCCGAAGAAGATAGCTCCGAGGAAGTCGTTTACCAGGAATGGGAGAGAATCTGGAAAATCTGGGATCAATCCGGGCGCAAGTAAAATGAGATTGGCATAGTTTATCTATGCCTCTCACATAGAAAGGTAGGTTGTTCTATGAGCAAGCATTTTACCACGCTGCGTTGTGTCAAGGGTCACATTGATTCGAGTGATGAGTGGTTCGAGGAATCGTGTCGGACGGCAATCGAGGTTGCATGTGGGCATGACTTTGAGATTTTCCTCACGGCGAAGGGAATGGTGCGTTCCGAGGGTTGTTATGGACCCGATGGAATTGGCGATGATGAGGATATGACATTGACGCAGGCACGTAAGATTGTGAAAGATGCGATGGACGAGGTTGTCTTTCCCGATGTCACGGAATCCTTTCTGGACGAAGACGAAGAGGGAAACGAGCACGAACGAGTCGAAACGGTTGTCAGTGGCGACGAAATCAAGCGGGAATACTTCAAATTCTACCGTGAGATTTACGGCTAGTTTATCGAGTATTTTCATGTAACGAAAACCGAGTCAAATCCCTTGTTTTCTAGGCTTTCGTAAATTACCCCCTCGTACTGATTTTAGTACATAAAGCGGTACGTGAGGGTGATTGTCTGTAGGTGAAAGTAAGAGACAATGGATTGGGCGCGGTGGTGAAGGAGGTGTGGAATGAGAGAGGGAGTGGTAGCGGAGAAGACGGTAGGTCATATGAGGGTGAATTGCCCGAAGCCCAATACGATCATACGTAGGAGCCGTATCATTGGGTTGTGAAAAAGGCGGAAATGCGGACAAGGTAGAGGAGCAAATCATTCTCTTAAGTCTTCCTGCCTACGCAAGTAGGTGGGAATGTTAAGGCAATGATGCCTGATAGGAAAGGTTGGGTACGAACATGAAGGAAGTCACGATCAACGTTTACACCGCGAAGGAATTGAAGGAAGTCAATGCCAAGGCGTATGCGAAGGTGTTGGAGCGGGAGCGTCAATCCTTGTATGAGGATGGCTTGGTGTACGAGTTAACGCGGGAGCGGGCGGTGGAGCTGCTGAAGGTGTGTGGTTTTTCGGGCAAGGGTAGAAAGCCGATTTCGTGCAAGGACATTGGCTCCGATCTGGACAGAAATGATATTTATGTTGAGGGTCAATGGCGAGACACGGATCTGGCAGCCTTTGAGAAGAACCATATGGATTACGGTGACGCTGCAGCAGAGGAGGTGCACGCACGTTTCCGTAAGATTGCCGATGCGCTGAAATCGGCGCGTGAGGCGGACGCGGATTCGAATGACAACGTGATGGTTGTTTACTGCACAACACGAAGCTACCGTGGTCAATCGGTGAGTTTTGATTACGATCAATGCAGCGAATCATTTGTTTCGGCGGCGGAGGATTTGGAAGACGATTGGCGCGATGCCTTTCAAGCCATGGAGCGATACCTCATTCAGTGTTTGCAGGCGGATGCGGAGGATTTGACATCCGAGGAGCAGATTGTTGAGTCGTTGTTGAGCAACGACCTTTGGTTCGACGATATGGGTCGAGTGGTGATGTGGTGATGGTGTAATCGTAGTCTTAAGCATTGGCGCTTACTTGTGTAGGCGTCAAGGTTAAGGCGATGATGCCTTGGATGAAAGGGTGGAATCGGATGGCTACATTGATTGCGGTTGCAGTTTCGGGCAAGGTTTCGTTTACGTTTGACTCGGTAGAGGAGTACGAGGAGAAGTACGAGGCGAATCTTCCGGTGGAGGAATACGAGATTGGCTTTCACGACGGGAGCCAAGAGGAAGCCGCGTTGTTTGAGGTTGTGGATCACCGTGTGGAGGAGTTTTTCGAGTGGGTGGATGAGGATACGGAGACGCTGGCGAAGCTGTCTTACTATCGGGATGTCATGGGGGAACGTCTTTGGAAGGATTCGTTTGAGGATATTGTGAGGAAGCTGGAGGATATTTGCATTCGCGAGGGGAACATTGAGAGTTATGCTCCGGAATTGTTCTTTGAGTGCATGAATGTTCCGGACAATCTCAAGCCTTACATTGACACGGATGCGTTTGCGAGGGATTTGCGAGCGGGCGGTGATTGTGTTGAGATTGAGTTTGCGGATGTGACGTACACGATCACGAACGCGAACAGTTTTTAGTTCTCATCGTAGATCGTAGTCTTAAATATTGCCGCTTACAATGTAGGTGGCAAGGTTAAGGCGATGATGCCTTGGTTTTGGGAGGTTGTATCATGAATCAGATTCTGGTGGATGTTTACACGGTTGTGGAGTTGAAGGAAGTCAATCCGGTTGCCTACGGCAAGGTGTTGGAGGAGAATCGGGCGCATGTGATGCAGGACATGGTGTATCAGGGTGTGCGCGAGCGGGCGGTGGATTTGTTGCGTGTGTGTGGATTTGTCAATAAGTATGGTGCTCCGAACTCGGCGGAGGGGATTGAATTTGACGCGAAGCGTGGGCGGATGTATGTGACGGGCAATTGGTTGCATTCGCGTGTGGAGTTGGGTCAGGAGGAGATTGACAATCACACCAAGAAGTTTGGCGATGATGGTGTGATGGAAGTGATTGGAGGATTCCAAGAGATTGCGAAGGAGGTGAACGCGCTGTGTTATGGGTATAATAAGGACGCGGCGATGGTGATGGAGAGCAAGAATCGGGGTCGTCTCACGTTGTTTGAGTGTGTGTGTACGGGATGCCACGAAGGATTTGCGCAAGCGGTGGAGGAGACGTACGAATTGGAATTGAAGTGGATGGTTGCGTACAATCGATTGGATTGGTTTTTGAGAGGGTTGTTGAAGATCGACGTGGACTTCTTCACCTCCGAAAAGAACATTGTGGAGACTCTGATGGACGGGGAATTCTACTACGACAAGAACGGTCGATTGATGGAGTAATCGTGGTCTTAAGCATTGCCGCTTACTTGTGTAGGTGGCAGTGTTAAGGCGATGATGCCTTAGGTTGGAGGTTGTGATGTTGGAAATCTATCAGGTTCGGTTTGTGGGAGAGGTTGGCGGTCGGGCGCGCAAGGTGTTGAGGGACGAGGTAGGGGAGATTGAGGGAGCGAAGTACAGTGAGTGGGTTGTGTACACGTCGGAGGCTCGGCGTGATTGTGCGGTATGTGCGGTGACGGAATCGCTGCATACGATCACGTTTGATCTTCTGCGCCCGCATTTGAAGTTTTCGCTATCCGATGCCGATTGGGAGATCATGAAAGGGGGATTGGAATCCTCGGCTCTCTCGTTGGAAGACAAGCTCAATGTGGTGTTGGAGTCGTTCTTGCGTATGGATACGCTCATTGAGTCGTTGTTTGCAATGGATGGCATGGACGTGTGGCTGGGTCATGGCAATGCGAAAGTCCATGAGATTGAGGTAGGAGGGACAACCTACTACGCCTATCGGCAGAACGGCTGCGATAAGGACCTATAGTCTTCTTCGTTCTCTTCTCATCGTAAACATCATCATCATCTTTTCACTGGAGGTCTGTTATGGTCGTTGAATTCAAAAACGGCAATGAGGAAATTGCCAAGGTTTTGTCGGAGTTGGTGGATCAAGCGGGGTTGTTGTTGAGCGAGCGGGATATGGAGCATTCGGTCGAGTGCTGCGATGGATGTTTTCAAGGAACGGCGTGTACGGGCGAAGGGACCTGTGCAACGAAGGTGCAATCGTAGTCTTAAGGTTTGCTGCTCACGTATGTGAGTGGCAATGTTAAGGCGATGATGCCTTATTGGAAAGGGAGTAGGAGTATGTCAACACGTTCGGATGTAGCGATTGCAGTGAAGGCGGAATTTGTGAGTGAGCTTGAGGAGAAGTTTTCTCATGTAGTGGGTGACGTGGATGAGCGGATGGAAAGGGACGAGGGTGTTTGTTATCTTATCCGAGACATTCATTGGGATTGTCTTTTGGATGAGGAGATTCTTTTCTTGTATGCCTGGTTGAAATCCAAGGGACTTGGGAATTTCAAGGTTGTGGAGGTATGTCATGATTACCCGGACAATTGCGATGGTGATGCCGGGGAGTGGAATGACAATCCGTGGAAGATTTGCAAGGAAGTGACAACGAGGTTGGGCGGTATTTTCTGCTAATCGTAGTCTTAATCATTCCCGCTTACATGAGTAGGTGGGAGTGTTAAGACCATGATTTTTGGAGGGGGAAATAGAATGGTAATGAAAAAGCAGAAACTAAAGATTCAGAAAGCGATGAAGGCAGCGGAGCAGAAGAAAGCATCGATTGAAGCGCTGCATTCGCCCGACGTTTGGCTCAATGACAAGCGGGAATTGTGTCCTATGTGTAAACTTCCGAAAGGCGGGATTCTGGATCGTGGAGATCCACGCGAATGGAAAAAAGGTAGATTGGGATGTGTGTTTGTAAGTTGCGCAGATTGTCACAACGAGGCGTATCAAGAAAACTGAGGGAAAATGTCAATGAAAATGAGCCATCTTCGTCTTCGTAACCTTACCACGGGCATTCTTCACACGAAGTTGTTGTACGTGTACGATGACATTGCCTATCTCGTGGGTGATTTTCATGCGCGGTTGGGTATAGCTTTAATGAGCTATCAATTGGGCATGTCCATTCGATCGCTCAAACCCTTTCTTGCATCGAGGGTGCCAGCGGATTTCTTTGAGGATGTTTACAATCCCAAGGATGTAGGGGAGATAGAGATTGAGCCTCTTTCGGAGCAGGAGCGGGATATGTTCTTTGAGAGTGTAAAGAGGGAGCATCACGAATTCTGCACACCCGATGGAGGAGGATGTGGCATAGGGATTGCATTGAAATCGAGATACGTGGGTGAATTTGAGGAAAAGTTTTTGTCCATTGTGGAGCGGGCGGTGGAGCGGCTGCAATGCGAGGAGGGGGTGTGTTATGTTTTCAGGGGGATGTTTTTGACTCTGTTGCATCCGCAGGAAAACCAAATGGCAAAGCGGATGTATACATGGTTAGGCAATGTGGACAAACGAAGTTGTTATGTGGTGAATGCCGATTTCCGGTGGCACTACGAAGTGCAAGATATTGTGGGGGCTTGGCTTGATTGCGATGATGACAGATACCGCATTCGTGGCGGCTGGAATCGCAATCCATGGAATTTGGGTATACAGGCAAGAAGGTTGTTTTTTACGAAGTAATCATTCTCTTAATCATTGCTGCCTAGAAATAGTCGGCAATGTTAAGGCAATGATGCCTTAGTTAGGAAAGGAAAGTAGTATGAAAATCAGTAATCTTCGTCTTCGTAACCTCACAACGGGTCTTCTTCACACCCACATTGATTTCATCTACAAGGACATTGAGTTCTTGGTAGGTGATTCGGGAATCATGACCCACCATTTGGGCATGGCAGCGGTTGCATTGAAGCCATTTCTTCAATCGCGTCTTCCGGCGAGTTTCTTCGAGCGGGTCTACAAGCCTGAGGAAAAGGGTGAGACCGAGATTGAGCCGTTGACGGCGGAGGAGCGCAAGGCGTTTTTTGAGGTGTTTGACGTCGAGCTTGGCAAATTCTGGGCGCAAGTATCGGAACGAAAAGCTCAAATTGCGGCTGAAGCTGAGTAAATCATCCTCTTAAGGTTTGGCGCTTAGCTTATAGGCGCCAAGGTTAAGGCGATGATGCCTTTAGAAAGGAATAGTGAATATGTCAAAGCAAGCAGAGGAAGTGTTGTTGTCGGATGTTGGGATTGCGTTGAAGCAATCCTATGTTGCGGAGTTTGAGGAGAAGTTTGCGCAGCTTGTATCCAAGGCGGCGGAACGATTGGAGCACGAAAAGGGAGTGTGCTACATTTTCAAAGGCATTGAGTGGAATGCGATGCCCAAAGAAGAAGAGGATTTGATGATAGCTTCGGTTTGCGAATGGTTGACGCAATGTCGATTGCATGACTTTAGCTACATCCGATTGCCTCATGGTGATTTCTCGGGATTTGGCTGGTCGGGTTCGTGGCACAATCCGTGGAAGCTGGGTGTAAAAGCGGATCTGGTCTACTCCGAGCCATCAAAGCAGTAGTTCTTAGGTGATACAAAGGAGTGTTTTATGGTAACGATAGAGCAAGCGCGGCTGGTGCAGAAAAAAGTGGTGGATTTGCTCAATCGACCGTCATGGTTGGGCGGAGTGAGTCTTCGGTCGTATCCGACAGGTTCGTTTGCCGTCTGTGTTTTGGTCCTTGAGGGATTTGAAACGAAGGAGGCGGCGCATCTTCCAGCGATGCTCGATGGCGTTCCCATCGTTATCGAACAAGTCGGACGGATTTCTCCGCTATGATCAAGTCATCCAAGCCCAAGATCCATGCCGAATCAGGATACCGCGGCGAATCCATTTCCGGTGACAACGGAATTTCAACATCAGGAGATTACGGTTTGTCGATTTCTGGAGTTGGGGGTGTTGTATCGTCGGGAGAGTGTGGTACCATTATCCTACTATTTTTTGATAAAGCCAGTGATCGGATGCGAATTGTGGTCGGCTATCCTGGGGAGGGTGGATTGAGGGCTGGGGTGAGGTATCGTTTAAATGAAAACAGGGAATTTGAGGAGACAAAAATGAACGAACTACGGGCGATGATGCCGAGTAAGGTGTTGGAGTCTTTGACGGCGATGGCTGTGAAGCATCTAAAGGAACATGCAACGAAAGGCTATTGCAGCGACCGAGGGAAGTTGGCGGGAGATATTGCTCGTTTGATTGAAGGACAATTAGGCGAGCCGTTACAGGGGGTCTATAAGGAGGCGTTTTGGAAAGCCTTGGATTTGGCGCTGGCGAATGAGGAAGTGGTGGCGCTGAGAGCCAAGGCAAAGGCGGCACTGGATTCTGGCAAATAGGTCATGTAGTTTTTCGTCGCACCCAATGGTTCCGGCGATGGGGTGCATGGAGTGTAGGTTAGGGCGATGATGCTCTCAAGGGAGGATACTATGGAAGTGTTTAACGTTCTTAAAGACAAGTTGGCAAAGACGAAGGTAGAATTGACAAGGGCATTGGAGAAGAAGCCATTCGATCAAGCCTTGGCGATTCAGGTGTCGGATGATCTGCATGAGCTGGAATTGGCGGGCTTGGAATTGTCGCGCATCGTTGAGAGGAAGTGGGAGAGGCTCACCAACATGATTGAGCTGAGTAAGATGATGAAAGGGTGATTCTCTTAAGTATTGCTGCTTAGAATCTAGGCGGCAATGTTAAGGCAATGATGCCTTAGATGGAGGATGTTATGGGAGCTATGGGATTGTTGAAGAATTTCGAAGCGACGTTTTCGGTGGGATACAATCACAATCGGTACAACGCTACGATTGAGCCGATGTATTATGTGACCGCTAAGTACACGTACCGTGGAAAGAGCTATGAAAACCAGCGCTGGACGGTGCGAGTGGTTCGCGATGGTGAGGGAAAGCGGTACATGCGAGTTGAATCTTTCCCTTATGACTGGCGATTGTGGGAGGGATATTCGGAGGGGTTGAAGAAGCAATCACAAAAGGCGGTGGCGTATTTTGTGATGTTGAAGAAGCCGGAGGAAGTGGAGCCTTTGTTTCGGGAAGCCTTGGCGGAGACGTTTGTTCGGAGTCGGGAATCGATTCAGCAGAAGATTCTGGATTTGCAACAGCAGTTGGTTGTAGTGGGAGAGACGGAAAAGAAGTTTCAGGAGAAGTTCTCCTACGATGGGGAAAAGTGGGTGTTTGGAGTGAAGACGGATGATGGGGACATGGACGAGACGACCCGTCAATTGGACAATCACTTTTATCGGTAAATATCGCATCCAATGGTTCCGGTGCGGGAATAAGGAAGGGCAAGCTGGTTTCAACACTACCTTTCACTCTTTTGGGTGGAGGGTAGTATGAAGGCAATCATGCCGGATGAAAGGGAGAGTATCATGAGTGAAGATCGTGTAACGGAGTTCAAGGCGAAGTTTGAGATTCGGAATCAGGTTCATCGGGATCCTACAAATACGGGTATCGTCACCCCTCAGGTTCATCGGGATCCTACAAATACGGGTATCGTCACCCCTCATGTTCATGTTTTTGCCAGCTTTCGTTTTGGTGAAAAGGTATTTGAGAAGGAACAATGGCTTTGCCGTGTGAATTTTCTGGAGGATCCCATCCAAGTCAGTATCAAGTTCTATCCTCACGACTATGCCAACTGGTCTGAGGATTTGAAGGAGCAGGCGAATCGCGAAGTCATTGCGTATGTGAAGGCATTTCATCCGGGTTTTGTGGCGAATCAATCTCGTTCTGTGATGATGGAATCGTTGCAGAAGAGCCGAGAGCTTGTGGCAAAAAAGCGGATGGAGTTGCAACGGCAGGAAGAGCGATACAGCGAATTGGAAAATTTCCTTTTCGATACCTTTTCCTACGATGGCGCACAATGGAAATGCAGCGGTGAAGGCAAAGATCGTCAGGATCTCGTCCAGCACTTGTACGAGAGGATGGTGTGGTACAATGGAACTATGCCACCCGCAGAGCGAGAGCGTTTGTGGAAGTTCATCACGGAGCCCACGCCAGAAGAACAGATTCGCTTCGTAGGTCGATAACCCTCCTTGTTTTCAACACTGCCTTTCACCCCTTGGTGGGAGGCAGTATAAAAAGCCAAGGAGGGATGAGGGATAGGGTGTAGGGATTCGAAAATCTTTTGACATCCTACCCTTTTAACACCTGGCGCGACGCTAGGCTTGTTTTATCGATAGGGGGTAAGGACGTGTTGCAAAAGGTACCCCCTGATTGTTGTTTTCAAGATTCCCATTCATAAGCTATGGGTGGGAAGATGAAGCCAACAATGGCTTTTTGTGAAAGGAAAGTTGTTATGGATACTTTGGGCATATTGCTTTTGATTGGTGCGATTGTTTACTTTATTCCATCCATTATAGCCTCCCAGAAAGAGGGATGTGCTGGACCCATCTTAATCAACATATTTTTAGGATGGTCGCTGATTGGATGGGTTGTTGCTTTGGTTTGGGCGTTTCAACTAAAGTCCAATGAATCAAGCAGCGCTCAAGAAATGGTGGATGGCAAGAAGAACATTCGAGATTTTCTACAGAGTCAGAAACACAAAAACTGCCCTCATTGTGGTGAAGAGGTTCTGGCTACCGCCAACATATGCAAGCACTGCAAGTCCAACATTGAAAACACGGTATCTCAGGCATTGCCTTCCTATGCTGTATTTCATGAAATCGATCTGTTGGACGACCAAAACGATCTGTTTGTATTGTCATGCAACCCGAATCCCGAGATTCGAAAAGCGGTTGCGAGGTCTACCAACACCATCCTGAGCACTCTTGAAAAGCTATCTCATGATGAAAATGAGGATGTACGTGGTGTAGCCGCCAATGCCATAGAAGCACTCAACCTGAGAAACAAGAGGCTTGTGACAAGCGTGCGACGAAACAGTTTCATCGTGATACCCGTTGTCGCATTGGTGATCATTGTGGTTGTCTTTTTCTTCCTTTATGGAAACGTTGCGCCCACGCCACAGTCCAGCAATTCATATTCAGAACAGGTTTTGAAAGGCGATTACAAAAGCAATCCTTTTCTATCAAAACTCAACCTTTGCACAAAAGACATTGAGCAATGTAAGGCTAGGCATCCAGAGGTAGTACAAAACTGCAATACGATTCCTCATTGGTGCAACAATGCCGCCGATAGGCAGCTCAAAGAAATGAGCAATGGTGAGGATGAATACGAGAATGAAAGGACGGTCATTGCATACGACATAAGGGCTCATGGAGGCGGAGTCAATGTCGAGGCGGCACATGGCACAGGTACCTATGCGGAGTGCAATGTCAATGGTGTATCTGGTAAATGTATGCCCTCAAGCAACTGCAATGGACGATCGTTGGCTGGATATTGTGAGGGTGATGATAACATCCAGTGCTGTCTGAGTAAGTGATAGAGTCGGTTTGCGTTGTCCTTGTTTTCACCACTGCCTTTTTACCTCGGTAAGAGGCAGTATGAAGCCAATGATGGCTTGTTTGAAAGGGTAGAACGATGTTTTTTATTATCAAGCGTGACGTGGGTGTGTTGTCCTTTGGGGATCGTGACGAGTGTGAGATTCAGCTTCGGACGTTTGCGGAGCAATACAACGGAGCGAAGATTGTTTCTCGGTCGGATTACTTCAAGCTGCTGAAGCGAATTCCAAAGGAAGTGGCTCCGCTGCGGCAAACTCTGAGCTGAAGACTAGCGAGCGTGGCGCAATGGCTATGACGCAACCGGCTTAAAACCGGTCCATTCGAAAGAATGCTATGGGTTCAAATCCCATCGCTCGCACCATTCCCAAGTAGCTTATTTCAGTCCTAATTTCTTTAGTCTTTTATGAATTGCCCCATCGGAACATCCAAGCTCTTCGGCAAGACTCAATATGGATTTGTTTTTTAACTCATGCTCTAAATCCATAGATTCCCATTTGACAACATTTGACTTTTTAGCCGCGCAGCTTCTTGAGCAAGTGATCTGATGTACCGGTTTGTATTTTTTACACACCGGACATATATCTTGTTCTGGCAAATGCGTTAAATTGTAGTAATCGGAAAATGATTCGTCAAAAACTGGATATATGTCTGGTAGTTTTCTAACGCCTTCATGTATTTCGGAATGGCAATTATGACAGATCAAAATGCATTTCTTCAACTCTTCTACAATCAATTTCCATGATTTTGCATTTGCCCTAACACTACCCAGTGTAAAATCTTTTTTGGAAGGATCTATATGATGCAATGCCAATGCGCCCGTGCAGTTATTATAGCCGCAACATATGCATTTTCCTCCCATGGATTGTACTATCCTTGTTTTTGTTGACTTTCTCCATTTTTTAACATTTTCCGATTGCCTGCTCATTTTATCCTATGCCACATTATATCGGCATAATCGCATTTTTATCAGATAATAACTTAATCGCGTGGTTGTAGGTTCGACTCCTACCTTGGGAGCTTTGTATTATGTAATCAATATCCCACCCAATGGTTCCGCCAAAGGGGTGGGTAAAGTGGGGTGGCGCGATGCGACCCAAGAAAGAGGGGTAGTTATGAGCAACTTGTTTTCGGAGCAAAGCTGTTTTCGGTCTTTTGTAGAATCCTGCATTAGCGGATTTGAAACGAAGTGTCAGACCATTTTGGAACAGGCTTCCGGTGTGAGCTGGGAAACGTTTCTTGATGCGAAGAAGAGAATCCTTTATCAGGACGATCTTAACGACGATCATTTCGACATTCCGCTGGACAAGTCAATCAAAATCATGCGAAAAGCCATGTTAGCCAGATTTCCTGATTTTGTCTTTGGAGAACGGCAGCAAGAAACAGTCCCGCCCGAGGTTGAGCCAACATCCACTCTTTATGGGTGGGATTTGCGCAAGGAGTTCTTCAAGTTCTTTCATTGCAAGGAAACCCTTGCGACAAAGAGCGTATATGAGAAATCCGCAGACGGCACCCTCAATCCCATCACCTATAGGGTTGAATGTCACCAAGAAGGCATTGAGGAAAAGTGGGTCATCGTCAAGACGTTTTCCGATGGCACTTCAGAAATGGTCCAATCCTTTTCTGACAGATACTACGCCATGAAAGCCTTTGATGGTTTGGTCTCTGACGTCTAATCGGTAATACAATATCTTACCCAATGGTTCCGCACTGGGGTAGATAAAGTGAGGGTGGCGCGATGCGACCCAAGGAGAAGTACAATGAAAAAGGTTCAGCTTGTTGAAGTCTTGACTGTCTTGTATTCTGACATGGGTCGCGCGATGGATGCGATTACTGCTGAAAACGAAAAGACCTACGAGTGGCTTGAAAAGCAAGCCATTAAAGAGGAGTGCGACCTAGAGGAGGATTCCAATTCCGAGCTGTATTGGAAGGTGAAAATGAGCAAGCCAGTGGATCATCGAGTTGCGCTGGTGCTGGATGTTGTCGAGCAGTACGGTGAGGTTTCGCTCAAAGACATTCTCGATAAAGCAAAGATTGGCTACGTCGCCGAGGTTGGCATTTACGAAAAACAGATTGCCGGCGAAGCCTTTCATGATCCGAATGGACCGCGCCGGATCTGGGTGATTGGCAAATACGACATCAGCGTTCTGGCTCAGTAACAAAAGACCCTGCCTCACCGCAGGGTTTTTGCTTTGATAGGTGATTTATGAAATGGCTTTTTGTTATCGTTTTGTGTTCTTGTATGGCAGCCACGAAAGCAGCTTCCCCTATTGTCTCGGTCCATTTCTCGCCCAATGGGGGTTGCACTGAAGCCGTGGTCGGCTTGATCGGACAAGCTAGGGTGAGAATTAGAATGCTCGCCTATTCTTTTACTTCGACTGCTATTGCCCGTGCTTTGATTGCGGCAAAGGAGCGTGGCATAGATGTTGCCATTGTTATCGATAAGAGCGATGTAACCGAAAGAGGGGAAGTGGTTTCTTTACTTACCTCTCATGGGGTATCTGTTTTTGTCGACTCGCGCCACAAGATCATGCACGAAAAGGTGTTGATTGTGGATGGTGAGTATATTGAGACGGGCAGCTTCAACTACACCGAGGCGGCGGAAAAAGGCAATGCGGAAAATGCTTTGATTTTGAGGGATGGGGATCTGGCTCGGGCATATGAGGCAAATTGGCAAGAACACCGAAGTCATTCCGAGTAGTTTTTTGCTTACACAATGGTTCTGGAGTGGGGCATAGAGTATGAGGGCAATGAGCCCCAAAGGAGTTAGCGATGCGATCATGTTTCATTCTGCTGCTGGGTTTGGTGGGTTGCGGTTATTCTTTTTCGGATTCTGATATTGAGCGAGCGAAGTCCGACATTCGAAGGAACTTTGAAAGTCGTGGATTGGAAGTTTCGGAAGTCAATCTCATCAAAGAATCACCGCGTCATTTGACCGGGTATATCAAGGGGACGTTTCATTCGCATGAGATTTACAAAGTCTGTAA
>Ga0075029_100000928_pt1 | contig 16925 bp, 7 predicted proteins | sample LitLauG_LLR_2013_FD_71391 | JGI IMG/M metagenome (GOLD analysis project Ga0075029, IMG submission 71391) | Freshwater sediment microbial communities from North America - Little Laurel Run_MetaG_LLR_2013 | ecosystem: Environmental > Aquatic > Freshwater > Creek > Sediment | place: USA...
TTGGTGAATCTCATTCTGAATGCCGTGGATGCCATGCCGGCGGGCGGTACCCTCACGCTGCGCTCGCGCACGATGACCGAGCCCGGGGTGGAACACACCGGCTCCGAGTTCCCGCCGCGCGCGCGTGTGCGGGTGGAGGTCTGCGATACCGGCGTCGGCATGAGCGAGGAAACGCGCCGCAAATGTCTCGAGCCCTTCTTCACCACCAAGGGCGAGGGTGGCACCGGTCTCGGTCTCGCGATGGTGTACGGCATGGTGCAGCGGCATCAGGCGGACATCGAGATCGAAAGTGAGCTGCGCCAAGGCACGACCTTCCGCCTGGTATTTCCGGCTGCCGACACCGCGATGCAGCCCGCGGCTTCGCAGGCGGTGGCGCGCCGCCCGACGCAGAGCCTGCGAATTCTCCTGGTGGACGATGACGCGCGCATGCGCAACTCGCTGCGCAAAGTATTGGAGGCGGACGGCCATCGGGTGACCGTTGCGGATGGCGGTCAAGCGGGTATCGACACGTTCATTGCCGCTGCGGCGCGCGGCGAGCCGTTCTCCATCGTGCTCGCGGACATCGGCATGCCTTATGTGGACGGACGCAAGGTGGCGGCCGCGATCAAGGCCGCGTCACCGCAAACGCCCATCGCATTGGTGACCGGTTGGGGCCAAAGCATGCGCGCCGATGACGTTCTTCCCTCGCACGTCGATCGCCTGCTGGGCAAACCGCCGGATATTACAGAACTGCGCGGCGCGCTCGCGGAACTCACTGCACAGCGCAAATGATCCGCGCTGCCGCCCATCCGCGGCGGCAACATGCGGGTTTCAAAACTTCTGGTGCTGAAGTTCCTGCTTGCGGACATCCTTCTCCATGGTCCGCGAGGCTGCGAACAGCACCAGCGCCGCCATCATGGCGAGCACCGGAATGGCATACATCGCATTGTGCAGGCCGGTGGCCTTGAATGCCTCGGTCATGCTGCCGGCGCCGGCATCGAGCATCGCCTTGTGGGCGAAGTGATCGCTCAACATGCCGGTTCCGACCGGTCCCATGCTGGCGCCAAAGATATACATGCAGCAGAAATATATCGCGACCGCGGTGCCGCGCAGACGCGGCTCGATCACGTCCTGTATCGCCGCGTAGACGGTCGCGTAGTACACGTACATCGTGATCGTGCCCATGGCCATCAATAGCACGTAGGCGCTGATCGAGCCCCTGGGCTGATTGATGGCGAAGAAAATGCACGGCGCGGCGATGCTCATGCACCAGGCCGACAGCACCAGCCTGCCATTGCGGCGTTTGACGCTCATTTTGTCCGCGAGCCAGCCGCCCACGATCAAGCCGATGGCGCCGACCGCGCCCACGGCAACGGACGACACAATGCTTGCATCATGCACGCTCATGCCATGAAAGCGCTGCAGGAACGCGGAGTTGAAGGAGCCCAGGGCATACATATTGAAGTTGTGGAAAATACCGGACAGGATGATCCACCACATGGTGGGAAGGCCGAGGACCTTGAGGTACGGCGTCATCACCGATCCGCTCGACCTGGTCACCACGCGGCCGGGATCCTGTCCACCGCGCTGCGGTTCATGGATGATCAGCGCCAGAAGAGCGAACAGCAATCCGGGAACGCAGGCGATGTAGAAGGCGGCGCGCCATCCTAGGTGCGCATAGATGATTCCGGAGCTGTAATACGCGAGAAAAAGCCCCGCAGGCAGGCCGAGCATGAACACGCCCATCGCAAACGCGCGTTTATTTGGCGGGAAGAAGTCGCCGATCAGTGACTGACCCGCGGGAGCGCAGGTGGCTTCGCCGAGACCCACCCCCAAACGCGCAATGAATAGCTGAGTGTAATTTTGCGCCACGCCGGTCGCGGCGGTGAGCAGACTCCATATCGCGGTACCGATCGCAATCAGCTTGGTTCGCTGCCACTTATCGCTCAGGTGGCCCAGTGGCAGGCCGACCAGCGCGTACATCCAGATGAACACGGTGCCCAGGAATCCCAGCGCCGTATCGCTCAACAGGAATTCCTTGCGGATCGGCTCACCCAATGAACCGAGCAATTGGCGGTCGAAGAAATTCAGCAGGTTGATGGCGAACAGCACGAAGAGCGCAAATTTCGCACCCGTGGCTGCCTGGCTCGTGGCGGTGGCGGCCTGCCCGGCAGGCGGGACCCCTTCGAGCGTTTCCGGGCTGACAGACATTGACGACTCCCCCAAAGAAGACCGGCGCCTTACCGGCAACGTAGTTTGCCGCACATCGGCGCCGGCAGGTCAAAATTCATCCGAGCAGCCCGGCCGGCGGCGGCATTTGCGCCCAGAAACCGCGGATTTCGCCGCGCGGATCGTTTTCCATCTGGGTTGGCGTCCCGAAAACCATCGTGGCGCGTGTCTTGGCATCGTAGGTGGGCCACGGCGGTATGCGCGAATTGTTGGGATTGCCGGTCTTGGCAAACGCCACCCAGCTCGAGGACAGCTGATCGGCCACGCGCGCCATGTCGTTGCCATCGCGCGCCTCGCGGAACGAGCCCGACACATCGAGTCCATGTACGGCGCCGTAGCGGCCGCCGAAGGACGGCGTCGGCCAATCCCACTGATACATGTAGACGGCGCCCTTTCCCTGTGCGGCCTTGAGCTCGGCCTGCTTGATGGCTGAGCGGCGGAAGCCGGAATCCGTGAACAGCATGGCCTGAATCAGGTATGGCGATTTCTCGGGGTAGTACTTGCGATACATGGCGAGAATGGCTTCGCCCTTGTCCTTGTAGCGCTTGTCGATGAGGGACTTGAGATCCGCCTCGCTGAGCGTGAAATTGGTAAGTCCGAGCGCGGCATCCTCCAGCGTGGTCGATACGATGAGCGGAATCTCCGCCGATTCGGGCGGCGCCGCCGGATCAAATGGATCGTGGGTGAGATACTTGCCGTCGAGGACGGGTCCCGCTCCCAGCCCGGCGCCGACCGCAACCTGCGCTTCGAGCAGCTGCTGCCAGGAAATCTTTTGCAAATCGGCGATGCGTGCTTTCGGAATATCCAGCTGTTTCAGCAGCGCTTCCGCGCTGGTCGTGGCGCGGTCCCTCGGTACAAACTTCAACATCGAGCCGCTCTGCACGGCGGCACGATGGAACAATCCTTTGGCCGCCGGCGTGGCGAGAATGGAGCTGGTCTTTGCGCCGCCGCCGGATTGGCCGAAAATCATCACATTGTTAGGATCGCCGCCGAAGTTCTCGATGTTGTCGTGCACCCATTCGAGCGATGCCGTGAGATCCATGATGCCCGCGCAGCCTGCATAGGCGAACTCCGCGGGCGCACCCAGGTCGGCCAGTTGGGTGTAGCCGAAGGCGGCGAGCCGATGATTGACCGTGACCACGACCACATCGCCGAAGCGCGCGAGCTGCGCGCCGTCGTAGCCGATTGCGTTGCCGGATCCGGTTGTGAAACCGCCGCCATGGAAGGATACGAGCACGGGCCGCTTGGCGCCGTCCTTGAGGCCCGGTGTCCAGATATTGAGGTTGAGGCAATCCTCACCCATGCCGCCGGGCTGATAATCCCAATGAATCATGATGCCGTAATCGGAGCGAAGATCCGTCAACGCCTGGGGACTGATCTGTCCATGCGCCAGGCACTCGCGCACGCCTTTCCAGCTCGCGGGTTTTTTCGGCGGCATGAAGCGGTTGCGCCCAGCGGTCGAGGCGCCATAGGGAACGCCTTTGAATTCCTTGATCCCGGTGGTTTGAATGCCCTGCACCCTGCCGTAAGCGGTGTCGGTCTCGACGAATATTTTCCCCGTCGCGCTGCCGCCCAGCGGCCGCACCGGAGCCGCCTCCTGCGCCGCTGCCGCGGCGGGCAGCAGCGTCGAGACGGCCGCCGATGCGGCGGCCGCCGTCGCGGCGCCGGCGAGGAACTCGCGTCGGGTCGTCAATTGCGCTGGTTGATTGGGCTGATCGGCTGCTTCTTCGTTCATGGCTATCCCCGCAAAAAAATTAAAAAAGATGGACGCTTTAATGCGTCCGCTGCATTTGAAGTCAATTCTGAATTCCATAAGCCGGCGCATAAGGCCCCAAGGCCTCGAAGAGGGGCTCGAGTTCGCCGGCAAAGCGCGTCCAGCGTCCGCGGGAAGTCAAGAACACAGGAAGGCGAACTTGCGCGGCGCTGGCGGTGCGGACGACACCGCCCGCCTCATGAAAGCGCAGGCAACTTTCGTCCCAGTCCAGTTTGCAGGCCCCCGAGACAAGCCAGCGGATCTGGTTCTCTGGATCTGCCAGCAGTTTTTCGTGCTCGATTCGGATCACCCGGCCCGGCAAAACGCGGTCCCAATGTTCCATCACGCGACGATAGCGAACGTAGGCCCGGCCGATTTGCCCGAGGTCGTAGAGCGTGTCGTTGCCTTCGGTGAACAACTGGCGGTAACAGGAAAGACAGGTGTCAACCGGGTCACGCGTGCAGTCAAGGATCACCGACTTCGGGAACATCAGGTGAATCATGCCGACACGCAGATGATTCTCCAGGGTTTTATCGATGAAACGAACCGTACCCCGCCAACCGGCCTCGCGCATCAAGCCTAGATAGGCTTCTGCGAGTTCAACCCAATTGGCGGCCTGCGCTTGTTCGGTGAAGCCTTGATCCATCACCGCGGAAAGAGCCGAATTTTCCCCCATGCCTTGAACGTCGCGATGGCTCGACAGGATCTGCTCGATGAGGCTGGATCCGCAGCGCGGCATGCCAACGATGAAGATTGGCGCCGCCGATGTGTTGCCGCCGGAAGATTCTTGCTGCAGGAACGCCGCGTCAAACCGATCAATCACAAAGCGCGCTGCGAGATCGTGTGCGCGCTCCATGGCGTCGGGCCGGCACTTGAGATTCGGCGAAGCCATGAGCGTGCCGTGCTTGAGCCGATTCCCGGCTTTGAAGGCTGCGAATGCGGCGGAATCATTGCGGCGCTGCTCCAGAGCCGCGCCAAGTGCGAAATGAGCTTCGATCCGCGTGACTGGCGGCGCCGCGGCATCATCCGCCGCGCGCTGTAGCGCGGCAAGATCTTGCTCGTTGATCGCCTTAGGATCGAGCACCGCGAGGCGCGCCAGGGCTCGAAGCCGCACGGATGGATTGGCGGCCAGGGCGCGATAGCAGGCGCACGATTCCGTCACTTGCCCAAGCACGGTGAGGGCGCGCGCCAGGCTGAAATGAGATTCCACCGCGTCGGGATTCAACCGCAGCGCGCGGGCATAGGCCTCGGCCGCTTCCGGCCACAAATTGAGGTTCTGGCACACCGCTCCGAGATTTTGTTGCGCGGGATAAAAATCGGGATCCCGGGCAGCCACCACCCTTAATTGATGCCGGGCACTCTGCAGGCGGCCGCGCCGGAGATCAATGAGCGCCAGCGAATAGATCGGCCGCAGGTCTTTTGGATCGGCGGCGGCAGCCCGTTCATAAAGGTCGGCCGCCTCGTTGAGGCGGCCTTGCGCATAACAGGCGGCGGCGTCGTTCAACAGCGCCGTCACATCTTGCGCCTGCGCCGTTTTGCTCATGCCACCATCCAGCGTTGCCAACACGCTGGATGGTAGTGCTTGAACCGCCACAAGTCAGCCCGCTATTGGATCAGCGGAAGCGATACCGCAGCTCCACGCCGTAGACCTGGGGCGGGATGTAGCTGACCACAGGGTCGATGACTTGCCCAGGGCCTGGGTTGTTGACCCCCAAGCCGAATGAGGCGTCCTGAGCGACCTTGTTGGTGACGTTGTTGGCATACAGAATCACGCTGTAGCGATTGGCGCTGTCGGTCCAGATCGCACGCAGGTTGAGCTGGGCGTAGGACGGCGCGAGGTTGTACGAGCGATTGAAGACCGAGTCGTAGGTCTCATCCCTCCAGATGCCGGTGGCGGACAGAGCCAGGGAACCGGGATTGAAGTGCAGGGTATAAATTAGGTTCAACGCGATCTTACTGAGCGGCGACGCGGGGAGTTTCGAGCCCACGAGGTTCTGCAAACCGGAACCGGCCGGGCATCCAGTGGTAATCGCGCCAGGGGCGAGCGCCATCGGGTCCGCGGCATCTTGGTAGCACTTACCGCCCATGCTGTTAATGGTCGCGTGCAGGTACGCATAGTTGAAGAGGACATTGAGGTCAGGTATGGGGTTCCACAGGGTTTCCAGTTCCGCACCATACATGTACGCCGTGGGGATATTGACAATGATGGTGTTTATCACGTTGGTGGTCGGATCGAGCTGTCCCAACGGCTGCTGGTCGTTTGTGTAGTTGTAGAAAAAGGTCGCCACATTCGCCTGGAAGGTCCGTCCGAAGGTTTCTTTGTAGCCGATTTCGAACGCGTCCACGGTCTCCTGCGCCGTTTCAGGGTCGGCATAGTTCACACCGGAGTTGAAGCCGCCGGCCTTGTAGCCGCGGCTGTATTTCGCGTAGCCGAGGATATCGGTGGACGGCGTCCAGGAGGCGCCAAGTGTTCCCGTGACGGCATCCCAATGATTGTTCAGCGTCCGTTGAGCCGCACCATTGGCATTGATGGTGCAGGGGCCGGTCCCGGCGGCAGCGCCGTTCGTGCAGGCCGTGGCATCGAACGCCGGCGCGTTGGCGCCGAACATATTCACGCCCAGCGGCAGTCCCGGAATGAGTCCATCTACGTTGAATAGGATCACCCGGAAGGCCTCATCGCCGCTCTTTTTATCGTAGGAATAGCGCAGGCCGGCGGTGACTTTTAATTCGCTGCTCGCCTGCCAATCGATCTGACCGAAGATGCCGTAGGAGTCCTCGGCGAGTGCGGTGTATTCGTTGTACACCGAGCGCGACCGGTTGGCGGGCGCCGCCACGAGCGAGTCCTGGATGGGAATGGCCCCTAATATTCCGCCTATGAGGGTGCCGAGGCTATAGGGCGTCGCGATCTGCGCCTGGTCCGGGCTGTTCACATTGATGGGCTGGGTGTATTTCTCGTGATATTGATAAAGACCGCCTATCCACTGCAACGGTCCCTGGCCGGTGGAGGTGAAGTTCAGCTCGTTGCTGAAAAATTGCTCGTACTCATCGAAGGTGAAGTTGTTGTGGGCTGAGTTGACCTGCAGATTCTGAGTACACCCAGCAAAATTAGTAGCACCGAAGAACAGGCCACACAGCGGAGTAAACGCGGCAGGTCCCTGCAGGGTGTAGCCAAGGATGCCGCTGGAAACGCCCTGGCTGTTGGTCCACGGCGCCGTGAGGTCGTAGTTGAATTTCTGATAGCCGCCGAGGTATTTCACGTCGAACCCGTCGGCATGGAAGGTCAAATGAGTCGCAAAGATCCAGTTGTTCTGCTGCTTGGACTGCGACTGGAACCCCGAGTCGAAGGTGCCGGTACCGAGCGCGCTCGGATTCCCGGCGATGGTGTTCTTGCCGGCATTGACGCTGACGATCGTGTCCGGTTGGCCGGCGCAACCGAGGCCGCTGGCGCCTCCGGGCAGCGCGCAAGTGCCGAAATTGGCGTTGGGAAACAGAGGGGCGGGGAACTCCCGCGTATCCAAAGGTCCCAAGAGCGTCTCCGTGTGATAGCTCACATCGTAGTCGCTGGTGGCGAGCTTGGTCCACCAGTCGAAGGCCGAACCGACGCTGCCCTCGAGCTGGCCCTCGATGTGATAACTGGTGCCGTTGCCGCCCTGCGCAACGTCGCCGCCCTCATTGACGCCGTTCAAGTTCGTGTAGAAGCCCTTGCCATTCTGATTGGTGTAGTTGGCTCCGAAGCGATAGCGCACGGAATCGTTGATCGGTCCCGACACGGCGCTTTCCACGAAGGCCTTGTGATAATTATCGTAACCGGTGCGAACCTCGCCCTGAAAGTCGCTGGTGGGGCGCTTGGAGATATAATCGATCGTGCCGCCGTCGGCGTTGCGGCCGAACAGGGTGCTTTGCGGACCGCGCAGAACCTGGATTTCGTCGACGAACAGCGAGGAGCTCTGCAGGATCGTCGAGGCGTTGGCGCCATTGTAAATGCCATCGACATACACGGCGACGCCGGACTCGACCGCCAGATTGTCGGTGTTGCGGCCGATGCCGCGTATGTAGGGGCGATTATCGTAAGTGGTGTAGTAAAGACCAGGCACATAGTTGGTCAGGTCTTGAACCGAGGAGATGCCCTGCAGATCGAGCGTCTTGGAGGTGAAGGCGCTGATCGAAGCCGGCACCACCTCGAGGTTCTCCGACCGCTTCTCGGCGGTGACCACGATTTCGGTCAGTCCGCTCTCCTCAGCCGCATCGGCGGCGCGCGCCGGGATGCCGTAGAGAGATGCCAGCACGGCAAGGGTCAGGGCGGAAGCACCGCCCAATGAGCCAGCCTTGATGAGCGCCGCACGATGCCGCGGCGATCGACTTCCATCCCGTCTGCTTCTAGATGACATGTGGTTTCCCCTTGCTCGCCTTGTTCCGACGATTCTTGATGAAGATTGGAAGAGGGATTTGGCAATGTCTGCCGCTGATGGAATTGCGTGGGCAACTGCCGAGTTGCGGGCCGTCCACTTGCCCGCGCCCCCTTGCATTGCGGCGGCCTCCAGCGTCAGATCCATTGCTCCCCCGTCGTCTGCGCCCCGACCGCGATTCGGCGGTTTTTTTCCTTATCGACCCGCTGCTTGGCGGATCCCGGGCGGCCTATGGACGCAATACCCTTAAGTTGCGTATCTTGAGCCTACGGATATCGTGGTGCAAGCACCACGCCCGGGGCGACATTTGATTGACAAATGACGCCACTCGCTTGGTTTGTCCACTGGCGGAACGTGGCTGTTTTCGTGGTGTATTAGATACACGATGAGAAATCCAGACAAATGGGATCCCGGGGAAAGGCCGCCGGCGCCCAATCCGCGCCGCACCGCGCTGGCGGGGTTGCTGCTGATCGCACTGCTCATCGTCGCAGGCTTGATTTTGGCGCACGTGCTCGGGGCTGCCGCCCGGCTCCAGGACTGCGTGTTATCGGGCCGCTCGAACTGCTCGGCAGATCATTGAACCAGAACGGGTTAACCGCCCGCCGCAGCGCACCCGTACGCATGGGACTCCGTACGGGCCGTCCGGCCCTGATCCGCCTGTCGTACGCGGCCGGCAGCGTTAAGCGGCCAGCACACCCTTCGCTTTCGCGGTGTGAGTGGCGATCATGTCCATCAACGCCGGCGATAGACAATCGTACGGCTCAAGTTTCAGTTCCTTGAGGCGCGCCCGTATTGCACCCATCTGATCCGGTTTGGTTCCCGACTCAATGACGGAGCTTACGAATGCAGCAAATTCCGGTGCCGCCCAGCCATTGGCGTCCAGCAGCTCAGGATGCACGAAATCAAAGCCGTAGATCGGATGACTCTTGTTCTCGATGCGGCCGTACATGTGCACGCCGCAACCCGTGCAGGCGTAGCGTTGAATTGGCGCGTTCGCATCAACAATTTTCAATTTTTGCGCATTTGCAGTGACGCTCAACTTGTCGCGCGGCACCACCGCGACCAGCGAGAATGTCGCACCGCGCGGCTTCCAGCATTTGGTGCAGCCGCAGACGTGATTGAAGGCGACATTGCCCTTGATGGCCACGGTCACCGGCGCCTGCGCGCATTTGCATTTGAGGGTGCCGCCGTTGAATTGGGGGGTGCCAGCCTTGACGCCGCCGTCGACGGCGGGATGAATCGCTACGGTCATGATTGTTTGTCCTTTTCGGGGTTGTTCGCGCAACAATTATACCCCTTCGAAATCGCCCGATCTAAAAACCGCAGCAAGCGCGGCCGTGGCGGCCGATGTCATGCCTGGGTATACTGCGCTCTTCCCCTGTCAGCCGCATGCCGTGAGCGTACTCAACTCCTTTCATCCTGCAGTCGCAGCATGGTTTTCAAGAACGTTTGATGCGCCCACCGAGGCGCAGGTTGCGGCCTGGCCGGCGCTTTTTGCGGGGCGTCACGTATTGGTGGCGGCCCCGACCGGCTCGGGAAAAACCTTGGCCGCATTTCTCGCCGCCATCGATCAACTGATCAAGGAGGGATTGCAGGGTCCGCTGCCGGATGAGACGCGCGTGGTCTATGTGTCGCCGCTGAAGGCCCTGTCGAATGACATACAGCGAAATCTGCAGGCGCCGCTCGCCGGAATTCGTGAAGAGCTCGCGGCACTGAATCTGCCGGACATCGAAATACGCGCCATGGTGCGCACCGGCGACACAACGCAGGCGGAGCGTGCCGGCATGCGGCGCAAAGCGCCGCATATCGTCGTCACCACGCCTGAGTCGCTGTACATACTGCTCGGCTCGAACTCCGGCCGGAACATGCTCGCGACCTGCCGCACCGTGATCATCGATGAAATTCACGCGGTTGCCGGCAACAAGCGCGGCGCCCACCTGGCGCTCTCCATCGAGCGGTTGCAGGCGCTGACGACAGGCGCGCTGACGCGCGTCGGATTGTCGGCGACGCAGAAGCCGATCGAAGAAGTCGCGCGGTTTCTGACCGGCGCATGCGAGGCGGGCTGCACCATCATCGACAGCGGCCACATTCGCTCCCGCGACCTCAAGCTGGAGATTCCGCCGGCGCCGCTCGAGGCGGTGATGTCCGGCGAGGTCTGGGAGTCGGTTTATGACCGGCTGGCCACGCTCATTCTCGAGCATCGCACCACGCTGGTGTTCGTCAACACGCGACGATTGGTCGAGCGGATCGCGCGGCATTTGTCGCAGCGCATCGGCCAGGAGCACGTCGCTGCGCATCATGGCAGCCTCTCCAAGGAGCGGCGCCTGCACGCGGAGCAGCGCTTGAAGCGCGGCGAGCTCAAGGTCCTGGTGGCCACCGCATCGCTGGAGCTCGGCATCGACATCGGCGACGTGGATCTCGTCTGCCAGCTGGGCTCAACCCGCTCGATCAATGCATTTCTGCAGCGCGTGGGCCGCGCCGGGCACTCGGTGGGTGGCACATCCAAGGGCCGGCTGTTTCCGCTGTCGCGTGATGAACTGGTGGAATGCGCCGCGCTGCTCGATGCGGTGCGCCGCGGCGAGTTGGACCGCTTGAGCATCCCCGAGAACGCCCTCGATGTGCTGGCTCAACAGATAACCGCCGAGGTCGCGGCGCGCGAATGGCCCGAGGAGGAATTATTCGCGCTCGTGCGCGGCGCCCATCCCTACCGCAACCTGCAGCGTGAGGAATTCGACGAATGCGTCAAGATGCTGGCGGAAGGGTTCAGCACACGCCGTGGCCGCCGCGGCGCCTTGCTGCATCATGATGCGATCAACAAGATGCTGCGGCCTCGCAAGGGTGCGCGGCTCACGGCGATCACCTCGGGCGGCGCCATTCCCGACAACGCGGATTATCGCGTGATGCTCGAACCGGAGGCGATTTCGGTCGGCACCGTCAATGAAGATTTTGCGGTCGAGAGCCTGCAGGGCGACATATTCCAACTGGGCAACACCTCGTATCGAATTTTGCGAGTCGAGCGTGGGACCGTGAGGGTGGAGGATGCGCATGGCCAGCCGCCCTCGATTCCATTCTGGCTGGGCGAGGCGCCGGGCCGCAGCCGTGAATTGTCGTGGGCGGTTTCGAGGCTGCGAGCGGAGTTCGAGCAGCAGCAGGGCAGCGATCGGCGGATGGACGGCGAGCAGCGGATGGACGGCGGGCAGCGGATGGACGGCGAACCAACCGCCGCCGCGCGGTATTTGCGCGAAACGCTGGGTCTCGATGCGGCCAGCGCGGCGCAGATCGAGCAATACTTGAGCGCCGGCCGTGCCGCGCTCGGCTGCCTGCCGACCTTCGACACGGTGATCTTCGAGCGGTTTTTCGATGAATCCGGCGGCATGCAGCTGGTGATTCACTCGCCGTTCGGCAGCCGCGTGAATCGCGCCTGGGGCTTGTCCCTGCGCAAGAGATTCTGCCGCACCTTCAATTTCGAACTGCAGGCGGCTGCCACCGAGGATCACATCGTTCTTTCGCTCACGCATGCACACAGTTTCGAATTGGCGGAAGCCGCGCGCTACCTGAATTCCAAGTCGGTCCGCCAGGTGCTGGTGCAGGCCCTGTGCGCAGCTCCGATGTTCGAAGTTCGCTGGCGCTGGGACGCGGGCATTGCGCTGGCGCTGCCGAGATTTCGCGGCGGCAAAAAAATTCCGCCGCAGATTGCACGTATGAACGCCGAGGATCTGCTGGCGTCAGTGTTTCCCGACCAGGTTGCCTGTGCGGAAAATCTGCCGGGGGAGATCGAAATCCCGGATCATCCCCTGGTCAGGCAAACCATTCGCGATTGTCTCGAGGACGCGATGGATATCGACGCGTTCGAAGCGCTGTTGCAGCGGCTCGAAAGCGGAGAAATCCGCGTCGTCGCGCGCGACCTTACCGAACCCTCACCCTTGGCGCTCGAGGCGTTGAGCGCCCGTCCCTATGCCTATTTGGACGATGCCCCGCTCGAGGAGCGCCGCACTCAGGCCGTCATCAGCCGCCGCTGGCTGGATCCGGCCGACGCCGCCGACATCGGCAAACTCGATGCCCAAGCCATCGAGCGGGTCCGCGCCGAAGCGTGGCCCGATGCCGGCACGGCCGATGAATTGCACGACGCCTTGCTGTGGCTAACCTACCTCACGGACGAGGAGCTGAACAGGAATGCAGCGTGGCCGCAATTGATGGACGACCTTGCCAGGCAGCGCCGCGTGGTTCGCATCGTCAAGGATGACGCCGCGCTGTGGGTGGCGGCCGAACGGGCGGCCGTGTTTGAGCCCGAGCTCGACCTGGTGCAGATCGCGCGCGGCCGGCTCGAAGGGCTGGGACCTGTCACCGCCGCCGAGATCGCCGGCTCGCTGCGCGTGCCCGCGGCCCGGGTCGACGGCGCGATGCTCATCCTCGAGGCCGAAGGAGTCGCGATGCGCGGCCGGTTCGAGGCCGCGGCTCAAGAACAGTGGTGCGAGCGCAGATTGCTGGCGCGGATTCATCGCTACACCGTCAAGCGCCTGCGCGCTGAAATCGAGCCGGTGCCGGTGCGGGATTTTCTGCGCTATCTCTGCGAATGGCACCGGGTTTTGCCGGGTGCGCGGATGCACGGGTCCGATGCGCTGGCGGCAATCCTGTCGCAGCTCGAGGGGTTCGAAGCGCCGGCAGGGGCGTGGGAAACCGAGATCATCCCCGCGCGCATGGCCGAGTACGAGCCGCAGTGGCTGGATGAGCATTGCCGCGCAGGACGATTCGTCTGGACGAGATTGGCGCCACGGGGCGTGCGTGCCAATGAAGATGCGAGCCGCGGCACCTCCCCGGTGCGCTCCACTCCCATCGTGCTGCTGGCGCGCCGTCAAGCGTCCCTGTGGTCCGCCTTGGTGGCGCAGGCCGACCCTGAGGATTTGACCTCCAAAGCGCGGGCGGTGGCGGATTTCATGCGCGCGCATGGCGCATCGTTCTTCGAGGAGATCGCCGATCAGGTCGGCATGCTGCCGGCGGAGGTCGAGGAGGCGCTGGCGGAACTCGTTGCGGTGGGCATGGTGAATTCCGATAGCTTTGCGGGCCTGCGGGTGCTGCTGATGCCGAGCGGACGGCGCGGCAGGTCGACTTCCTACTCGGGGCGCCACAAGCGCCGCTTGGCGCTGTATGGGATGGCGGATGCGGGGCGCTGGGCATTGGTGCGCCGCCCGGCGCTGCAGGCTGTGGAGCGCAAGGATGAGGCGGTCGAACACATAGTGCGCACGCTGCTGCGCCGCTGGGGCGTGATCTTCTGGAAACTGCTGGCGCGCGAAGCGGCTTGGCTGCCGCCGTGGCGCGAGATCCTGAGCTGCTGCCGCAGATTGGAAGCGCGCGGAGAAATTCGCGGCGGACGGTTCGTCGCGGGAGTCTCCGGTGAGCAATTTGCCACTCCCGAGGCGGTCGGTTTGTTGCGCGATGTGCGGCGCAAACCGCCCGCACAACAGTATGTGTCGCTGTCCGCAGCCGATCCTCTCAATTTGCTCGGCATCCTCACGCCGGGACCCAAGCTTTCGTCGCTCGCCAGCAATCGGCTGCTGTACCGGGATGGCGCGCCGGTGGCCATGCTTGCTGCCGCGGAGATTCAGTACCTTCAGGAACTTGAGCCGAAAGAGCGGTGGGAAGCACAGACCGCGCTGCTGCGCCGTCACGCGCCCATCGCCGTGGACGGATTGGAGATGCCGGCGCCTTGACGGCGATTATTTCACCGCGTCCATGGAGGCGTCCCAGCCTCCGCCCAGCGCTTCGATCAGGGCCACGCTGGCCTGCAGGCGGCTCGACAGTACCGTCAGCGCAGTTTCCTCGGCACTCAATCGCGTGGTCTGCGCGGTGATCACGCTGCTGTAGGGGACGGTGCCCGCCTTGTACTGATTGAGCGTCAGCGCCTCGGCTTCGCGGGCCGCCTTGACCGTCGCATCCTCGATGGCGGATTGCTGCTCGAGCACACGCAGCGTGACGATATCGTCCTCGACCTGCTGAAAGCCGGCCAGCACGGTCTGCCGATAGCTCGCGACGGTGCCCTCATACGCGGCACGCGCCTGCCGCACCTGCGCACGCCGCAGACCACCATCGAACAGGGTTTCGGCGAGCGCCGGCCCAACCGCCCAAACGCGATTGGAGTTTTGAATCAGACGGCTCAAGCTGCCGCTCGAATACTGATCGGACGCACTCAACGTAAGGCTTGGAAAATACGCGGCCGTGGCGACGCCGATCTGTGCGTTGGCTGCGGCCATTTTGCGTTCGGCTTCGGCCACATCGGGACGCCTCTCGAGCAACGTGGACGGAATGCCGGGAGGCACCGTCGGTACATCGCTGCGCATCGCCGCAGGCTCCAGCGAAAATACCGCCGGCTGCTTGCCGACCAGCACGGCCACCGCGTGCTCGAGAATCTGGCGTTGGATCTTGGCGTTGACCTGTTGTGCCTGGCTGGCGAGCAATTGCGTCTCGGCGCTCACCACATCGGCGCGCGCCGCGACCCCGAACTTGTAGCGGCTTTCGGTGATCTTCAGCGAAAGGGTCTCCGCCACCACCGTATCGCCCAACAGTTTTTGCAGCTGATCCTGCGCGCGCAACTCGAAATAATCCGTCGCGAGCTCGGCCTGCGCGGACAGGCGCGCGGCCGCGAGCGCTGCCGAACTCGCCTCGGCCGAGGCTTTGTCGCTCTCCACCGTACGGCGGATCTGGCCCCAGATGTCGAGGTCCCAGCTGCCGGAAGCCCCGGCCTGGTAGGTGGTTCTCGGGCCGCTCAGCGACGACTTCGGCAGGGCTATTCCATTGTTGGTTGCGGCCGGCACTCCGGCTTGTCCGCGCTGCGCCGAAAACGTCGCCGCAATGGTGGGCCAGAATCCGGCGCGCGCCTGCGAGACCAGCGCACGCGACTGTTCGAAGGCGGCCTCGGCTGCCTTGACATTTTGATTGTTGATATCAATCTGTGCTTCGAGCTGATCGAGCTCATCGTCCTTGAACATCTTCCACCAAGATCCGCGCGACAGCACGTCATTGGGCTCGCTCTGCTTCCAATCGCCGGATTCCTTGAATTCCGGCGCAGCCTCGACCGCTGGACGGTGATAGTCGGGGCCGACGGCACAGGATGCCGCCAGCGCGCCGGCAGCGGCCATGCACACGATCCTGACCGCGCGCCCCCTCATGTCCCGGCTCCCAGGGGGTTGAAAGATGGGGAGGGGCCCGCAGTGCGAGGCGCGGGCGGCGCGTACCTGCCTTGCTTGAGGTGCTTCCAGTAGCGGTGCACGTACAAATAGACCACTGGCGTCGTATATATGGTCAATAGCTGACTGACAATGAGTCCGCCGACGATGGCTATCCCCAAGGGTCTGCGCATTTCGGTGCCATCGCCGGAAGCAATCGCCAGCGGCAGCGCGCCGGCGATCGCAGCGCAGGTGGTCATCATGATCGGCCGGAAGCGCAGCGAGCAGGCATGAGCAATGGCCTGCCGCGGATCCATGCCCAGGGTTCGCTCGGCCTCGAGTGCAAAGTCGACCATCATGATGGCGTTCTTCTTGACGATGCCGATCAACAACAAAATTCCCAGGAACGCGATGAGGCTGAATTCCGTACCCGTCGCCAGCAGCGCCAGCAGCGCACCGATGCCGGCGGAAGGCAGCGTCGAAAGAATGGTCAGCGGCTGACTGTAGCTCTCATAGAGTACGCCCAGCACCACATAGATCGCCACCAGCGCAGCCAGCAGCATCAACGGCGTATTGCTGTTGCTCTGCTGGAACAGGGCGGCCGTGCCGTAGGTGCCACCGCGAATGCCCACCGGCACGTGGATCTCGATCATTTTCTGATCGATTGCCTTGAGCGCCGTGCCGATCGATACGCCATCCACCAGATTAAATGCAATGGAGGTTGAGACGGAAGTTCCCGTGTGATTCACGCTGACCGGCGTGGTGCCGGTGGTGAAATGGCTGAACGCTGAAAACGGCACCACGGTTTCACGGGCCACGCTGACGGCGGAACCCGTGGAGGTGCCGCCACGCCCCGAGTTCGCCAGGGAGTTTGCCGCCAGATTTCGCGCCGTGTCCTGCGCAATGCTGGTGCTCGATGCCGCGGTCGCGGTTTTGAGGACCGTTGTGCCGGCAACCGGCTGCGTGAGCTGCGTCCCCGATGCCGCGTCGCCGGAAGTGCTCACATACAATTCTCTGAGTATTTCCGGGTTCTGCCAATATTCCGGCGCCACCTCCATGACCACGTGATATTGCTGCGGACTGAAGGGATTCAAGATATTGGATACCTGCGCCTGGGCAAAGGCATCGCCCAGCGCATTGTCGATTTGAATCTCGGAGAGTCCCAGCCGCGATGCGCTGTCGCGATCCACGATCAGGTCGGTTTCCAGTCCCCCCGGCTGCAGGTCGGTGTCCACATCGGTGATTTCCGGCATGTCCTGCATGGCGGTGCGCAGCTTCTGCGACCAGGTGCGGAGCTCGGCCAAATCGTCTCCCAGCAAGGTGTATTGGTACTGGGAATTGGCGGATCGGCCGCCGCCACCCCGCAAGTCCTGTACGGCCTGCAGGAACGCCGAAACC
>Ga0075029_100000929_pt1 | contig 16909 bp, 12 predicted proteins | sample LitLauG_LLR_2013_FD_71391 | JGI IMG/M metagenome (GOLD analysis project Ga0075029, IMG submission 71391) | Freshwater sediment microbial communities from North America - Little Laurel Run_MetaG_LLR_2013 | ecosystem: Environmental > Aquatic > Freshwater > Creek > Sediment | place: USA...
TGGTTGAGCGTGGGTTCCGCCGCGAGCGTGTTGGAGCCCACGCTGACCGCCTTCAGCAGGCTGCCGTGATGGCCTGCGAGCGTCTGGCTGGTGCTCGCCGGGGCCTGGCCCGCGATCCGCGTCGCGACAGTGCTCGTTTCCAGCCAGCCGATGTTCGGCAGGAAGCGCTCCGTGGTGGTCGACAGGCCGCTGATGCCGTTCGAGGACAGCGTCTGCTGGATCAGCGGCACCACTCGTTGGGTGTAGATCACGTCCGAGGCAAGGAAGATCTCCATGTCGCCGGCGACCTGCGCGCTCGCCGTCTTCTTCTTGCCGCCCAGCACCAGCGGCATCAGGCCCGCAAGCTTGATCAGCCCTTCCACGCGCAGGTCGAGCGTCAGCAGCAGGTTGCGCTGGGCGCCCTCCATTTCGCCGGGCACGCTCAGTCCGTGCGCGCGCGAATCGATGCTCTGCGCGCCGATGCGCAGCTGGTCGATCTGCTCCTCCACGTTCAGCGCCGACTTGCTCGACGCGCTCGCGAGGGCCGCGAACAGCGGCTGCGAGACCTGTTCGACCGATTCGGTCTCGAGCTGGCTCACGTCGTGGTTGTAGGTCTTCAGCGATTCCTGCTTGGCGCTTTTCACGAGGCCGTTGATGATCAGCACGATCACGATCACCAGCAGCACAGCCGCTCCCGCGGCGACACCGCGCCGCATCATCACCGTGCGATGGTCGGCACCGCCCGGCCCGCCTGCGCGCTGCGGGCGGCGCGGCTGCGGGCGGCGAGGGCGCGTCACGCGGGTGGGCGCGCCGCCGCCGGCCTGGGGACGCGCGGCGCGTGCCGCCGGGTGCGCCGCCGTCTCCTCACCATCGTCAAAGAACGACAAGGGTCAACCGCCTTTTGCAGGGACTTCGGACGGCGACAGTATGACTGCCGCCGAGCATTGTGAGGAATCCTGCAAATTCCCGCTCATTGCTCTCTTCCCGTGACCCGCGTGCAGGGAGGTCGTGCGCGGCGGCGAACGCGGGAGCCGGTGGACTCGCAGCGCACCCTCGTGAAGCACTCGAGCCCCGCCACGCGGGCCGGCCACGCCGTGCCCGCACGGCGGCGTGTGGTCGCGGGCCCCCACACCGATGAGGTGGTGCTCGAGCGCTATCGCCTGCGCGAGCGCCTCGGCGCGGGCGGCTTCGGCGTCGTGTGGCGCGCGCACGACGAGCTGCTGCACCGTGACGTCGCCGTCAAGCGCATCTGGCTCGGCCCCGACGGCGACAGCGAGCGCGCCACGCGCGAGGCTCTCGCGACGGCCCGCCTTCGCCATCCCGCCATCGTCGCGCTGTATGAAGCATGCGCGCACGACGGCGCCTTCTACCTGATCTCCGAGCTCGTCGAGGGCGACACGCTTGCCCATCTGATCGCGACCGGCGCGCTGCCAGCCGAGCAGACGCTCGAGATCGGCGTCGCGCTCGCCGGCGCGCTCTCCCACGCGCATGCGCGTGGCGTCATCCACCGCGACATCAAGCCGCAGAACGTGCTCGTGCCCGCGCGCGTCGTGCACGCGGGCGAAAGCGCGAAGCTCACAGACTTCGGCGGTGCGAGCCTCGCGGGCGAGGACGCGCTCACGCGCACCGGCGACGTGCTCGGCACGCTCGCGTACATGGCCCCCGAGCAGTCCGAGGGCGCGGAGGTCGGCGAGGAGGCCGACCTCTACTCGCTCGCACTAGTGCTGTATGAGGCGCTGTGCGGCATCAACCCCGTGCGCGGCCCCACACCCGCAGCGACCGTGCGGCGCATCGGCCGCCCGCTCGCTCCGCTCGCGCGCTCACGCCGCGACCTGCCGCGCGAGGTGTGCGACGCGATCGACGTCGCGCTCGCTCCCGCGCCCGCACAGCGCGGCAGCCTCGACGATCTCGCGCTCGCGTTCGAGGACACGCTCGAGCGCGGTCTCGCACGCCGGCGCGTGCGCCCCGGCGCTCGCGCGCGCCGTCCCGCGCGCGGGTCGTCCGCCGGGCCGCCCGCGCCTGCTGTCGGTACCCCCCACCGATACGCCGAGCGGCACGCGCACGCTGACGAGCACGAGCACGAGGAGTCCTCTCGCGCGCGGGCGCGGGAGTACGCACGCAACGCACGAGAACTCGAGCCTGTGCCGAGGCGCCCCACGCTGCCACGCGCGGTGTGGCTCGCGCTCGTGCTCGCGTTCGTGTGCTGGGAGGCGTGGTCGGGCCTCGGAGGCGTCTCGCTGCTCGTGCTCGCCGCAGCCGTGCCGGCCCTCTTCGTGCGCGGCGAGGACGGCTCCTCTCGCCTGCCGCTCGGGCGCCTGCCGTGCGCGCTCGCGCCGGTGCTCGGCCTGGTCGGTCTCGCCGGTGCGTTCCCCGCGATTGCGGGGCAGGCGCGCGCGGGCACCGAGCGCGCGGCGCGCGGCGCGCTCGCGTATTGGTGGCTGGTGCTCGCGCAGCCGCTCCTCGGGCGCGAGCTGTGGCTCGCTCCGAGCACCGCGATGCCCGCCCGCGGCGCCTGGGAGGGATCAGTGGGCTTGACGGCCACGCACGTGATCGCGCCCGCGCTCAGCATGGGCGTGCTGCTCGGCGCGGCGCTCTGGGCCGCCGCAGCGCTCGTGCTGCCGTGGCTCGTGCGCGGTCGCAGCGCGGCGCTCGACGTGGTCGCCGTGGCGGCCTGGGCGGCGACGCTCGCGCTGGCCGCGCGCGCACTCGACTCGGGGCTCGCTGCGCATGTCCACCCCGAGCCGCGCGGCGCGCTGCTCGGCGCTGCCCTCGGCGCGGTGCTAGCGATCGCGGCGCGCGCCCTACGCGGGCCGATCTGAGCCTGGGTGCGTAGCATGGCCCTCAGGCGCCGGCCCCGTCCCGGCCTCTAGCCGTTTGCCATGAGCCTGCTCAAGAGCGTCGAGACGACGATCGCCAACCTCGTCGAGGGGACCTTCGGACGCGTGTTCCGCTCCGAGGTGCGCCCGATGGAACTCGCGCGCAAGCTCGCGCGCGAGATGGACGAGCACCGCACGCACTCCGTCGCGCGCGTGTACGTGCCCAACGAGTACGCCGTGTGGCTCTCGCCGCGCGATCGCGAGCGCTACGAGGGCATCGAGCACGAGGTCATCGCCGAGCTGTGCGCGTATCTGCTCGAGCACGCGCGGCGTGAGGACCTGATCATGGCCTCGCCGCCGCACATCGTCTTCCACACCGACGAGCGCCTCTCGCTCGGCGAGTTCGGTATCCAGGCGCGTCTGGTCCGCCCGCCCGGTCACAGTGATGAGCATGCGGCGCCCGCCCCGGACCGCGACGACGAACACGGCCACACGATGATCTACAGCACCTCTGCGCGCGTGAGGGAGCCCCTCGAAGAGGCGCTCGGGCGCCCGCTGCCCGCCCGCGCGCTGCTCGCGCTGGGCGGGCGCACGCTGCTGCTGCCGCCCGCCGGCGGCGTGATCGGGCGCAGCCGCGACTGCGAGATAGTGCTCGACGACGCCGGGGTCTCGCGCCATCACGCCCGCCTGCGCCCCGCCGCCGCGGCGCAGGAGTGGACGATCGAGGACCTCGGCTCGACCAACGGCGTGCTCGTCAACGGCGCGCCCGTGCAGGGCGAGCAGGAGCTGCACGCGGGCGACCGGCTCGAGCTCGGCTCGACCGCGCTCGTCTTCGAACTGCGATGAACAACCTCGAACCCGTCTCCGTCGTGCTCAAGTTCGGCTTCCTCGCCGTGCTCTACCTGTTCCTGCTGTGGGTCGTGCGCAGCACCCGCCGCGACCTGCGCGCGAGCACCCCCGCAGCCCGCCCCGATGAACCATGGCGTCCCGCGCCGGACGCCACCGGCCTTCACTCCGCCTCGGCTGTGGGCGGGGCGCACATCGCCCAGCGCGCGCCGCGCCTGGTGGTGGAGCGCGCACCCGGCCACGAGCCGGGGATGATCTACGACCTCGACTCGAGGCTCGTTCTGGGCCGCGGCGAGAACGCCGATATCCGCATCGAGGACCCGTTCGCCTCCGCGCGCCACGCGCTCATCTACGAGCAGGGCAACGCGGTCGTGATCGAAGACCTCGGCTCCACCAACGGCACGTACCTCAACGAGGAGCTGCTGCAGACGCCGCGACCGCTGCACCCGGGCGACCGCGTGCGCATCGGCGACAGCGAGTTCAGCTTCGAGGTCGACTGAGGGCGCGCCGATGCTACGCGTGGCAGAGCAGTACACGGGCACCGACACCGGCCGCCAGCGCCGCGCCAACGAGGACGCGCTGCTCGCCCGCGCGCCGCTGTTCGTCGTGGCCGACGGCATGGGCGGCGCGCAGGCCGGCGAGGTCGCATCGCGCATCGCGGTGGAGGTCTTCCAGCTCGGACTGAAGGATGCGGCCGAACCCGAGCGCGCGCTCGCCGCGCTCGCGCGCCTCGCCAACTCGCGCATCCACGAGCTCTCGCACTCCAACGCCGAGCAGGCCGGCATGGGCACCACGCTGACCGCCGCATATGTCGGCGAGCACGAGGTCGCGATCGCCCACGTGGGCGACAGCCGCGCGTACTGCATGCGCGACGGCGAGCTGCTGCGCCTCACCGACGACCACACGCTCGTCGACGAGCTCCTGCGCCAGGGCCGCCTCACCCCCGAGGAAGCGGTCGAGCACCCCCAGCGCTCGGTCATCACGCGTGCGCTCGGCCCCGAAGGCGCAGTCGAGGTCGACACGCGCTCCTTCCAGGCGCGCGCGGGCGACGTCTACCTGCTCTGCAGCGACGGCCTCACGACGATGATCTCCGAGGAGGAGATCCTCGCCCTGCTGCTCGCGCACCCCCGCCTGCACGACGCGGGCGAGGCGCTCATCGGCGCTGCCAACGCGGCCGGCGGCCGCGACAACGTGACGGTGGTGCTGCTGCGCCTGGAGGAGGTGGACGTGCCGCTCGCGGCGGGCTCGCCGGAGAGCTCCGAGGCGACCTTCATCCGCCCGCCCGGCTCCGCACCCCCGCGTGATGAGGCGCTCGGGGGCGACGCCGCGCACGGGGGCGACGCCGCGCACGCACCCGACGCCGTCGAGGCGGCGCGCTACCCCCCCGCCACGGTGCTGCCGCCGGCGAGCGCGCCCCCCGCACGCCGCGACGGGCAGGCGCGGCGCGTGCCACGGCGAGGCCCCGCCCGTGGCGCGCCCGCGCAGAGGGCTCGCGGCCGCGCGCGCAGGGCGCTGCGGCACTCGAAAGGGATCGTGATCGCGCTGGTGCTGCTCGCGCTGTTCGGCGCGGGTGCGGACATCGCGCTGCAGTCGGTGTACTTCATAGGCACCAACTCGCGCGGCCTGATCACGCTGTTCCAGGGCGTGCCCTACCAGCTGCCGGGGGGACTCGACCTGTACCGCCGCCAGTACGTGTCCGGCGTGGACGCCGCGCAGCTGGCGCCCGCGCGCCGCGGCGCGCTGCTCGACCACCATCTGCGCTCCGAAGGCGACGCCGCCGCGCGCATCCGCACGCTCGAACTGGAACAGCTCGAATGATGGTCCCGCCGCGATGAACCGACCGATAGTGCGCCTCTTCGGAGTGGTCGTGGTGATGTTCGCGGCGCTGATCGCGTTCACCTCGCGCTGGACCGTCTTCGAAGCGTCCGCGCTGCGCGAAAACAGGGAGAACGCGCGGCCACTGCTCGAGCAGGAGCGCATCCCGCGCGGCGCGATCCTCGCGGCGGACGGCACGGTGATAGCGCGCAGCGTGCGCGGGGCGGAAGGCACCTACGAACGCCTCTATCCGACGGGCTCGCTGTTCGCGCACCCCGTCGGCTACTACTACCTGACGCCGGGCAGCTCGGGCCTCGAGCGCTCGCGAAACGCGCAGCTCGCGGGGCTCACCGTGTCGGGGCTGCAGTCGATCCTCAACCAGCTGCAGGGCGTGAAGCCCTCCGGCGACACCGTCGTCACGACGCTCCAGCCGGCCGCGCAGCGCCTCGCCGAGCACGCGCTCGCGGGCCATCGCGGCGCGATCGTGGCGCTCGACCCGCGCACCGGCGCGGTCACCGTGATGGCCTCCGCGCCGAGCTTCGACCCGCGCGCGTTCAGCTCGCAAAAGGGCATCGAAGAACTCGACCGCCGCGGCGAAGGCGCGCTCGTGAACCGCGCAACCCAGGACGGCTACACGCCGGGCTCGACCTTCAAGGTGCTCACCGCCACCGCGGCGATCGACACGGGCGCGTTCACTCCCGAATCCACGCTCAGCGGGCGCAACGGCATCCCCGTCTCGGGTGTGCCGCTCGACAACGACCAGCACGAAAGCTTCGGGCAGATCACGCTCACGAAAGCGCTCGCGCTGTCGGTCAACACGGTCTGGGCGCAGGTGGCCGAACGGCTCGGCAAGCGCACGCTCGCGCGCTACATGGACCGCTTCGGCTTCGATCGCGAGCCCCAACTCGACTATCCCTCACGGGAGATGTCGATCAGCGCGGAGTACTCCCACGGCGCCCCCATCCCGCCGACCAGCGAAGAGGTGGACGTGGGGCGCATGGGCATCGGGCAGGACAAACTGGAGGTGACGGCGCTGCAGATGGCGCAGGTCGCCTCGGCGGTCGCCGACCGCGGCACGCTGATGGTGCCCCACCTCACGCAGCGCGTCGTCAACTCCGAAGGCGCCACCGTGCAGCGCATCCGGCCGCGCGTGCAGTCCCACGTGATGAAGCGCTCGACCGCAGAAGCGGTCACGAGGATGATGGAGGCCGTGGTCAACGAAGGCACCGGAACCCCCGCGCAGATCCCGGGCGTGCAGGTGGCGGGCAAGACGGGAACCGCCGAGACGCAGCTCGGCAACGCGCCCAACAACGCCTGGTTCATCGCGTTCGCACCCGCGTCGCACCCGCGCGTCGCGGTCGCGGTGACGCTCCAGGACGTGCCCGGATACGGTGCGACGTACGCTGCGCCGGTGGCGCGCGAGCTGATCGAAAGGCTGCTGAAGTGATCGAGCCGGACACGATCATCGACGGGCGCTACCGCGTGATCTCGCGCATCGGCTCGGGCGGCATGGCCGACGTGTACCTCGCGCAGGACCAGCTGCTGGGCAGGGAGGTCGCGGTGAAGGTGCTCCACCACCATTTCGCTGAAGACCACGAGTTCGTGGAGCGCTTCCGCCGCGAGGCCTCGAGCGCCGCCGCGCTCTCGCACCCCAACATCGTCGGCATCTTCGACCGCGGCGAGTGGAACGGCACTTACTACATCGCGATGGAGTACGTCGCGGGGCGCTCGCTGAAGGCGATCGTGCGCGAGGACGGCGCACTGGACCCGACGGTCGCGATCGACATCGTCATCCAGATCCTGCGCGCTGCGCGCTTCGCGCACCGCCGCGGCGTGATCCACCGCGACCTCAAGCCGCACAACGTGATCCTCGATGAGGAGGGCCGCGCGCGCGTGACCGATTTCGGCATCGCGCGAGCGGGAGCGTCCGACATGACGCTCACGGGCTCGATCATGGGCACCGCGCAGTACCTCTCGCCGGAGCAGGCGCAGGGCTTCGCGGTGAGCGACGCGTCGGACCTCTACTCGGTGGGCGTGATCCTGTACGAGCTGCTTACCGGCGTGGTGCCGTTCGAGGGCGACAGCGCGGTCGCGATCGCGTTCAAGCAGGTGTCGGCGGCGCCGCGGCCGCCGAGCGAGCTGAACCCGGCGCTGGCGCCCTCGCTCGACGCGATCGTGATGCGCGCGCTTGCGAAGGACCCCGCGCATCGCTACGCGAGCGCGGACGAGCTGATCACCGCGCTTCAGCGCGCGCGTGACTCGCTGCCGGAGTACTCCGGAGCGGGCGCGCTGCCGGCGTACTCGGCGGGCGCCGCGGCGGTCGCGCCTGCGGGCGCCTACGAGGCGCCGCCGACGGCAGCGTCGATGGCCGTCGCGCAGCACGCGGCGGGCAGCGGCGCTCCGCCGATGCCGCTCGCGCCCGCCCATTACGGCGCCGCCGAGGAGCAGCCGCCGCAGCGCGGGCGGGGGAACACGCTGTGGTGGGTCGCGCTCGCGCTCCTGCTCGTGGCCGGCGCGGTGGCGGCGGTGCTCGTGCTGGGCGGCTCGCCGGGATCGGTGCGGGTGCCCGACGTGACGGGCATGCGCGAACAGGAGGCGAGCGCTTCGCTGCGCCACGTCGGCCTGCAGGCGGCTCCGTCGGAGCACTCGAGCACGACCGTCGAAACGGGCCTCGTGATCAGCGAGAGGCCGGCGGCGGGCGAACGGGTGCAGAAGGGCTCGCGCGTGAGCATCGTGATCTCGAACGGCCCCGCGATCAAGGGCGTCGTGGACGTCGCGGGCCAGACGCCGGGGCAGGCGCTGGCGAAGCTGAAGGCAGAAGGCTTCAAGCCGGTGAAGAAGGCCCAGGCGAGTGACAAGGTGCCGGCGGGGCGGGTGATCGGCACCGAACCGTCCGCTGGCACCGCGGAGGTGCAGGGCAGCAAGGTGGTGGTGCTCGTCTCCAGCGGCCCCGCGCCGGTGAGCGTGCCTGACCTCAAGGGCGAATCGCTCGCGGAAGCGGAAGCTGCGCTGCAGAAGGTCGGGCTGACCCTCGGGACCGTCACGAGGAAGCCCTCGAGCGCCGCCGCGCCCGGCACCGTGCTCTCGCAGAGCCCAGGCGCGAACTCCTCGGTGCATGCGGGCAGCGCCGTTGACCTGACGGTCGCGCAGGCGCCCAAGCCGAAGATGGTCGCGGTGCCCACGGTGGTGGGCGACACCGAAGCGGCGGCGGTCACGGCGGTGCGCGCTGCTGGCCTGGAAGCGCAGGTGACGCCGGTTGAAACGAGCGAAGTGCCCAAGCAGGGAACGGTGCTGAGGCAGAGCCCCGCGGGCGGCACGCGCGCGGAACGGGAATCGACGGTGATGATCTTCGTGGGCGTCGCGCCCACCACGCCGAGCACCGGCCCGACCGGCACGACCAGCCCGGCGTCCTCCTCGCCGGGCGCCTCGCAATGAGCGACCCCGCCGCGCACGGCTCGAACGGCGACGCAGCGCCCGCGGCGGCGCTGCATGTCGCGGTGCTTGCCGGCGGGCGCTCCTCCGAGCACGAGGTCTCGCTGTCCTCCGCTGCGGGCGTGCGCGAGGGCCTGCTCGCGGCGGGCCACTTGGTGAGCTGGGTGGAGATCGGCCGCGACGGCGCGTGGCGCGGCGAGGGCGGCGAGCGCGGCGAGCGCGGCGCGCTCAGCCTCACGCCGGGCACGGGGCTGCTCGGAGCGGACGTCGCGTTCCCCGTGCTGCACGGTCCCTTCGGCGAGGACGGCACGGTGCAGGGGCTGCTCGAGACGCTGGGCGTGCCGTACGTGGGCTCGGGCGTGGCGGCGTCGGCGCTGAGCCTCGACAAGGTGCTCTTCAAAGAGCTGATGCGCGCGGCGGGCGTGCCGCAGGTGGACTTCGCGGGCGTGCGCTCGACACGCTGGCAGGCCGATCGCGAGCGGGTGCTGCGCGAACTGACGAGCCTGGGCATGCCCGTGTTCGTGAAGCCCGCGCACCTCGGCTCCTCGGTGGGGATCGTGAAGGTGCACGAGTACGCCGACACCGCGGCTGCGCTCGATCAGGCGTTCGCACACGACAGCCTCGTGATCGTGGAGGCGATGGCGCACGGCGTCGAGGTTGAGTGCGCGGTGCTCGACGGCTCCCCGCAGCTCGCCTCCGAGCCCGGCGAGATCGTGTTCGAGGGCGAGTTCTACGACTACCGCGCGAAGTACGAGCCGGGCGGCATGCAGCTGATCGTGCCCGCGCGGATCGCGCGCTCGGCGCGTGAGCGCGTGCGCGCGCTCGCGCTCGAGGTGTTCGACGCGATGGGCTGCGCGGGCCTCGCGCGCGTGGACTTCTTCGTTGACGGTGAGCGCGTGCTCGTCAACGAGCTCAACACGATGCCCGGCTTCACGCCGACGAGCGTGTACGCGAAGCTGATCGAGGCGTCCGGCGTCCCTTACGCGCAGCTGGTCGATCGCCTGTGTCGCCTGGGGGTGGAGCGCCACGCGCGCGAGTGCGCGATGCGGGCTACCTGAACAGCGCGATGTCGGAGATGACCGCGCTCTGGCTGCGCGGGGGCAGCGCGGTGAGCCACAGCAGGTAGTAGCGGTAGGAGGCGCCGCGCAGGCGCAGCTCGATGCGTTCGCCGCTGTGCACGAACGAGCTCGAGCCGACGGGGCCGTGCCAGCCGCGCGCGCTGAGCGTGGTGGAGGAGCCGTAGGGCTCTTCGCGGACGGAGTCTGCGACGTAGACCTGCAGCGGGAAGCCCGGCGTGGGGGTCTGCACCTCGACGGCCCTGCCGACGACGCTGGGTGCGGCGTCGAGGTAGATGCCGGTGCCGGTGCCGCCGGCCTTCCTGAGCGAGCCGTTGAAGTATTCCTCTGTGCTCCACCCGGTTTCGGGGTTGCTGTCGATGACGTTGTCCACTTCGTCGCGGTTTTCGGGGCCGGTGCCGAACGGGTTGTAGCTGTGCGCGGCGCTCTGGCTGAGCGCGACCTGCACGAGGCCGTGATGCGCGGGCAGGTTGGCGTCAACGCCGACGCCGCGGTGGGTGCGCCCGAGCACGAAGACGAGCACGAGCGCGACGGCGAGCGCGAGCAGCGCGAGCGCGGCGAGCACCGCGCCGGGATGGAGCACGCGCAGCGGCAGCCGCCGGCGCGTCTGGTCGGGGAGCGAGCGCAGCACCGAGGTGACCTCGCCGGTGGCCTGGCCGGAGCGCGCGGCCTCGAGCGCGAGCGCTGCCTCGAGATCGGCGACCATGCGCGCGGCGTCGGGGTAGCGCGCGGCGGGGTCCTTCGCGACCGCGCGGTCGATCACGGCGGCGGTGGCGGCGGACACGTCGGGCCGGCGCAGCTGCACGTCGGGCAGTTCCTCGCGCACGTGGCGCATCGCGACGGCGACCGCGGAGTCGCCCTTGAAGGGCACCTCGCCGGTGAGCATCTCGTACAGCACGACGCCCAGCGAGTACAGGTCGGACTGGCCGCTTACGGGCTGCCCGAGCGCCTGCTCGGGCGCGATGTAGTCGGTGGTGGCGAGCACGCGGCCGGTGAGCGTGAGCGCGTCCTCGGCGAGTGGCCGCGCGATCCCGAAGTCGGTGATCTTGGCGGCGCCTTCCTCGGAGATCAGCACGTTCTGGGGCTTGACGTCGCGATGCACGAGGTCGCGTTCGTGGGCGGCGCCGAGCGCTCGCGCGATCTCGATCGCGTACGCGATCGCCTGTGCCGCCTCGAGCGGCCCCTCGCGGCGGATGAGGTCCTTGAGCGTCTCGCCCTCGACGCACTCGAAGACGATGTACGGGGTGCTGCTGCGCGCGCCGCCGGGCGCATCCTCGGCGCCGCGCTCGGCCTCCTCGCCCGCGTCGATCACGGTGACGACGTTGGGGTGGCTGAGCTGCGCGACCAGGCGCGCCTCCCTGCGGAAGCGCTCAAGCTGCGCGGAGTCGGCGGCGACGGAGGCGTGCATCAGCTTGATCGCGACGGGCCGCTCGAGCACGGTGTCGAACGCGCGGTAGACGGTCGACATGCCGCCGCGGCCGATCACCGCGTCGAGCCGGTAGCGCCCGCCGATCAAGCTGCCGAGCACGGGCACGCGCGCCTCAGCGGCTGCGCCGCAGCCGCGCGAGCACGCCGGCGGCGAGCAGGCAGCGATACAGCGAGTAGGGCAGCAGCGGCCTCTCCGAGAGCGAGCCGCGCAGGAGCGCGGCTGATGCGAGCGTGGAGCAGAACGCGCTGATCAGGCCGGCGAGCAGCGGTCGCACGAAACGCGCGGGCACGCCGGCGCGCAGCAGGCGCGAACCCTGCAGCAGGGAGGCGCCGGCGATCACGGGCAGCGCGACGGCCCAGCAGAGCGAGTGCGCGGCGCTGCGCGAGAAGCCGCGTGCGCGCGCCGCGGTCAGCGCGGCGCCGCTGCGCGAGACGCCGGGCGCGAGCGCGGCGGCCTGCGCGATGCCGAGCGCGAGGCCGTCGCGCAGCCCCGCCTGCGAGCACGTGCGCGTGCCCTGCGGCGCCTCGGCGTCCGCGATGGCCATCGCGACTGCGCCCACGGCGAGCCCGACGGCGATCGAGCGCGGCCCGCCGAGACGGCGCTCGAGGACGCGCCCGAGCAGCAGTCCGGCGAGCGCGGGCGGCGCGCTCGAGAGCACGAGCAGCGCCGCGTCGGACGCGCGCGGGCGCCTGTGCAGCTCGCCGCGCATGGCAAGCGCGAGCGCGAGGCCTGCGCCGGTGTGCAGCGCGACCTCGAATGACCTGCGCAGCTCGCGCTCGAGCTGCGCGTAGGGCCAGCCCGCGAGCCACGGCACGAGCGTGGTGTGCGCCGAGGATGAGATCGGCAGCAGCTCGGTGGGTCCCTGCAGCAGGCCCAGCGCCACGGCGTGCCGGAGCGCCAGCGCGCTGTCAGCTCGCGCCATCGGCCGCCGGCCGGCGTCCCCGCCGCCGGCGCACGACGAGGTAGGCGATGCCCACCACGATCACAGCGAGGACGCCGTAGTCGACGTACTCGAAGCTCTTGCGCACGCTCTTCCATTCGCTTCCGAGCGCTTCGCCCGCGAGGATGAAGCCGAGCACCCATGGCACCGCGCCCACGAAGGAGAACAGCGCGAAGCGCCGCATGGGCATCCGCGCGACGCCGGCGGGCAGCGATATGAACGCTCTCACGACGGGGATCACGCGCCCGAGCAGCACCGCCCACTCGCCGTAGCGCTCGAACCAGCGATCGGCGCGCTGGATCTGCGCGGGGCCGACGTGCAGCCTGTTGGCGTGGCGTTCGAACAGCTCGAGGCGCCCGCCGCGGCCGACGCCGTACGCGAGGAACGACCCGAGCATCGTGCCGAGCATGCTCGCGAGCACGACGCCGAGCAGCGTGAGGTGATGGTGGGAGGCGCTGCGCGTGGGGTCCGCGACGGCGAACCCGGCGAACAGCAGCACCGCCTCGGAGGGGATCGGGATGCAGGCGGTGTCGATCGTCATCAGCAGCACGATCCCGAGGTACCCCGAGTCGGCGACGACGTGCGAGATTTCGTTGACGAGCGTTTCCGATATCGAGGCAAGCACGAGCAAGGCCGGTCAACGATAGCCGCAGGCCCCGCGCGACGGTGGCGCAGGCGCTCAAGTGCCGTCGCCGCGCTGTCGATGTTCCGCACATGGGTTCTCTGCGTGTTCGGCTCGTGGTGTCGCTGTGCGGCGCGGGTCTGGCGGCGCTCGCTGTCGCGGCGAGCGCCGCGACGAGCGCGACGACCTACTACGCCTCGCCCGCCGGCGTGGGCGCGACCGAATGCACGAAATCCGCGCCGTGCACACTCGCGGGTGCGCTCTCGGCTGCTCCGGCGGGCTCCACGGTGCAGCTGGCGCCGGGTACCTACCAGGTCTCCTCTGCGCTCACCGTCAGCAAGGCCATCGCGATCCGCGGCGCCACGGGCTCTTCGATGCCGAGGATCATCGGCGTCGCGAGTCTCACCAAGGACCTGCTCGCGCTCAGCGGCGGGGCCTCGATCAGCGCGGTGCATCTGCGCTCGGAAGCCCCGGGACGCGATGCGCTCGACCTGACCGGCGCCAGCGGTGAGGACCTGATCCTCGAAGAGACAGCGACGGCTCCCGAAAAGGCCGGCCACCCGCCGGCGGCGGCGGACCTCGTCGCATCGAGCGCGGGCACCGTTCTGAGGGACAGCGTCGCGTGGGGGTCGGGCACGGGCACCGAGGGGGTCATCGCACGCTCGGGCAAGACGGCATCGGCGTTTGAATCGATCGTGCTGGTCAACGACACGCTGATCGGCAGCGGCACCGGGGGTGACGGGCTGCTCTCGCAGCAGACGGCGGGCGTGGTCGCTGTGGCGAACACGATCCTCCTGGGCGCGGCGGGGGATGTCGCGGCCTCTCCCGCCGGCGTGGTGCGCATCGCAAGCTCGGACTTCCGCCCCGCGGGCTCCTCGGGCTACACAGACGTGGCGGGCAACGTGAGCGCAACCCCCCTGTTCGGAGCCGCCACGAGCGGCGACTTCCGCGAGCTGGCGGGCTCGCCGACGGTGGACGCGGGCGCGAGCCTGCCCACGCTGGGCGCGACGGACCCCGACGGCAACCCGCGCAGCGTGGGCGCTGCGACGGATATCGGCGCATACGAGTACGTGCCTGCCGCGGCGGGCGGGCCGGGTGGCACGAAGACGGCGAGCGGCACGACGTCGCCCGCCGGCGCGACCGTCCCGAACGGCTCCACGATGCCGACGGGCGGGGCGCTGCCGACCGCGTCAACGCCGCCTGCGATAGGCCGCCTCGAGACGCTTGAAGCCGTATCGGGCGCGGTGCTCGTGAAGCTGCCGTCATCGCGAGGCTACGCCCCGCTGACGGGCGCCTCGACCGTCGCGCTCGGGTCGATCATCGACGCGTCGCGGGGCTCGGTCCGCGTGACCACCGCGCTCGGCGCCCGCCGTCACAGGCAGTCGCTGACGGCATGGGGCGGCGTCTTCCAGCTCAGCCAGAGCACTCGCGGCGCAGGCATGACGCGGATCATCCTCGCGGGAGCCCCTCCGTCATGCGCCCCGCGCGCCGCCGGCCGCGCGCGCGCCGCGAGCGCCCGCAGGGCGAGGTCGCGCAAACTGTGGGCCAAGGACCAACACGGCCAATACAGCACCTACGGCGCGAACAGCGTGGCGACCGTGCTGGGGACCGAATGGGAGACGATCGACAGCTGCGCGGGAACGCTGACGCGCGTGCTGCGCGGCAAGGTGCGCGTGCGCGACAAGCACCTGCGAAGGACGGTCGTGGTGCGCGCCGGTCACAGCTACCTCGCCCGCCGCTAGGCGCCGCGCGCCCGCCTGCCGGCAGACGCCGCGGTCGGCTAGCGTCCGCGCTGCCCCGATGCGCGTCTGGATCGACCTGACCAACAGCCCGCACGTGCTCGTGATGCGCCCGCTGATCGCGCTGCTGCGCGCCGACGGGCACGAAGTGAGCGTGACTGCGCGCGACTTCGCGCAGACGCTCGAGCTGTGCGGGCGCCTGGGCGTGGAGCACGCTGCGATCGGACACCATCGCGGCGGCCGGCTGGCGGCGAAGGCGGGCGGCCTGGCGTCACGCTCGGCGGCGCTCGTGCGCTTCGCGCGCGAGCAGCGCGCGGCGGCGGGACGCGGCTTCGACATCGCGCTGGGCCACGGCTCCAACGACATCAGCGTCGCGGCGGCGCTGCTGCGGATACCGAGCGCGACGGCGTTCGACTACGAGTGGGCGACGGTGCAGCACAACATCAACTGCCGCCTGGCGCGCGCGGTGGTGGTGCCCGATGCGATCCCGCCGCAGCGCCTGTACCGCTACGGAGCGCGCGGCAAGGTACGCTCCTACGAGGGTCTCAAGGAGGAGTACTACCTCGCGGACTTCGAGCCCGACGAGGCGGTGCTCGGCGAGCTGGGGCTCGACCGCGACCGGCCGATCGTGGTGGTGCGCACGCCGCCTGAGGTGTCGCTCTACCACCGCTTCGAGAACGACCTGTTCGCGGCGGTGCTGCACCGCCTGCGCGACGGCGCGGAGCACGAGGGCACGCAGACGGTGGTGCTGCCGCGCGTCGCCGCCCAGCGCCGTGAGCTGAGCGGCGTGAAGGGGTTCATCGTGCCCGAGCGCGCGATCGACGCGCAGTCGCTCATCGCGCTGTCTGACCTGATGATCTCGGCGGGCGGCACGATGAACCGCGAGGCGGTCGCGCTCGGCACCCCGGTGTACAGCACCTTCGCGGGGCGCATGGGAGCGGTGGACGAGCGGCTGCTCTCAGAAGGGCGCCTGCGCGCGCTCTCGAGCGCGGCCGAGCTCGACCTCTCCAGCGAGCGGCTGCTCGCGGCGCGCGCCGAGCGTGCGGGTGCCTCGCCGCGCGTGCGCCGCGACCCGCGCGTGCTGCTGGCGCTGATGCTCTCGGCCGTGGCGCGCGGCTGACCCTCTCCCGGGAGCACCAGGGCGGCGGCGGCGCCATACAATCCCTGCAATGCGCCGACGGATACGTTCGGCGGCGCTACCGCTGCACCGTCACTCGCTGCCGCAGCTCGCGGTCGATGGGGTATTGGTAGCGCTCGCGTACTACCTCGCTTTCCAGCTGCGCTTCGAGCACGGCCCGCCGCACGCCCCGGAGAACTACGCGAGGCTGCGCGAAACGACGATCTGGTGGGTGCTGCTGGGCAGCATGCCGGTGCTGGTGCTCTCGCGGGTGTACCAGCGCCGCTTCCGCTACGCGGGGCAGCGCGACTACGAGGCGGTGGTGCGCGCGGTGGTGGTGATCGTGCTGCTGGCGGTGGTGGCGGTGCAGGTGCTGCGCCCCGTGCACCAGTACGTCCACGTGAAAGGCCTGAGGCATCTCGCGGAGGGAAGCGCGGTCGTGCTGCCCAACGGCGTGATCGTGCTGTTCGCGCTGCTCGCGCTGGTGTTCCTGGTGGGCGTGCGCGCGCTCTCGCGCAGCGTGTATGAGCGCAGGCCGCTCGCGTTCTTCCGCGGCGGTGGCAAGGGCGAGCGCACGGTGCTGATCGCGGGCGCGGGCGAGGGCGGGCGCATGGTGGTGCGCGAGATCCTGCGCAACCGCGAGCTGGGGCTGTTGCCGATCGGCTTCCTCGACGACGACCCGCTGAAGCTGCGCCTGCGCATCGACGGCGTGCGCGTGCGCGGCAACACGCAGGAGGACCTGCCGCGAATCCTCGACGACACCGAACCCGACGAAGTGATCATCGCGATCCCGTCGGCGCCCGGTTCGACGCGCGCGCGGATCGTGCGCGAGTGCCGCCAGCGCGGGATCCCCGTGCGCACGCTGCCGACGGTGTTCGAGCTGCTGCAGACGCGCGGCGCGCTCGCGCGCCAGGTGCGCGAGGTGCGCGTGGAGGACGTGCTGGGCCGCGAGCCGGTGCACATCAAGCTCGACGAGGTGGGCGCGTACCTGGGCGCGCAGGTGGTGCTGGTGACGGGCGCGGGCGGGTCGATCGGCGCGGAGCTGTGCAGGCAGATCGCGCGCGTCGAGCCCCACCGGATCGTGCTCGTGGACCACGC
>Ga0075029_100000930_pt1 | contig 16906 bp, 14 predicted proteins | sample LitLauG_LLR_2013_FD_71391 | JGI IMG/M metagenome (GOLD analysis project Ga0075029, IMG submission 71391) | Freshwater sediment microbial communities from North America - Little Laurel Run_MetaG_LLR_2013 | ecosystem: Environmental > Aquatic > Freshwater > Creek > Sediment | place: USA...
CACGCCGGCGCCGGCGTGTTCCATCTGGTAGAGGGCCTGCACGGCGGCGAGCCTGGCGACCGAGCGCGCCTGATGCACATTCCTCACTCGCGCACGCTCTCATCCTCGGTCAGACCCTCGTCGCTGAGAAACTGAGCGAAATCCTCGGTTTGCTTGAAATCGCGATAGACCGAGGCATATCGGACATAGGCGACGTCATCGAGCGCCTTGAGAGCCTGCATCACCATTTCACCAACGACCGTGGAGGCCAGTTCGGTCTCGCCCATGCTTTCGAGCTGCCGCACGATGGCGTTGACCATGCGCTCCAGACGCTCCGGATCGATCATCCGCTTGCGCGTCGCCACCGAAATCGACCGGACCAGCTTTTCCCGGTCGAACGGGGCGCGCCGCCCCGAGCGCTTCAGAATTGTCAGCTCGCGCAGTTGCACGCGCTCGAAGGTCGTGAAGCGGCCGCCGCACTCCGGGCAGAGCCGGCGCCGGCGGATGGCGGCGCCGTCCTCGGAGGGACGGCTATCCTTGACCTGACTTTCGGGATCACCGCAGAAGGGACAACGCATGCGTCTACATCACCCCCTTCGTCGCCTGTGATCAAGAATAGATCGGAAACCGCGAGGTCAAGGCGACCACCCGGGCTCTGACGTCGGCTTCGACCGAGCCGTTGTTCTCCTCGCCATGGGTCGCCAGCCCATCGACGACTTCGCCGATCAACTTGCCCACCGTGCGGAATTCGGCCGGTCCGAAACCGCGCGTCGTGCCGGCCGGTGTCCCGACCCGAATGCCCGAGCTGAGCATCGGCGGTCGTGGATCGAAGGGTATGGTGCTGCGGCTGCAGGTGATGCCCGCGCGCTCAAGGCTGTCTTCGGCGGCCTTGCCCGTCACGTCCTTGGGCGTGAGATCGACGACCATCAGGTGGCTGTCGGTGCCGCCCGCGACGACCTTCATCCCCGCCGAGGCGACGGCGTCGGCCAGCGCGCGCGCGTTCTCGATCACGCGCGCGGCGTAGGTCTTGAACTCCGGCTGAAGCGCCTCGCCGAAGGCGACGGCCTTGCCGGCGATGACATGCATCAACGGTCCGCCCTGCATGCCCGGAAAAACCGCCCCGTCGATCTTCTTGCCCAGCTTCTTGTCGTTCGACAGGATCATGCCTCCGCGCGGACCGCGCAGGGTCTTGTGGGTGGTCGTCGTCACGACGTGGGCATGCGGGATCGGGCTCGGAAATGCGCCCCCCGCGACCAGACCGGCGAAATGGGCCATGTCGACCATCAGATAGGCGCCGACTTCGTCCGCCACCTCGCGGAAGCGCGCGAAATCGATCACGCGGCTATAGGCCGACCCGCCGGCGATGATGACCTTGGGCCGATGTTCCCGCGCGATCTCGGCCATCCCGTCATAGTCGATGATCTGGTCCTGGGCGCGGACCGTGTAGGCGACGGGGTTGAACCATTTTCCCGACTGGTTGACCGACTTCCCGTGAGTCAGGTGTCCACCGGCGTTGAGATCGAGGCCCATGAACGTGTCGCCTGGCTTCATCAGGGCCATGAAGACGGCCTGGTTGGCTTGCGAGCCGGAATGCGGCTGTACGTTCACCCAGGCGCAGCCAAACAGGGCCTTGGCCCGCTCGATCGCCAGGTTCTCGACCTCGTCCACGACGTCGCAGCCGCCATAGTACCGTCGACCGGGATAGCCCTCGGCGTATTTGTTGGTCAGGATCGAACCCTGGGCCTCCAGCACCGCGCGCGAGACGATGTTTTCCGAGGCGATCAGCTCGATCTGATCCTGCTGCCGCCTGAGCTCCCGCCCGATCATGCCGTTCAACGCCGGATCGGCGCGCGCGAGATCCGCGGCGAAAAACGGATCGGCGAGGGTGGCGGCGTTTGAACTCAAGACTCACGTCCTCATATCGGCGGCGGGGGATGCGCTACATAGACCCCTTGGCGTGACGATCAACCGCGTCCGTCCAGGCCGAGGCCGCCCTGTGGCGATTTTGCATCGACACGTCGCCGCCAAATCTGGGAAAGCGATCTGCCTCGTACGGCGCCGTCGCACGGCTCACAGGGATGCTGAACTTGCCCCAAAGACATCGGATTGTGTCCTTCCTCGTGGCCGCCACGGTTGGTCTCGTCGCGGTCCTCACGTCGATCCAGGTCAGCGCGTCGGTTCCGGTCTTCGGCTTTCGCGTCGCCCACGTCCTGCCGCACGACCCGACGGCTTTCACCGAGGGTTTGTTCTACCTCAACGGCTATTTCTACGAGAGCACCGGCCTTGAGGGACAATCCGAGATTCGCAAGGTGGATCCCGCGACCGGCGCGGTGGTGCGCAAGCGCGACATCGATCACACCCTGTTTGGCGAAGGGATTGTCGCGTGGGGCGAAGAGCTGATCGAGCTCACCTGGCGATCGCAGGTGGGCTTCACCTATGACCTCTCGACGTTCAAGCCCCGGCGGACTTTTCACTACCCCGGCGAAGGCTGGGCCCTGACCCAGGACGGTGTCCATCTGATCATGAGTGACGGCACCCCCAGGATCCGCCTCCTCGATCCCAGGACTTTGCGGCAGGTCGGCGCGATCAACGTCACGGTCGACGGCTGTCCGCTGCGGAACATCAACGAACTGGAGTGGGTGAAGGGCGAGATCTACGCCAATATCTGGCTGACCAACTACATCGCCCGCATCGATCCCGCGACGGGACGGGTCAAGGGCTTGATCGATCTCACGGGCCTCTCGCCGGTGAACCGGCCCGACAGCGACAACGCGGTGCTGAATGGCATCGCCTATGACCGTGCGCGCGACCGCCTGTTTGTCACCGGCAAGCTCTGGCCCAAACTCTATGAGATTCAGCTGACCGAGACCGGCAGGACCGTGAGCGCCGGGCCGTGTCGGCGTTGAGCGGCGCGAAGCTTGAGATACTCGAAATAGACTCAACTTCCCGCATCAAGGCCGGCTCATTGCGGCATGGACCGCGCTCAAGAAAGCTTGCGCTAGACGGCAGCTAAGACAAGAGCGCCCCGAAGCGCCCGCCCAGAATAGTCACAAAGCGGGGCGATCGTTCCTAGGCCGCGTACCCGCCCAGGCGTTGGATGTTGCAGCGCGCCCACAGCGATTCCAGGGCCGCGACCAGATCGTCCATCATCGCGTCGGTGTGGAATGGCGTGGGCGTGAAGCGCAGGCGCTCCGTGCCCCGCGGCACGGTCGGATAGTTGATCGGCTGCACATAGACGCCGTGATCGCTGAGCAGCATGTCGGAGATCATCTTGCAGTGCACCGGATCGCCGACCAGCACGGGCACAATGTGGCTCACCGACGGCATCACCGGCAGGCCGGCGGCCCGCATACGAGTCTTCAGCGCGGCGGCGCGTTCCTGATGACGCTCGCGCACTTCATTGTGCTGCTTGAGCCAGCGAATGCTGGCGACAGCGCCGGCCGTCAGAGCGGGCGGCAGCGAGGTCGTGAAGATGAAGCCGCTGGCGTAGGAGCGGATGGCGTCGACGATATCGCAATCGGCGGTGATGTAGCCGCCCATCACCCCGAACGCCTTGCCGAGCGTGCCTTCGATAATGTCGATCTGGTCGGCCGCGCCATCCCGCTCGGAAACCCCGCCGCCCCGCGCGCCATAGAGGCCGACCGCATGGACCTCGTCGAGATAGGTCATCGCGCCATACCGCTTGGCCAGCGCCGCGGTGCCGGCGATGTCGGAAATGTCCCCGTCCATGGAATAGACGCTCTCGAACGCCACCAGCTTGGGCGCATCGGCCGGCGCCTCGGACAGCAGGCGTTCCAGATCGGCGAGATCGTTGTGCTTGAAGATCTTGCGCGGACCGCCGCCGTTGCGGATGCCGGCGATCATCGAGGCGTGGTTCAGCTCGTCTGAAAAGATGATCAGGCCGGGCAGGATCTTTTGCAGCGTCGCCAGGGTCGTCTCGTTGGAGACATAGCCGGAGGTGAACAGCAGCGCCGCGGGCTTGCCGTGCAGATCGGCCAGTTCGCGTTCCAGTTCTACGTGGTAACAGGTGGTGCCGGATATATTGCGCGTACCGCCCGAACCGGCGCCGGCCTCGTCGATCGCCTTGTGCATCGCCTCCAGAATCACCGGGTTCTGGCCCTGACCGAGATAGTCGTTCGAACACCAGACCACGACGTCCCGCGGCGCGCCCGACGGCGGCGTCCAGGTGGCGATGGGGAACGACCCGCGATGACGCTTCAAATCGGCGAAGACGCGATAGCGACCCTCGGTGTGCACCTGCTCGACGGCGGCGCGAATAGCGGCTTTGTAGTCCATCACCCTCGGTAACTCCGCGATACTGTGCCGTCGGCGACGCCTTCCGCGCCTCCCCGGCCCCCCATTGGCGTAGCGCGCTACGCGGCAGACCTTCGCATTTGCCATACGCTCAAGCGCCGGTCCAGGCAATTGAGATGGATCAACGGCCCCGGCTTCGCCCATGTATTACGCGGATTTAACTGGTCCGCGCACGCGCGGACTGGCACCGTGCCCTTCCGTAAGCCTGGGGGACGCGGCGCTTGAGTATCGCCATTGCAATGGCCGCCGCGATCGCGGGGAGCCCGCTTGGCCAGACGGTCACGCCCTATCCCACCTCGTTCTTCACGGCGTCTCAGCCCAACTCGGCGCTGGATATGGTGGCCCTGTTGCCCGGATTCACGTTCGACGCCGGTGGCCAGGCCCGCGGACTGGCCAGCTCTGGGGGCAATGTTCTCATCGACGGCGCCCGTCCGGCGTCCAAGGATGACAGCCTGGATGACGTGCTGCGCCGCATTCCGGCGTCGTCGGTGGAACGGATCGACCTCATACGCGGCGGCGCGCCAGGCATAGACATGCAGGGTCGCACGATCATCGCCAACGTGGTCCGGCGAAAGGATCTGGGGGGTACGCTCACCATCACGGCGACGGGGACGCACGGTCTTGATTCCCGGCGAAGCGGTTTGTTTCTGATCGACGGCGAACGCCACTTTGGCGCGACCCGCGTCGAAGTCTCGTTCCTCGCGGCCAAGTTCCTCGACGACACGACGGGCCAGGGCGACTGGGTGCGCGTCAACCCGGCTGGAAGGACTCTTTTCGCCGCACGCGAGACGAATTTCGGCGGGGCCGACGACTACAAGGGCACGCTGGCGGTCGACAGCCGTGTGTTCGGCGGCAAGCTGACCCTGAACGCGTCGGCGAACCTTAACCCGTACAACGAACGCACGATCGACACCCTGCCTGGGTCAACCGGCGCGGAAGTGGATCACTTCAAACAGGAAACCGACAGCGTCGAATTGGGCGGGCGATACGAACACGCGATCGGTCAGCGTTGGTCGAGCGAGACCTATGTGCTGCAGCGTTTTGGCCGGGATTTGAATCCCGACGATTTTCAGAGCACGCCTCAGGCCGTCGCCTTGACCGGCGATGACCTCTCGGACGTGTTTAGGCTGAACGAAACCACCAGCGAGAGCATCTTACGCGAGACGGTAACTTATCGCGCCGGTCCGTCCCTGACGGTCAAAGCGGGTGTGGAAGGAGATGACAATGTCCTCACCAGCCGTACTTCGTTCGTCCAGAACGGCGCCCCGGTCACGCTTCCGGCCGCCGACGTCACGGTCAGCGAGCTTCGCGGCGAGGCCTTCGCCACGGCGACCTGGCAGGCGCGCCCCAACCTGACGGTCGAGGCGGGCTTTCGCGAAGAGGCGTCGCGGATCTCGTCGACAGGCGACGTGATCACCGCCCGCAATCTGTACTATCCCAAGCCCCGGGTTGTGGTGACCTGGACGCCGGACACGGCGGATCAGTTTCGCCTCCGCGCCGAGCGCGAAATCGGCCAACTCGACTTCAACGTCTTCGTCGCATCGACGGCGGGAATCAACACAGGCACTGTGTTGGTCGGCAACCCGACCTTGGACCCGAACCAGGACTGGGCGTTCGAGGTCGATTGGGATCGGCACTTCTGGAATGGCGCCGTGTTGACGCTGAGTTTTCAGCGGCAGATCTACGATCAGCTTGTCGATCGCATCGGCGTCAACAGCTCCTCGGGCGAGTACGATTCCCCCGGAGACATCGGCGCGGCGGACGTCAACACCGAGGCGGTCAACCTCAACCTGCCAACCGACCGCCTGGGCCTGCCGCACGGCACGCTCACCGGCGTCGTGACCTTCCGTCAGTCACACGTGATCGACCCGACCACCGGCCTGCCACGGGCGTTCTCGACCCTTCACCCCAGCGATTGGGAAATCCACTTCAATCAGGGCTTTCCAGGACTCAAGGCGAGTTGGGGGTTCGACGTGCAGGGTCCCTTCGTGCAGAGCGCCTACCGGTTCAACGAGGTCGACCAGCTCAAGTCCAACGCCTATCTCGACGCGTTCGTCGAATACAAACCCAGGCCCGATTTCACGATCCAGGTCCAGGCGTTGAATCTGACCAGTCGCCGTGCCGAACAGAGCCGGCAGGTTTTCAACGGCCCGCGGCGGCCCGGTGGCGTCGCCTTCGCCGACATCCATAACGATTCGGCCGGCCCACTGATCAAGCTCAAGGTCATCAAGACTTTCCAATAGGCGGGACGGCTCGGCGCGAACAAATGCGTCGACATGTTCCCGTCAGCCTGATCCGGCCATCCCCGCGAACAGGCGCGAAAGAAGGTCGACAGATCGCGGCGCCCTGGCGCGCTTGCCGGGATGAGCGCCACTTGAATTGAGCGATTCAATTTTCGCTTCAGGTATCCTAAGACAGCGGCGCAGGAGTTTTCGTCATGAGCACGCCATCGCCGCAAGAGCCCCCGATCCGCGCCCTGGTCGTGCCGGTCACGCCGCTGCGCCAGAACTGCACGATCGTCTGGTGCTCGAAGACGCGCAAGGCCGCCATCATCGATCCCGGCGGCGACGTGTCGCGCCTGCTCGACGTGATCAAGCAACAGAACCTCACCCTTGAGAAGATCTGGATCACCCACGGTCACCTTGACCATGCGGGCGGCGCCCAGGCGCTGAAGGACGCGACAGGCGCTCCCATCGAGGGCCCGCACGTCGACGATCAGTTCTGGATCGACGATATCGGCAAGAGCGGCGCCAAGTGGGGCATGACCGACGCCCGAACGTTCAAACCCGATCGCTGGCTGAGCGACGGCGACACCGTCACCCTCGGCGAAGCGACCTTCGAGGTCTACCATTGCCCCGGACACACCCCCGGCCACGTGGTGTTTTTCCACCGTCAGGCGCGCTTCGCCCAGGTCGGTGATGTGCTTTTCGCGGGCTCCATCGGCCGGACGGATTTCCCAAAGGGCGACTACAACCAACTGATCCGGTCCATCACGACTAAGCTTTGGCCACTGGGCGATGATGTGACCTTCGTCCCGGGCCACGAGCAGCTCTCGACGTTCGGCGCGGAGCGGCGCACCAATCCCTTCGTGTCCGATGAGGCCCTGGCGATCGCCCCCCGCTGAGGGTCGACGGGTACGGCGTTAGTCCCCAATCGCCCCTCAAAGGCGACATCGACGCCGTAACGTGAAATGTTGCGCGATCGCAATGTGACGAGCTGGAAATGTTGCGGACATTTCGCCGCATCGTCCCAGGCGCAAGGTGATCCTCATGACTCACGCCCATGACACAGAGGACCGCGCGGCCGGGGAACACATCCTCGTTGTCGACGATGATCCTGGTATTCGGGACGTCATTTCCGAGTTCCTCGGCCGACACGGCTTCACCACCGACACCGCGGCCGACGGCCGCGAGATGGAGGCGGCGATCAGCCGGCGGCGACCCGACCTCGTCGTGCTCGATCTCATGCTGCCGGGCGAGGATGGCCTGGCCCTATGCCGGCGGATCTCCAGACCCGGCGGTCCGGCGGTGATCATGCTCAGCGCGATGGGCGAGGAGACCGACCGTATTGTCGGCCTGGAGCTGGGAGCGGACGACTACCTGGCCAAGCCCTGCAATCCGCGCGAGCTGCTGGCGCGCGTGCGGGCCGTCCTTCGTCGCCGCGCCGAACCACGGATCGCGGAGGACGGTCTGGCCGCCTCCTGCGAATTCGCCGGCTGGCGCCTTGACCTGGTCCGCCACGAGCTCCGCTCGCCACAAGGCGTTATCGTCAATCTATCCAGTGGGGAATTTTCGCTGTTGCGCGCGTTCGTCGAGCGACCCCAGCGCGTGTTGACCCGCGATCAACTGCTGGAGTTTGCCCGCGGCCCGCATTCGGACGCGTTCGACCGCGCCATCGACGTGCAGATCAGCCGGCTGCGCCGCAAACTCGATGAAGGCGGCGACGGCGCCGAGCTGATCCGCACCGTGCGCAGCGAAGGCTACCTTTTCACCCCCCGCGTGACGCGCGGCGCATGAAACGCCCGCCGGGCCTGCCGCTCTTCGCCCAGACTCTGGGTCTCGTCGTCGCGACACTGCTCGCCGCTCTCAGCGCGGCGGCGATCGTGATCCTGCAATTGCCGCCCCCCCCGCCAGGGGTGCACACGGTGCAAGACGTCGCCACTGCGGTGTCTTCCGCGGGAGCCCGGGGCGGCGGCGAACGCGAGACAACCTACGCCACGCACCTTTCTATGACTCCCCCCGCCGTCGACACCTTCGGTCGCCGTCGCATTGCATTCCGCGACGCCCTGGCCCGAACGCTCGGCGTCACCCCAACCTCCGTGGTCGTTTCCCAGACCGGAACCCGGATCATCGCGGTCCGGAGCAATCGCCCCGACGCGAGGTCCGCCATGCCCTTCGACGGGCCAACCCTGCTCGGATCCTTTACGGTCGGCGTACGCCAGGCCGATGGGAGATGGCTGATCGTCGAGCCGGCGACAACATTCGGGCTCGATCCATGGCAGCAACGCATTCTGCTGACCCTGGCCCTCGCGGCGCTCGCGGTCACGCCCCTTGCCTGGGCGCTTTCGAGGCGGCTAGCCGCCCCAATCGCCGCACTCGCCGCCGGCGCCGAGAGATTGGGGCGCGACCCCGGCGCGCCGCCGCTAGATCTGCGAGGCTCCTCCGACGTCGTCGCGGCAGCGAACGCCTTCAACAAGATGCAGGAGCGGATCAACCGATATGTCGAGGATCGCACGGGTATGATCGCCGCGATCGCCCACGATCTTCGAACCCCGCTCACACGACTGCGCTTCCGCATCGATGGGATTGACGAACCCCTGCGCGCCAAGATCGAATCCGACCTGGATCAGATGGAAGCGATGATCACATCGACCCTGAGTTTCGTGAAGGACGCCGCATCGCCGCACCTGCGTGAACGCCTTGAGCTGTCGTCGCTGGTAGCCTCGGTCATCGACGAAGCGGCCCAGACGGGCGCCAAGGCGTCGATGAAGCCAGCCGAACGGGTCGTCGTGGACGGCGATTCCCTGGCGCTGAAACGCCTTGTCGCCAATCTGGTCGACAATGCCATCAAATATGGCAAGGCCGCGCGCGCCCAGGTCCTGACCGAGGGCGACGCGGCGATCATCCTGGTCGAGGATGACGGCCCGGGCGTGCCCACGGCCGATCTCGACAAGGTGTTCGAACCTTTTCACCGCCTGGAAAACTCGCGCAACCGGCGGACCGGCGGCATCGGACTGGGCCTCGCGGTCGTGCGGGCTGTCGCCCGCAGCCACGGCGGCGACGTCGTCCTCTCAAACCGGCCCAAGCGCGGATTGACCGTACGCGTCAGCTTGCCCCTGCCGGCGCGCGCCTGAACCTGGGCCGCGGCGCGTTCGGCGTTTGGGTTGGGCCGGCTCCGCCCAGCTGTGCGAAAACCGAGAGCCCTACGGTATCAACAGAACCCGGCCCACGGCCTGACGGCTCTCGATATAGGCGTGCGCCTGCGCCGCTTGCGAAAGAGGAAATTCGCGGTCGATCAACACCTGCAGATCCCCTCGCGCCACATCGGTCATCAGTTGGCCGATCATCGCCTGCACGCGCTCGGTGGCGATCTCGGCGCCGAGAAACACGCCGGACAATGACCGGTTGCCGCCCATCATTGTGCCGACATCGACCTGCATGGGTTCGCGCCCCGCCGCCCCGACCATCGAGACTCTGCCGCGATAGGCCAGCGAGAGTATGGATCCCTGCAGCGTCGAGCCACCGACGGAATCGACGACCAGATTGGCGCCTTTGTTGTCCGTCAGCCGCATGACGCTTTTGACCACGTCGTCGGTCTTGTAGTTGATCCCCTCGTCCAGGCCGATGGATTTGAGGCGTTCCAGCCGCTCGTGGCTGGAGGCCGTCGCCAGCACCCGCGCGCCGGCGCGTTTGGCCAGCTGGATCGCCGCCACGCCGACGCCGCTGGCGCCGGCCTGCACCAGCACGGTCTCCCCGGCCTTCAGCCGACCAAACTCGAAAAGGCAGTCGTGGGCGGTGCCGAACGTAACCGGAATGACCGAGGCGCGCTTGCAATCCAGGCCCTCGGGAACCCGCCACGCGGTGCGCGCGGCGACGGCGCGATAGGCGGCGTGCGAGCCGTGCGCCCCGGTCGTGGCCACCTTGTCGCCGACCTTGAAGCCCTCGACCTCGGCGCCGACCTCCACCACTTCGCCCGCCGCCTGATAGCCGACGATGTGCGGCTTCGTGGCCAGGGCGCCGCGCCACCGGTTCAGCGTGTCGCCGCCCTCGATGCTGACCGCTTCGACCTTGATGACGATGCCCTTGGGATGGCACTCAGGGTCGGGAACGTCCTCATATCGGAGGACTGTCGGATCGCCGTTCTCGTAATAGACCGCCGCCTTCATCGCGTTTCTCCCGCCGTGCTTGTTTCGCGACGATTGTCACGGTCGAAGCCCCCCGACAAGGCCGGCGTGGAGCCGTCCGCGGCGGCAAAAGCGAGGATCAGGCAGCCGGCCGCACAGGATGCGGCGATGAGGAACGGCAACCCGGGCGCATCCAGGCGGGGGTGACGCAGGGCCCAGGCGAACGTCAGGCCATAGAGCGAAGGTCCAATGACGGCCGCGAGGCCGGCCAGCGACTGGTTCGCGCCTTGCAACTGACCCTGCTCTTCGGGACCGACGCAGCGGGTCATCAGTCCCTGCAGCCCGGGGATGAACAGGCCGCCCAGGCTCGAAACCGGCATGCCCGCCCAATAGACCAGGCCGCGCCGCGCCAAGCCATACCACGCCAGGCCTAGGGTCGCGGCTCCGGCTCCGGCCATCAGCGCGCCACGCTCGCCAAAACGTCGGATCACCGGCGCCACCAGAAACGATTGAACGACAATACCTGTCACCCCACCCGCCATCATCGTCAGCCCGATCACCCCGGGCGTCCAGCCATAGCGGAAGCTGGTGTAGAGCACGAAGACCGACGGCCAGATCATCTGGCCAAGCTGGTTGAGGAAGCTGACAAAACCCAGCCTCAGAAGCCCCGGTCGCGAGCGCAACAGGCGAAGGGCGCCCAGCGGATTGGCCTTTTTCAGGTCGAACCGGTCGACCCGGGATGACCTGGGCAAGGATTCCGGCAGGACAAACCAGCCGTAGAGACCATTGGTCAGGGTCAAGGCGGCCGCCACCATGAACGGCAGGCGGAGGCTGAACTGACCCAGCAGGCCGCCCATCGCCGGTCCCGCCAGGAAACCGAAGGAAAAGGCCGCCCCCATCCAGCCGAAGGCCCGCGCGCGGCCTTCCACCGGCGTCACATCGGCGACATAGGCGTTGGCGGTGGAGAACAGCCCAGACGTCGCGCCGCTGATCAACCGCCCCACGAACAGCCACCCCAGGGTGGGCGCGAAGGCCATGAACAGAAAGTCGATCCCAAGTCCGGCCATGCTGATCAGCAGCACGGGCCTTCTGCCCCAGCGATCGGACATCAGGCCGAGGATCGGCCCGGCGAAGAAGCTCATGAGACCGCCGCTGGTGGCGAAGAGAACATTCCATTCCGAGGCCGCGGCGGTGTCGCCGCCCACGAACTGCTTCAGCAGGTTCGGCAGGATCGGCACCATCAGGCCAATCGACATGGCGCTGGCCACGGCGCTGGCGAAGATGAAACCGAAGGCCGCGCTAGGCCTTCCGGTCGCCGAGGGTTGCGGTGGCGCGGACATGGACGACGCTATCGGCGTTGACCCAGGCCCTGACAAGCCGGCCGATCCCGGCCATGGCCACCTGTGGCCGCCTTACAACAGCAGCAGAACAGCGACCGGCCCGGCGAGACCGACCGCGAACAGCACGGCCAGGACGACCTTGCGGCGGCTCTGGGTGAGCGCCATCCAAACGCCCAGCGACGTCGAGACCACCAGCGACAGGCTGGCGAAACCGAAAATCAGCTTGAGCAGGCTGGCCTTGGACTCCGTCCCCTCTTCGTCGGGCTTGTGAACCGGCGCGACCCAGTCGCCTTCGCTGCGCTGGGGCGCCGATGGCGCTGCGCTTTCCGGCGCGCGATGTGGCTTCACGCCGAAGAACTGATCCTTGTGCAGGTTGGACAGTTTTTCGATCACCGCTGGCGGGTGATAGTCGCCGTGGGCCTCGTGCCAGCCAAACAGCTGAATGAAACCGGTCGACGCGAAGAACAGCACCGTGGGCGCCACCAGAACGCTGAGATAGGCGTGGAGGTGCCTGATCAGCAGGGCGCCGCCGGGAGCGCCGCGTGAACTCTTTCGCCTGGCCAAGTTTCAACTCTCCGTCGTCGGCGCCCACGCCGCTCTCCATCGACCGGGAGGGTGGCGTCAAACGAAATCGCCGCAGCCCGACGCGAATGTGATCGGCCCAGGGGCCCTGGGCAGGGCGCGTCTCAGCCGTTTGCGCGCGCGCGTGATGGGTCTAAGACAACGGCCAAACACATCCGCAATCGGGAAGGCGCTTGGCCATGCATGATCTGGTGATCCGTAACGGCGACATCGTCGATGGAACCGGCGCCGGGCGCTACCGCGGCGATGTCGCGGTCAAGGACGGCATTATCGTCGAGGTCGGCCAGGTCTCCGGTCCGGCGAGGACGACGATCGACGCCGAAGGCGCGGTGGTGACGCCTGGGTTTGTCGACATCCACACCCACTACGATGGTCAGGTCTGCTGGGATCCGCAGTTGGCGCCGTCTTCGATCAACGGCGTGACGTCCGCGGTGATCGGCAACTGCGGCGTCGGCTTCGCTCCGGCGCGCAAGGACAAGCACGATTTCCTTATCGCTCTGCTCGAAGGGGTCGAGGATATTCCCGGCACGGCGCTCCACGAAGGCCTGACCTGGGACTGGGAGACGTTCCCGCAATACCTGGACGCGATCTCGCGCCGCCAATACGCGATCGATCTGGGGGCGCATATGCCCCATGCCTCCCTGCGGGCTTACGTGATGGGCGAGCGCGGCGCCGATCACACCGAGCAGCCATCCGATGACGAAATCGCCGGCATGCGCGATCTGACGCAGGAGGCGATCGAGGCCGGAGCCGTGGGCTTCAGCACCTCGCGAACCTATGTCCACCGCGCGCGCGGCGGGGCCAATATCGGCACCCTGACTGCGTCCCACGCCGAACTGACCGGCATCGCCCAAGGGATCAGACGCGCCGGCCGGGGTGTGTTTCAGCTCATTTCCGACGCCTACCTCACCGCCGACGACGACTTCGCCGCCGGTGAACTCACCCTCATCCGCCAACTCGCCCTGACCACGGGCGGACGCGTATCCTTTACGGTGCAGCAGACCGACGAGGCGCCTGATCGCTGGAAGCACATTTTTGGCGAGGTTGAGCGCATGAACGCCGACGGCCTGGACGTTCGCGCCCAGGTGGCGCCGCGGCCTGTCGGCGCCATTCTCGGTTTCTCGACCACCACCAACCCGTTTATCCTTACGCCGACGTGGAGGCGGGTCGCGCAGACGCGGGATCTGGCCGCGCGGGTGGCGCGCCTGCGCGATCCGGCGACCAAGGCCGCCATGCTCGCCGAGCACGAAGGAACCCAGCGCGACGGCCTGACGGGCCTGCTGTTCCACGGATTTGATCGCATGTTCCGCATGTCGGACCCGGTGGATTATGAGCCTGAAGCGCACACCTCGCTGGCCGCCGAGGCGAAGCGCGCCGGGCGAAGCCCTGCCGACCACGCCTATGACGTTCTGCTCGAGGAGGACGGCCGTCGTCTCGTCTACATGCCGCTGATCAACTACGCCCGCGGCGATCTGGCGGATGTCTTTGGCATGATGAGCGGCGAGCACACCCTGTTCGGCCTTTCCGACGGCGGCGCCCACTGCGGCACCATCTGCGACGGCAGCTTCCCGACCACGACGATCGCCCTCTGGAGCCAGGGCGACAAGGCGGGACGACGGGCGTCGCTGGAGTCCCTCGTGCACGGCTACACGCAGCGGAACGCGGCCCATGTGGGCTGGTTCGACCGCGGCGTCGTCGCGCCGGGATACCTGGCCGACCTCAATGTCATCGACATGAAAGACCTCGCCCTCAGCCCTCCCCGCGTGGTTCACGATCTTCCCGCCGGCGGTTCCCGGCTGTTGCAGACGGCGCGCGGCTATCGCGCCACGATCAAGAGAGGCGTCACCACCTTCCAGAACGGCGAATGGACAGGGCGCACCCCCGGCGGTCTCGTCCGCGGCGAACAGCGGCTCGCCCACGCGATCTGAGCGTCATGTGAGGTCGCTGGCGGCTTGAGGTACGGTGGCGCATGCGCACGCCCTACGGGCGGCAACCAGTGCGACATTGGGGGGGTGTATCCAACGAGGCACGTATAGGACGCGATTCGCCGCGCCACCGTAGAATCACCGCACAGGAATAACGGCAAACCTACAATATAGTAGAAACCGCAGGTCTTCGAAAAACACGACCCGCGGCCCGTCTGGACAAACCTATTGCCCGGAAGTGGCTAAAAACGCCGGCTCAGAATTAATCTCCCCCCGTGAGCTCACGTCTCGCGCGTTCAAGTTCCTCTACGTAACGCCGCGTCGCGTAGGCTTCGGACAGGATCCCCAGAAACCTGTTGTCGTCATCGACCACGGCCAGTTCATCGCTTTCGGCGGCGGTGAAGGCGGACATGACCTGTTGGATAGGGGTGTCGCCCAACAGCACGGCGCGCTTGACAGTCGCGAGAGCGCCAACGGGGCCGTCGCCGGCGCCCTCGGAATAGGCCGCCGACACATGAACGATACCGGCGTAGCGTCCGTTTTCGTCGAGCAGGACGACCCGGCGCGTGGACCCCAGCGGGAACCTGTTGCGGAAATCCTCAAGGGGAGTCGTCATCGGCGCCGTGGCGATGCCGGTGCGCATCATCCGCTCGGGCGTCAGGGTTCGGATCAGGCCGACATCGTGGGCGCCCCGGATCGTTTCTCCCCGCAGATGCAGACGCCACGTCGAGAAAGAATAGCCGAAGGTCTCGCGCACAACGAGGCTGGCGACGATCGAGGCGGTGAGGGTCGCGGCGGTGAGGCCGAAATCTCCCGTCGTCTCCAGCACCAGGAACGACATGGTGAACGGACCGCCAATGATCGCCACCGCCAGGGCGCCCATGCCGACCAGGGCCCCGGTCAGCGGATCGATGCCGACATCGACGCCGGCCGAATAGAGCAGGACAATGCAGAGGCGACCCAACAGCGATCCGAGATAGAGGGAGGCGAAGAACAGCCCGCCGCGAAATCCGAACCCCAGGGCCACGATCGAGGCCGTCATCTTGCACAGGAACAGCGTGATCAGAGCGCTACGGCTGAGCTGGGCGGCGAAGTCGTAGTGCATGGCGCCGTGACCGGCCGACAGGGTCTCCGGCGCGACCCAGGCCAGGCCCGCCAGGGCGACGCCGCCGATCGCCGGCCGCAGCCACCTGGGCCCTGGGACGCGCGCCGCCCCCATCTCGGCCCAGGCCACCAGCCGCATCACGCCCATGCCGACGCCGGCGGAGACGACGCCGAGCATGGCGAACATCAGATAGTGCGGGACAGTCAGGGTGTCGGCGACCTGGGTGTGCAGCACCATGGTGTCCGACCGCAGCAGCCGGCTGACCAGGGCGCCGGCCAGCGCCGCCGCGGCGATCGGCGCGATGTTGGCGGCGGTATAGGCGCCGACAATGATCTCGAAGGCGTAAAAGGCGCCGGTCAGGGGCGCGCCGAAGGCGGCGGCGATGCCCGCCCCCGCCCCCGCGCCGACGAAGGTGCGCATGTCGCCACGCCGCAGATTGAGGGCCCCGCCCGTCAGCGAGGCGATGGCGCCGCCCAGTTGGGCGTAGGCCGCCTCCAGCCCCACCGACGCCCCAAATCCATTGCTGAGCAGACTTTGCAGACCCAGGAACAGGCTGTCGCGGCCCGACATGCGACCGCCGCGCAGGGCGTTGGCTTCGACGGGGTCGACGATCGGGCGCGGACGCCGCCGACTCCAGGCCCAGGTGATCAGACCCAGAACCAGGCCGCCCAGGGGAAGGAACGGAAGCCTCGCCAACGACAATGCCGGGATCGTCGACAGGCGTTGGTCGAAGGAGATGCCGTACAACAGCATCTGCAGCAGCCGCGCGCCGGCGCTGACGCCGACCGTCGCCAGGCCGCTCAGGGCGCCGACCCCGGCGGCGATCACCACCAGCCACATCTGGTTCGACCGTACCGTCGCGCGCACCAGGTGCACGCCGCGCAGGGCCGTCCGCGTCACCGGCGTGGTGGGTATGTGCGCCCCATGCGCCGGGGCGGTCATGGATCCAGGACCCGTTCCGGCCCGGTGAAGACCGTGTGGCCGTCGCCGCGCGCCAGGGCGATCAGGGTCAGGCCGCACGCCTCCGCCTTGGTGATCGCCAGATCGGTCGGCGCGGAGATCGCCACCAGGATCGACACCCCCGCCGCCGCGGTCTTTTCAACCATCTCATAGGAACAGCGGCTGGTGACGATGATCATCGCCGCATTGGCGTCCAGCCCGGCCGCCAGCGCCGCGCCGACGGCCTTGTCCAAGGCGTTGTGGCGGCCGACGTCCTCGCGCACCAGGCTCACCGCCCCCGTCGCGTCGGCCCACGCCGCGGCGTGGGCCGACGCGACGGGGGCGGTGAGCCTGGTGCGCGAGGACGTCGGCCGCCACA
>Ga0075029_100000931_pt1 | contig 16903 bp, 12 predicted proteins | sample LitLauG_LLR_2013_FD_71391 | JGI IMG/M metagenome (GOLD analysis project Ga0075029, IMG submission 71391) | Freshwater sediment microbial communities from North America - Little Laurel Run_MetaG_LLR_2013 | ecosystem: Environmental > Aquatic > Freshwater > Creek > Sediment | place: USA...
GCCCCGCGAAATACGCGAATTCCACCACCGGCGCCGCCAGCGTGATCGAGGCCAGCGCCGACATCCACAGCGTCACATCGCATAGTTGGAACGGCAGATTCCACAGGTGCAGCCCTTCATGCGAATAGCGGAAGCTCCACCAGATCAACTCGTTCACCACCAGTCCCCAGCCAATCGCCAGGCGCACCGCCTGGCGCGATTCCGGCCGCCGCCGGCAGATCCGGGAGAGCCCCATCGCGATCGCGGCGGTCAGGGCCAGTAGACCGAGGTGTAAGGGACCGAACAGCCGCACGGCGTCTCAGCCCTGCTGCAGCCATTGCCGCCGGCTGGTGTGCGCCATCGCGAACAACACCGCGAAACCAGTCATCAGCCCCACCGAAGCGCCCAGCCCGATCAGATCCGGCCGCATCGAGTGCAGCCCCAGCGTAACCGAAACGTTGATCAGCACGGGCAGCATGGCGGCCAGCACCGGGGGCCACGGCCGCTCCAGCGCGAACAACGAACGCCCTGTGATCTCGATCAAGCTCCAGCCCACCAGGCTCGGCCCCAGCGCCAGGAACGCCGCCGACACCAGCCGCGTCGATTCGGCCTTGAATTGGCCGTGTTCGAACAACAGCGCAATCGCGGGCTTGCGGAACAACAGTGCGAAAGCGCAACCGGTCACCGCCACCAGCGCGGTCAGGGCCACCGTCCGGTCGATCAGCCGCAGCGCTTCCCGCAACTTGAAGTGGCTGCGCAGGCGCGCGATCTCGGGCAGCAGCGAATTCGAAATCGGGTTCACCAGTAGCGCCAGCGGCACGCCCACGCCCCGCATGCAGTAGTCCATCGCGGCCGCCATTCCGGGACCGGCATGGGTCGCATAAGCTCGCGTGAACGTGATGTTGAGTCCCAACCCGGCGGCATACACCACGAAAAATGCCGGCTTCGCCAGAATCTCGCGCCAGTGGATTTCACAGCGCGCCCCATCCACCGCGGCCAGCCCCGAACGCGACGCGAAGTAGACCACTCCCAGTTGCGCCCACGCCCCCACCGTGTATCCAATGGCGAACGAGTAGACTCCCACGAACTTCCACAAGCTCAGCGCGCCCGCAATGATAAAGACGTTGAGCGTGGCCTGGTAGAACGCGGTCGGTGCGAACCGCCGGTCCGTGTAGAGCAGGGCGCAGTGGACCGCCGCCGTTCCCGCCGCCAGCGTGGAGACCGCCAGAATCCGCAGAATCATGACGGATTTGCCGAAGAATGCCGGATCCAGGCCAGGCGCCAGGAGACGCATCAACCACGGCGCCGTCAGCATCACGGTTACCGAAATCGCCGCCAGAAGCCCGGCCGTCGCGCGCAACAGCTTCTGGAACAGCGCCGTCCGCGCGCCGCCTTTGACCGCCGTGAGCATCGGGACGAAGGCGAACACCACGCTGTTGAGCAGCACCGAATTCAAGGTGTCCATCGGCCCCATCGCCACGGCCAGCGAGTCGGCGTGGCTGTGGGTACCCAGCAGATAGGCGATCATCGCCACCCGTCCGAAGCCCAGGGCGTTCCCGGTCAGGACTCCCGCCACCAACATGAGCCCGCCCCGCACCAGCGGGCTCTCCAGTGGGGCGGGCCTCCCGGCCTGCCTGCGCTCAGTGATAGGCAGCGTCATCGTTAGTATTGGCAGACCCGAAGGTCTGCCCTACGCACGGGCTGCGGCTAGGGCCGCTTCGTAATCGGGATGGTCGGCCACTTCCTTCACGTATTCCGCGTGCTTCACTTTGTTATTCGCGTCCAGAACGAAGATCGCTCGGCTTTCGATCCGCAATTCCTTGATCAACGTTCCGTAATTGGATCCGAAGGAACCGTCCTTATGGTCCGAAAGCATCTTCACCTTGTCGACTCCGAAGGCGCCGCACCAACGTTTCTGCGCGAACGGCAGGTCCATGCTGACCGTCAGGATCTCCACCCCGGGAAGCTTGGCGGCCTCCTCGTTGAACCGCTTGGTTTGCGCATCGCAGACGGGCGTATCGAGCGACGGCACCACGCTGATGATCCGAACGCCCGTGCCCGTATCCTTCAACGAAACCGCCTTCAACCCGTTATCCACCACGTTAAAATCCGGGGCATCGTCGCCGGGTTTCAACTCCGGGCCAATCAAGGTCAAGGGGTTCCCCCGCATGGTCGTTGCTCCTGCTCTTTCCATGGATCCTCCTCAAGTGAGTGAAGTTACTATTGTATCAACTTGGCCAACGGACCCGGCTCGAATACCGGCAGTTGGCAAGTATAATTGCGGCACACATAGGCCGCCGCCCGGCCCTCCAGCTTCGCCATGGAGGCGATGGATGGAATCCAACCAGCCAGGGCTGTCCGGGATGCTGGTGAATCCACCAGCAGGACTACCTTACTGGGAACGAAGCACGCCCGCAGCGTGCGCAGCAATGCAGCCGTGTCCGCGCCGTCCTTGTCGCCCGCCAGGATGACCTCTCGCGGCTGTCCCATCACCCACTCGCAGGCCGCCAGCATCTGGGGCACTGCCATTGGCACATGCGAGAGCCGCGTTGCAAAGGCCGCCAAGATCCTCTCCGCCGATTCGCGGAAGCCGGCATCGTTGGTCATCCGTGCCAGCCGCAACAGGTTCATGGCCGCTACCGAATTGCCCGAGGGTTCGGCGCCATCGTAATCCTCCTTCACGCGCAGCACCAGGCTCGCATCGCCCGCCGCGGTGCTGAAGAAGCCACCCTGCTCGCTGTCCTCGAACAATTCGCGCTGCTTCCCGGTGAGCCGCACGGCCAGTTCCAAGTGCCGCAAATCGAATTGCGCCTCGTAGAGATCCAGCAGCCCTTGCACGAACATCGCATAGTCGTCCAGGAAGCCCGGGATGGCGGCGTCGCCCTGGCGATAGCGGCGCAGCAGCAGGCCCGTCCCCGGATGGTAGAGCCGCGCCATCACGAATTCCGCAGCGCGCCGCGCGGCCTCGGCATAGCGCGGCTCCTCGAGCACTGCTCCGCCCAGGGCCAACGCCGAGACCATCAGTCCATTCCAGGACGTCAGCACCTTGTCATCCAGGTGCGGCCGCACACGTTTGGTCCGCGCCTGGAACAGCGCGGCCTCGGCTTGCCTCAGCGCCGCTCTCACCGTCTCCAACGGCTGCCCGAATTTCGCCGCCGTCTCCTCTTCGCTCCGCGCCTGGTACAAAATGTTCTTGCCCGTGAATTCGCCGTGCGGATCGTGCTCGACGTTGCCCCTGGGCTCCACGCCGTAGCGGTAACAGAACCACTCGCCGCCCCGGCCCGCCAGTTCCTCGATCTCCTGCTGGTTCCAGATATAGAACGCGCCCTCGCCCTTCACACCGGGGTGCTCCGGGCCGATGACACTGTCGGCGTCTTCCGCGGAATGGAAGCCACCCGCCGGATCGGTCATGTCGCGCAACACGTAATCGCAGATGCGGCGCGCCGTAGCTGCGTACTGCCCATCGCCCGTGATCTGGAACGCCTCCAGGTAGGCAATGACCAGTTGCGCCTGGTCGTAGAGCATCTTCTCGAAATGGGGCACGAACCACCGGTCGTCCACGGAGTACCGATGGAAGCCGCCGCCCAACTGGTCGTTCATGCCGCCCTTGGCCATCTCGCGCAGCGTCAGCAGCACCATATCGAGCGCTTCCCGGTTCCCGGTGCGGGCGTGGTGGCGCAGCAGAAAATGGAACACCGCCGGCCGCGGAAATTTCGGGGCCCCGCCAAAGCCGCCCCGCTTCGTGTCGAACGTCCGCCGGAACACCTGGAAGCCGCTGTCCAGTGTGGCTTGGTCAAAGGCCACTTGTCCCGCGTGTGCCGGGGCTACCGCCACCTGCTTCTTGAGTTGCTCCACCACATCGGCGGCCGATTCTGCCACCTTGTCCCGGTCGTTGTGCCATGCATTGGCCACCTGCGTCAGGACCGAACCAAACCCTGGATGCCCCCACCGGTTCTCCGGTGGAAAATACGTGCCGCCGAAGAACGGTTGTAGATCCGGCGTCAGCCACACCGACATGGGCCAGCCCCCGCTGCCCGTGGTCGCCTGCACAAATGTCATGTAGATGCGATCCACGTCGGGCCGCTCTTCGCGATCCACCTTGATCGGCACGTACTCGCGGTTCATCACCGCTGCAATCTGCTCGTTCTCAAACGACTCGCGTTCCATCACGTGGCACCAGTGGCACGTCGAATAGCCGATCGAAAGAAAGATCGGCTTGTTCTCGGCTCTCGCCTTCTCAAATGCTTCGGGCCCCCAAGCGTACCAGTCCACTGGATTGTGGGCATGCTGCAGCAGGTAGGGACTCTTTTCGTTGGCGAGCCGGTTGGTATGCATGAGGATGGGATGCGCGATTATGCGGTTCTGACCCTGCCATCGTGGATCAGGAAATCTTCCGCGGCGAGCCGGTCCAGCGTGCTGCGCAGCTTCTCGCGGGCTTCGGGCGGAACGGCTCCCACCGGCTTCCGGCACGGTCCGGCGGAAAGCCCGGCGATGCTCATGGCTTCCTTCATCATGCTCGGAAACGTATGCAGCCCCACCGTGGCCCCCAGGTCGGCGGCCATCGCTTGCAGGCGGTCTGCCTCGGCGCGCCGTCCTTCACGGAAGGCCCGGTACAAATCCACGTACAGTTTGGGCGCCACGTTGGCCGATGCGTTGACCGTGCCTGCGCAGCCCGCTTCGAGCGCCGGCACCACCAGGTGGTCCGCGCCGATGAAAACCGCCAGGGGCCGGCCTGCCGCCGCGTTCCGGTAGGCCACGGCCAATTCCAGGCTTCCGCTCGAGTCCTTAACGCCCACCAGATTCTCGCAGCGCGTCGCAATCCGCCCCAATGTCGCGGCTTCCAACTCCACTCCGCCATGCGAGGGAAAGTTGTACGCCAGCACCGGCGCCCGCACGGAGCGGCACACCTCCACGAAATGCTCCTCCAGTTCCTCCTGGGTCGGTTGCACGTAATAGGGTGTAACCACCACCAGGGCGTCCACGCCCATCTCTTGCGCCTGGATCGCCAGTTGCACCGTGGCGCGCGTGGTCGTGCAGCCCACGTTGCCATAGAGGATGACGCGCCCTGCCGCCGCCTGCTTGCAGAATCGCAGTGCCACCAGCCGCTCTTCCGGATCGAGCGCGTATGCCTCGCCTTGCGACCCGGCGGCGAAGAGGCCGTCCACTCCGCAGGCGATCAGGCTGTCGATAATGATCTGCCAGGCGTTGCAGTCGATGCGCTCGTCGCCGCGGAACGGAGTTACCAGCGCCGGAACTACGCCATGGAACGTACGGGCCACGACCCATGGTAGCAAGCCAAAACGAGTGGCGTAGGCAATCTCTGACCTGCGACCCCATCCAGCCTGCGTGAGACAATAGGGCTTGTGGATCAAGTTCAGCCTGCTCGTTGCCCTCAGCCTCGCCCTTGCCCTGGCGCAGCAGCAGACCCAGACGGTGGTGGTGACCGGCACCTTTGAACCGTTGACCCTGGAGGAGATCGATCGGGCCATTCGCGTCCTCCCTGCCCGAAGCCAGGCGCTGGTGCTGAATTCGCTGGTCGACCTGTTGCGGCTGGATCCCTCGGTCGATCTGCAGGAGCGGGCGCCCGGCGGAGTGCAGGCCGATATCTCGATTCGCGGATCGAGCTTCGGACAGACCCTCGTGCTGCTGAACGGCCAGCGCCTGAACGACCCCCAGTCCGGCCATCACAACATGGATATTCCCGTGCCCATGGAGGCGGTGTCGCGCGTCGAAGTGCTGCGCGGGTCGGGGTCCACGATGTACGGATCCGACGCCGTCGCGGGCGTCGTCAACCTCATCGCCGAGCCCCCGGCCGGCGTGGAGTTCCGGCTGCGCACTGCGCTGGGGAATCAGGGGATCAATCAGGAGCGTGCGTCGACGGCGTTTGGGGACCGGAAACACTCGGAGCAGTTGTCGTTCGCGCGCGATTTTTCGTCCGGCTTCCGGCCCGACCGCGATTACCGCAACCTGGATTTTGCCTCCACCACCCGGCTGGTGTCGAATCTGGGAACGAGCAGCCTTACCGCGGCATACATGGATCGCCCCTTCGGCGCCGACCAGTTCTACGGCAACTTCAATTCTTGGGAAGATACCAAGACTTGGTTCGCCGGCCTGCAGCAGACGATCGCGGACCAGACCACCGTGAGCCTCAGTTTCCGCCGGCATAGCGACTGGTTCGTCTTGTATCGGGACCGGCCGGATTTGTTCGACAACCACACCGCCGATGAGAGCTTCCAGGCGGCTCTGCGGCGGCGTCAGGAGGTATCCTCCTCCTCGACACTGTTCTACGGCGCGGAGACCCTGCACGAATCGATTGTCAGCACCAATCTGGGCGATCATTCGCGCACCCGGGGCGCCGCCTACGCGGCCATGGATTTCCGGGCACTCAAGCGGTTCTCCCTCTCGCTTTCGGCACGGGAGGAGGTTTACGCCAACTTCTCCAGCGCCCTGAGCCCGACGGTTTCGGGCGCCATGTGGCTTTCGCAAAGATGGAAGTTCCGCGCTTCGGGCAGCCGGGCTTTTCGGGTTCCGAGCTATACAGACCTCTACTATCAGGATCCCGCTAATGTGGGAAACCCCGGCTTGAAGCCCGAGAGCGCGTGGACCTACGAGGCCGGATTGGATTGGATTCCTAGCGCAAAGGTGCGCGGCGATCTGACCGTATTTCAGCGCCGTTTACGGGATGGCATCGACTATTACCGCGCGTCGCCCGAAGATATCTGGCGCGCGCTGAACATCCAGAACCTGCGATTCACGGGAGTCGAGGCGGCGCTGCACGTGGCGCCCTCGCGCGGGCAGTTCATCGACTTCCGCTACACCTGGCTCGAAGGCAAGCAGGACACGATTCCGATTGGGGCGACCAAGTACACCTTCAACTATCCGGCGAACTCCGGCGTGGTGTCGTGGCAGGCGAATCCCGGGGCCGGCCTGATCCTGCGCACGCGCGTGGGCATCTTGGACCGCCGCGCGCGCGATACCTATGTGTTGTGGGACCTGTTTGCGGCATTATCGCGCGGCAAGGTGCACCCGTTCCTGCAATTCTCCAACCTGGCGAACACGTCGTACCAGGAGGTTCTGGGAGTGCCGATGCCGGGCCGCACGGTGATCGGGGGCGTAGACGTGGTGCTGAGGAGGCGTTAAGGCTGGGGGCCGCGCGGGACCCACGCCTTGTGGGACCTGTATGCGGTGTTATCGCGCGGCAAGATGCACCCGTTCCCTGCAATTCTCCAACCTGGCGAACACGAACTGATGCAGAATGCATCAAGTCCGGCCAGACCGGCACGAAAAATGACGGCGGTACTGCAGTCCCGGTACGGGACTTACATCCCTTGAGCCTTGACAGTTGGCTTGCCACCCTCGATACTGACGGAGGATTCGGATTATTTAGTGTTTAAGACCTATTAGTCTTTTTCGGAGGAATCTGGCCTTAAACTTCGAACGGAAAGGAGTATCGGTGTTTGCTTCCCAGCCGGGAGTCAGCGGAGGAGTCGTGTCTTCCATAAACAAAGACGGTCCACGCATGCAACTCGCCAAGAAAGATCGGCGTGCCGCAAAACGGTATGCTCTGGAGCTTCCGTTCAGTTACCGTCTTTTCGGCAGGGACCAACTGGTTCAAGAAGGCAGCGGCCATACCCTGAACATGAGCAGTAATGGCCTGCTGATTCGGGCGGGCGCTAGACTCGCCAAGGGCCAGCCGATTGAGCTATCCGTTCTGCTGCCGTCCGGCGCGGAAGGTCCGTCGCTCACCACGTTGGTCATTCTCGGCCATGTAGTACGATCCGACGTATCCGAAGCTTCTGTGCGGATTGTGCGTCACGGTTTCATGCGCATCCAACCACCCTCCGCGGGAGCCGACTCCGTCGGGTCGTAGCGGCCCTCTTCAACCGCTTCGACAAAGCGAGCGTCGTACTCTGGCATTCGGTCAACAGCTTCCTCGACCACCTGCGCCGCCCCATGCCATCGCGCCGAAACGCCCCCAACCGGCGAAACCGCAAGCGCCACCTGGTGCTATCGTAAACGTAGAAGGTTCTCGTGACGGGGCGCTCGGGCTTTGCGCTTCGCCTTACCGCCCGCCGCTGGCGGCTCACTGCTACTCGCAGGGAGAGCTGAGCGATGAACATCACCGAAGGTTTTATCCGACGGCCCGTGATGACCACGCTGGTCATGTCGGGGATCGTGTTGTTTGGTGTGGCGGGATATCGCACGCTGCCCGTAAGCGACCTGCCCAACGTGGACTTCCCAACCATTCAGGCGTACGCCAGCCTGCCGGGGGCGAGCCCGGAAACGATGGCCGCATCGGTGGCCACGCCGCTGGAGCGGCAGTTCTCCACCATCCCCGGGCTCGATTCCATGACATCGACCAGTTCCCGCGGTTCCACCAGCGTGACCCTCCAGTTTTCCCTGGACCGCGCCTTGGATGCGGCGGCGCAGGACGTGCAGTCGGCCATCGCCGCCTCACTGCGTCGCCTGCCGCCGGGGATGCCGAATCCGCCGACCTTCCGCAAGGTCAACCCCGCCGACCAGCCCATTCTCAACCTCTCGCTCAACTCCCCTACCCTGCCCCTCTCGGTCGTGGACGAGTACGCCGAGACGATGATTTCGCAGCGCATCTCCATGATCAACGGCGTCGCCCAGGTCAACGTCATGGGCGGGCAGAAATACGCCGTGCGTGCACAACTCGACCCCAATCTGCTGGCGGCGCGCGGCATTGGCCTCAGCGAGGTGGAAGCGGCACTGGCCAAGCACAACGTCAACTTGCCGACCGGCACCCTCTGGGGGCCGCGCCAGTCCTACACGGTCCAGGCGACCGGGCAGTTGCTCAACGCCGCGCAATTCCGGCCTCTCATCGTCACCTACCGCAACGGCCGGCCCGTGCGGTTGGAACAACTGGGCCAGGTCATCGACAGCGTGGAAAATAATAAGGTGGCGGGGTGGTTCAACGATGCGCGCTCGATCACCCTGATGGTGCAGCGCCAGCCCGGCACCAATACCGTCGAGGTCGTGGACCGCATCAAACAACTCCTGCCCGACTTCCGGGCGCAAATGCCGCCTTCGGTCAACCTCGATATTCTCTACGACCGTTCGGAATCGATTCGCGAATCCGTCAACGACGTGAAATTCACGCTGCTGTTGACCGTGGTGCTGGTGGTGCTGGTGATCTTCCTGTTTCTGCGCAACGTGTCGGCCACCGTGATCCCCAGCCTGGCGCTGCCCATGTCGATCGTCGGGACATTCGCCGCCATGGCGCTGTTGGGCTACACCCTGGACAACCTCTCGCTCATGGCGCTGACGCTCTCGGTGGGGTTCGTGGTGGACGACGCCATCGTGATTCTTGAGAATATCGTCCGCCACATGGAGATGGGCAAGCAGCGCATGCAGGCGGCCTTTGAGGGAGCCCGCGAAATCGGCTTCACGATTCTCTCGATGACGCTTTCGCTGGCTGCGGTCTTCATTCCCGTGCTGTTCATGAGCGGCATCATGGGCCGGTTGTTTCATGAGTTCGCCGTCACCATCAGCGTGGCCATTCTGATCTCCGGTTTCGTTTCGCTCAGCCTCACGCCCATGCTGTGCAGCCGCTTCCTCAAGCCTCCGGGCGAGCGCCGCAATCGCTTCCAGCGGAGTTCCGAAAAGATATTCGAAGGGATGCGCGACTTTTACGGCTGGACGCTGCGCGGCGTGCTGCGTCACCGCTTTCTCACGATGTTGACGGCCGCAGGCACGCTGGTGGCGACGGTTTATCTGTACGGACTGGTGCCCAAGGGTTTCATCCCCAACCAGGATACCGGCCAGATTCAAGGGTCGACCGAAGCGCCGCAGGACATCTCCTTCGACGCCATGGTGCAGCGGCAACTGCAGGTGGCGGCGATTCTGCGCGCCAACCCCAATGTCGAGGCCTTCTCGTCGAGCGTGGGCGGAGGAGGAGGCGGCGGCGTGGGTGGCGCCAACGCCGGCCGCATCTTCGCCCGTCTCAAGCCGCGCAGCCAGCGGAAGGCGACGCCGGAGCAGGTGATCGAAGAACTGCGGCCGCACTTGAACGCGGTGCCTGGTATGCGCACCTACCTGCAGAACCCGCCGCTGGTGCGCATCGGCGGCCAGGTGAGCCGTAGCCTCTACCAGTACACCCTGCAGGCGCCCGAAATGGACCTGCTGTACCGTGCCGCGGCGGATCTCGAGACACGCATGCGCGCCGTGCCCGGAATCACCGACGTCAACAGCGACCTGCAGATATCGAGCCCCCAGGTGATCGTCGATATCGATCGCGACCGCGCCTCGGCGCTGGACATCACCGCCGAAGAGATCGAAACCACGCTCTATGACGCCTACGGATCGCGCCAGGTCTCCGATATTTACACGCCCACCGACGATTATCAGGTGATCATGGAACTGCTGCCCAAGTTTCAACTCGACCCGAACGTGCTGGGGCAACTCTATCTATGCTCCCCCAAAGGAAAGCTGGTGCCGATGAACACCGTGGCCCGGCTGCGGCCCGATGTGGCGGCGCTTTCGGTGGCGCATCTCGGCCAGTTGCCCGCGGTCACCATCTCTTTCAACCTGACACCCGGAGTATCGCTGGGCGACGCCGTGGGCCGCGTGCAGCAGCTTGCGCTCGAGACCCTGCCCGACACCGTGCGCACCAGTTTCCAGGGCGTTGCGGCGGCTTATCAATCGTCGCTGGCCGGCATGGGCGTGCTGCTGGCGATGGCCATTCTGGTGATCTACATGGTGTTGGGGATACTGTACGAGAGCTTCATTCACCCCATCACCATTCTCTCGGGCTTGCCCTCGGCGGGCCTCGGCGCGCTGGTCACGCTGCTGCTGTTTCACGACGAGTTGAACATTTACTCGTTCGTGGGGATCATCATGCTGATTGGGATCGTGAAGAAGAACGCCATCATGATGATCGACTTCGCGCTGGAGGCGCAGCGGCTGCACGGGACCGCCCCGGACGCTGCAATCTACGAAGCCTGCCTGGTGCGGTTCCGCCCCATCATGATGACCACGATGGCCGCGCTGATGGGCACGCTGCCGATCGCGCTGGGTTTCGGCGCCGGCGCCGAAGCCCGCCGCCCGCTGGGCCTGGCCGTGGAAGGCGGGCTGGTGGTTTCCCAGTTGTTGACTCTCTATATCACGCCTGTTTTCTACATCTATATGGAGCGGACGCGCGGGTTGGTAGGCGGAAAGCGGAAAAGGCGCCAGCTTCGGGATTTGACGCCCGAGGTGGCCGAGCCGGTGCTGGGGCGGTGAGCGAGAACGCGACATTTGTCACGTGCGGACCACCGGATTCCCCTACGCTACGGGCCGGCCCTCAAATCGGAGAGAAGCACTTCTGAAGCATGCGCCGCTAAATGTGCCTCTTTGCCTCAGCTTCTGCACTTCTGCCGTAACCCCCGTCGTATCTGCCGGGTTGTAGCCGAAGTTCGCCGCGATGGCGGCGAGCAGCACCTTCGCCTCGCTTACCGCTTGGCCGGAGAGATTGAAATCCGAGTCGGAGAGGTTGTGAAGCGCGTATTCGGCCAGAAGATTCGTCTGACCCGCAACGTTAAGGTTAACCCCGGCGCCAAGCTGCCGCACCGCCGGGAGACGGAGACGGTTCTGGCTGTCCACGGTCAGATAGCCGGCCGCAACCGAATCGATCTGGGCGATGTTTGCCGCCGCCCTCAGCCAGTTGACCACTTTATATTCGTTGCCCGAGGTCGGCGCCGAATGTGCCGACGCCTGCGTAATCACGAAATCGGGCGGCAGGCCCCTTTTCATCGCTTCCGCGATGCAGTGCAGCTTCCCTCCCTCGCGCCGCCGCAAGGGAGCGGAGACAGCACTCTGCGCCGTCCGTTCCCACGGAACGCTGTACCTCTCGCGGATCCGATGCGCGACGGCGTCCCAACATTGATCGAAGCGCGATCCCATCTGAGGAGCGTATCGGGTAGTACCACATCCTTGACGCAAGCTCTCGTTCGTAGATCAGAATCGGCAGCGGTGAGTCGGCAACATTACGGCCGGTGCTGGGGCGGGGAGCTAGCGCCGTGACCGCCACCCGAAACCTCGAAATAGACCTCGCACTCCGCGTGCCAGCTTACGAATGAGCAAGACACCGCATCCTGCAAGAAACGCCACGATCACCAGCGTCACCACCGGATGAAGCACGGCAAGCAGCGACAGCCCAACGCCGCCTGCATCTTCAAGACAGCTCAGTGCGATGTTGCTGAAGGGCTCCGGAGACGCGTTCACGGCCAGCCGCACGGCCGATTTCGCGCCGTGTGAGGTCAAGGCGATTCCGCCACCCAATAAGAACGCAATCACCCTGACCCGGCTGTCAAAATGCCCAAAGGCAGCGGCGGCAAGCACCGCGCCGGCAGGAATCCGGATGAACGTGTGGACGGCGTCCCAGGTGGAGTCGATCACGGGTATCTTATCAGCGGCAAATTCGGTCAGAAACAGCAGACCCGCCACCGCGATGACCCACCATTTGCCGAGAATGCTCAGTTCACCCGGCAGACTCGCGAATCCGAAGTGCTGCAGCAGACCCAGAGTCAGCACACTGGCATATAGTCTGAAGCCGGAGAGCCATGCGGCTCCCATGGCAACGCCCCAGGTGCCAAACCAGTCCATGCCGTCTTCTCATCCCAAGGGCTTGCGGTGATTCAAGATGTCAGGAATCAGCCAACGACACGCGAGTAGACAAACAGCAGAACCAGCGCTCCGACGAGTGCCATGAACCAGCCCGCGGGGTGGCCCTCCTTGTACATACCGGTCATACGGCCGAGGAAGCCGCCCAACCACGCACCCACCAGGCCGAGAATCATGGTTAATATCAGGCCCATATGCTGACCGCCCGGCATGATAGCGCGAGCCAACAAACCAATCAGCAGCCCGAAAATGGCGTGTCCGATCATGTGCAACATCAGTCTCTTCTCCTTCCGCGATCTTGTGCTTTTTCGCTCAGCGATGGTCCAAAAGCGCGAAACCCGTGAACATTTCGGTTCATCGCTTCCTGGCCAGTAATGATTATAAGCTCGGCGGTCGATTTTTAGACCCGCTTTTCTTTTTTCCTCTCCAATCGTCTCCAGGCTGCCGGCGCAACTTTCCCCGGCAGGGAGCGCCCTTTGCGACCGGACGCCGAAGCGGTGATGCTGTCCCGTTCCGAACGTGGGAATTCCGGAAACGGACACTGGCTGGATGTCGCGGGCGGATAAGCGCCTTTGTTATTTGATACATAGCTGGGGCAACAAACTTGCGAACCGTAAACGAAGTCGAGAGAGGGGACCATCGGCATGATGGAAAGCATTGCGTCTTTTTTGGGCGAACTGAAGGTCGGCGCCCGCTCCCTGGCCCGTGCAAAGGGCCTCACGGTGACGGTTGTGCTGACTCTGGCGCTGGGAATCGGAGCCAATTCGGCGATGTTCAGCCTTCTGCGCGGGGTGCTGCTGCGCCCTCTGGTCAACCGTGACGAAGACCGCCTCATCTACATGCAGCAGAGTTCGGGAGGCGGTAACGTCACGTTCTCCGTGCCGGAGATCGTGGATCTGCGCTCGCGCCTGAAAACGCTGAGCGCATTCGGCGATTTCTCCACCCTCGATTTCACCATGGCCGGACTCGGGGAGCCACGCTCCGTGAAGGCCGGGGTGGTGGGAGGCTCCTATTTCCAGGTGATGGGGCTGCGACCCGTACTCGGCCGGCTGCTGGATGCGCACGATGACGGCCCGAACGCCGCCGGCGCGGTCGTGTTGACCTACCGATTCTGGTCGACCGCGCTGAAGAGCGATCCTTCAGTACTCGGCAAAAAGGTCCGGCTCGATTCGTTCCTGGATGCGCGCCCCGCCACGGTGGTGGGCGTCTTAGAGCCATGCGTCCCGTATCCTCAGGAGACGGAAATCATAGCCAATGTCGTGACCAGCGCGCATCATCTTTCGGCGACCATGGTTACCAGCCGGATCCACCGCATGACCGAGCTGTTCGCGAGGCTGGCGCCGGGCGCGGATCTCCGCGCGGCGCGTGCGGAGTTGCAAGCGGCGTACGACGCCATGAAACAGGAGCATCCCGAGGCCTATGAAGCCAAGGCGGACTTCCGCATCAGAGCAGTACGGCTGCGCGACCAGCTCACGTCGGGAGCGCGGACCATCCTCCTGGTGCTGATGGCGGGGTCGGTGCTGGTCTTCGTGATTGCCTGCTCCAACGTCGCCAATCTGATTCTGGCCCGGACGGTGCGCCGTGAAGGCGAACTGGCAATACGCCTGGCGGTGGGCGCCACCGCCGCTGCATTGCGCCGCACTCTGTTGGCTGAGAGCCTGCTGTTGTGCGCAGGCGGGGCAACTCTCGGGATCCTGATCGCCAGCCCGATGCTGTCCATTCTGTCGCGTTACATATCCCGATTCTCCATACGGGCTCTCGACCTCCAGGTCGATTCGAGCATGCTCTGGGTGGGAGCGGGACTTGCCCTGTTGGCTGCGATCCTTCTGGCGTTCGTTCCGCGCCTTCCATCTTCGGGAGGCACCCAGCGGTTCGGGCCGGCGAGCCGGAGCGCTCGCATCACGGGCATCGCCAATCGAAAACTGAGGATCTTCGCGGTGGTTCAGATCGCCGCCTCGTTCGTCCTGGTGGCGGCGGCCGGCGCAACCGTGAAGACGCTGCTTTCGCTCCAGGCTGCGCGGAGAGGTTTTGATACCCACCATGTACTCGCGCTGGAGGTACCGGTGATGCACGAGGGAAGAACGCCGGGGCAAATATCGGAGTACTACCGCGAATTGAAGCGCCGGATTCTGGAACTGCCCGGCGTTCAGAACGTTGCTGTGGGTGGGGCCGTTCCGTGGGATTCCAATAACACCACGGGGCTCCAATTCTCGGTTGACGGGCGCCCTCCGGCGGCGGGCGAGGAACATCCCGCGGCAGCGCCGCGCATCATCTCGCCGGGATTCTTCGCGACGCTTGGCCTGCCTGTGATGGAAGGGCGCGACTTCAACAATGCCGACCGCAGCGGCAGCGAGTTGGTCGCGATCATAAGCCAGAGCGTCGCCCAAAAGATGTTCCCCCAGGGCGGCGCGCTGAACCATCATCTGACGTGGACCGACCCAATCCTGCAGGCCGTGCAACTGATGAGCGTCGAGCCGCTGCGCATTGTCGGCGTGGTGGCCGACATGGACGACATCAACCTGGTGCCCAAGCCCACCATGACGGTGTATCGTCCCTTCGATCAGGAGCCAGCCTTGGGCGGTGGCCATGTGTTCGTTCACGTGGCTTCGGATCCTTACTCTCTGGTAACGCCGATCACGAAGATGGTGCGGGCGATGTCCGCGGACCAGCCGGTGGAACACGCGGCGACCCTCGAAGACATCCGTGTGGAGGTACTCTCACCCGAACGGCTCAATGTCGTGGTGTCCGCCGTTTTCGCCGGGGTCGCTATGCTCATAGCGGTGGTGGGTGTAGCTGGCGTGCTCGCATTCTCCGTCAGCGGACGCATGCGGGAGTTTGGCATCCGTCTGGCAGTCGGGTCACAGCCGCGGCATCTTTTGCTGCGGGTGATGGCGGAAGGCGCGGCCATGGCCCTTGCCGGACTTGCGGTCGGGTTTGGCTGTGGGTTTTGGCTCGCGCAACTGGCGGGCAGTCTGCTGGGAGATCTGAAAATGCCGGGTGTCCTGCCGGTGGCGGGTTCCGCTTTCGTGCTCCTGCTTGCTGCGGTGACTGCATCGCTGATACCCGCGGGGCGGGCGGCCCGAGTCGACGTGATTCAGGCGCTGCGGACGGAGTGACTCGTTCCGGGGAACATGAAAATCGACCACGACTACACACGCGACACCCTGGTCCATCTGGTGCAAATCAATTCCATCAATCCGACCCTGGCGCCGGGCGCGCCCGGGGAGCGCGCGATCGCCGGGTTCATTTCGGAGTCGCTCGAGTCCGCGGGCCTGGTCACCGGGATCTTCGAACCGGAGACTGGCCGGAGCACGGTTCTGGGCCGTCTGGCCGGAACGGGTGGCGGACGCAGCCTCATGTTCAACGCGCACTGCGATACCGTCGATGTCCCCGGCATGGCCGAGCCATTCTCCGGCGCTCTGCGCGACGGCCGAATCTATGGCCGCGGCTCGTACGACATGAAAGGCAGTCTGGCGGCAGGCATGGCCGCGGCCAAGGCGCTAGTGGATTCCGGCACGCGTCTGCGCGGCGATCTCCTGGTGGCCGCCGTGGCCGATGAGGAGTACGGCAGCCTGGGCACCAGCGACTTGATCCGCCGCACGAAGGTGGACGGCGCGATCGTTACCGAGCCCACCGCGCTCGATGTCTGCCTGGCGCACAAGGGCTATCTTTGGATCGAGGTCGAAGTCACCGGCCGCGCCGCCCACGGCAGCAGGTTCGAACTCGGCATCGACGCCAACATGAAGATGGGTCAGTTTCTGGCGAACCTGAGCGCGTTGGAGCGGGAACTACGCTCGCGGACACCGCATCCGCTGGTGGGTCCGCCCTCCTTGCACGCCGCCATGCTGAGCGGCGGCGCCGGGCTCAGCACCTACGCGCCGGGTTGCTCGCTGAAGATCGAGCGGCGCACCGTGCCCGGAGAAACCGAGGCCCAGGCGGTGGGCGAAATCCAGGCGATCGCGGATGCGCTGGCGGCGGCAGATCCCGATTTCCGCGCGGTCGTCCGGCCGTTCTTCCGTCGCGACCCATTTGAAGTAAGCCCGGACGCGCGCATCGTGCAGGCGGTCGACCGGGCCGCCGCCAAAGTGCTCGGCCGTCCTGCCAGGCACATCGGCGACACCCCGTGGATGGATGCCGCCTTGCTGCAAGCCGCCGGTGTCGAGACGGTGGTCTGCGGCGCCGCCGGCGCCGGCGCCCATTCGGATGTGGAATGGGTGGACCTGGACTCCGTGTTCCAACTGGCGGAGATCCTGGCTGAGGCTGCGGCCGACTACTGCGGCTAGAGGAACGGGGCCGTGCA
>Ga0075029_100000932_pt1 | contig 16902 bp, 16 predicted proteins | sample LitLauG_LLR_2013_FD_71391 | JGI IMG/M metagenome (GOLD analysis project Ga0075029, IMG submission 71391) | Freshwater sediment microbial communities from North America - Little Laurel Run_MetaG_LLR_2013 | ecosystem: Environmental > Aquatic > Freshwater > Creek > Sediment | place: USA...
CCCGCGCTGCATACGCCGCTGATGTCGGTGACGAACGCGATCTCCTCGGTGATCGTGGTCGGCGCGCTGCTTGCGGTCGGCGTCGGCATGGTTTCCAGCGGCAGCGCCTGGGCGCGGGGCTTCGGCTTCATCGCCCTGATCTTCGCCTGCGTGAACATCTTCGGCGGCTTCCTGGTCACCCAGCGCATGCTCGCGATGTACAAGAAGAAGGCCAAATGAACGGCATTCACCTCGTGGTGACGAAGAATAATGGGGGCCTGAGATGAACGCCAATCTGTCCGCAATCCTGTATCTCATCGCCGGCGTGCTGTTCATTCTCTCGCTGCGCGGCCTGTCGAGCCCGGCGTCGAGCCGCCGCGGCAACTTTCTCGGCATGGCCGGCATGGCGATTGCGGTCGCTACGACGTTGGCCAGCCATCCGCCGGCCGACGGCATCGCCTGGTTGCTGGTGGTGTTGGGTATCGTGATCGGCGGCTCCATCGGCGCCGTCATCGCCCGTCGTGTGCCGATGACGTCGATGCCGGAACTGGTTGCGGCCTTTCATTCGCTGGTCGGTATGGCGGCGGTGCTGGTGGCGGCGGGCGCCTTCTACGCGCCGGAGGCTTTCGACATCGGCACGCCCGGCCATATCCATGCGCAGAGCCTGGTCGAAATGTCGCTCGGCGTCGCCATCGGCGCTTTGACCTTCACGGGATCGGTGATTGCATTCCTGAAACTGTCGGCCCGCATGAGCGGCGCGCCGATCATCCTGCCGGCCCGCCACATCATCAACATCGTGCTCGCCCTCGCGCTGGTCTTCTTCATCGTCGGGCTCGTGGTGTCCGGCAGCGCGCTGGACTTCTGGCTGATCACCATCATCGCGCTTGCGCTCGGCGTGCTCATGATCATTCCGATCGGCGGCGCCGACATGCCGGTCGTGATCTCGATGCTCAACTCATATTCCGGCTGGGCCGCCGCAGGCATCGGCTTTACGCTTGGCAATTCGGCGCTGATCATCACCGGCGCGCTGGTCGGCTCGTCGGGCGCGATTCTGTCCTACATCATGTGCCACGCCATGAACCGTTCCTTCATCTCGGTGATCCTTGGCGGGTTCGGCGGCGAGACTGCGGCCGTGGGCGGGGCTGCCGCGGAAGCGCGGCCTGTAAAGCTCGGCTCGGCGGATGATGCCGCCTTCATCATGAAGAACGCGCAGAAGGTCATCATCGTGCCCGGTTACGGCATGGCGGTGGCGCAGGCGCAGCATGCGCTGCGCGAAATGGCCGACACCCTTAAAAAGGAAGGCGTCGAGGTGAAATACGCCATTCACCCGGTCGCGGGCCGCATGCCCGGCCACATGAACGTGCTGCTCGCAGAAGCCAACGTGCCCTATGACGAAGTGTTCGAGCTTGAGGATATCAATTCCGAATTCGCACAGGCCGACGTGGCCTTCGTGATCGGCGCCAACGACGTGACCAACCCGGCGGCGGAAGACGACAAATCCTCGCCGATCTACGGCATGCCGGTGCTGCAGGTCTGGAAGGCTGGAACCGTGATGTTCATCAAACGCTCGCTCGCGTCGGGTTATGCCGGTATCGACAATCCGCTCTTCTATCGGGACAACACGATGATGCTGCTCGGCGATGCCAAGAAGATGACCGAGAACATCGTCAAGGGGATGTGACACCGCTTCGCGACATCCGATGACCGCCTTCAGATGATGACTGTTCTGAAATGGATCGTGCTGATCGGTTCGGTCGGATATCTTGCTTGCGTCGCGGTGCTGTTTTTCGAACAGCGCTCCTTCATTTTTCCGATTCCGCAAACCTTCCATACCGCACCGGCGGTTGCAGGCTTCGCTGAGGCCGAAGAACAGGTTCTGACTACAGCGGACGGCGAGAAAGTCATTGTCTGGCACGTCCCGGCGAAGCCAGGTCATGCGGTCGTTCTTTTCTTTCACGGCAACGGAGATTTCCTGGCCGGGCTCGTCGGCCGGTTTCGCGACATTACACAGGACGGCACCGGGCTCGTTGCGCTGTCCTATCGCGGCTATCCCGGCTCGACCGGTCGGCCGAGCGAGCAGGGGCTGCTGCTCGATGCCGAAGCAGCTTATGCGTTTGCATTGGCGCGATATGATGCCCGGCGCATCGTCACCTGGGGATTTTCGCTCGGCAGCGGAGTAGCCGTGGGGCTTGCGGTGGATCATCCCGTCGGCAAGCTCGTCCTCGAAGCCCCTTACTCCTCGATTGCGGATATCGCGGCCGCCAATTTTCCGTTCGTACCGGTAGGCTGGCTGCTCAGGGACCCGTTTCATTCCGATCAGCGCATTGCGCGGGTGAGGGCGCCGCTGCTGATCATGCATGGCGATCGGGATTTGACGATACCGATCAGACTGGCCGAGAAATTGTTTTCACTCGCCCATGAACCGAAACAATTCGTGCGTTTCCCCGAAGGCGGCCATGACAACCTGGCAGACCAGGGCGCCATCGAAACGGCGCGACGTTTTATCGAAGATCCGAGCGGCTGACCCGCGTATGGCGCGCTGCTTGTTGCTGTGCTTAAAGGAAGACACATGAGTACGGATCGACCGATGCCGCGCTCGGCGTGGATTTTTCCAGCCCTTGCCGTCCTGCTGTTCGCGGGCGTTACCGCGCTTCACTACGACTTCGCTCCATCGCCCGCGGGGCTGTTGTTCGCGGCGGTGCTGCTGCTGATCCTGTTCGGCACGGTGTTTGCTGCCGTCCACCATGCCGAGGTAATCGCCGAACGGATCGGCGAGCCCTACGGCACGCTGCTGCTGACGCTGTCGGTCACCATCATCGAAGTGGCGCTGATTGCCACCATCATGCTGGGCGAGCAGCAGGTGACGACGCTGGCGCGCGACACGGTGTTTGCGGTGGTGATGATCGTTGTGAACGGGCTGGTCGGCATCTGTATCCTGATCGGAGGCCTGCGCTATCGCGAGCAGGACATTCGGGTCAGCGGATCGAACCTTTACCTCAGCGTGCTTGCGGTGCTGGCGACCATTACGCTGATCATGCCGAATTACACGTTGACGACGCCGGGGCCGGTCTATTCGGTCCATCAGCTGGCCTTCGTCAGCGTCGTCACCATTCTGCTTTACGGCGTGTTCCTCTATATCCAGACGGTCCGCCACCGCGACTATTTCGTGAACGATTTTACCGGCGAGGCGGACGAGGGATCGCACGCGTCGAGTCGAACCATGTTTATCAGCACCGTATTGTTGCTGGTATCGCTGCTCGCCGTGGTCCTGCTGGCGAAGAAGTTCTCCCTGGTTGTCGACGCCGCCGCGGACCTCATCGGCGCGCCACCGGCCTTTGCCGGCATCCTGGTGGCACTCCTGATCCTGCTGCCGGAAAGTGTCTCGGCCGTAAGTGCTGCACGCAAGAACGACCTGCAGAAGAGCATCAACCTCGCGCTCGGCTCCTCGCTCGCGACCATCGGATTGACGATACCGGCGGTGGCGGTCGCGGCCTACGCGCTGAATATGCAACTCGTGCTCGGAGTTCCCCTGCAGGAGGTGGTCCTGCTCGCGCTGACCCTCGTGCTCGGCATGCTGACGCTCGGCACTGGCCGAACGAACATCCTTTTCGGGCTGGTCCACCTTGTGGTATTTGCGGTATTCGTGTTCCTGGTATTCGTGCCGTGACGCTTTGGGGAGAGCACCCGCAATGATCCGCGCCAAATCCGACATTCAGGTCGACACGCCGGAGGTGCGCGTTACCGAGTGGCGGCTGGCGCCGGGCAGCGCCACCGGACATCACATTCATGAGATGGACTACGTGATCGTTCCCGTGACCTCGGGGGAAATGACCATCGTGGCGCCCAACGGGGAACGCTCCAGGGCCCAGCTCGGTACCGGCAAGTCCTATTTCCGCAAGGCTGGCGTGGAACACGACGTGCTGAACGAAAGCGCGAGCGAAATCGTGTTTTTGGAAGTGGAGATCAAGCCATAACCCCGCCGTTTACCGAATTGCCACCGATCTGCCTCAAAGCTCGGCCATCAGAACCCCTGCGGGAGTGGTCGGCATGCTGAAATTGGCCTCGAAATTTGCCATGGATATATTTCCGTCGGTGATTGCGACCATCATCGGCGCCTATATCGTTAACCATTACATCAACAACAAAGCGCCCGCCGATCCTTCCCTGAAGGCGGCCACGGTGTCCTCGACCGATCCGAAAAAGGCCAATTCCAGGAGCGAATCAAGGCCGGCCGAGAAATCCGCCGATCTCGGCAACATTCCTGAACCCGGCGTGAGGGCCAAGGGGGTTGCGGAAAAGTCGATTTTCGACAAATCGGGTGTCGACAAATCGAGCGTCGACAAATCAGCCGTCGAGAAGTCGGCTGAAAAGCCGCCGGAGAAGGGTCCGGAGAAGCCGGCCGAGAAGGCTGACAAGCCGTCCGAGACCGCAAGCATCCCCCCGACCGCACCGGCGGAGGGCCGCCGTCATCAGCCGACACCGCGTGAAAAAGCGGCGTCCCGGGCCGCTCCCGTGACGGTCGCGCCGCCTGCCGAGCCCGTGGTGGCAGCGGCCCCTGCACCTCCGGCAGAGAACGCCCCTGATGCCAACGATCTGGCACGCGCGGCGATCGAGCGGTTGCGCGGCGCCCCCGAGCCTTCACGTTCCCAGGAAACTGCCCACGCCCAGGAACCGCCCCGCGCCGCAACAGCACCGGCGTCCCCTGCCGCTCCGGTCGCGATGGCACCGGCGCTGCAGCCTCTGCCGCCGCCAATTCTGGTCTCCACGCCGCCGGATTCGAAACCGCTCGCTTCACCCGGAGCCCGGACTGACGATCCGTCTCGCCCGACGCCACCGGCCGATATTCCCGACCCGCGGCCGCCGCTCGATTTGCGCGCGGATGCCGTGGATCCTGCTCCCGGAAAACGTCCGTCCGTTGCTGACGACGTGATTTCGGCGGCGAAGTCGGTGTTCCAGTCGGTGTTGCCGAAATAGCCCTTCGCGATTGAGTGCGAAGCCGATTTGAAGACTCGGTTCACCGCTCCCGTTGGCATGGGTCGGTTCGCAGCTCAAGATGCGATCCGGTTCAGAAAGTGTCGTAGCTCTGGCCGGGTTTGCCACCGACCCGCGCAAAGCCGCTTCTCGCGGCCTCATCCCTGGGACGCAAATTGATGGCGCGGCCGTATGAGCCCGCGGCCTTGCTCTTGTCGCCGAGGCGCTCGTAGGCAAGGCCTCGCGTCAGCCAGGCCTGGACGTTCTGCGGATCGTCCTGCACCGCCTCGTCGAGATCGGCCGCAGCTTCCTTGGTTTTACCCAAGGCCAGATAGCTCAGGGCGCGGCCCAATAACGGCTCGACCTGTTGCGGCGCCAGGCCGTTTGCCGTCGTGAAATCGTCGATCGCGAACTGATGCTGCTTCTCGCTCTGATAGAGCAAGCCACGATTATAGTAGGAGTCGGCGTCGTCGGGACGAAGACCGATCGCCTTGTTGAAATCCTCGAGCGCTTGAGGCGCCTCGTTGCGGGTCTTATGGACGATGCCGCGGCCAAGCCATGCCGGCGCGTAGCCGGGATCAAGCGCCAGCGCGCGCTCATAATCGGCCATCGCCTGGTCCAGGCGCTTTGTCTTGCGATAGATCAGGCCGCGATTGGCGAACGCCTGTCCGTAATTGGGGTCCAGGCTGATCGCCTTGTTGAAATCGCCAAGCGCCTCCTCGGTCTTTCCCGCCTGTGCAAGTACCGATCCGCGCATGTTGTAGGCTTGGGGATTGTTCGGATTGTTCTTGATGGTCTCGGTGAGAGAAGCCAGGTTGGCCGAGGTCGCAACTTGTGCCGGCTCTTCCTTTGACTCCGAGGAAGGTGACAGCGATCCCAGCGTCATCGAACAGCCGCCGAGCGCAATCGCCATCAGGGCGACCGGGGCGCAGGCGCGCGGAGAAAGACGCAGAGTTCCGGAAAAAATGCCGGTAACCGGGACGGCCATCGTGCAAAATACCCACGCGTTTGTGAGCTACTGGTAGCCCGCCTCGCGACGAAATGCATCGGTCAAAATGCCTGCAAGGGCCGTCGTTACGTTAACGATTTGCAAGGTGGGGCAGCCTCACGCGGGCGACAGCGGTCGGCGTTCGGCTCACGGGGACGGCCCTGGCGGGACGACGTCGTGCTGGCAGCGACGTTGTGCTGGCAGCCATGCGTGCGATCGAGCAGGCGGCACGCAAGCGTGCGGACTTTCCCTCGCGCCGAAACTTCAATCCTGGAACCTTCAATCCTGAACGACAACGCGGGCCCAAAGGCCCGCGTCGCCAAAATCGGAACTCAGCAAGATCGCTCAGCGCGGCCCGCGGGGTCCACCGGGGCCGCCGCGGCCGCCACCACGCTCCATGCCGGGACCTTGCCCGAACACCGGCTTCGGCTTCATCGGCAACAGGCCTTCCCGCTGCAATTTCTTGCGGGCAAGCTTCCGTGCGCGGCGCACGGCTTCGGCCTTCTCACGCGCCTTTTTTTCGGACGGCTTTTCATAATGACCGCGAAGCTTCATCTCGCGGAAAATTCCCTCGCGCTGCATCTTCTTCTTGAGCGCCTTGAGGGCTTGATCAACATTGTTATCGCGAACGAGAACCTGCACGCGGCATCCTCTTTCCATCAATCGGATTTGAATCTGGTAAAAATCAAAGGGCCGGTAAATGGACAACCCTTGACCTTGAGCGCGCGGATGTATCAGACAAAGCCGGGAATGTCCACCGGCGGAAATGTAAAACCGCATGCCAAATGCGGCTAAATCCTGTCTCAAGGTGCTGATCCGGCGGCCTTTGTCTTCCGATCATCCGATTCAATTGTGCTGCCTGACCTAACTGGACCTGACCTGATTTAACCCTTGCGCCAGCGGCAGCGCGATGTCGGGTTGCAACCTGGATCGCACATCGGGCTGATGCTCGGCCTGTATCTGGGTCACGTGACCCATCTTCCGGCCCGGTCGGGCCGCGCCCTTGCCGTACAGATGGACGGTAGTGCCAGGTACCGCCAGCCATTGCTCGTAGCTGTCAATTTCGTCCCCGATCAGGTTGGTCATGGTGACCTGGCCATGGCGGACCGGCTTGCCCAAGGGCCATCCGGCAATGGCCCGGATATGTTGCTCGAATTGCGAAACCGAAGCGCCGTCCAGCGTCCAGTGCCCGGAATTGTGCACCCGTGGAGCAATCTCATTGACCAGTATTTTGGCTTCGCCACCCTGCTCCACCACGAACATCTCGACCGCCAGCACGCCGACGTAATCGAGAGCATTGGCGATCCGGCGCGCGATGGTCAGCGCCTGGGTCGCCAGGGTTTGCGAGATCGCGGCCGGTGCCCGCGAGATCTTGAGAATGTGATCCCTGTGTTCGTTCTCCGTGACGTCGAAGCATTCGACCTCGCCGTCGGCCGAGCGGGCGGCGATCACCGAAATCTCGCGCTCGAACGGGATGAACGCCTCCAGAATCGCCGATCTGGTGCCGAGCTCATGCCAGACCTGATCGAAATCGTCACCGACGCGGACGATGGCCTGTCCCTTGCCGTCATAACCGAAGCGACGTGTCTTGAGCACGGCCGGAACGCCGATCCTCTTGATCGCCGCCTGCAAGGTATCCAGCGACGACACGTCCGCATAGTCCGCCGTACCGATGCCCAGCCCTTTGACGAAATCCTTTTCGATCAAGCGATCCTGCGTGGTCTCCAGGATCTTGCGGTCGGGCAGCACCGGACGCCGCGCCGCCAGTACCATTGCCGATGCCGCCGGGACGTTCTCGAACTCATAGGTGATAACGTCGACATCATTGGCGAACAGCTCAAGCGCCTCGACATCGGCATATTCCGCGCAGCTCGCGTTCGCCACGACGTCGAACGCCGGCGAATCCGGGTCGGGTGAGAATACCTGGCAGCGCAGCCCGAGCCGCGCCGCGGCCATCGCCAGCATGCGGCCGAGTTGTCCGCCACCAAGAATTCCGATCGTATCGCCTGGCTTCAGCTTCACATTGGTTGGCGAGGTCACGCCGATTCCTCCGGGCGCTCGGCAACCGCCTCGGTCTGCTGCTTGCGCCAGGTGGCCAATCTCTCCGACAGCGCCTTGTCGTGAAGCGAAAGAATGCTTGCCGCGAGCAGCGCGGCGTTGACGGCGCCGGCCTTGCCGATTGCCAGCGTCCCCACGGGGACCCCGGCAGGCATCTGAACGATGGAGTAAAGCGAATCCATTCCCGACAGCGCCTTCGATTCGATGGGTACGCCGAGAACCGGCAGTTCCGTCAGCGACGCCGTCATACCCGGCAGGTGCGCCGCGCCGCCGGCCCCGGCGATGATGACCTTGAAGCCCGCCGCCTTCGCACCCTTGGCGAAGGCAAACAGCCGATCCGGCGTACGATGGGCAGACACGATGAGGTTCTCGCTGCCGATACCCAGCTCCTTAAGGGTTTCGGCGGCGTGGCGCATGGTGTCCCAGTCGGACCGGCTTCCCATGATGATGGCGATCGGGGCGCGCATGAAATCTTTGTCTTTTCGAAGGCTCCAGCTATGGGGCCGGACTACAAATACGGCCCTCGGCCCGGCAAATCATGGCAAGGGTTCTGCAATGGACTAACCTGTCTTGGTGCGGACCGGCAAGCCTTCTTGATGCATGATCCAGACCGGAATAGCCGCGTTAAGGTAAAGCGCGGTTACCGGCTTCGGAAAAGGTTCACGTTCGGGAACGAATTTTGAAGACCGTCTGGTTTGAAGCCGGATCCGGCCAGGGAGGGACATGAAGAAGAAGACCAGGGTGGCGGTATCAAGGGCCGCAAAACGGCGCAAACGCGTCGCGGCGAACCGCGAGGCCGAACCGAAACGCTCTCTGCGGGCGTCGCGGCGTCTGGCGTTGTCTGACGGTGCCAAGGCCGAAATCCACCGCTTGAAGAAGAAGCTCTCGCAGGCGATGGCCCTGATCGAGCAGTTGCAGATGTCAGCCGATACCGATTTCCTGCTGGGTATTCCCAATCGGCGCGGTTTCGAACGTGAACTCAAGCGCGCCGTTTCCTACATCAAGCGCTATCAGGCGGCCGGCGCGCTGATCGTGCTCGACATCGACCGCCTCAAGCCGGTCAACGATACCTTCGGGCACGCGGCCGGCGATCAGGTGCTCAAGGCCATTGCGGGCGTGCTGCGCCGCCAGGTCCGTGCTTCCGACGTGATCGGGCGTCTCGGCGGGGATGAGTTTGGGCTGCTATTATGGAATCTTACCGAGGCCGACGCGCACGCCAAGGCGGCGGCCCTGGAACAGGACATCGACCGGCTGAGCTTCTTGTTCGACGGCCGCACAATCACCGCAGGCGCATCCGCAGGCGTTGCGGTGCTGGGGCCGCATTCGGAGCCGGGCCGTGCGCTGGAAGAAGCCGATTGCGCAATGTATGTACGAAAAGCGCAACGGCGCCATGAAGTGTGAGTGTGATTTGCCAAGACTGCCATTAGACCAGGTTGCCGGTTTCCCTCCAGACAATCGAGCAGGATCATGATCAAGCCCACGCCCTTCGAACTTCGGATAGCCGACGCCGACATCGACGATTTGCGCAATCGTCTCGCCCACACACGCTTTCCCGATTCCGCGCCCGGCGAAGCATGGGCTTATGGCACGGATGTCGGCTATCTGCGCGGTCTCATCGATCATTGGCGCACTGGCTTCGATTGGAGGGCTGAGGAAGCCGCCCTGAATTCCTTCCCGCAATTCCGCGTTGGAATCGACGGCATCGACCTGCATTATCTGCATGTGCCCGGGATCGGTCCGAACCCGATGCCGTTGCTGTTGCTGCATGGCTGGCCCGGTTCGGTGTTCGAGTTCCTCGAGATCATTCCGCGCCTGAGCGATCCCGCGCGCTTTGGCGGTGACCCGCGCGACGCCTTTACCGTGGTGGCGCCGTCCTTGCCAGGTTACGGACTTTCCTTCCGGCCTGGCCAGAAGCGCTACGGCGTTCCCGAAATGGCGGATTGCGTCGCCGCACTCATGCATGATGTCCTCGGCTTTTCCCGCTTCGGCGCGCAAGGCGGCGATTGGGGGGCTGCCGTTACCAGCCGGCTCGGTTACGCCTATGCGGATCGCTTGTTTGGAATCCATATCAATCTGATGATGGCCGCAAGCCGCGATCCTGCCGCCTTCTCAAGTCCGACGGAGGAAGAGAAGCGCTATCTGGAGGAGCTGAAGCATTGGCTGCGCGAAGAAACCGGCTATCAGTGGATTCAGGGTACCCGGCCGCAGACGCTCGCTTTCGCGTTGACCGATTCGCCCGCGGGCCTCGCAGCCTGGATCGTGGAAAAATTTCGCGCATGGTCGGATTGCGATGGCGACGTCGAACGCGCGATCGGCCGGGATCGCATGCTCGCCGATATTTCGCTCTATTGGTTTACGGGCGCGATCGGTTCCTCGTTCTGGCCGTACTACGCAAGGCTCCATGGCTCGGTCATTCTCCCGCCCGGCGATACCATCTCGGTTCCCACCGGCTACGCCCAGTTCCCGCGCGAAATCCTCAAGCCCCCGCGCATCACGGCGGAGCGGGTATACAAGAACATCCGCCGCTGGAGCGTGATGGAAAGAGGCGGGCATTTTGCAGCCCTTGAGCAGCCGGAATTGCTGGCCGAGGAGGTGCGCGCCTTCTTCCGCGAATTGCGTTGATCGGGCCGGCAGATTTGCCAGGCGGGGCGGAAGCCGCCGGGCATCCCTTATTACCTGCCTCTCCACGCCACGATCCGGGACAAGAACACGTAAGGGCGCCCGTCACGATGCAGGAACGAAAATAACTTCCGCTGCTTATGCTTACCTGCAGGGAGCGGAAATATGGGTCTTGCATTATCCGAAAGACCCGTGGTGCTGATCGTTGAGGATGAATTTCTGTTGAGAATGGATGCGGTTGAAATCATCGCAGGTGCCGGCTTCGAAGTGGTCGAAGCCGCGGATGCCGACCAGGCCATCGAAATTCTTCAGTCTCGCCGCGATATCACGGTGGTCTTCACCGACATCCAGATGCCGGGATCGATGGACGGGTTGAAACTTGCCCGGGCAATTCGCGGTCGCTGGCCGCCGATCAAAATCGTCACGACCTCCGGTCATGCAAATGTCACGGAATCGGATCTGCCGGAGGGCGGGCGATTTCTTCCCAAACCATACAGTCCGCACCAGCTGGCGGGTGTCCTTCGAGAACTGACGGGCGACCAGGGTTGAGTTGAAAAATTCATCTCCGGTAGCGAACGGTTTCCCGGGATTCGCCTCAGGCAATGATGTCGGGCGTTATCTGGTCCTCGATGAACGCGATGCGGTCGCGCAATTGGAGCTTGCGCTTCTTCAACCGTTGCAGCCGCAACAAATCCGGCGCCGGCGATTGATGCAGGGCGTCGATCGCCGCGTCGAGGTCGCGGTGCTCTTGTTGCAAACGTGCGAGCTCGGTCTGGAGTTCGCGCTCATCTTCGTCGGTCATGGTGTTCTTGGTCGAAAACGCGGATGAGATGGCGAAGCTGTCCCTGGTGCCGCAATCAATATCCTCCCTGGAAGGCCGCTCCGCAAGCAAGTTCAAAGGGCGCAGGGTGGCCGGTTTGCGGGAGGCCGCCTTTGCGGACGCGGGAAAAGCCTTGACTGCTGCCGGTGGAGAATGACGACGATAAATCCCTGGTTTTGACCCGCTCTCCGTTCGCGAGCCAGTATGGTTTCGGCACGAAGGCCAAAACGGGTTCCCTGCTCACATTTGGTTACAGATGCTGCCAAAATATGAGGATGGCGTTTTCGATACCCATCGACAGATTCGAGGCTTGGTGTAAACTTCCCAGTCGGATCGAATCTGAGGTCTTAATCCAACCGAGGAGGTTTCGAATGGCAATTCAGGCGCATCTCGTTGAACTGGAACGGAAACACAAGGTTCTTGAAAACGAATTGCACGAAGCTCTCTTGCACCTTTCAACGGATGATCTGCAAATTGTCGAGCTAAAGCGCCGGAAGTTAATGGTTAAGGACCAGATTGAGCGGTTGAAGAATGCCGCCAACGAAACTCTGCACTAAACCGCGATTGTGCAGCAAGCCTGACATTTTATAGCGCCAACAGGGCGGCGCCCCCTTGGCGCCGTACCTTTGTGGGCCGTTATTTTCAATCACCATTCGTCATCGAGAGGCCGTATCGAGAGGCCGTCGTGCGAGGACCGGCTCCGGTCCCGCATCTAGGCTCGTGCGAGCTCCCGGACATAATCGGCAATCGCAAGCGAAGACGTCAGTCCGGGGGATTCTATCCCGAACAGATTGATCAGGCCGTCGATCCCATGATCGCGCGGTCCCTGGATCAGGAAATCCTGTGTGGCCACGGCCGGTGGGACGATCTTCGGTCGCATGCCCGAATAGCCCGGCGTCAATGCCCCATCTGGTAGCTCCGGCCAATAGCGCCGGATCGCCGGATAAAATTTTTCCGCCCGCGCCGGGTCGACCGCGTAGTCGATGCTGTCAACCCATTCCACGTCCGGGCCGAAACGCGCCTGCCCCGCCATGTCGAGGGTGAGATGCACGCCAAGTCCGCCGGGCTCGGGCACTGGATAGATCAGGCGCGAAAACGGCGCCCGCACCCCGCAACCGAAATAATTTCCCTTTGCCAGGTACGCCGGTGGGATCAAATCGATCGGCATGCCATCGATGCCGCGCGCGACAGCAGGCGCGTCGAGCCCTGCCGCGTTGATCAGCAACCGGCATTCCAGCGACATCGGCGCTTCGCCGCCGGTTTCGATCTGGATACGGCCGGTGTCCGCCTTGCCGCCCACCAGCGGGGTGTGAAACGCAAAGGCCGCGCCCGCATCCTCAGCGTCGCCGCGCAGTGCCAGCATGAAGGAATGGCTGTCGATAATGCCGGTGGAAGGCGAGAGCAGGGCAGCCTCGCAATTCAGCGCAGGCTCGAGCGCGCGCGCGGCCTCGCCGGTGAGCGTTTGCAGGTCGTCCACGCCATTGACTTGAGCATGCGCCTTGATCGATTGCAGCTTCTCGGTTTCCTTCGCCGTCGTTGCAACGATCAACTTCCCGCAGTTACGATGCGGAACGCCGTGGTCCTGGCAATATTCGTAGAGCGCCCGCTTCCCGGCAACGCACATCCGCGCCATCAGGCTGCCCGCCTTGTAGTAGATGCCGGCGTGGATCACCTCGCTGTTGCGCGAGGATGTAATCGTTCCGATCCCCTCGGTGGCCTCGAGAACGATTACTTCGCTGCCGGCCTGCGCCAGCCGCCGCGCGACCGCAAGACCGATCACTCCCGCACCGATGACAACGCACTCGACCTTGTCCATTCGATAGTTCGGATCCGGATTGGTTGGCTTTGGGGCTTCTTCGAGGGCCTTAGGAAGGATAGACACGCCAGGGATATACGCATTCTTGTTCGCGCGGCGGTTGCGGTGCGGAAGGTTGTGCAACCCATCGGATTTATGTCGGAACCCTGTCACGCCAGCAATTAGCGCCCCATTAATCATGTCAGGGTAATTGCCGCAATTACGCGCCCAATTTGGTGGCCTTGGGGTAGTCGTTTACCCGATCCAAACCCGTGAAGCCAGACACTCACCAGCAGAAATCCGCGGGTGACTGATGGCTGACAAGGACTGGCAGGCAGGCGGCAGAATCATGATTCCCGCTCTGGTCGTGGTGTGCCTGTTCTCGTTTGGAGGGCCATTCGAGATCGCGCGTGCCGCGAATCCCTTGGGCATTCTGGCAAGCGATCCGGGCGTCACCGATCCGAGCGTGATCTGGGAAGCGGTGATTGGCGGGCTCGTCATCTGCTGCTTCCTTTCTTCCATCGCGATATGGATGCTGTCGACGCTGCGCAGGGTCAAGCGCTCGCAATTGCGCCGAAATGCGTTTGTCAGTTCGGCCCTGAACAATCTCAACCAGGGTGTGGTGATCACCGATCCGAAGCAGAGGGTCGTGTTTTGCAACGACCGCTATCTGGAGATTTACGGCCTCCTCCGCTCGGATGTTCCCCCGCTCATGAACGGCAGAGAGCTGCTGGAGCTTCGGCGCAGTCGTGGCGTCCTCGACGTTAGCCCCGACGATTTCTTTGCCCTTGCCAGCGCGGCCGAGGGTCACATTTTCGAGCTACCGAGCGGACGTTCGATCCTGGTCAAGCATCTCAAGCTGCCAAATGGCGGCGGTTCGGTATCGACCCATGAGGATTGCAGCGAGCAGCGCAAGCTTTCGCGACAGCTCGCTTCGACCAAGCAGTTCCTGGAATCGGTGCTGGAGAATGTTCCGGTGTGCGTCGCCGCCAAGAACATCGAGGATGGGCGCTACATCTTTGCCAACCGTGCCTTCGAACGTTTCTCGCGCTTTTCCCGCGATTGCATCATTGGCAAACGCGCCGAGGAAATCTTCCAGCCAGAAACGGCGGCGAGCATCGAGGCCGCCGATCGCGCCGCGCTTGACACTCCTGAGGGCCACTTTCGCAACGAGTTCGTGGTCGAGCGCGGTTCGCAGAAGCGCGTTCTCGCCAGCAACCGCGTGATTGCGCGAAACCAGGCAAATGAGCCGGAATTCCTGATAGCCCTGTTCGACGATATCACCGAACACCGGTCGCTTTCGGTTGAACTGGAGAACACCAAGAAATTCCTGGAGCTTGTGGTCGACAATATTCCGGTGTCACTGACCGTCGAACGTGTCAGCGACGGCCGCTATCTTCTCGCCAATCGCGGCGCCGAGACCATCCTCAATCGAAAACGCGAGGAGGCTACCGGTCTGACGGCCGCGGATATTTTCAATGCGCGAGAGGCCAGGCTGATTACCTCGCGTGATGAGGCGGCCATAAGAAAGCGCGGACTTCTCACCGAGGAACATCCGATCAGCACCAAGGACGGGCTCCGGTTGTTCCTGACGCGGCGCGTAACGGTCCTCGATGACGACGGCGAGCCGCAATACCTGATCAAGACCCACGAGGACGTTACCGACCGCCGGCAGACCGAGTCGCGCATGGCACACATGGCCTATCACGACGGTCTGACCGATCTGCCGAACCGCGCCGCGTTCCTGCAGGCGCTCGCGCAGATGATCGAGGCCTGCGCCGGCACTGATGATGAGTTCGCGGTGCTGTCGATCGACCTCGATGGTTTGAAGGAAATCAACGACGTTTTCGGCCATGCGACGGGCGACAGGCTGCTGATCCAGGTAGCGCAACGGCTGCAGGCGTCGGCGCGCGGCGGGGTAGTGGCGCGCCTCTCCGGTGACGAGTTCGGATTGATCATCGACGGCAAGCAGCCCGTCGCCGGCATGCTGTTGGCCGAGCAGCTGGCGGAAACGCTGGGCAAGGAATTTTTGATCGACGGCAAATCGGTCCGCACCGGGATCACGACCGGCATCTCGATCTTCCCTCACAACGGCGCCGATGCGGCTTCGCTGCTCGCGAACGCGGGCGCAGCCCTGTTCCGCGCCAAGGCGAAATCGCGTGGCTCCATCAGCATTTATGAACCTGAGATGGATGAGCAGATCCGCGACCGCCGCGTTCTGCATCAGGAAATGTCGACAGCCGTCAAGAATGGCGAACTGCTGCTGCACTACCAGCCGCAGGCGCTGTCGCGTCCGCTCATCGGCCGGGACGAAGTCATCGGATTCGAGGCCCTGGCACGCTGGCGCCATCCGGTACGCGGCTTCGTGCAGCCATCCGATTTCATTCCGCTGGCCGAAGAGAGCGGTCTGATCGTCGAGATGGGCGAATGGATTTTGCGGGAAGCCTGCCGCGAAGCCGCCTCATGGCCGATGCCGTTGCAGATTGCGGTGAACCTGTCGCCGGCGCAGTTCATGCATGGCGATGTCGTCAGTCTCGTTCATTCGATCCTGCTGGAAACCGGCCTGTCGCCGGGCCGGCTCGAACTGGAGATCACCGAGGGCGTGCTGATCGAGGATTTCGATCGCGGCCTGGCGCTGTTACGCCGGCTGAAGGGACTTGGCGTGCGTATTTCGATGGACGATTTCGGCAGCGGCTATTCCTCGCTCAGCTATTTGCAGGCGTTCCCATTCGACAAGATCAAGATCGATCGCGCCTTCGTCATGAATCTCGGGCGCAACCCGCAATCGGCGGCGATCGTGCGGGCCGTGATCGGCCTCGGTCACGGCCTGGAAATGTCGATCGTCGCCGAGGGCGTGGAAACACAGGAGCAGCTCGTTTTTCTCGCCGAACAGGGTTGCGACGCCGTGCAGGGCTATTTCATCGGCAAGCCGCTGCCTATTCGCCAGTATAGTGCCGTTGTCGGCCGCTCGATTGGGGATGCGATCGAGCCGGCGCGCAAGATCGGCTGAGTGAATTCTCCCTGCTGCCGCAATTTTCTCCCCGTCGCAACAACATCCGTTCGCCGGAAAACGCTATAGCTGACGCATGGCGGATTACGATCTTGCGATTATCGGCGGTGGTTTGAACGGCGTCAGCGTCGCGCGGGATGCCACAGGGCGCGGGCTCCGGGTCATTCTGCTTGAGCAGGGCGATCTGGGCGGGGCGGCCTCCGCGGCCACGGGAAGGTTGATTCACGGCGATCTGGCGCTGTTGGAGCGGAGGGCGCTTTCGCGCGTGCGCGCCGCATTGACCGAGCGCGAAATATGGCTGCGCATCGCGCCGCATCTGGTGCGGCCCGCAAGGTTCGTGATCCCGGCCCATTCCGACGAGCGGCCGCCGTGGCTGCTGCGGCTTGGGCTGTTGTTCTACGACCGGCTGGCTCCGCATGACGGCCTCACGTCATCGGCGACAATCGACGTCACCCATCATCCGATCGGCAACGCGCTCAGGCGGCCGTTTGGCACGGCTTTCGAATATTCCGACTGCCTGGTGGACGATTCGCGGCTGGTGATCACCACGGCCATCGATGCCGCCGAGCGGGGCGCGGTCATTCGGACCGGCGCGCGCTGCGTTCGCGCCGACCGCCTCGAGGTCTGGCGGCTGGCGGTGATCGATCGCGGCCGGCGCCGGG
>Ga0075029_100000933_pt1 | contig 16900 bp, 11 predicted proteins | sample LitLauG_LLR_2013_FD_71391 | JGI IMG/M metagenome (GOLD analysis project Ga0075029, IMG submission 71391) | Freshwater sediment microbial communities from North America - Little Laurel Run_MetaG_LLR_2013 | ecosystem: Environmental > Aquatic > Freshwater > Creek > Sediment | place: USA...
ATAGGACCGCAAGACTTAGAAGCAAACGCGTGATTCGCATCTTGATACACCTCCTGAAGCTTGTCTTTCGCTGCGTGCAGCGGGTTGAGTCTGGTTGCGGGGAAGCCCTGTGACCGACCGGCAAGAGTCCCCCCAGATCGTTCGAGTGCAGGCCAGATGTTTGTCTTGACCTCGACCGCTTACCTTCAGATTGGGAATTTGTTACTCCATGAAACGGAGATCAACCTAGGCCCCCTTCAACATCATGTGCAAGGTTCTCAACGGTTAGCCGCGGTATGTTAAGACCTGGATGCCTGGCAAGCCGTTTGCATTCTTAAGGTTGGCTTTTCGACGTTAAGAGACAGGAGAGCCCCGGTGGCAAAGATATGTGCTAATATCCCATTCGTTGGCTGGAGTGGATTAGTGCCGGGCGGAGTGCAGCATGACAAATGCTAGCGGAATCGAAGACCACAAAACGGTAGGCAGCATCTTCGGCGCGGAGATTCAGGCTGCGGTCAAAGCAGAGCTTGAGATGATTCTCGAGGCTCCTTCATTCGCTCAGAGCAACAGGTGCAAGAGCTTCCTTAGCTTTGTCGTTTCTCAGACACTCTCCGGTCATGCAAGCGAACTCAAAGAACGGACGATCGGAATCGGCGTTTTCGACCGCGCTATCGACTATGACACCGGTGGAGATTCCATTGTGCGCGTCACTTCCAACGAGGTACGCAAACGGATCAGTCAATTCTATGCGGAATCGACCCTTGCTCACTCAATTCAAATTGATCTACCCAGGGGGAGCTATGTGCCGGAATTCAGAATTCTCCCCTCCAAGAGAAGCAGTGAATCGGCAAATGGCGCACCTCCCGGCGCTCTTGACAGAGGGCCGACAGAGGGCAAACTCTCGTCAGCCATGGAGGCGCCTCCACCCTCCGCCGATCAATCCAACGAGACAGACCATGATCGAACCAACTTCGCGCCGGTTGTTGTGACTAGGAAATCTCATTCTCGAAAGTTCGTGGTTTCCATCGCGCTGCTAGCCTTCGTTCTGGTGGGCGGCGCTACTTCTGCCGTGGTTTGGAAAAGCCGAACAAAGAACAATATTCCTCAAGTTTGGAGTGCATTTCAACGCTCGACTGTGCCTGTGCTTATAGTTTTGGGGACGCATGACCTTCCGGAACCGAACGTCACCTCTTCCCCGGAAACAGGGAATTTCACCGATCTCGTCTTACATAAAGCAATCATCCCGGTGGATGACGTCACAGTCATAGCCGCCATGGCAAGTCTTCTCGGGAAGAAGGGCATTCCCTTTCGGGTGGTTGGCGCGGGGCAAGCTTCGCTCACCGATCTTCGAAGGCAACCAGTGATACTGATCGGGGCAGCGAACAACAAGTGGACGCTTCGAATAAGTCAAGATTTGCGCTATCGGATTCAGGATGTTCCCCCAGTCGCATCAATCTTGGATTCTCAGAAGTCTGCTGGCGTTCCGTGGAGGTTTAATTTCGCGATCCCAACCGCCGATTGGAAGAACGACTACGCAATTGTTGCGAGATTTGATGACCCGACAACTGGGGTTCCAGTAATTATTGACGCTGGTTTGGGAAATGACGGGAGCCTCGCAGCGAGTGAATTGATCGGGTCGGATGTATTGACAAGCGCACTTACTGGCGAACCTCATTGCAGTGGAAAATCCAACTTCGAGGCCGTCATCGAGACGGAGATAATTGACACTAAGCCCGGACCGCCTCACGTTCTCCGACTTGAGTGCTGGTAGTATCCCAAGCGCGGTCCGAATCGAACGCCCGCACCTTAAGGTCAAGCGTGACGCCTCTTGCTATTTGATCCTATGAGGTACAGGTGTCAAGGACAGAGTAAATCGGAACCACTGGGGCGGAGTAAAACGGGGCCAGTAGTAACAGTGGTGCGTGTGAAAGGCGAGGAAGAAGCTCTTCGAATTGCAAACGACACGGAGTATGGATTGTCAGCCGCGATCTTCAGCCGGGACATTGCTCATGCCGGGCGTCTGGCCATGCGCGTGGAGAGCGGAATCTGCCACATCAATGGGCCGACTGTACATGACGAACCGCAGATGCCGTTTGGTGGAGTGAAGGCTTCGGGCTATGGCCGATTCGGCGGAAAGGCCGCTATTGACGAGTTCACCACGCTTCGCTGGATCACCGTTCAGACCGGAGCCCGTCATTACCCGTTCTAGTTTTTGGATTGCGGACTCGTCGCAAAAGCCTGACATCTCTTCCGCGCGCGGATGGGCAGACATAGGTACTCGGTGGAATGCTCCTTTCCGAGATTCCCTTTTTATCCCGCAGTTAGCAGTTAATCTTTCCGGAGACCGGCAAGGCCGGAATCAGGGGATTGTCATTCCCTGAAACGTGGTTTGTAATTCCCTGAGCCGTTTCCCTTATCAATCGTGCTGAGGAACTAAACATTTCATATCAACCCTCAGTTCGATCGCGCTCATGCTCATGCCGAACTTTGGATGGCGCAGGCCTGCATTGGATACTCGACGCCAGCATCAACATCAGCATGCAGCCCTTTCGTGCCATACTGCCCGACCGGCCGCCCGAGCCGCAGACCACCACCGGCCTCGCCTTGCATAGCCTGAGTTGCACGTTCTAAGGATAGGCAACTCACTTAGGCAGGATGTCGGGTCTGGACGCATCACTCTTCGGCGAGGATCCGATTCGATCGAAACCCGGTTACCCAGGGACGAATAATTTGGAATACACTAGTTCCTATTAGTGCAAGGTCTCTGGATTCATTCTCAACAATGCCTGACCGAAAGCCAATCTGGCGCATCGTAGTCTCGATAGTAATCATAGTGCTGTTGCTGGGCATGACATCCGGCATGCTCATGCACCATCACGCCAAGTGCTCAACCGAATCCTGCCCCCTATGCCATCTGGCTATTTCACCTTTAGTGGCTGGCATCCGTGCGTGCATTCTGGTTCCCATCGGAGCCGGTCCTGGACATCAATACACTCGTTCGGCCTCCCGCGCAGCCCTGCTGCAGATCCCCGCGCGAGCCCCTCCCGCATAGCCCCACCTCGCCTTCCGTGCCTCGGCGGCACGCTCTCAATCAAAATATGTCTCTGGTGAAGGAGGCTGATTGCCTATGCGTTTGCGGCGTTTATCTATTCCCATGGTGCTGGTCGTAATGTTCTTCTTTGAAGTGGCGGGCGCACAATCCCCTCCTGCCCAAAGCTCGCAGCCCCAAGGAAATCCACCCGCGCCGAAGCCAGGCGGCGAGCTCATCTCGCTTGACGATGCCATTCAAATGGCGCTCCGACACAACCACAATCTGCTCGCTGCCCGCACGGTGATTCAGCAGAATCAAGCGCAAGAAACAACTGCCAACCTTCGCCCAAATCCCGTGCTTCTGGGGGACTCGCAATTTTTGCCGATCTTCCAGCCAAAGAATTTCAGCAGCGACTACATCGACAATCTTGCGCAGTTTGACCTCGGCGTCAGCTATTTGTTTGAGCGCGGCCAGAAACGGCAGCACCGCTTGCAGGCGGCTAAAGACGTAACGGCCGTAAGCCGCTCCCTGGTCGCCGACAATGAGCGCAGCCTGACCTTGAATGTTGCTTCGCAGTTTATCAATGTTGAACTCGCCGAATCGACTCTGGAGTTGGCAAACCAGGATCTCAGGAGCTTTCAGGAAACCGTCGATATCGCCGAAGCGCGCTACAAGGCGGGCGACACCGGCGAGGACGATCTGCTCAAGATCAAGCTCCAGATGCTTCAATTCCAGACCGACGTCTCAGCAGCCAGGCTCGCCAAAATGCAGGGGCTGTCGGACCTGCGGCAACTGCTCGGCTATGAATCGGTAGGCCCGGATTACGATGTAGCTGGGGAACTCGATTACCAGCCCGTGAAGGGAAACCTGGAAGACTTGCAGGCTGCAGCCCTTCAGGACAGGCCCGACTTGCAGGCGGCCCGGCTGGGATTGACAGCCGCAAACAGCCAGTTGGCGCTGCAAAAAGCAATCGGCAAGAGAGATGTGACGGGCCAGATCAATTACACGCACCTGGGGTATCTCAATGACGTCTCGCTTTTCGGACAGGTCCAATTGCCTATATTCGATCGCAACCAGGGAGAGATAGCCCGCGCCGGTTTTGCCATCACGCAAGCCCAGGAGCAGCAGTTGTTGGCAAGCGGACAGGTGATGACGGACGTGAGAGATGCGTTCGAGAGCCTGCGCGCCAATGACCAGATCGTCGGTCTCTTTCGTTCGGGCTATGTGGACGAGGCTCAGCAGTCCCGCGACATCAGCGAATACGCATACAGGCATGGAGCTGCCAGCCTGCTTGATTTTCTCGATGCGGAGCGCAGCTATCGCGCCACGCAGCTCGCCTACCGCCAGGCGCTCGCATCGTACATGCTGGCGCTCGAACAGCTTCGCGGAGCCGTAGGAACCAGGAGCCTACCATAATGATCCCACTGATCACTCGCAAGCGAATCCCAAGTACGGTGGCGCTTGCTTCCATCGTGATGCTCACGACTTGTCACTCAAGCGATCGCGAACAGGCAAGCCAGATGACGTCGTTTTCAGCGAACGCGTCCAAGTCTGCGACCCCACAGCTCTTCACGATTCCACCGGATCAGATGTCCCACGTGCAGGTGGTTACAATTGCACCCACCACGCTGAAGCGCACTCTTCGGCTCACTGGCTCAGTGGCATACAACGCCTTCAACACCACGCCGGTGATCACCCAGGTGGGCGGCCCAGTGACAAGAATTTTGGTCGTGCCCGGAGAACATGTCAAAGTTGGTCAGGGCATGCTCGAAGTCAGCAGTCCCGACTATTCTCAACTTCTGGACGCTTATCTGAAGGCGGCAGATTCCTATCGCTTGACGGAGAAGAACTACACTCGCGCCCAGGACCTGTATCAACACCATGCCATCGCCGAACGCGATCTTGAGCAGGCTGAGTCTGACCGTAACCAGGCTCAGGCGGACATGAATGCCGCCGAGCAGGGGTTGAAGATTCTCGGCATCAAAAACCCTGCCGGATTGGCGAAAGCTCCGTCGTCGGCGCAGATTCCAGTGCTTGCCCCAATCAGCGGAGAGGTTGTGGAGCGACTCGTCTCCCCCGGGCAAGTGGTTCAGGCAGGCCAGACGCAGGCTTTTACCATTTCAGATCTGAGCACGGTCTGGGTTCTTGCCAACGTGTACCAGGGGGATCTGGCATATGTTCATAGCGGAGACGAGGTCGTTGTGCAAACCGACGCTTATCCCGGCAGCTTTCATGGAAGGATTTCCTATGTTGCGCCGGCTCTTGATCCAAACACCAGGACACTGCAAGCGCGCGTAGTCGTTGACAATCCCGGCGAGAGGCTGAAAAGGGATATGTACTGCACCGTCACAGTGACGGCCGGTTCAATTGCAAATGTCGTTGTCGTGCCCAACGCCTCTGTTTTGCGCGATGACAATAATCAGCCGTTTGTCTATGTGGCAAGCGGCTCAAACCAGTTTGGCAGGCGCGACGTGGAGATAGGTGAAAACCAGAATGGCCAGACGCAAATCCTGAAGGGCATTTCTCCTGGAGAGAGGGTTGTGGGCGACGGCAGCTTGTTTCTTCAGTTTGCCAATTCGCTGCAACACTGAGGAGGCGTCTTCCCATGATCCATCGAATCGTTCAGTTTTCACTGCGGCAACGGCCATTGATTCTGTTACTGGTCGCGATCATTTCCATCGGTGGAATCATTGCATTCCTCCACATGCCGGTGGACGCCTACCCCGATCTCTCTCCACCGATGGTGGAAGTCATCACCCAATGGCCGGGCCACGCAGCTGAAGAGGTCGAGCGCCTGGTCACTGTCCCCACTGAAGTCGAGATGAACGGCGTTCCGAAGATGACCGTGATGCGTTCGATTTCACTCTACGGGCTCTCAGACGTCAAAATGACTTTTGACGAGGGCACCGATGACTACTTTGCGCGCCAGTTAGTATTTGAGCGGTTGAGTGAGATCACGTTTCCACAAGGCGTATCCCCATCGCTCTCTCCGCTCGCAAGTCCGTCCGGGCTCGTCTACCGATATGTTTTGGAGAGCCCCGACCGCACGCCGCAGGAACTGAAGACCTTTGAAGACTGGGTGATCGAGCGCGAGTACAAACAGGTTTCCGGGGTCGCGGACGATTCCGGATTCGGCGGCACCGTCATGCAATATCAGGTGCTTCTCGATCCGGCAAAGCTCTACTCGTATCACATCGCAGTGCCGGCGGTACTGCAGCAGTTGTCGGTGAATAACTCCAATGCAGGCGGCGGGTTCTATTCGCAGGGCGGCCAGTTTTACTATGTCCGCGGCCTCGGCTTGGTTCGGGATACTTCTGACATCGGCAACATCGTAGTGGGCTCGCAAAACGGCGTGCCCGTGCGCATCCGCGACATTGGCGAAGTTGCCATGGGAAATGCGCCTCGACTCGGCGAATTCGGCTTCAACAAGACGGATGATGCCGTAGAGGGCGTCATCATGATGCGCCGCGGCGAACAAACACAAGATGTGCTGAGAGCCGTGGAAGCGAAGACCCGGCAACTCAATGAGCAGATTCTGCCGCCTGACGTGAAGGTGCGTCCCTATTACGACCGAAGCGACCTCGTTGAACTCACAATCCACACGGTCGAGCACAACATGCTGTTTGGGATGGCTCTCGTTCTTCTCGTCCTGATGGCATTTCTGGTGAGTTTTCGTGCCGCGGTGATCGTGGCTCTCACCATTCCGCTCTCCTTGCTCTTCTCTTTCATTTTTCTCCACGCAAGGGGCATTCCTGCCAATTTGCTTTCAATCGGGGCAATCGACTTCGGAATCCTTATCGACGGAACACTGGTAATGGTGGAGAATATCTTCCGCGAACTTGGTGAGCGTGAAGGCCAGAGCTACGATCTGCAGGAGGTGATCCGGTCCGCTGCGAAGGATGTTGATCGACCAATCTTCTACTCTGTCGCAGTCATTATTGCAGGCTACTTACCCATTTATGCGCTTAGCGGGCCCTCGGGGAAACTCTTCAAACCCATGGCGGACACGGTGGCAATCGCACTGGTGGGCGCCCTCATCCTGACACTGACACTTATTCCTGTCTTGTGCGCTTATGCATTTAAAAAAGGCGTTCACGAGCGCGCAAACAAGCCATTTGAGTGGGTGCGCGATAAATACGCCGGACAGCTTGAGTGGTGTCTCGATCACCCGAAGGCAACCATGATTGGGGCGACCTTGATCTTTGCCGCGAGCCTGCTCCTTATTCCATTCATCGGCGGAGAATTCATGCCGCATCTTGACGAAGGTGCGCTTTGGGTCCGTGCAACCATGCCGTACACGGTGTCGTTTGACACGGCGAGCCGGCTTTCGCCGCAAGTGCGCAATATTCTCTTGAAGTATCCGATGGTCACCGACGTCGGCTCGGAGCTTGGCCGTCCGGATGATGGTACAGATCCGACCGGATTTTTCAATGACGAGTTCTACGTCGGGCTTAGACCGTATGGTGACGCCTCATGGAAATCTGGCACGATCCACAACAAAGGGGAGTTGACCGCGGATCTTCAGAAGCAACTCCAGGCATTTCCCGGAATCATCTTTAACTACACGCAGCCCGCCGAAGACGCGGTCGACGAAGCTCTGACAGGTCTGAAAAGCGCGCTAGCCGTAAAGATTTATGGACCCGACTTGAATGTTTTGCAAACCCAGGCACTCGAGATCAAGCGCAGGCTCTCTGAGGTGCCAGGATTCACAGAGCTGACCGTTGTCCGCGAACTCGGCCAACCGAGCCTGCTTGTCGATGTAGATCGAGAAAAGATTGCCCGCTATGGCATTAACGTGGCTGACGTAGAGACGATTGTTCAAGCGGCGGTCGGCGGCCAGGCAGCCACTCAGGTCATTCAGGGCGAGAAGCTCTTCGATCTTGTAGTGCGCATGAAGCCGGAGTTCCGTGAGAATGCACAACAAATTGGCAACCTTCTCGTCGGCACACCCTCGGGACAACAAATCCCGCTAAGCGAACTCGCAAACATTCACGAGGCGGGCGGCGCGTCATTCATCTATCGAGAGAATAACTCGCGGTACATCGGTGTGCAGTACAGCATTGAAGGGCGCGATCTGCAGAGCGCCGTGAATGCCGGTCAGCGTTCGATCGCCGATATTACCAAGTCCCTGCCCCCAGGATACAGACTTGAATGGGGCGGCGAGTATGGCGAGTTGCTCGAGGCAAAACACCAGATGGAATACATTGGCCCGCTCGCCGTTCTAATCATTTTCATGATCCTGTTTGCGCTCTACGGGAACTTCAAATTCCCGTTGACCATTGCACTTGGCGTCATACTCACAGTGCCGGTTGGCGCCCTTCTCGCTCTAAAGATGACCGACACATTGTTCAGCGCCTCGTCTGCCCTCGGCCTGCTCGCATTAATGGGCGTTTCGGTCGAAACCGCAGTCATTCTTGTCTCGTACATCAACAAACTGCGCCTCGAAGGCAAAGACATTCGCACCGCAACGCGAGAGGCTTCACTCCTGCGATTGCGTCCAATCATGATGACCGCACTCGTAGCCTGTCTCGGGCTCTTGCCTGCTGCGCTATCCACCGGTATTGGCTCAGACACGCAGAAGCCATTTGCCATCGTAATCGTGGCTGGCCTGGTTTCGCGGCTCTTCCTCGGCTTCTTTGTCAACCCTGTGCTCTATGAGATGGTCGCCCATGATGGAGATGTCCTGCAGGTGTGATCATATTGGCCAACTCCATTGCTGAAGCACGACCATGTCGCAGTGATTCTGCGTAGAAGCCATGCACCAATCCGACAAGACATCGCCCGTATCGAAAAACGCAGTTCAATATGTGCTGTATCGTCCAACCGGGCGAACTCGATCCGGACCACATTCACACGCCTGGCATTTTTGTTCATCGGATCGTGCACAATCCTCATCCGGAAAAGCGCATTGAAAAGTGAATGACACGGGAGGCGTAGACGAATGGCATGGACTCGTGACCAGATGGCCGCCCGCGCCGCGAAAGAATTGCGGAGCGCACTGGAGCAGCCGTGCATTTTAGCGGCGCTGCTATTTAGCTCGCGATTCCCTTCCCCATACGGGCTCTCGCTTTTCAAGGAATGCGGCGACTCCTTCGCGGAAATCCTCCGTCTCCCTGGACAAAGCGTTGGCTTCAAGCGCCTCAGCAACCGCATTTTCAAGCCACACCCTGTTGTGTGCCGCCATGAGCTGCTTGGTTGCTTTCATGGATTGGGGACTGTTGGCGATCAGCAGGTCAGCGAGTGCCAGAACTCGCCGGTCAAGCTCGTCCGGCGATACAACCTGATTCACAAGGCCCATGCGATGAGCCTCCGCCGCATCCAGAAACCGGCCCGTCAATAGCAGATCCCGGCTGAGCTTGTCGCCAATTTGCAGGGCAAGAAAGGCAGACACCAGCGCGGGCACGAAGCCGATGCGCACCTCGGTGAAACCAAACTTCGCTGCCGGTGTCGCCAACGTGAAGTCGCAGATCAAGGCCAACCCTGCTCCGCCTGCGACTGCCGCGCCATTTACTGCTGCAATGGTCGGGATGGGAAGCTCATAGAGCGCAAAGAATAACCTGGCAATACGCTCCGCATCCGTGCGATGCTCGGCGGCGGTCCCGTTTTGCATTGCCTGCAATGAAGATAAATCGAGCCCGGCACAAAATGCTTCACCAGCTCCGGCCAGGACCAGCACCCGGCAACTGCTGGCCGCAGCCGCTTCAAGCGCGCCAATCAATTCCATCTGCATTTCGGGCGTCATCGCGTTGCGCCGTTCAGGCCGATTCATAGTAATCGTCCTAATCGACGCGTTCTCGCCAACCACAATCGTCTTATAATCCAATCGACCCTCCCAATCTGCAATCCGCGCGCTATTCGAGAGCTAATTCACAGCAGCGCCGTGGCTCGCCGCAATCTCCGCGTTCTTACTTATCAGTTCTCTCAGCGACCCAAGCTTTGGCAGTTCCGCGCCGCGATCCGGCAACACAGCCAACAAGACTTCGGTGGGCAAGTTTCCAACCAGGGCATCCTGAGCGAACGGACATCCGCCAAGCCCGCCGATCGCCGAATCGAAGCGTCGGCAGCCTGCGTCGTAAGCCGCGCGCAAATGGTCCGCCGCGCCGTGGCGTCGCACGTGAAGATGCGCTCCGATTTCAATTCCCCGATGTGCGGCAATCACCGCGGCTATTGTCTCTGCGATCTGTCCAGGATCGGCAAGTCCCACCGTATCGGCTAACGATATTTGCCCGACTCCACAATCTGCAAGCTGATCGCACGCATCCAGCACCTTGCCGATACTCCACGCCTCGCCGTAGGGATTTCCGAAGGCCATTGAAAGATAGACCACCAAGTCGAGCCCCGCGTCGCCTGCGCGCAACATCACGGCTCGCAATTCAGTAAGTGATTCATCAGTTGTCTGATGCTGGTTGCGCCGGAGAAACTCAGGCGAGTTCGAATAGGGAAAACCCAGTGTTGAAATTGAGCCGGTACGAATGGCCCGTTCCGCGCCCCTTTCGTTAACAACGATCGCGATGATTTCCGTGTCTTTCCGAGGCCCGAGGAGTTCGAGAACTCGCTCCGAGTCCGCCATCTGCGGTACTGCCGCGGTCGAAACAAAACTCACCGCATCGATGTGCGTGAATCCCGCAGCGATGAGCATGCGCAGATAATCAGCCTTCACCTCCGGCGCAATCTGCCCCGGAAGCCCTTGCCAGGCGTCCCGCGGACATTCCACGATCTTGACCGCATCGTTCATCTATCGATCAATCCTCGAAGCCAACTCTCTGCCTCCAGCGGCGGTCGGTAACGTCAAGTCTTTCACCCGCGGGATGGATGGACCTTGAGAATCTCCCTGGCAATCACCATGCGCTGAATCTCGCTGGTGCCTTCGCCGATGGTGCAAAGCTTCACGTCGCGGTAGAACTTCTCAACTGGATAATCCTTGATAAAGCCGTAGCCGCCAAACAACTGCACCGCCTCATTGCAGATGCGGACGGCCACTTCGCTCGCGAACAGCTTGGCCATCGACGACTCACGAGTCACCTTGCGGCCCGCATCCTTGAGCACCGCGGCCCGCTGCGTCAATAGCCGCGCCGCATCCAACTCCGTAGCCATATCCGCCAGCGTCCACTGGATGCCCTGAAACTCGGCGATGGTCTTCCCGAACTGCCGCCTTTGCTTTACATACGAGAGCGCCGCATCCAGAGCTCCGCGCGCGATTCCCAGAGAGAGCGCCGCAATCGAGATTCTACCGCCGTCAAGCACGCGCATTGCATCGATGAAGCCTTCACCTTCAGCTCCCAGCAGATTTTCTTCCGGTATTTCGCAATCTTCGAAGATCAGCTCACTGGTGTCGCTGGCTCGCAATCCAAGCTTGTTCTCCTTTTTCCCTACCTTGAAGCCCCTGGTTCCTTTTTCCACCACGAAGGCCGACAATCCATGCGTGCCCTTGCTCTTCTCGGTTACCGCGATCACAACCGCGACATCGGCATAGTGACCGTTGGTGATGAAGGTCTTGTTCCCGTTCAGTATGTAGCGATCACCCCTTTTCGTAGCCGTCGTCCGTGCACTGCTCGCATCCGAGCCGGAACCGGGTTCAGTAAGTGCCCACGCTGCCAAAAATTCGCCCCTCGCCAACCGCGGAATATATTTCCTTCTCTGCGCTTCGTTGCCGGCCAGAAAAATATGATTCGTCCCCAACGAGTTATGAGCTGCAACCGTCAGGCCCACGGAACCGTCCACGGCCGAGAGTTCTTCGATGGCCAGCGCGTAGTCTACATAGCCCAGCCCTGCGCCACCATAGTCTGGAGGAATGATCACTCCCATCAACCCCATTGCCGCAAGTTGTTTAATGGCCGCGGCGGGAAAAGTGCTCGTCTCATCCCATTCCGCCACGTTGGGCGCAATCTCCCGCGCGGCAAACTCTCGAATCTCGCGACGCAGGTGTTCCTGCTCTTCCGTCAGCACAAACGGAAACAGAGTATCGACTGACTCCAACGCACGCTGCATTTTCAGTCTCCTTCGCGGGGATTTCGAGTATTCGGCCCTTCACTTAACGTTTCAAAGCAATTGTTCCTGGTGCCAGTCGCGCAGTGCGAGAATCCCTTCAAGTTTGCAGAACTCCGGGGTTGAACTTGGGAATATCGGGATTCATGGAGCAAGCCTCCAGCGCCGCAATCACCACGTCCCTGGTTTGCGCCGGATCGATGATTGCGTCGATCCAAAGCCTTGCCGCACCGTATCGCGGATCGGCCTGCGCTTCGTAAGTCGAGCGAATTTCCTCGTACACCGCGGCCTTCTCCGCCTCGGACAAGGCCTTGCCGCCGCGCTCCAACTGCCTGGCGCGCACCTCGGCCAGCGTTGTTGCCGCCGAGGCGCCGCTCATCACCGCGTAGCGCGCGGTGGGCCACGCAAACAGGAAGCGCGGATCGTAGGCTTTGCCGCACATTGCGTAGTGACCGGCTCCAAAGCTGCCGCCAATAATGACTGTGATTTTCGGAACTACGCTGGTGCTCACGGCCGATACCATCTTCGCCCCGGCGCGGATGATCCCCGACCACTCCGCCTCTTTGCCCACCATGAATCCATTTACATCGTGGAGAAACAGCAGCGGTATGAGGCTCTGATTGCAGTCCATGATGAAGCGCGCCGCCTTCTGCGCGCCCTCGGTGTAGATCACGCCGCCAACTTCCATCTGCGTCATCCCCGCCGATGGCCCCATGGCCACGATCTGCTTCTGATTGATCTTCTCGTTTGCGACAATGCCCACGGCACGCCCGCCGATCCACGCATACCCGCAGAGCACGGTACGGCCAAACTCCGCTTTGTATTCGTCGAACTCGCTGCGGTCCACAATGCGCGCAATCACCTCTCGCATGTCGTAGGCATTGCTCGATCCTGGATCGGGATTCAGCAATCCATACACATCCTCGGCGGCAAACTTCGGCTTGTCGCGCAGCGCATCGAACTCGCGGCGACGAAAGACCTCTGGGCGCCCCAGGTCTCGATTTTCAGACCTGGGAATTCGTTCGCCCATCTTCTCCACCAGAGATCGCAGGCGCGCCAGGCACAGGTGGTCGTTCGGCTCCCTGAAGTCGACGGTTCCCGAGATCGCCGCGTGCATTGCCGCTCCGCCCAGTTCCTCGGGCCCCGTCTTCTGCCCGATCGCGGCCTGAACTAGCGAGGGCCCGGCAAGAAACAACCCCGATCCCTCCGTCATCAGCACCGTGTCCGTCATCACCGGCAGATACGCCCCGCCTGCCACGCACATGCCCATGATCGCCGTGATCTGCGGAATGCCCATTGAACTCATCACCGCGTTGTTCCGGAAGATGCGACCGAAGTCGTCCGTGTCTGGAAACACATCCTCCTGCAAGGGCAGAAATACGCCCGACGAATCCACAAGGTAAAGCGTGGGGATTCGGTTTTCCATCGCGATGGTCTGCGCCCGTAACACCTTCTTTGCGGTCATCGGAAAAAAGGCGCCGGCTTTTACAGTGGCGTCGTTGGCCACGATCATGCACAGCCGTCCGCTTACCTTTCCAAGACCAGTCACCACTCCGGCGCTGGGTGCGCCGCCATACTCCCCATACATCCCGTGCGCCGCCCACAATCCAAGCTCCAGAAACTCAGTTCCTTCATCGAGAAGAAGTTTGAGCCGCTCTCTCGCCGTCAGTCTTCCTTTGGCGTGCTGCGCTGCCGCCGCTTTGGCTCCTCCACCTAGCCGAATTGCATCTTCTTCATCGCGCAGCGCGGCCATAAGTGCCAGCAGCGCCTTGCGATTGGCCTGGGCGCGCGCTGACCCAAAGTCCATCGTCGAATGCAAATCGTTTTCGATCCTTGACTCCTTCGTCATTTCTTCATCCGCCGGGAACCCGGCTCATCGAAATCAGGAAAGCCTCCGGTTACTCCCAAGCATAGAATGCTCCCGCAATATTGCTTCTGCATATGCTGAATCCGATACTCGGGCTGCTCGCCAGCTTCACAGGCAACCCGATACCGCTCGCCGGGCCGCCTCGCGCATGGCATCGTAGATCTGATCGAAACTGCTCGCTACGAAAAGCAGCTTGTGCAGCTCATCCACCTTGACTGGTGTGTTTACCACCTCATCAAGCGTGAAGTCATGGATTGCGCAAAGGCCTTCCATCACATTACGGCATTCGCCATGGGAGCTGATAAGGCCGCTGCCGTACACTTTGATCCCGTTCCGTTCCCGGATGAGCCCGAATTCCACTGTGTACCAGAAAAGTCGGCCCAGCTTCTCGAGCACAACCGCATCGCTTATGCCGCTGCAGACGCGCCCGTAGTGCGCCAGAAAATCGGCAAACACTGTGTGCGCGTGCATGGGCACATGACCAAAGACATCGTGAAAGATGTCCGGCTCGGGGGTGTATTCGAGCGATTCCCTGCTACGCAGCCAGGTAGTGGTTGGAAAGCGCCGCGCAGCCAGCATTTCAAAAAACGCCGGAGCAGGTAGAAAGCCACTCACCGGCGTGGTGTTCCAGCCGGTGAGAGGTTCCAGGCGTGCGCTGATCGCCTTCAGATCGGGCAGCCGATCTGGTTTCAGGCCGATGATCGCATAGCCATCAAGGTATTCGCGTGCCGCGCGCTTCTCCAGTTCCAGAAACGCGCGCCCCGCAAGCTCGGCCCAAACACGGTGCTGTTCCTCTCCGTAACTCGCGTAATCCTGATCGATGATGTAGGGCGCGGCAAGGTCTAGCGCAGCCTGACCGGAATCTGAACGGGGGAACGCGTTCATAGCCAACTTCCTGGCCGGAAGACGAGTCAATTGTGCACTCTGCGACCATTGCCTAGGATAGGCCACGCCGAACGGACAGAAAATGGGAATTGACTTGAGAAAAGCATAGAAATGCTTAACAGCGTTAGGCATAATAGACTTGCCCCTTGAGGATCGCAGGCATATGGCGCACAGAACCGTTCCCAATACTATCGAGCTCGATGCTTCCGCCTGGAAGATCCTTGAGGCCCTGCAAACCAACGCCCGCCAGTCCTTTGCGGAGATCGGCAGGCAGATTGGCCTGTCCACCCCCGCGGTCGCCGAGCGCGTCCATCGCCTTGAAGAAGCCGGCGTCATCACCGGTTATCATGCGGAACTCGATGGGGCAAGGCTCGGCGTTCCCATTCGCGTCATCGTGCGCCTCACCATCCCCGGCGGCGATTTGCAGGTAAGCCGTACCGTAGCTGCAATCAAGGAAATGGCCGAAATCAGCCGCTGTCATCGCGTCACTGGCGATGAATCCTTCGTGATGGAAGCCAATGTTGTGTCGATTGGCCACATGGAAGCCATGATCGACAAGCTCTCTACCCTTGGTGCTACATCAACCTCGACGGTGCTTTCTTCGCCGGTGAAGAGACGCGAATATCGGGCGAAACAAGTAGATGTCTTCAGCAAGTACCTATAGATCCCACCAGGAACTACTTGTACGCGCGAGACGCGAATCTGTTTCTCGGTCGATCTCCGATAGGACTACGGCCTCCTACTGGATTCGTCCCCAATTCTCACGCTCCGTAGTTATTTTTGGGCGGTTAAGTCACCGGGTATCAGGGCGTGACCGGCTGCAGCCATGCACCGTTACCCGCAGAGTCCCAAACGGCGAATCGGACCCACTTCTTTCCATTGGCGTCGAATGGAATTCTGAAATTCTTTGTGCCGAAAGGCGTCGTATCGGTCAGGTTGATGATCTGTCGATCGACCCTCGACCCATCGCTCCATACCAGCTCCGCAAAATCCAGTGGGAATGTATATTCGATCTCCGCAGTGTAAGTGCTTCTCGCGCCCGAGCCCTCGATTCCCCAATTGTGAAAGAGGATTTCTCCGGTAGTGCCGAAGAAATTGCCGGCGCGCAGCCCTTCGACGACCGGCGTCCAACTCTGATTGAACAAGGGCACCTTGTCAAGCTTGAGGTAATTAATCGCAAGACTCGAATATGTGTCATCGCTCGGAGCCTTCATGTAGGTGTCACCCTCCGCAAGCATGAACTTCGGCCTGGGCGACCAGTTGCTCATATCGTCGTTCACTCCAAAACAGCGCGCTTCGCAAAGCCGTTTTTCCGACAGATCCACCGGCAACGACTCCCATGAACCACCGATAAAACGGTCGCTGAGAAAGAATTGCGCGTCCTTGTAGAGATCGGGGAAAAGTGCTGTGCTCTTGGTGCGCGGGTGCGCGGCCCACAAGATGGCTCCCTCTTTGTCGGCCATCTTCATCAAATCCTCGGCCGAGCCAAGGTGATAGACGTGACCGTAGGTAGGGTCATCTTCCTCAAAGGTCTGAGTGGAAGGCCGCTGCGGTTGCATGTGGGTGAAGTATACGGGCTTCGGCAACATGATGTAGGTATGACCGCCGATGAACGCGTTCGCCTCCTCGGCGGGAATCACCAGGAAATTCTTGTCGGATAAAACTGCCGAGGCTTCGAAGTAGAGCTTCTGTTCTGGAAGTCTCTTGGGTCCTGGATCGTTTCCATCGGAATCATCATGAAAGTCGCCCAGGTACACGATGTTGATTCCCGCCCCTTTGAATACAGGCACCCAGGAAGTCGCGAAGTCGACGGTGCCGCGGTCGCGCGCCATTTCATTCAGTTCCAGATGGAAGTGTCCGGTAATGGTTTTGAAACCGGGAAGCGCCTTGTAGACGTCGTTGTGCGTGTAGGCCATGATGGCCTTCTGGGTTGGTTGATCGCTATCCGGATTCAGATAGTAGTAGACCGCCATGCGCTGAACAGTTCCCGGAGGCGCGTTGTAGAGCGCATAGTTCTCCACCTGCTCGCGCGCTACTCCAACCCGCCTTTTCCACACTTCGTCCGATACTCCCCAGGGTGCATATCCTTCTCCCCGCTCTGGCTGCATCACTCCAAGGGAAAAGGATTGTTCGTCGTCCTTCCTGTAGTAGAC
>Ga0075029_100000934_pt1 | contig 16878 bp, 13 predicted proteins | sample LitLauG_LLR_2013_FD_71391 | JGI IMG/M metagenome (GOLD analysis project Ga0075029, IMG submission 71391) | Freshwater sediment microbial communities from North America - Little Laurel Run_MetaG_LLR_2013 | ecosystem: Environmental > Aquatic > Freshwater > Creek > Sediment | place: USA...
ATCGAGCTTCGGATCGGCGATCTGCACCTTCCAGCGCTCCTTGCCCGTGCGCGCGTCCAGGCTCACCAGATTGCTGTCTGGCGTTTCGAAATACAGCCAGTTGCCGTACATTCCCACGCCCCGATTGCCGATGGTGCTGCCCGTATTCGGAGGATATTGGTAATGCCACAGGACTCGCCCGTTGCGCGCGTCGGCGGCCCATACGTTATTGGGCGACGTGAAGTACAACACGCCGTTGACCAGCAGCGGCGTGGATTTGATCTGCACGTTGGTGCCGTTCACGCGCGTCGCCCAAGCTAGCGCGAGATTATGCACGTTCGACGCGTTGATTTCTTTCAGTGCACTGAATCGCCGTCCCGAATAATCGCCGTTATACGTCGGCCACGAATCAGCCGGAGGCTTCAGAATGGTTGCCGGATTCAACTGCGCGAACGCAGTGCCGATCGCCGTGCTAAGCGTGATGAGCAAGAGAGAGAATTTCATTTGAGAGTCACCAGATACGCCGTCACGTTGTGAATGTCGGGGTCGCTATACTTACGCAGCAGGTCCACGTGGGGTCGCAGCGGATCGTGCACTTCCACCTTAGGCGTCGCGCCCGTGCGAGTGAACGAGCGATATTCGCCAGAAGCGTCGCGCAGCGAAACGGTGAAGTCGTCGATCTGCTCCAATGCTCCCGAGATCTTCTCGCCCGACGCCAGCGTCACCGTCACGGTGGTCTGTCCTTTTGCCGTCGGACTCCCACCCCGGCCGCGCGGCTGCAGCCAGCGCGCCTGCAGCGTGAAGGAATCGAACCGCGCGCCGATGCCTTTCAAATCGCCCGACGCCGCGTGGCAGCCAGAGCAAGTTGAATTGAAGTAAGCCTCGCCTTTTTTCGCGTCGCCGGTCAGCACGTCTTGAAACGCATAGGTCCCGCGATGGCCCGCTGCATACGTTTGCACATGCAACCACGCGACGATATCCGCCACCTGCTGCTCCGTCAGATTCGGCTTCGGCATCCCGTCCTCGGGCCTGCCGTTGCGCAAAACCGGTGCAATCAGAATGCCCTTTTCGTCATCCAGCACCAGCAGCGACCGCACCAAATCCGGAGCTCCAGGCGTGCCACGCGCCGCCGTTCCGTGGCATCCCGCGCAATTGGTCGCATAAGCTTTGGCGCCGCGTTCAAAGGCCGCCGGATCTTCCTTCGATCCGGCGATCGCAGCCGCGATGCCTCGGTCTTGTCCACCGCGGCCGGACCTTGTGGCAGGTTCCTGGGCAAAAATGAGGGCAGGAAGGAGGAGTGTGAGAAGTGAAGAGCGATGCATGGATCTCCCAAAAGGGACAGTGTACGACGTTTGCGTCTCAATTTTGAATCGTGATGAGGACGCCCGCCTGCGTCGTCTGGCCGTTGTACGTCGCCACCATCGGCTGATCGCCATTGGCAACGCCCGCTGGAACCACCACGTTAAATTGAAACTCACCGGGTGCAACCAGTCCTGCGTAGGTCACCGTCGCCGCAATGCCCCCAATTGTGATCGCCGGCGCAGGCGACAATACGCCTGTCTGAGTCAGCGATCCCGCCACCGCCGGCGTCGTGGTCGCGCCGAAGCCGTTGCCGTAAATCACGATGGTCTCTCCCGCCTTCGCCGGCGTGGTCGAGCCCGGATACAGCGTCGCGGGCCCGATCAGCGCGCCGCCGATGTGCGTTGCCGCCACGTAAGGCGTTCCGCCGAATACAAACCACGACGGCGAAATTGGCTGTGGCTGCACATTGAACTGGGCGCTGGGCGCGCCATTCACCGTCACCTGCACCGGCACGTCGCCCGAAATCGCGTCCGGAGGCGCCAAGACATTCAACTGCGTCGGGCTGATGTAATACACATACGCGGCCTTCCCGTTGATCGTCACGCCGACGCCGTCCAGTTGCGTCGGCATCTGATTGTTCACGAAATCCGCAGCCTGCCAGATGCGCGTGTCTCCCGCCGGCGCCAGGTTCGATCCTTTAATCTCCACCCATGTGTTCGGCGCGATCGTGGAGCTTTCACCCTCCGCATTCGCAACTTTCGAGATCGCCGGTGCAGCCGTCGCCGCCGCCGGAATCGTATACCCGAACCGCACCGATCCGCTGACCTGCGTGGCCGAGGCGTCCTGGGGCAGCCACTCCCGTACGTATTCGACTTTCACCGACGACGGCCCGACGGTCACGCGGTTGTATCCTGCGTTGGGAAAAATATCGCCCGATAGATACGCGTCCGCGTTGAACGCCGTGTAGGTATTATCCGCGGGATTCGGCAGCCCCTGATACGTCACGCCGTCCAGTTGCTGATGCGCATATAGATGATCGTGGGCCTGGAAGAAAATCGTAACGTGGTTGGACACCATCAGCTCATGAATGGGCTCCGCCCACCTCGGACGATTGGTGTTGAAGCCCCAACTTCCGTTCGTGTTGTCGCCGCCCCATTCATATTGGTTGGCGATTTCGATACCGCCGCGCCCTGTTCCCATCACATGATGCGCAAAGATAAACTTCCATTTCGCGGCGCTCGATTCCAGCGTCTGCTTCAGCCACGCATACTGCGCGTCGCCGTGCGTGATGTCCCATTTATTCGCGGTTTTCGGCGCGGAGCTAGCCTGCCCGCCCAGCCCCGTATCCACCTGCGCCGGTGATCCCCAGTACGGATCGATCACCACGAACAGCGCGTCGCCCCATTGCCATGCGTAGTAGTCGCGCAACAGTCCGATATTCGGCAGCGTGGTTGAATTCCCCGCGTAGAACGTCCCCGTTACTGGATCGTTCGGAGCGGGCATCGGGTAATAGAGGTTGCGCGCGTTCTGCGCCCATACCGGAACCTGGTTGCTGTTGATGCTGTCCACCGGCAGTTGATAATTCGCCAGCGACGTTTCCTCATGATTGCCCGTGCCCAGAAACAGCGGCACCCCTAGCAGGCCGAAGTACGGTAACTGCAGCGTGTAGCGTCCGGTCACCGCCGATTGCGTATAAGGCGTCGGCAAAGTATCGACACTGAAATCGTCCCCGCTCGTGATATAGAAATCCGGCTGCTCCGCCGCTGCCGCCGTCAGCGTCTGCGTGTACAGGTTCGCGTTGAACATGCTGTTGGCGCGCTCCGGATGCGAATCGCCCTGTACGATAAATTCGAACGTGCTCCCAGGCAACCTTTGCGTGTGGAACGCTTTTTCCGCGCCCGGTGTGAACGGACCCGCCGCGCCCGCGGTACTGTATTGCATCCGGTAGAAATAGCGCGTATCAGCCGAAAGGCCCGCGATCACCGTCTGCGCGACGTAATATCCAGCCGCGTACGGATCAGCCGTCATCGCCACCGCTGCCGTCTGCCCGGTGTAAACTCCCGACGCGCCTCCATACTGAAAGTAAACCTGCGCTGCGGTATCGGCACGCACGTCGATGGTCACCGATTTATCCGTCGGCTGCCCAAGAATCACTGTAAAAGTGGGCGCCGCAAGCACCGGCAGCGCCGCCACGAATACGCACACGAATCGCATCAGAGTTAATGACGATACAACATTCTTGCAGGTTTACAAAACATTATTCGTCGCGCAGCACTGTCATTGGGTCCACCTGGGTCGCTCGCCAAGCCGGGATGTAGGTTGCCAGAAACGCGCACGCGGCCAGAATCCCCGAAACAGCTCCGAACGTGACGGAATCTGTCGCGCCGACGCCGAACAACAGGCTGGCCATCAACCGCGTCAACGCGAACGCGCCCGCCAGACCTAATACGATCCCCAAGCCCGCCAGCTCCATCCCTTGACGGACCACCAGCGCCAGAATGTCGTTTTGCTGCGCTCCCAACGCGATGCGCAAGCCAATGTCGTGCCGGCTCTGCGAGACCAGGTACGACATCACGCCGTACACGCCCACCGCGGCCAGCACCAGCGCAAACACCGCGAACGCGCCCAGCATGATCGCCGCGAATCTCTGCCGAGCCATGGAATCCGCCATGCGATCCTCCATCGAGCGCACGTCGTACACGGGACGCGCCGGATCAGCCTCGTGCAACGCGTGCAAAATGCCCTGCGCCGTGGCGTTCGGATCAATCGAGGTGCGCGCCACCAGATACTCGCCGCCCGGACCCGCCCGGTACAGCGCCATCCGTGGATCCACATCAAGGCCATACTCCCTCACCACGCCCACCACGCCGACAATTTCCATGCGGCCCTTGTCCTTGCCCAAATGCTTGCCCAGCGCATCACCATTGGGCCAGAAGCGATCCGCGAATTTTTGGTCGATCACGCAGACCCGAGGCGCGTTCGTCACCATGTCGCGCTCATCGAACACGCGGCCCTTGATCAGCGGGATCGCCATGGTGTGGAAATAGTCCTGCGAGGCGCCGCGCTGGTCCACCTGCACCTCCTGCCCCGGCTGCGGTGTGAATCCTTCAATGTCGATGCCTCCCCAACCCACCGACGAGGTGAACGGCAGCGACGATACGGTGCCCACAGACGTCAAGCCCGGCACCGCGGCAACCTTGCGCACCACCTCGCCGAAATATTGGAGGAATTCCTCGCGCGTCTGGAAGCGATGATTACCCTCGCCCAGCCGCACCGAGATCACATGATCCGGATTGAACCCCGGAGGCACCTCCTGCAAACGCGCAAAACTCCGGATCAGCAGCCCCGCGCCAATCAGTAGCATCAGCGAAAACGCCAGCTCCGATACCACCAGCAACCCGCGCAACCGGTGCCGCGCCAGCGTGAAGCCTCCATCCGCGCCAGAGCTTCGTCCGCCCGCTTTCAGCGAGCTATTCAGATCCAGCTTCACAGACCGCAGCACTGGTGCGAGCCCGAACGCGACCCCCGTCAAAATCGCGACGCCAAACGTGAACGCCAGCACACGCGCATCGATCGCAATCGCGTCCAGCCGCGGAATATTACCGGGATTCACCGTCCGCACGATGTACAGGCTGCCTCGCGCGATCAGCAATCCCGCCGCGCCGCCGGCGATGCTCAACAGCAAGCTCTCGGTCAGCAGTTGCCGCACGACGCGCGGCCAACTCGCGCCCAACGCCGTACGCACAGCCATTTCTTTTTGGCGCCCCGTCGCCCGCGACAAAAGTAAGTTCGCGACGTTCGCGCAGGCGATCAGCAGCACCAGCGCGACCGATCCCAGCAGCACCAGCAATGCGCGCCGCACGTCGCCCACCACTTGCTCGATCAACGGAACCACGCTGATGGTGAACGTCCGGTCGCGCTTGTCCTTCTCGCGGATGCGCGCCGCGATCACGCTCACGTCCGCCTGCGCCTGCGCCATCGTCACGCCAGGTTTCAAACGCGCCATCAGGTTGTAATTCTCGTCGAAGCGCTCCCCGATCGCCTTGGCATCCAGCGGCAGCGGCAGGAAAATATCCATCCGCCGCGTCGAGGAAACCGTGGGCATGATCTCGTCGTTCAGCAGGAACTCCCTCGGCAGAACACCGACAACCGTAAACACATTCTTCTCGCCCACGCCATTCAATGTGATCGAGCGCCCCACCACACTCGGATCGGCGGCAAACAGCTTCGTCCACATCGAATAACTGAGCACCGCCACAGGAGCCTTCCCCGGCTGATCGTCCTGCGGTTCGAGCAGACGCCCGCGCAAAGGCTTCGCGCCCAGGAGATGGAACAGGCTCGATGAGGTCCGCAACAGCTCGACGTTTTCGGGCTGATCGCGTCCCGCGAGCGTTGCGCCCCCGCCCTGCGAAATCGCCATCTCTTCGAACGAACTGCCCTGCGTCAGGATGTCGTTAAATTGACCCGGCGAAGGCCAATCGCGCATGATGTTGGTGCCGGGCGAGCGCAGCCACAGCGCCGCCAACCGGTCCGGCTCCGGATAAGGCAACGGACGCAGTAGCAGGGCATTCACGACGCTGAAAATGGCCGCATTGGCGCCTATGCCGATCGCCAGCGAAAGCACGGCGACCAGAGTGAACACAGGAGCGCTCAGAAACCCGCGCAAAGCGTAGCGAATGTCGGCGAGCATATCTGTGTATTACTCCGCAGGGTGCAAAAGGTTAGCTTCCGGGATGATATTCCCGCTCGACGTGGCCCTTTAGTTGATCCGGATAAAAATACACATCGCGCAGCGCGCCCGTCGCGTAACGCTTGGCTTCATCGTTGAAATGCTTCGATTCCGGATGCCCGCTTTCTCCGCCCGCCGTCACTGCTTTGGCGCGTACGCGATCTCCGAACTCCACCACCGCGACGAAGCTGTTGCCGCTGGTCCCGTACCACTTCTTCGTCCCGGGATACGCCCGCGCGCCGAACGACGCCAACGATCCCCACGTGGCCGAAGTGAACGGCACCGCAATGCTCGCGCCCGCGTCGTTGAAAGGCTGCACGATGTCTCCCGTCAAACGCTGGAACCGGTTGATGTCACCCCATGGAGTCTTCCACGTCCCGAAATCCGCACTAAGTTTATCCACCGCGCGCGAAAGAGATTCGAGCAGCTCTGCCGGAGCCATTTCCTCGGGCGACGCACCTCCGCGCCGCCGGCCGCTGATCGGACGGTTCAATTCCGTGCCCCAGAACACCGCTAATGACGTCGCCACTGAATTCTCCGTCCACCGGTAATCCCACGCGCGCAGCACCGCGATCTGCTCCGCCAGTTTCGGATCCGGCGCGGCATCGTACGCCTTGATCAGCGCCGGCAGACGCTTCTCGAACCACGGCAAATAGCTATCGAACGCCGCCGCGATCAGCGAATCGAGCGTAAAATCCTTCTTGCCGTTCAGCACCCGAATCGCATGCAGCCCTCGCGCCGATTCTCCGCCGTTCTCGACATACTTTGGATACTTCTCGCGCTTCGGACTGCTCTCGCCCGCCGCCGACCACGGCCAGTTATTGGTGTTATAAAGCCATCCCGACGCCGGATTCAGCAATTGCACCAGCTCATCGACGCTGAGAAGACCCTTCCACTCGGTAGCCGGAGTCGTCCCATCCACGGGACGCGTCCAATCGAACGCTTCGTCCCTGCGCGGAATATAATTGCCATGGAAATACGCAATATCGCCATCGGCATCGGCGAAAATCGTATTGTTCGACGAGTTCGCCTTCAACTCCATCGTCTCGCGATAGCTTTTATAATCTTTCTGCTTCGTCCGCAAATACGATTGCTCCAGAGCGTTGATCGGCTCCTGCATCAGCCGGATGGTCACCCATTTGCCGTCCTGCTCGCGAATCACCGGACCGTGGTGCGTGCGGAAAACCGTGAACGTCTTCTCGGCCATCACGCCATTTGTGGTCTTGTAGGGCACATTGATCTGCTCCGTGATCATGGGTTTTTCTTCGCCGGCGTATTTATAGAAGTAGCTTTTGTATGATCCGCCCTTCTCGCTGACGGTTTCCAGATATTCATCCACCGCGTCCACTCCGCTCGACGTGTGCATCCATCCGGTGCGCGCATTGAAGCCCTGATAAATGAAGAACTGCCCCCAGGTCACCGCGCCGTACGCGTTCAGGCCTTCATCGCTGCTCATCTGCAACTCAGACCGGAAGAAGAACGAAGTATGAGGATTAATCAGCAGCAGAGCGTGATGGTCGCGCGTATTCGATGGCGCAACCGCCGCGCCGTTGGACCCCGATGGCTCAGCTTCGACTAACTCCTCTTCTTCCTGCGCCGGAGCAGCCGCCGGAATCGCGTGCCGGTAAAACGCTTCCAACTGATTGAGGTTGATCTTTTCGATATCGCCGCCAATGGAGCCCTCGGTAAAACTCAGCGCCATCCACGGCTCAAAGCGCCGGATCACGCGAGGCTTCACGTCCTTGTGCGTCGCCAGGTAAAAGTTCAATCCGTCGGCCCACGCATCCATCAATTTGCGCAGCCACGCGGGACTGTCCTTATATTGCGCCTTCATCGCCAGAGGATTGATGAACATCTTCATGCGCAGGTCCTGAATCACTTTCGATTCGCCCTCCGCCTCCGCCAGCCGCCCCATGGAGTTCAGATAGTTCGTTTCCACGCGATTGAAATCGTCCTCGCATTGCGCATAGATCATGCCGAACACCGCATCGGCGTCACTCCTGCCGTGAATATGCGCGATGCCCCAGTCGTCGCGCGTGATCGTAACGCTGGCCGCTTCCTTTTGCCAGCGAGCCATGTCCGGAGTTTGCGCGAACGCGGCCACAGCGGACGCAAGGAGAAGCAGTTGTTTCATGATTTGTTCAGTGTACTTCGGCAATGTACACCTGCGCGGAGCCGGTGCGGTCGCTGGCGAACGCCACGCGCGTTTCATCGTCCGACCATGATGGATGCGGATGGCTCCACTGCGGCCCATACACCGTATCCGCGTCGGCCTCCATCCAGCTCAACTCATTCGCCGCGCCGACACGTGCTCGCGCGAAATCCTCCGCCAGCGCGTACCGCGATTCGCGCCACTGCGAGCCCCGATTGCTCGATTCGCTCAAACAAAGCGTCCGCCGCGCGCCCGTCGCTGCGTCGATGATCTGCAACCCCACATCCGGGTAATTCGTGTCGCACAACACGCGCTCGCCGCGCCTGTCTGGAGCGATGTGCCAAGCGTTAAACTCGCAAATCGTGCGGATCTGGCGCGTCGTCCAATCCATGCGGCACAGCGCCCGAGGCCAGATAGTGAACACCAGATCGCCCATTGAGCCCAAGAACGTCTCGTGTACCACGAACTCATCGTTGCCGTGTTGATGCAGGCATTCCAGGCCCGTGCCGTCGCGCCGCACGCGATGCATTCGCGGCGCGGGATCGCCCGCGAACTCAATCCACTCCGGCTCCAATGGATGAAACTGTGGATGAATCACGGTGCGCGGAAACGGAATGGTGCGCCAGTGGGTGCCATCGAATCGTCCGCAAATCAGGCCACACGCCCCCGCGAGTTTGAACGCCGCGGTCAGCCACTCGCCATCGCGACTGATGGAGCACTCGCCCAACGACGCACCGTCATGCTGAACGATGCAGCGCTCGCGCAGATCATGTCGCCCAATGGCGAACAATCCTCCGCCGCGCGTGAACACCAGCGTTTTCCCATCGACGTGCAGCGCCGCCGAAAACGGATGCACAGCCGCCCCGCGCGTGATCTGACGCGTCTCGCCCGAGTCGAGCGATGCCTCAAACAATTGCGCCACACCCGTCTTATATGACGTGAAAAATATCTCGCGCCCGCCCGGGAAAAACGAGCTCTGCAAAAAATAGCTCGGATGATTCGTCGCCGGGCCTTCGGTCACCTGCCACACCCGAGCGCCCGTCAGAGAATCGCGGAGCTCCTTCACGAGTTCACGCGCGCCCCAGGTAAAGGTCGCGGCCTTTCACCAGCGCCTCGATTTTGCGGTCCGCGATGGAGCGTTTCAGCATCCAGAAGCCGCAATCGGGATGAATCCAGCCCACGCGCCCGCGGCCCAGGATGTTCTCCGCCCGCTCAATCGACGCCGCGATCTCCTCCGCCGTCTCCACGTGATTCACTTTCACATCCGCCGCGCCGATACCGATCCTGATGCGCGCGTCCACATTGCGCAGTGCCTCCCAATCGGAGGCAGGCCGCCGGGCCATCTCCAGCACCAGGTGATCCACATGCAAGAGGTTCAGAAAATCCGTCAGCACACGCCATTCGCCTTTTTGGATCGTTTGCCCTCCGTAATTGCCGAAGCAGAGATGCACCGCACGCCGTCCCTCGAACGCATCCAACACGCGATTGATCGCCTCCGCCGCGATCGGACCATCGGACGGATTGCCCGGAATATTTGCTTCGTCGATTTGCAAACACGAGCATGGCAGCCCGCGAATCTGAGCGGCGAGAACGTCGGCGACGCCCATCAGCAGTTCTTTGAACCCGCCATAATGCCGGTCGAGCAACGTTCGCGCCAGCATATAAGGACTCGTCACCGTGAACTTGAACGGCCCTCCCGCAACGCTCGCGGCCAGTTCGCAATCGGCCATCAGGTTCAGCGACCCTTCGCCCAGAGCCGCCTCGACAACGCCTGCCGCCTTACGCCGGAACTGCATCGTGCCGACGCGCGCGAACGCCTCGTGATCGCTGCGTCCCACCTGCGCGCGCACGCCCTTCATCGGACGGATGAAATACTCGATCATCCCGTTGGTGTCGGGATGATTCACGTCGAACCGGTACAGTTCGCCGTCGGTAGGCAGGTCGATCCCGGCCTGCCTCTGTATGTCGAACACCACGCGCGTCGCGTCGAGCCGCGCCTGCTCGCTCGGCAGCGCGGCCAACCAATCCGGGATCGGATAGCTGCCAACCGTAGTTGTAAAAATTGACGGGTCCGCCATTGCCTAGCCCATCGAGTAGAAGAACTCTTCCATCGTGATCTTGCCGTCCTTCACTGTATACAGCGCTGCCTCATCCATCGGAAAACGCTTGCCCGCCATCGGACCGCCCTTCGCCGTCACGTCCATCGTCATGCGCACGATGAAACGGTCGCCATGCGGCCAGGGCCCAGCGATGTCTACGCTATGAATCTCGTGATTGGCTTCCCACCACTCGCCCTTGCTCCGAACGGCCGCAATGCCGTCAACCCGCGGAGACATATTCGGAGGGGCGCCAGCCTCAATGCTCACGATGCCGTCGCTATAAAGCGTCGCCATCGCCTCTTTGAACTTGCCCTCGCGGCACAACTCAACAAGTCTCTTACCCACTGCCATTGCTTCGCTCATATGAATGGGCCTCCTCTAGCCCGAACAAGAATATCAGGCTTGCCGGCCACCCTTGGGAGCCCAACGCACTCCATTCATATCCAGCCACTCGCCGATCGGCTCGCCCTTCTTGGGATCGGACCCAAGCCGCAACACATTGCCATCCAAATCCTCGAGCTGCATTTCCAAAGCCCATTCGTAATTCGTAGGCGGATGCCGCACCTTCGCCCCGCGAGCGCGAAAATATTCGCAAGCCGTTTCGGCATCCGGAACGCCAATCCAAACCCAGGCGCCAAAGTGCCCCTGATCGCCCTCGCACAAAAAAATGGTGCACTTTTCGCGCGAAACAGAAATAAACCCCGGAGTCCGCCAGTTAACGTTGAACCCAAGCTTGTCCGCGTAATAAGCTTCGGAAGCCAGCACATCGGCCACCCGAAAAACAGGAATCACGCCGCCAAAAGCAACTTCACCCATAGCACCTCCATCGAACCCGTGCCACCAAAATTCCTGCAAGCGCTTGAGTGCCTCGGCATCGGTCGCCATAAGAACACCCGAGCCCTCACTGCTGCGGATGAATCGGACCTGCGCCCGGTACCCGTCCCAAACAAGGAGCCCAACGGTCGCCAGTGTCACGAAGGTCGCCGCGCCAATCAGAACACCTCTTACGTTATCGGTCATCATCATCCACATCCATCGCCATAGGAGCGAATACGCTCCTCACCACCGCCGGATACTTCACTAAATGCCCCCTCGCATCGAACCACAATATCCGGTTCAGTTTCCCCGACGGCGCGCGGTCCGGCCGGTCGAACTCCATCTTTGCCGACGCCTCCGCATCCTTCCTCGCCGCGCCGTGCAGAGCTTTCAGCGGCGGATTCACTTCGAATAGATCGTGCGTGGGCTGCTCCGCGTCGTACGGTGTAAAGTCCGGCTTGTCAGTGAAGCTCGCCCGCATATCGGCCGCGATCAAATCGAACAGACTCATCGACGGCAGTCCCAGCATCAGCTCGATGGTCTTCACCATTCCCGGATTGGAGTAAAACGTCGAATCCACCGCGCCGCGCTTCACATATGGACCCACCGCCAGCGCCACCGTGCGATGCCCGTCCACATGATCCACGCCTCCCTGCGCGTCGTCCTCCAAAATGAAAATCTGCATCGTCTTCCAGAACTTTGAATGGCTCAACGCGTCCACAATCAGCCCGACAGCGTAATCGTTATCCGCCATCATGGCCTTCGGCGTGGACGCGCCCGACGACGTGCCCTGCGTATGATCCGACGGCAACTGGATCAGCGTCAGGTTCGGCATCGTCTCCCACTTCTTTATTTCCGCGATGAAAATCTGCGCCCGCACAACGTCTGGGATGTTCGTCGAATACGCCGGATAATTCTTCTGCAGATAAGCGTTCATCGGAGCAATCGGTGCAGTAATGCTCCAGCGCGCCGCGAAGTCCGCGCCGTTCTTCCACTCGCCCAGCAACTGAGTACGCGCGGCCCTCGGCGTCGACGTTTCGCCCGCGTACTCGCCGAACACGCGCACGGTTTTGTGAGCGTTCAGCGCCGCTTCCCACAAAAATCCACCCGCCGCCGGAGCCAGCGGATCGGACCCATCGTACGGATAGCTGCGCCCCTCATATCCAGGCCACATGCAGTACGCGGTTTCGTTGGCCTGTGTCAACCATTGATGCCCGTCCGCCGAATTACCTCCGGCCGCGTAGAAATTATCGAGCGTGACAAAATCCCGCGCCATTTTGTGATGATTCGGGGTCACCTGCGCGCCGTACATCGCCATCAACGCATCGCCATTACCCTTCCCCAAATCCCCAAGCACCTGATCGTAAGTGCGATTTTCTTTCACGATATAAACAACGTGCTCAATCGTCGACGGCTCACCCGAGCGCTCCGGCACCGGCACCGCCTTCATCCGCGCACGAGGCTTGTCATCGGAAGGCGCAGGCGACATGCGATTGTTCACCAACCCAGCGTTCGTCAACGACGCCAGTTGCGGCGCATCGGGCATCGCCAGCACCTGCACCGCGCCGCGATTCGCGTGCACAAACCGGTTCTGCGGTTCGCCCTGATACCCTGATCCGACGCCCAGCAGCGTGCCGATCGCCAGATGCCCATCGAACGCCGCAACGCTGTCCGGATACCAAGCCGTCGGAATCAAGCCGCGCTGCTTGCCCGACGTTTTATCCAGCACCGCAACCGCGTTAATCCCTCCGCACGCGACATACAAACTCGAACCATCCAACGCCAGCGCTGTCGGCGCGATCCCTGCGACCTTTTTTGGAAACGGCTGCAGCGCAAACGTCGCCACAACCTGATTCGTATTGGTATCGATCACCGAAATCGAATCCTGATTCGTATTCGCCACGTACAACCTGGCCGACGGCTCGTCCCACACAATCGCCGTCGGATGCAGTCCCACCGCAATTGTCTTCTCCACCGTCCCCATCACCAGATCGACGCGCGAAACCGTCCCCGTCGACGCGATGCCGCGCTCGTCCGTCACTACTTGGTCCGCGTTCGGCAGATGGCCCGTCGGCGCAGTCAGATCGCCCGCCTTGGGCGCGCGCCCTCCCCAATTCGTGACGTAAGCCGCTGTGGAATCGTGGCTGATCGCCGCGCCGAACGGAGCGATGCCCGTCTTCACCGTCCTCACGATTCCTTTTTCGAGATCGGCGAAGGCCAGCATGTTGCCGTGGATCAATGGCACCGCGGCCATGCGCTCCGTCACCGCCAGCGCACCCGAATTCGCGCTCGCACCCAGCTTCCAGGCCGTGTGCGACCCATCGCGCCGCACGCTCCAAAGTTCCGCTTCTCCATGATTGGAAGTTGCCGCCAGCGCCCGGTCGGCCGACGCGTCGTAGCGGATGCCTCCCAATCCCGCCGAGCCCGCGAACTTCACCCGCGCGAGCGCCTTGTTTTCTTTCCAGTCGAGCAGTTCGATCTCGCCCGCGCGCAGCACCCACACCTCGGCCGCCGTTTTTCCAAACGCGACGCCATACACGCGTCCTTCAAATACGGATTGAACACCCGCCGGCGTGATCGCCTGCCGCGTGGTGATCACCCCCGGATCGCTCACAGTACGCTGCTGTCCGAGTAACGAAATCGCAATAAAAAAGGTGGATTTGTGCATGCGCGGTAAAATCAGCATAGCGTGAAAATGAGCCTCAAAATCGGCATTCAAGACGAAATTTCGCCCATGGTCCGCCTCGCGCTGCCTCTGGTCGCGTCCGAAATCGGCTGGATGCTGATGGGCGTAGTCGATACCATCTTCGTCGGCCACGTCAACGCCGCCTCCATCGGAGCCATCGGCCTGGGAGGCATGCTGTTTTACGGCATCGCCATCTGCGCCAGCGGACTGCTGCTCGGCCTCGATACGCTGGTCTCGCAAGCCTACGGCGCGGGCGATCGCGACGATTGCCGCCACTCTCTCATCAGCGGCGTGTGGCTTTCGCTGTTCCTCTGCCCCATCGTCATGCTGCTGATCGCCGCGCTGAATCCGTTGATGGCGTCCTGGGGCGTCGATCCGTCGGTGATGCGCGAAACGCGCCCTTATCTGCGCGTCCTCAACTGGAGCTCACCAGGCCTGGTCCTCTACTTCGGCTTCCGCCGCTATCTCCAATCGATGAACATCGTCAAACCCATCATGGTGACGCTCGCCCTGGCGAACCTGGTCAATATATTCTTCAACTGGGTGTTCGTATTCGGCAATTTAGGCGCGCCGAAAATGGGAGCCGAAGGAGCCGCCTGGGCCACGCTAGGCTCACGTGTGTTCATGGCGACGGTGCTCGGCGCGGTCATCTGGCGGAACGATCCGCGCCTGCCCCACGTGTCATGGAAACCCGATTTTCAAAGGGTGCGGGAGCTGTTGAAGCTTGGCGCACCCGCCGCCGGGCAGATCGGTCTCGAAACCGGAGTCTTCGCCGTGATGACGGTGCTCGCAGGCCGTCTCGGCGCAACGCCCTTGGCCGGACACCAGATCGCGCTCACTATCGCCAGCATGACGTTCATGATGCCGCTCGGCATCAGCTCCGCAGCCGCCGTCCGCGTCGGACAAGCCTTCGGACGCGGCGACCGTCACGGCGTCGCTCACGCCGGATGGACCGCGCTCGGGCTGGGCGGAGCCGTGATGTCCGCAGCGGCCCTGGTACTCATCGTATTTCCGCACTTCATCGCGCGTCTGTTCACGCCGGAGGCCGATGTGATCGAAGCCGGCGCCAGCCTCCTCCGTATCGCAGCGTTTTTTCAATTGTTCGACGGCCTGCAAGTGGTCACTACCGGCGCGCTGCGCGGCTTAGGCGATACGCGCACGCCCATGATCTGTCACCTGGTGGGCTACTGGGGCCTCGGCTTGCCGCTCGGTGCGGCGCTCTGCTTCTGGGCCGGTATGGGCGCCCGAGGCCTGTGGATCGGCCTTTCCGCAGCGCTGGTATTGATCGGCATAGTATTAGTGGAAATGTGGCGCAGAGAAGAGACAGGAGTCCGCACTCAGGCGTCAGCCTAGCCACGTAGCGCACACCCGCGGCGTGCCGCGTCGAGACTCCTCTCGACGCCTGCCTATAATGGGAATAACAAGCATGAAGGGATGAGCAGGAAAGACAGCTTGGATCGTCGGCGGGCTGACCGTGGCCGTGCCGCTCGTTTGGCTTGCCCTGATCCTAGGTCTCTTGCCGTCACAGCCTCGCCCCAAAGGCGTCCCCTCCCGGGCAACCTTCGCTGGTGGATTCGACCAGCGTCCAACGTGGATCGACTGCTCCTTCGATCCAGCCGAAGACGTCGATGTCTGCCAAGCCTGGAACGAAAAAGGCGAGCTGATCGCGTTCGGCAATTATCGGATCGATGGCGAAGCCCACGCCGCGCGGCCAGCAGACCTGCATGCCTCCTCAGTCCTCAACGAGCGCCGTCCGAACCTCTCCTGGATCCGGCTCCGCAACGGCAAAACGCTCGTGCCCGTCAACGCCTCTGGCCAGCCGCTGGAACGATTCGAAGTAACCATCGGCGAAGGCCGTTGAGGCTCAAATTCGGTGAATCGCCCTTACCGCCAACGCCGGATCGTGATTGATGATACTCAGCAACGCCGCCGCCGGCCCCGTCGGACGCCGACGCTCCTGTTCCCAGTTTTGTAACGTCTTCACGCTGACGCCGATCAGACGCGCGAATTCCGACTGCGAAAGGGCGGTCCGCTCGCGAATCGAGCGCACGCCCACTCCGCCGATCGCCACCCGCCGCGCGGGTTTCTTCTGGCCGCGCAAAATGGCCCCCGCTTCCCGCACGCTGCCGAGCAGTTCCTCAAACATCTCTTTCTTCATGGTCGAAACTCCTCCTTCACCAGCTTCGCGAGTTGCAATACCTGTTTGGGCGTCAGATTCCCAGCCACATTCTTGGGATACGCAAACAACAGCAGGATTAAATTCCGGCGCACCGCCCAGTAGTAGATGATTCGCGCGCCGCCGCTTTTCCCTCGCGAGCCAACCGCCACGCGGACCTTGCGAATCCCTTCACCGCCCGGAATAACCGCACCCACCGCCGGATTCGCAGCGAGGCGAACCTGAAACCCTCGATATTCTTCGTCGCTCAGGGGGGTACCGATCTGGCGCGTAAAGGTGGACGTCTCCGCCAATTCCACCAGCCAATTATCCGCCATTGGCGTATAGCCGTCAAGGCAGGCTAAAACAGACGCCCCCGCAGACCCGCTGCCGTAATCGAAGGATCGCGAGCCATCTCCATCAGGGCGCGCTCGCGCGTTAAAATCTGCGCCACCAGTTCCGGCAGACGCTCACACCCCAATTCAGGAACCGCGATCAGGCCGTTTTCATCGCCGTGCAGCAGATCGCCGGGACGAACCGTCAGGCCGCAAACGTGCACAGGCACGCCCACGCGGACAATGTGATAGCTGGCATGGCTGGCCACGATTCCACGGGCAAAATAATGGAAGCCGAGCTTGCGCACTTGACTGATATCGCGCACGCCGCAGTCGCTCACCAGTCCGACGGCGCCAAAGCGCGTCAGTATCGTCGCCATCACTTCGCCGGCATGCGCCGAGCGGTCGCGGTCCCCGCCAATTTCCTGCACCACCACAACCGACGGACGCGGCGCGTGCTCCACAGCCTCGAACAATTGGACGAATGCTTCTTCCGTTGTGGGCGATCCATTCGTCACCGTCTCTACTTGCGCCGTGACGGCGTAGCCGCACATCGGCCCAAGCTCTGGAAACAGGCACTTCAGATTGAGCGAGGCAAAACCCTCGCCATCAGGCCGCACCTTCA
>Ga0075029_100000937_pt1 | contig 16868 bp, 9 predicted proteins | sample LitLauG_LLR_2013_FD_71391 | JGI IMG/M metagenome (GOLD analysis project Ga0075029, IMG submission 71391) | Freshwater sediment microbial communities from North America - Little Laurel Run_MetaG_LLR_2013 | ecosystem: Environmental > Aquatic > Freshwater > Creek > Sediment | place: USA...
ATTCCAACCTGGCGGAAGAGCGCTTCCATGCCGAAGGTGCGGGCTTCGTCGGGGACGATGGGGACGATCAGCTTGCCGATTTCGGGATCGCGCAGCATTTTGGCCAGCAGGCGCACGAAAACCATGGTAGTGGAGACTTCGCGGCCTTCGGTGCCTTTGTTGAACTCCTCAAACAACGCGGGATTGATAGGCGCGAGCGGCGTGGAGCGCACTTTGCGCTCGGGCATGTAGCCGCCGAGTTGCTGGCGCTGCGCCTGCATGTATTTAATTTCCGCGCTGTCGTCGGAGGGGCGGTAGAAGGGTGCGTTGTGCAATTCGTCGTCGGCGATGGGAATGCCGAAGCGCGAGCGGAACATGCGCAGCTCTTCGTCGTTGAGTTTTTTCTGCTGGTGGGTGATGTTCTTGCCTTCGCCAGCCTCGCCGAGGCCGTAGCCCTTAATCGTCTTGGCGAGAATGATGGTGGGCGCGCCGGTGTGCTCCACCGCCGCTTTGTAGGCGGCGAAGACCTTGATGGGGTCATGGCCACCGAGGCGCAGGCGGCTGAGTTGTTCGTCGGAAAGATGCTCGACCATTTTAAGCAGGCGCGGATCGGTGCCGAACAGGTTCTGGCGGAAGTAAGCGCCGCTCTCGACAAAATATTTCTGATATTGCCCGTCGCTGACTTCGCCGAGGCGCTTGACCAGAAGGCCGTCGCGATCTTCCTGAATGAGCGCGTCCCAGTCCGATCCCCAGATGCACTTGATCACGTTCCAGCCTGCGCCGCGGAAGATGGCTTCGAGTTCCTGAATGATTTTGCCGTTGCCTCGCACCGGGCCGTCGAGCCGCTGCAGGTTACAGTTGACGACAAAGATCAGGTTGTCGAGCTTCTCGCGCGAGCCGAGCGTGATGGAGCCGAGCGATTCCGGCTCGTCCATTTCTCCGTCGCCGAGAAAGGCCCAGACTTTTCCGCCCGTGGATTTTTTCAGGCCGCGATTTTCCAGATATTTGATGAAGCGCGCGTGGTAGATGGCCTGAATGGGGCCGAGACCCATGGAGACGGTGGGAAACTCCCAGAAATTCGGCATGAGCCAGGGATGAGGATAGGAGCTGAGGCCGCCGCCGGGGCGCAATTCGTGTCGGAAGTTCTGCAGCTTCTCGGCCGACATGCGGCCTTCGAGAAAGGCGCGGGCATAGATGCCGGGCGCTGCGTGTCCCTGGAAGTAAACGATGTCGCGGTCGCCGGACTCGGTTTTGGCGCGGAAGAAATGATTGAAGGCGACTTCATAAAGCGTGGCGGCAGAAGCGAAAGTGGAAATGTGGCCGCCGATGCCCTCCGATTGCTTGTTGGCGCGGACGACCATGGCGAGGGCGTTCCAGCGCACCAAGCTCTTTATGCGGCGTTCCATTTCCTGGCTGCCGGCAAAAGGCGGCTGCTGCGTAGCGGGGATGGTGTTCTGGTAAGGCGTGGTGGCCGAGAAGGGCAGGTTGACGCCGGCTTCAGTGCGGGCGTGCAGCGCCAACTGCTGCAGCAGGCGGCCGGCGCGGACCGGGCCACCGCGGTCGAGGACGTAGTCGAGTGAGTCGAGCCACTCGCGGGTTTCGAGGATTTCGATGCCGTTGGTATCGGTTGCGGCCACGCAGGTGCTCTCCCTGATCTCTGAATGAACTTCCCATCATATTGCAATTGGGGGTGGGTGTGCTCACCCAAAGTACGTGTCGGTAGCAGCGCAGTTTGGCTTACGCAGTGGGCTGGTTTTAGCGGGAGATCCCTCGCCCCGCTGGAGAAAACGCGGGGCTTCGGGATGACGCCAGCTTGAAGGATTCTTGGGTTCACCGTGTCTCGGCTACACTTGGTGCGATGATCTGGCTGGTGGTTCTGCTGGTGGTCGGGTTGGCAGTGCTGGGCTTGCCGCGGTTTCGCGGCGGGCAGGTTCCGCCTGTGGGCGGCCTCGCGCCCGACTTTATGCTGCCCGCGCAGGATGGCACGTCGGTGAGTCTTGCCGCGCAGCGCGGCAAGTGGGTCGTGCTTTATTTTTATCCCAAAGACAAGACGCCGGGTTGAACGCTGGAAGCGCGCACTTTTCAGCGCGCACTGGGCGAGTTCGTCCGGCGAAATGTGGTGGTTCTGGGGGTGAGCCTGGACGGCGTGGAGTCGCATCAGGATTTTTGCCAGAAAGAAGGGCTTGGGTTTCGGCTGCTCTCCGATGGCGATGGGCGGGTGGCGGCGGCGTACGGCTCGCTGACGAACCTAGGCTTCCTGAAGATCGCGTCGCGGCGAACATTTCTGATTGACCCGCAGGGGCAGGTCGCGCGCGTATTTCTTTCAGTGAACCCGCAACGGCACAGCCAGGAAGTGCTGGATGCGCTGGATGCTTTGGTGAGCGCGGCATCTCAGCATGCAAGCTGATCCCAGACGAAGCTCGGAAATCTATTTACCGTAAACGGGCAAGCTTACCGAGCTCGAAATGACAGAGATTTGGATTTGGAAGTTACCAACGTAAGTCCCCCTTCTGTGCCGCGCTGATTACGATGATGTTGACCTGTTCGCGTGGCCAACCCAGGCTGCGAGTGGTCGAAAGACACACTGATCCAAGGGCGGGACGCGGGTGGGCCTTCGAGCGAAAATTCAGATCGTGGTGGCGATGGCGCTTGCCGTATCCACGGTCGGGCTCTACTTTCTTACGCGGCACACGCTGCTGCTGCAATTTTCCCAACTGGAACAAGAACAGACGCGGGAGCATCTGGACCGGCTGAAGACGCGGGTGGCCACTGAGCTGGACCTGATGAGCGTGACCGCGCGCGACGACGCGATGTGGGACGAAGCTTACGAGTTTGTGCAGCACCCGAAGCCGGGCTGGGCGGAGAGCAATTTTGGCGAAGGCACGCTGGCCTATCTTCGGTTGAACGTGCTGATGTATTTGAACGAAGCGGGTGAACCGGTATATGCGCGCGAGTTCGACAGCGACGCCATGAAGCAGAGACCGGCTGCGCCGGAGCTGCTCTCGGAGTTGACGAAGCTGGCGCGCTCGCAGCCGGTGGACAAAGACAAGGGGGCCCGAGGACTGGTTTCGCTGCCGGGCGGGCCGATGCTGGTGGCGATCTGGCCGGTGATCCACTCGACCGGAAGGGGCGAGATCAAGGGAGCGTTGGTCATTGGCCGACGCTTCGACCGGACAGAACTGGAGCGACTGGGCCGCACGCGGGAATTTGAGCTCGACGTGCTCCCGGCGGAGCAACTGGCGGGCTTTCAGACCCGCAGCAATCGTCATGACCTCACGGCATCGGCTTCGCCCGATGTCGTGGAACCGCTGGGCGCGACCCAGATCGCGGGATACTCGCTGCTCTCCGATATTTACGGCAAACCGTCGGTGGCGCTGCGCCTGGTGACGCCGCGGGCCATTTATCAGCAAGGCCGGGCCACGCTGGAGTATCTGGTGCTGGTCATGCTGGCCAGCGGGATGGTGTTTCTGGTGGTCAGCGGGACCCTGCTGGACCGGATGGTGCTGCATCCGCTGGTCCGTTTGCACGATGCGGTGGTCTCGATTGGAAAAGTTCCGGACCCGGTGCGGCGCGTGCCGCAGGAGGGCTCGGATGAGATCTCGCAACTGGGCGCGTCGGTCAACCAGATGCTCGGCGCGCTCGATCAGTCGAGCCGGGCGCTGCGCCAGCAAGCCTACGCCATCGCAGCCTGCGCCGACGGTATCGGAATCTTCGACGAAGCCGGAACCCTGACCTTCGCCAACCGCGCACAAGCCGAAATGTTCGGATTCGCCGACGAAAAGAGCCTGTTCGGCAAGAACTGGAGCGAACTCTACGATCCGCGCGACGCTGGCGACGTGCAGGCGCAGATCACGAGCGGTTTCACCCAGGAGCGGAACTGGGAGGGAGAAATCCTGGCGCGCCGAAGGGACGGCAAGCCTTTCCCGCACTTCGTTTCCCTGGCGCACATGGCCGGAGGGGGATGGGTGAGCGTGTGCCGCGACATGACCGCGCAGCGGGCGATGGAGGAGCAACTGCGCAAGCGGCAGCGCATGGAAGCGGTGGGCACCCTGGCCGGTGGAATTGCGCACGACTTCAACAACCTGCTGACCGTGATTCTCGGCTATGGCCAGACTTTGCAGGCCAAGGTCTCGAGCCAGCCACAGCTGAATGCCAACGCGGAGCACATTGTGAAAGCGGCGACCCGCGCCGCAGCTTTGACGCGGCAGTTGCTGGCTTTCAGCCGCAAACAGGTGTTGCAGCCACGGGTGCTGGACTTGAACCTCGTGGTGCAGGACCTGGAGAAAATCCTGCTCCCGCTGCTGAACGGCGGCATTGAAGTGAGGTTTGCCCTGAAGCCCGGACTTGGCTCGGTGCGCGCGGACCAGAGCCAGATCGAGCAGGTGATCGTCAACCTGATCGTGAACGCACGCGACGCCATGGCGGAAGGCGGCCGGTTGACAGTGAGCACGGAAAATGTGGATTGGCCCGGAAGCGCGTCGATCCCCAAGGGGCGCTACGTTGTTCTGTCGGTCAAGGATACCGGCACGGGCATGGACCCGGAAGTCATGGCGCATATTTTCGAGCCTTTCTATACCACAAAGGATGTGGGCAAAGGCACGGGCCTGGGACTCTCGACGGTGTATGGCATCGTGGAGCAGAGCGCCGGCCACATTACGGTAGAGAGCGAACCGGGCAAGGGCTCGGAGTTCAGGATTTTTCTGCCGGAAGTCGCGGCTGTGGCAGACAAGCAGGTGGAAGCGGCGGAGCCCGGCGCGCGTAGAAACGGCCACGAGACCGTGCTGGTGGTGGAGGACGATGCGGGAGTTCTGGACCTGGCGAAGGAAGTTCTCACCGGTTGCGGCTATCACGTATTGGGCGTACTACATGCAGGAGAGCTGGACGCGATTTTGGAGAAAGACGCCAGCCGCATTCATCTGCTGCTGACCGATGTGAGGCTGCCGGGAATTTCGGGCCGGGAAATCGCCATGCGGGTACAGCAGGCAAATCCGCGGATCCGCGTGCTCTACATGTCTGGGTATGCGGCCCTGAATTTTGCAGGGGAAGGTTCGGACCCCGGTGTCAGCTTTGTACAGAAACCATTCACTGCGGCGCAGCTCACCGGGAAGGTGAGGGAAGTGCTGGACCAAGGGAAGGCGTTTGCGCAAAGCGCAGGGTGAGGGCAGGACGGTCGATCAGGAAACCGCGAAAACAGCAGGTTTCTCGACTTCGCAAAGTTGCCTGTGAACGGGCAACTCTACTCCGCTCGAAATGACAGGGAGTCGGCTTGGTCAAGGTTTTTTCAGTGGCCGGTTTTCTTCTGTAGCGGCGGCAGGTACATCTGCGCAACGTGGCTGGCAATGAGGTGAACGTCGGCCTCGTCGAGGTTTGCCAGTACCGCCACGGTCAACTGGTCGTCGACGAAGCGCAGAATGTCGGTGCGGAAGCCCTGCCATGCGCCGTCATGGCCGATGCTGCGATGCCCCAGCAGGGAGTCCAGGAACCATCCGAATCCGTATCCCGCTGAGTTCGGCTTGCCGTCTTTGAGCTTCGCGGGGGTCCACATCTCCTCCAAGCTCGATGGCTTAAGCAACTTTTCCGTATAGAGTGCGGCGTCCCACTTGGCCAGGTCTAGCACCGAGAAATACAAGCTTCCATCGGCGGTGGTGTTGACCATGGGCGCGACCCACTCCTGATTTTTCAGTTCGTCCTTGACCATGCGGTATCCGGCCGCGCGGTTGGGAATGATGTCGGCCTCGCTGATGATGCGGGTCGTGGTCATGCCGAGCGGCTGAAAGATGCGCGCCTGGAGGAAGTCGCCGTAAAACTGTCCCGTGACTTTGTGGACGAGAATTCCGAGGGTGAGGTAGCCAAGGTTGCTGTAAGCCCACTGGGTGCCCGGTGGAAACGCCAGCGGAATGCCTTCGACGACTTTCAGCATCTCGTCTTCGGTCCAGTCCCTGCGCATGTCGAAATCTTTCGGGTAATCGGTGAAGCCGGCGGTGTGGCTGAGCAGTTCGCGGATGGTCACGTCGCTCCAGGTTTTGGGGGCGTCGGGGAAATATTTGGTGAGGGGATCGTCGAGGCCGATTTTTCCCTGCTCGACCAGCATCATGATCGCGGTGGCGGTGAACTGCTTGCCCATGGAGCCGGACTGGAAGACGGTCTCGGGCTTGACCGGAACGTTCAGTTCCACGTTGGCGAGGCCATATCCCTCGGCGAGGACGACTTCGCCGTGCCGCGAGACGAGAAGAGCGACGCCCGGGATGTGCTCGCGCTGCATTTCTGATTTCACGTATTCGGCGACGGCGGAGGGAGTTGGAGTGGGCTGAGCGGCTGCATGGCGAGTCAGGCCGGGGAAGAGGGGCGAGCCAAAGAAGAGGAGGAGGAAGACAAAGCGTGTGCGCATGGTGGACGGATTGTAGTGTTTTTTTGGCGGATAAGAAATCTGCGTCTTCAATTTCAGGACGAGGGATGGAGTGCTAGGCGAAAATCCGGCGAGGACCCCCGCAAGATAAGGCACCGACCGAGGATGGTGAGGGAAGCCGCAGGCCGTGCCCGGCAATTTCTAAAGAAATACGGTTCCCGGGACGATGGAACGTCATAGAAGAGGACTGTTTCAGCGAAAGGCACAATCAGCGTGAGCGACAGCGATATCGTCCATGATTTTCTGGTTGAGAGTTACGAAAACCTGGACCGGCTGGATCGGGACTTGGTTGGCCTGGAAAAAAACCCTCAAGATCGGGATGCGCTGGCCGGTGTATTTCGCACCATTCACACCATCAAGGGAACGTGCGGTTTTATGGGCTTCACCAAGCTGGAGAAGGTGGCGCATGTGGGCGAAAACCTGCTCTCTCGCTTGCGCGATGGTCAACTGACTCTGAACCCGGAAATCACGACCGGCCTGCTGAGCATGGTGGACGCGGTCCGCCAGATGTTGAAGGAAATCGAGTCGACTGGACAGGACGGAGAGGAAGACTATCCTGAACTGCGGGACACCCTCACACGGCTGCTTGGCTCAGTCGCTGGCACACTTCCGTCGCCGTTGTCCGTTGGAGGGCCGGGAGCATCCCCTCCGGGGGCGCCAGCGCCGGTGATTCCGAAGGTCGATTCCAAGGTGGTCTCGGCCGCGCCGCTGGCCGAAGCATCACCCCAACCACGCAAGAAGAAGGAAGATGCGCCTCGCAAACCATCGCGCGGGAAAATCGGCGGTGTGCTGGTCGAGCGTGGACTGGTGCAACCGGCGGACATCGCCCGGGCGCTGGAGCAACAGGAACACGGGGACCGGCGTCGCCTGGGTGAAATTCTGGTTGCCCTGGGATTAGCCAGGTTCGAAGACGTAGCCGCCGCGCAGCAAGCTCTGGACGCCAAACCCCGCGACACCGCGGCCGAGACCATTCGCGTAGGGGTCAATCTCCTGGACAGGTTGATGACGCTGGTCGGTGAACTCGTGCTGGCCCGGAACCAACTGGTCCAGCTCACGAGCTCCATGGAAGACACGCCGTTGCAGGGCATTTCCGACCGCATGAATTTCATCGCCAGCGAACTGCAAGAAGAGGTGATGAAGACCCGCATGCAGCCGATTGGAAACATCTGGGCGCAATTTCCACGCACCGTGAGAGACGTAGCGCTGGGCTGCGGCAAGGAAGTCGGCATCGAGATGGAGGGGAAAGAGACCGAACTCGACAAGACCATTATCGAGGCCATCAAAGACCCACTCACCCACCTCGTGCGCAACTCGGTCGACCATGGGATCGAACATCCCGAAGCCCGGGAGAAAGCCGGCAAGGAGCGGACCGGACGGCTGATCTTGCGGGCTTATCACGAAGGAGGACAGGTCAACATCGAGATCAGTGACGATGGCGCGGGTCTGAACGTCGAAAGAATCCGCAAGAAGGCGCTGGAGCGTGGGCTGGTCACCCATGAACAGGCAGTCCGCATGACCGAGCGCGAGGTATTCAACCTGATCTTTCTTCCGGGATTCTCGACCGCCGAGAAGGTGACCAACGTGTCGGGCCGCGGCGTCGGGATGGACGTGGTGAAGACGAATGTTGAGAGGATTGGCGGTACGGTGGACGTTCAGTCCGACCCCGGGCGGGGCACGACGGTCCGGGTGAAGATTCCGCTCACTCTGGCCATCATCCCGGCGCTGGTGGTGAGCTGCGGCGGTGACCGCTACGCCATTCCCCAGGTGAACCTGCTCGAACTGGTGCGCATCGAGACGGAGCAGACACAGCTCGCGGTTGAAATGGTCCACGGCGCCCCCGTGTGCCGGCTCCGCGGAAGGCTGCTGCCTTTGGTCTACCTGGGCCACGAACTGGGCCTGGCCACGAACTCGGAACTGAAAGACGCGGCGGGCGTAAACATTGTCGTGTTGCAGGCCGACGACCGCCACTTCGGGCTGGTGGTGGACGAGATCAACGACGCTGAGGAAATTGTCGTGAAGCCGCTGCGAAGGCAACTGAAGTTGGTCAAGACCTTCGCCGGTTCGAGCATTATGGGGGATGGAAAAGTGGCCCTCATCCTCGACGTGCTGGGCCTGGCACAACGCGCGGGAGTGATCGCGAAGAACCGCGAGCGGGCCCTGACGGAGACGGCCGCAGAATCGGCGACCGAAGCGGTCAAACAAACGTTCCTGGTGTTCGCTGGGCCGGGGGATTCCCGCATGGCGATACCCCTGAGCACATTGGCGCGCCTGGAGGAGTTTCCCGTCGCCGACGTGGAGATGTCGGGTAACCGGTGGGTCACGCAGTATCGCGGCCAGATTCTGCCGTTGGTTCGGCTGGACGTTGTACTGGAAGAACGACGGAGCCGGTTGCGCGCCCTGCGGGTACCGCCGGCGCGCGACGCCGGACCGATCCAAGTGCTGGTGCTCAATCACGAGGGGCGCGCCTTCGGCTTGGTGGTGGACCGGATTGTGGACATCGTCGAAGGGCGGGCCGACATTAAGTCGGAAGCCACGCGTCCGTGTGTTCTCTATTCCCTGGTGATCGAAAACCGGGTCACGGAATTGCTGGATATCCCCGCCATTCTGCGGGGCGCGCAGGCCAACTCTGCGATGAATGGACCAGCCGCAAGAGTTGCGGAGATTGCGAACTGAGGATCGGGCCAATGAATCGACAGCGACCGGAGGAAGAGACTCAATGAAACTGACCCTGAAAACCAAACTGGGCCTTGGCTTTGGAGTGATCTTAGTATTGATGGTCCTTAATTCCTCGGTGAGCTACATGAAGTCTGCGAAAATCAAGGAAGGTCAGGATGCCACTTTTGAGTTGCGATTTCCGTCGTTGAAGGCGGCGATCGAGTTGCAGCGGGACCTGAATCAGACACAAAATGATGCCCGCCAGGCGGTGATCGCCGGAACCGAGCCGGCACGGAGAGATGATGCGCAAAAAGCATTCGCCGCCGCCTGGAACGAAGTCGACAAAGACCTGACTGACATGGACCAGTTGGCTCCTCATTGGGTGCTCCAGGCCAATCGCGACCGGCTGGCTGAGATCAAGAAGGAGCTTGCTCTGCTCCATGACACCCAGCAGGAGGCAATGGATTATGCGGCTGGAGAACGCAATGCCGAAGTAAAAGCCGGGGACAACCTCACCGACCGGGCCACGCCGATCAACGAATCCATCAAGCAGTCCCTCGGAGGGATGGCGGATTCATTCAGCGAACTGTTGGATAGGAACCGCGAAGAACTACACGCCGATAATCGGTCCCTGCATGTGACCACGATCGTGACCGCCTTAACCGGTCTTTGTATCGGGCTGTTTCTGGCGGTTTTCGTAAGCCGGGATATTGCTGCGGGAGCGGCCAGAGAGAAGCTGGCCAGTGACGAACTGGCGCAAGGGGCGGAGCGGGAGAGGGCCGCGGCGCACGAACTCAAAGACAAGGTGGACAGCATCCTCACCGTCGTTGCCGCCGCCACGAAAGGGGACCTGACCCAGGAAATCGCGGTAAGGGGTAGCGATTCCATCGGCCAAATGGGCGAAGGTTTGGGAAAATTTTTCGCCGACCTGCGGAGAAACATTGGCAGCATTGGTGCGAGCGCTGCAAACCTGTCGTCGGCTTCCGAGGGCCTTACGCTAGTAAGCCAACAAATGAGCGCCAACGCGGAAGAGACATCAGCGCAGACGAAAGTGGTTTCCGGAGCAACACATCAGGTGAACCAAAACCTGCAAACTGTCGCCTCGGGCGCTGAGCAGATGGGCGCCAGCATTAAAGAGATCGCCAAGAATGCCACCGAAGCTGCGAAGGTCGCGGGTACGGCGGTCAGCGCTGCGGAAACCGCCAATGTTACCGTGTCCAAGTTGGGCCAGTCATCCGCCGAGATTGGCCAGGTCATCAAAGTCATCACCTCAATCGCCCAGCAAACCAATCTGTTGGCCCTGAACGCAACCATTGAAGCCGCCCGGGCAGGCGAAGCTGGCAAGGGCTTCGCGGTGGTCGCCAATGAAGTGAAGGAGTTGGCCAAGAAAACCGCCAAAGCCACAGAGGACATCAGCCGGAAGATCGAAACCATCCAGGTCGACGCCCGGGCTGCCGTCGATTCCATCGTCACCATCACCGAAGTCATCAACCAGATCAACGGCATTTCCAACACCATCGCCACGGCGGTAGAGGAGCAGAACGCCACGACCAACGAGATGGCCCGCAACGTGAGCGAAGCGGCGCACAGCAGCGGCGAAATCACCAGCAACATAGCGGGCGTAGCCGAGGCGGCTGAGAGCACGTCCCGAGGCGCAGGGGACACGCAAAAGGCCGCCCAGCAGTTGGTTGAGACTTCCACGGAACTCCGCCGCTTGGTCGAGCAATTCAAGATTCACAACGCGAGCGGCCTGGGAGGAGAGACATCGCCCGAAACGCAGAGCAAAAGAGCTTATGCCGGCTCGTGATCCGAGAAGCAGGGGGCAGGCAGGCAACAGCTGCAGAAAATATTGGAGGCGCGGGTCGGAATCGAACCGACGCATAAAGGTTTTGCAGGCCATTTTGTAACGCGTGTAAGTCCTTTCCATTCAATTCCAGAGGGGGAGCCATCCAGTGTCCTGTCCGCTTTCTGTCCGCCCGATGCGCGGAAATCACCGCCCCCAGCGCCAGCTTTTCTTTAACGTGGGCCCGATTTGGAAACGGTGGAGTAAGTGCTGCGTCCTTTTGGCCGCTGAGGCGCAAGAAAAAACCGTGGCGCTGAAGCGCCACGGTTCGCGACAGGTCCAACCTCCTAGAAGCTGATGCGCAGTCCAAATTCAAACTGGCGCGGTGCCCCAAGAGCGTAAGTGCCCGACTGGAAGCTGGCCCGGTAGGGAAGCAGTGTGGATCTGGTCACTCCGAACACCGAGTTTACGGCCAACGGAATTGACGCGCAGTTTCCGGCCGCTACCCGTTCTAATTTGTCGGTCCCGCCTCGAAGCGGTTTGTCGTGCGAGCTCACAAATATCAGGAAACAGAGCCGATTTCTGTCTTGAGCGCGGGTGAAGTGAGCACCTCAGATCGGTAGTCCCTGAGCGTTTGAACTGTGATTGACAAAGGCTTCAAGCGATTCTCTCAGCTAACCGCATCGCTACACCGATCACCTGCCCGACAACCTCTGCCTCCCTGTGATGACTTAGCACCCGCACTTGCACCGGTGACAGGGGGTGGGGATGGAGGATGAGTGCTTCATTTTGGATGCTGCACCAGCAGCACGTATATCCATCGCGAGTTTCGACAAAGTAGATAGGCCGATCATACTCGGAGTGCCAGGGGCCCTTGAGAACCTTCTTCCGAGATCCGTCCACCTGAACAAATGTCCCCGGACGCAGCAGCGGATACATCGTCAAGTCTTCCGTCCCCACGTACCCATAGACAAACTTTGAAGCGGCGAACAGTGGGAGATAGGACAAAGGAGCGAGGCCCCACTGGTCGATCAATCCCCTGAAGTAATCAGCTTGTCGCTTGTCGAAGGCTGCATCCTCGCCTAAGGGGTTCTGTGCACTGTTGAGATTCGATATGATGCCAGGAAGATGCGAGCGTGGCTGGGGCACCAGGTCTGTGTCGGACGCCTTGCTGTCCAGTTCTATGTGGTACCACGCCAGTAGCTCTCTTGGCTCTAGTCGATAGATAACTGAGAGTGTGTATATCCGATAGATGCTCGGAATTAAGTTCCTCGTTTCGATATCAGAAAGACGGCTCGGCGGAATTGAGAACTGTTCGTTCCGGTATTTTTCTGCGATTCGATCACTGGCCACTTCCACGTCCCGCATAGTGAACCCAAGCCTTTCCCGCACCGACCTGAGGTTCCCTCCGGCTTCTGACACGAGTTCTCCGCTGTGTTATGAATGATTCAAAAGTAAGGTATCACCTTTCTCAAAAGCGCAGCCCGCCCTTTGCCTTGGACTGAATCACGATACGTGACTCGGGTGGAGATAGGCACTGGAGCAGTTCACGCTGCCTGAGAAAGGGTTCCGACGGCGACTCGACTAGGGGTCGGCACTTGGGTGTTAGCCGGATGCAGCCGCAGCTGCCTTAGCGGGTAAACCGAGTTTGCCCCTTCTGTTCTCCGCCAGTAGTATCTCGATCGTTTTGCAGTCGACAGGTCTTGAGAAAAGATATCCTTGCGCACGATCGCACCCAATTGCTCCGAGCATCTCCAACTGGGCTTGGGTCTCAACCCCCTCTGCGACAACCCTCAGGCCGAGCGTGTGAGCCAGCATGACAATGATGCGCACGATTTCGTGAGTTTCGGAATCGACATCCATTCGCGAAACGAACGCACGATCTATCTTCAACGTGTCGACGCGAAAACTCTGCAGACGGCTTAGCGAGGAGTAACCAGTACCGAAATCGTCGATGTCAAGACCGACACCGAGAGACTTTAGCTGCGCGAGAACGGTCGCAGATTTTTCGGCGTCAGCCATGGCGATGGTTTCCGTAATCTCAAGGTCTATGCTGCGTGGATCGACATCGTTTTGCCTGAGTAGTTGGCCAATCTCCTCAGCCAAGTCTGCCTGTCCAAACTGTTTGGAACTGACGTTGACGCTAAGGGACAAAGGCGGGTTCGAGGGGAAGACTCTCTGCCAGGTGCGAAGCTGCCGGCCCGCCTCCGCCAGCAGCTGACGATTGATTTGCAGAATAATACCGGTTTCATCGGCAACCGGGATGAAGTCTGTCGGCATAACCATTCCCTCAGGGCGCTCCCAACGTGACAGGGCTTCAAAGCCGACAATTCTTCGGTCTTCCAACGAAATAATCGGCTGATAGTGGACACGAAACTCACCTCTCTCCACACCCTTACGCAGATCAGCTTCCAGCTGCAAACGCTTCAGCGCATTGCTGTGCATGGCACTGTCGAAAACCTCGCAACGAGCCTTTCCGGTGTTCTTGGCGCGATACATGGCGATCTCCGCGTCGCGCAGCACGCCCAGAGCATCGGTACTGGTATTTCCACTGAAAGCAATACCAATGCTTGCTGTGACAACAATTTCGTGGCCGTTGATTTCGAAGGAATCCGACAACCTCTGTCGAATTCGGTCGGCAACACGGATGGCGTCGCTGGGCTCGCGCAATTCCTCTGCCAAGACTAGAAATTCGTCTCCTCCCGGCCGGGCCAGAGTGTCGCTGAAAATGGCTCCATCAGCATCCCCCTGTTGCGCGCGGGAAATGGTATCAGCACGCCGGAGGCAGGCGGTCAGCCGGTCGGCGATCTGGATGAGCAAGTCGTCGCCAGCGGCATGTCCCAAGCTGTCATTAATTAGCCTAAATCCATCTATGTCAATGAAAAGCAGCGCAAACTTGAAATGGTCATGTCGACGACTACTGATCAGAGCCCGTCCAAGACGGTCAAGGAGCAACTCGCGATTGGCCAAGTGGGTCAGACCATCGTGAAACGCGTTATACGCCATCGTTTCTTCAGCACGCTTGCGGTCAGTGATATCACGGTTTACGATAACGAGCCCTTCGACTTCTCCGTTAGCGTCGCGCATAACGCTTGCCGTGGACTCGAAAACCCGCCACGATCCATCCTTGTGCGAAATTCGATATTCCAGGCGTTCTCCTTGACCTGAGATTCGAGCCTTCTCCGACGCTCCCATCACTCGCGCTACGTCGTCGGGATGAATCTGTTCCTGGGGCAGTGTCGAGTTCAGTTCGTCCTCGCTGTAGCCCAAGACCTTTTGATACGCGGGGCTGTTATATATCCGGCGACCATCTTTATTGATTACCGCGATCATATCGGCGGCGTTCTCGGTGATGAGCTGGAAGAGTCGGTCGCGTTCCGCCAGTTGGCGTCGGATGCGTGAGAGCTGGAGGTGTTGGTAAATGGTGTAAATGTCAAACAGCAGGACCAGCGCAATGAGCGCCCGAACCCATTCCCGCAGGTTGAGCAAATAGACCTTATCGGTGTGCAGGAGAGAAGTGGGAAAGGTCAGGGAAAGAATGGCGAAGGTTAAAACCAGAGTGACCGCGACGGCGAGGCTCCATAGCCACCACTCGCGACCTTCGATTTGCCGCATCGGGGGTAGGGTCGCACGTAAAGTTAAGACTTTGCTGCGAGAGTTCATGGGTGCCTTTGTGCCTAGACCCAACTGGAGTCTTTGTCTGGCCGCGTGGCTTCTTTCGACGTAACCGTCGGGAAACTCGGGATGATCCCGAGCAAATTTTGTCACTCTCGCACGTCGCGGAGTTGACACAAGAAGTCGCTTCGTCGCCCGAAAAACGACCAGGCGCTAGTACTCCCGATAAGCCACGAGCAATTGAGCCGCCACACTATTGAGTGAAAGCCGTGTTTTTTCTTTGGAATTTGGGTGGAAACGTATTTCCGGAGTGTCCAGAATTCGGAATTGTCTACGTTGAGAACAGCGATTCGACGTCGGTCGACAAATCTCCGCAAGGCACTGCCGGAGCATGTTCGTTTTTCGTAACAATCTCGTAATAAATCGATGAGGGTTCGCGATTAGAACTAGACTTGCTCTTCCGTTCCAGGGCCCTGAAGGAAGGTTCTCTGATCGTGGTCGAACTTGGTATTAAAGAACGTGACCGTGGCGAGAGGACTCCAACCTTTTTGAAGTGGCACAAGAGTCTACGGCCAAATTGTGAACCGGTAGGGGCCCGGTGCAATCCTTGCGCCATCCCACACGTCCTCAACTCAGGCGCGGGAAACCACGGTCGGTCTGTGATTCGTAGCACAGACCGTGACCACTCCTTGCCCCAACCAATAAAAACTCAGGCACAAGTCTGTTCGGAACGCCAGCGTTGCTCAGGCGGTATTGCGAGAGTGAGCACATTTATCCAGTATATGCGTCCTGGAACAGCGACACTTGAGATTGGCGGTCCCGATTTGCTTGTGTCTCATCTTGAGAGTCGCTTCACGGCTCTCATCATTCAGTATCTTTGCGTGTTGCACTTCCGGTGTACGCCCAAGCGAATGAGTGGAGTTGCGTGGCGGTTTTTGGAGTGATCAAGTGCCTTACTCGGGTGTATTTACGCTGCTGGCGGTCGACGACGATCAGCAGAATCTCAGCCTTCTGAGCGTTGTTCTGCAGCAGGACGGATTGCGAGTCCTCACGGCGGACAGTGCTGACGCCGGCTTCGAGACGTTCCTGAAAGTGCGCCCCCAGCTAGTGTTGCTAGACGTTTCCATCTCCGGTAACTGGATGGAACTGCTGGAGCGGATGGTGAACGTTGATCCGGGAGTGGAGGTAGCGGTACTGGCGGCGGACTATTCGGCAGAAGCGGCGGTGGAGGCAATTCAGAAAGGAGCGTCGGACTTTCTCGCCAAGCCTCTGGAAATAGACACCCTACGCCAACGAATCGCGTCCCGGATGGCCGACGCGGAGATAAGGAGGAAGACCCTCAACCTTGACCGCGAACTGCTGCAGGCCTGTCAATTTGAGGGGATGGTTGGCCGGAGTCCCCTGATGTTGGACGTTTTTGCGCGAATCCGCAGAGTTGCCCTTCACTTTAGGACCGTGTTGATTACCGGCGCAACAGGTACTGGGAAAGAACTGGTCGCTCAGGCCCTGCACCGTCTCAGTCCCGTGGGTCTGGCTTCGTTCGTGACTTGCAACTGTTCAGCTTTGGTCGACAACCTTGCGGAAAGTGAGCTGTTTGGCCATGTGCGAGGAGCGTTTACCGGCGCCATCCACGACAAGGTTGGATTGTTCGAACACGCCGACGGAGGCACCATCTTTCTGGACGAGATCGGTGAGCTTTCTCTTTCTACCCAAGCTAAGCTACTACGCGTCCTCCAAAATCGTGAAGTACAACGGGTAGGGTCACTCAAAACTCGTTCTATTAATGTGCGCGTGATTGCGGCCACACACCGCGACCTGAAGGGCATGGTGCGGGACAGGCAATTCCGCGAGGATTTGTATTACCGCCTCGCCATCGTCGAAATCCGACAGCCCGCACTGGTGGACCGGCGCGAGGACTTTATCCTGCTGGAGAGATTTTTCATCGAGAAGTTCGCGGCGGAATACAAGAAAACAATCGCTGGTCTCACACGGAGAGCGCAGGCTCGGCTTGCGGCCTATCCGTGGCCCGGCAATGTTCGGGAACTAGAAAATGTCATCGGTCACGCCTGCATGATGGCCGACGGGCCGTTGCTCGACCTCCAAGACTTGCCGGAGCGGTGTCGAGGGCCACTTGGCGACACCAAGTCGACAGATGAACGATTCCTGTCCCTCGAAGAAATTCAAAGACGGCACGTGGTGCGGGTGCTGGAGAGCGTAGGCGGCAACAAAGCACGAGCGGCGGAAATACTCGGAATCGGTCGCGCCACAATCTATCAAATGCTGTCAAAGATGAAGCTGGAAAAAACAAAGGAGGCAACCGCGTGAGCGCCCAAGGGCATGCTAGCCATCCCTTCCGCTTAAGCCTGGGCCACGACATCCCCGGTCGCCCCAATGGTGGCTTGTTCCACGCGGTTCCTCCCGTTGCGCTTG
>Ga0075029_100000938_pt1 | contig 16857 bp, 20 predicted proteins | sample LitLauG_LLR_2013_FD_71391 | JGI IMG/M metagenome (GOLD analysis project Ga0075029, IMG submission 71391) | Freshwater sediment microbial communities from North America - Little Laurel Run_MetaG_LLR_2013 | ecosystem: Environmental > Aquatic > Freshwater > Creek > Sediment | place: USA...
GTCCTTGACCACTCGCCCGTCGTAGCGCCCGCGCGGGCTGCGGCGATGGTCGGTGTCATCAGGTTGTGCGAGCCGTCCTCGCTGCGGGCGGCGTCGGCGAGCTCCGCCAGCGCGCGGTCCACCGCCGCCTGGTCGCGCCCCGAGCGCCAGCGGCGCACCTGCTCGATCTGCTGCGCTTCAACCGCCGGGTCGACGACGAGGATGCCGCCCTCGGCGTCGGCGGTGAGCGGCGACTCCTCGGACTCGCTGAAGCGGTTCTGGCCGACGACGATCTGCTCGCCCGCCTCGATCCGCCTGATGCGCTCGCGGTGGGAGTCGACGAGTGCCGCCTTCATGTACGGGACCGCCTCGACGGCGCCGCCGTGCTCGGCGACGACCGACATCTCGGCCCGTGCCCCCTCGAGCAGCTCCTCGACGAGCCCTTCCATCACCTTCGACCCCTCGAAGATGTCCGGGTACTCAAGGATGTCCGTCTCGTAGGCGAGGACCTGCTGGATGCGAAGCGACCACTGCTGGTCCCATGGCCGGGGCAGGCCGAGCGCCTCGTTCCATGCCGGCAGCTGGATCGCGCGGGCGCGGGCGCCGCGGCCGAGTGTGACGGCGAGCGCCTCGAGCACGATCCGCTGGACGTTGTTCTCCGGCTGCGCCTCGGTCAGGCCCAGCGAGTTGACCTGGACTCCGTAGCGGAAGCGCAGGAGACGCGGGTCGCTGACGCCGTAGCGCTCGCGTCCGAGCTCCTCCCAGAGGATCGACATCGCGCGGAGCTTGGCGTGCTCCTCAATGAAGCGGACGCCGGCGTTAACGAAGAAGGAGATGCGGCCGAAGACCTGGGCCATGCGCTCCTGCGGCACCCGCGCGCGCGCAGCGTCGAGCACGGCGATCGCGTTGCTCATCGAGTAGGCGATCTCCTGGAGGGGAGTCGCGCCTGCCTCCTGAAGGTGGTAGGAGCAGATGTTGATCGGGTTCCACTTCGGCACGTGCTCGACGGTGTAGGCGATCATGTCGGCGATCAGCCTCATCGAGGGCGCGGGCGGGAACGCGTAGGTGCCGCGCGCGAGGAACTCCTTGATGATGTCGTTCTGGGTCGTGCCCTGAAGCTGCTCCTGCGCGACGCCCTGGTCCTCGGCGGCCACGATGTACAGAGCGAGCAGCCACGCCGCCGTCGCGTTGATCGTCATCGAGGTGTTCATCTCGGCGAGCGGGATCCCGTCCATCAGCGCCGACATGTCGCCGCGGTGGCAGACCGGCACGCCGACCTTGCCGACCTCGCCGCGCGCGAGCTCGTCGTCGGGGTCATACCCGGTCTGCGTGGGTAGGTCGAAGGCCACGGACAGGCCGGTCTGGCCCTTTTCGAGGTTCCGGCGGTACAGCTCGTTGGATGCCTTCGCCGTCGAGTGGCCGGCGTACGTCCGCATCATCCAGGGCCTGTCGCGCTCGGGCAGGCGGGGCGTGTTCTCCGCGCTCATGTTCGCCATTGTACGGGCGACGCTCGGCCTTTATCCTGCCGGGCGATGGGTCAGACTCTCGAGAAGCCGCGAGCGGGTGGTCCGGGCACGGGTTCCGGGGGCGCGTGGAGGGTGATCGTCTGCAACGACGACCACAACACCTTCGACCACGTCGCGAGCACGCTCGCCCGCTTCATCCCCGGCATCACCGTCGCGCGCGGCCATGAGATCGCGTCGGTGATCCACAACGCGGGCCGCGCGGTCGTCTACAGCGGGCACCAGGAGCTGGCCGAGCACTACTGGGAGCAGCTGAAGGGCGCGGGGCTGACGCTCGCCCCGCTGGAGCAGGGTTGAGCTAGGCGCTCTCGCCGGCCCTGGCGCCGTTGCCGTGGCCGTTCGAGCTCGGCTCTGCCTCCGGGGACAGCGCGCCCGACACGGACTGATCCCACCATCCGTAGAGCTGGGGCACCTGGTACCAGCTGGAGTGGCTCGCCCGGAAATAGGTCATCTCCGGGCCTTCCCAATAGCGTTCCCAGTCGAGGTAGTTCTCGAAGCCCGCGAACTGCTGCATCTTGTAGCGGTCATCGCGCGAGCGGTAGACCGAGTAGCTGCTCGCCCCGTAGCGGAGCGCGACGGCGGCGATCTCGCCGAGGTCCTTCTCGAACTGGTCGGCGCGGAAACCCGTCGCGTACCAGGGGACGATCACGACGCCGGCCATCAGGCGCCGACCTCCGCGCGGATCGCGCCCGGACCCTCAGCCGTCTTGCCCTGGCCCTCGGAGTCCGCCCCCACGAGGATCGAGATCTTGCCGAGGTGCTTGTTGTCGAGCATCAGCTGGTGGGCCTCGGCGACGCCGTCGAAGCCGAGGGTGCGCCACAGCACGGGCCGGATCTGGCCGCTCTCGATCAGCTCGTTCGCCTTCATGCACTCATATGCGTTGGCGAAATGCGAGCCGAGGATCTCCTTCTGCTTCATCCACAGGTAGCGCACGTCGAAGTCGAGGTTGAAGCCTGTGGTGCCGGCGCAGATCACGACCTTGCCGAACGGCTTGACCGTGAACACGGAGGTCGGGAAGGTCGCCTGGCCGACGTGCTCGAAGACGATGTCGGGCGCGTCGCCGAGGATCTCCTTGACGCGCTTGGAGAACGCGCGCGAGACGCTGAAGCGCTCCTTGTCCTCCTCAGGGGTCTCGGTGCCGGTCCGCATCATCCCCGCGAACTCCGCGCGGTCGATGTAGTCGACGGCGCCCAGTCGCTTGACCAGCTCGCCCTTCTCCTGTGAGGAGACGACGCCGACGCACTGGGCGCCGGCGGCGGCGCAGATCTGCGTCGCGAACACGCCGAGTCCCCCGGCTGCGCCCCAGATCAGGACGCGGCTGCCGGCCTGCATCTTGCAGCGCGTGATCAGCATCCGGTAGGCGGTGAAGTAGACGAGCCCGTAGGAGGCGGCCTCCTCCCACGTCAGGGCCTTGGGCTTGGGGAGCAGCTGCTGCGCCTGCACTTTCGTGAACTGGGCGAAGGATCCCCAGGTCGTCTCGTAGCCCCAGATCCTCTGCGACGGCGCGGCCATCGGGTCCAGGCCGTGGACCTCGGGGTCCTCGTAGGATGCCTGGTTGCAGTGCACGACGACCTCGTCGCCGGGCTTCCAGCGTGTTACGCCCGGGCCGACCTTCCACACGACGCCGGACGCGTCCGAGCCGCCGATGTGGTGGCCGAACTCAGGGTGGTCGCCGTAGCGCATCACGGACACGGGCTTGCCGAGTGCGGCCCACACGTTGTTGTAGTTCACGCCCGCCGCCATAACGCGGACGATCACCTCGAACGCCCCAGGCTCGGGGACCTCGATCTCCTCTATCTGGAAGGCGTCGCGCGGTTGGCCGTAGCGCTCCTCGCGGATGACCCAGGCGGCCATCGTCGCGGGCAGCTCCCCGGGCTCGACGTCAAGGGCTGAAACCTGCTGGAGATCGATTGCCACGTGCTCTGGAACCTCGCATTTCGGGATCGGCGTGTGTCCGTGGAATCCTACCCGGGCCTCGCTGGCGCTGGAGTCAGGCCGGGGCGCGGGCCGGCCCGATCAGGCGTTGATCGGCTCTGCGGGCACCTTCGCCGGCGCCGGCTGCGCATCGGGCTCCGCCGCCGCCTTGGGGCTGATCAGCGTCCAGGCGAGGCCGGCGCCGACGAGTGCGACGACCGCGCCGAGGCGCAGTCCGTACTGCAGCGCGTAGACGAAAGCCTGCTGGCTCGCCTGCACGATGTGCTCGGGCACGCCGTGCGTGACGCCCCCGGAACCGAGACCGGACGCGATCCGCGCCCTCGCCGCTTCAGGGAGCTGCGGGAGCAGCTTGTCGATCTGCTGGCGCCCGAGCGTGGCGACCATCGCGCCGAGGATCGCGACGCCGAAGGTGCCGCCGACCATGCGGTTCATCGACAGGATCCCGGACGCCACGCCCGCCTTCGTCTGCTCGACGGAGTTCATCGCCGCGGTGCTCATCGGCGACATCACGAAGCCCATCCCGATCCCCATCAGGACGAAGCCCGGGAGCAGCGACTCGTAGCTGCTGTGAACCGTCAGGTGCGACTGCCAGAAGACCGCACCGGCGACGCTGAGCAGGCCGAACGTCATCAGCGGGCGCGGGCCCACGCGGTCGGTGAGGCGTCCGGCGAGCGGCGCGATGACCATGATCATCATCGTCGAGGGAAGGAAGCGGATGCCCGCCTGCAGCGGCGAGTAGCCGAGCACGTTCTGCATGTAGAGCGCCATGAAGAAGAACATCGCGAGCATCGCGAAGCTGACGATGAACGCGACGATGTTCGCGCCGGCGAAGGTGCGGGAGCGGAAGAAGCGGAAGTCGACCATCGGCGAGCGGCTGTGGCGCTCGATCAGCACGAACGACGTCAGGCCCACCAGCGCAGTCGCGTAGAGCGCGATCTCGCGCGTCGAGCCCCATCCCCATTCGTTGCCCTGCACGAGCGACAGGACGAGCGCCCCGAGGCCGATTGTGAGCGCGAAGACGCCGGGGACGTCGATGCTCTGCTCCACCGTTTCGTCGCGCGACTCGCGCACCGCGAACAGGGTGATCAGGATCGCGCACGCGGCGACCGGCAGGTTCAGAAAGAAGATCGACTGCCAGCTCACGCTCTCGACCAGGAAACCCCCGACGACGGGGCCGATCGCGAGAGCCATCGCCGACACGCCGGCCCATGTGCCGATCGCCTTGCCCCGCTCCGCGGGCGGGAACGCGTTGGTGATGATCGACAGCGTGGCGGGCATCATCAGCGCGGCGCCGACGCCCTGCACCGCGCGCCATGCCACTAGCCAGGTGTCCGAGGGCGAGAATCCGATCGCGGCGCTCGAGAGCGCGAAGATGGTGACGCCGGCCAGGAACACTTTGCGCCGGCCGAACAGGTCGCCGAGCCTTCCGCCGGTCACGAGCAGTACGGCGAACGAGAGCGTGTAGGCGTTGACGGTCCACTCGAGCGCGGGGGTCGACGCGTTCAGGCTGCGCTGGATCGAGGGCAGCGCGACGTTCACGACGGTGTTGTCGAGCATCACCATGAAGAGCGCGAAACACATCGCGCCGAGCGCCCACCAGCGGCGGTTGTCCTCCGTCATGCGGAGCCCGCGGATGCGCGCGCTCATCGCGGTGCCTGCACAGCTGCGGGGCGGTACGCCGCGATGTCCTCGCGGCGCTCGAGGATCAGGCCGAGGGCAAGCTGGAGAGCGTCGGACTGCTCCGCGTCGAGCGAGCCGACGAGCTCGCTGAGGGCGGACAGGCGCGCCTCGCTGAGGCCGCGCGGGACGGCGAGACCGTCGTGGGTCAGCCTCACGCGCTTCACGCGGCGGTCCTCCGGGTCCTCCTCGCGATCGACCAGCCCGCGCTCGAACAGTCCGTCGACCGCGCGGCTCATCGCCGCCACGGAGAGCCCGAGCGAGCAGGCGAGTGCCTTGACCGAGCGCTCTTCGCCGTCGGCCTCGAGCGCGCAGAGCGCCTTGATCTGGGTGAACGACAGGTCCATCTCCGCGATCGCGTTGAAGGTCCCGACGTTCGCGGTTCGCAGGAGGTAGGCGGCGAGCGCGTACATGTCCAGTGTGAGGCCGGACCTGTCGGTCGCCGCTGCCGCAGATGCTTGCACTGACGCAACTGTATCTCCGCTGCAACCAATGCTTGTGTGATCTCCATCACACTCGCCGGGTGACACAGGCTAGTTTCAGGGGACGAATCCGATGGTGAGCTTCCGTACGGTGTCGAGGATCCTGATGGTGGCGTTCGTCGCGCTGGTCGTGATGGGCGCAGCGACGTGGTTGACGGCGGCGGTGTCCGCGCTCGCACTGATCGCGATTGCCCTCTGGATTCGCGAGGATCGTCGGGAGCAGGGTGCCCGCTGAGCGAAACGGCCCCGCCGGGTTTCGCCCTCGCACCCGGCTGCCGGCTGGGCCGGGGCGCCGCGACCTACGTCTGGCCTTCGAGGACTTTCTCCGCCATCCGGATCATGCCGATGCCCACCCATGGCGGCGCGTTGCAGCGCACGCGCACCCCGGAGCCGTCGGGGCGCTGCACTTCAACGATCGTGACGACGCTGCCAATCTGGTAGTCGTCGCCGAAGTCCTCTTCGATCGCGTCCATCTGGGCCGCGACTTCTCTGAGCAGCGTGGCCCTCGGGTCCTGCGGCCCGCCGTCCTCTGACTGCTTGCCCTCGCTGGCCATGCTCGCCCCTCTCCGCTAGCTGATCGACTCCGGCCATGATCGCAGCGCGAAGCGGGGGCGACCGTGTCAGCCGGATCCGAACGGCAGCTCGACGACCGTCGCCGTCATGCCGCCCTCGCCGACCGCGAGGAGAGCGCCGGCCTCTGCCTCGCGGCGCACGAGCGCCAGGGCGATCGGACCGAGGGCGGGGGAGAGCGCGCAGCTACCTATGCGCCCGACGACGCGCTCGGAGAGGACCAGCTCATCGCCGCGGGCGGCCGGCTCGGAGAGGCGCAGCCCTCTCAGCGTGCGGTTCGGCTTGCCCTTGTAGAAGAGCCGCGCGACGGTCTCCTGGCCCACGTAACAGCCCTTGGTGAAGCTGACGGCGCGCTCGTTCAGGCCCGCCTCCTGCGGTATCACGCTCTCGTCCAGGTCGATCCCGTAGCGCGGGCGGCCGTGTTCGACGCGCAGGCACTCCGCGGCGCCCTCGCTGACGCCCCTGGCGCCGCGGCCGCGCAGGGCCGCCGACAGCGCGACGGTGTCGGCGGCGTCGCACAGCAGATCCACGCCGACGTCGGTGCGGATCGCGAGCGCCGCGACGCCGTCGAGCTCGATCGGCCGGCTCGAGTGCTCCTCGGCGGGCAGTTGAGCTGCACCGGAGATCTCCTGCGAGCGCGGCCCGATCAGGGACAGCAGCCCGCGCTCGAGCGTGCGCTTGTGGAGCTCGACGTCGTAGCCGACCTTGAAGCGGCGGATCATGTCGAACAGCGCCTGCAGCGCACATCTCTCGGTGTCCAGCAGCAGTTCGGGCTCGGCCGCGTCGCCGACCGCAAGTATCCGCATGTCGCCGAGCATCTTGCCCTTGTGCGTCAGGAACGCCGCGTAACGGCCGTCGCCCGGGGCGAGGTCCATCAGCTCGTTCGTGACCTGGCCGTTGAGGAACTCGGCTGCCCCGGCGCCCGTCAGCGCCAGCTTGCCGCGCTCGGAGCGGTCGAGCAGGCCCGCTCCGTCGAGCAGCAGCTCGCGCTCGGCGGCGGGGGCATCTGTCGGTGCGCTGGGCATTGATTCGAGAATAGCCGCGGTAGGCTTCACCGCATGGGCCTCGCCGACACCTTCCAGGAGATCGTCGACTCGCTTCCCGAGGATTGGACGGACCTCGAGATCGACATGCGGATCGCCGACGAGTCGCGCTACGTGGAGACGGCCCTGTATCTGGCCACCTGCAACGCCCGGCCCTACTCGCACCACGACTGGCATTGGCGCCTGCTGGTGGCCCACCGCTTCGGCCACGCCGCATCGGCACAGGCGGTCCACGCGGCACTCAGGCTGCTCGACGAAGCCGGCATCGAGGCCGAGCTCGCGGTCCGGCAGACGCGTTCCGGGCGCGTGGAGGTCACCCAGATGTGGGGCCGTCCGCAGTCCGCCCGCGAGGAGTTCCGCCGGCTCCGGTCGCAGTAGCGATGGCGCGCGTGCTCGCGCTCACGAACGACCTCCTGTTCGGCTCGCGCCTGCAGGGCGACCTGACCGCGGCGGGGCACGACGTGCGGCTGATCAGCAGCGCCGAGCGCCTTCGCGGCCTGCTGACCGACGAGAACCCCGAGCCTGGCCGCTGGGTGCTCGTTGTGGACCTGACCGACGCGGAGCTCGACGGTTGCGCGGTGCTGGAATCACTGGCCGCGCTGCCCGCGATGGCATCCGCCGGGACGCTCGGCTTCTACTCGCATGTCGAATCCGGCGTCCGCGCGCGCGGCAAAGAGGCTGGCTTCGACCTGCTCGTGCCGCGATCGCGCATGGTCCGGGAGGGAGCGGCGCTGGTCGAGAAGCTAGGCGCTGGCGCCGGCGCCGGCTGAGGCCCTGCGCAGGGGGTGCTCGGGGACCGCCCCTGGGCCCGGCAGCGCGAGCGCATCGCGAACGGAGACCCGCTCGCCGCAGGATGTGCAGATGCGCCGGTCGTCCACGGCGCCGCCGCAGCCGCGATGGCGGATCAGGACCGCCGGGCCGCCCGGCGGCGGGGCGTGGCGGTCACCCCAGCTCATCAGCGCGATCACGGTCGGCCAGAGGTCCAGGCCCTTCTCGGTGAGCCTGTATTCGTGGCGAGGGGGGCGCTCCTGGTAGAGGCGGCGCTCCAGCACACCCTCCTCGACCAGCCGGGTCAGCCGCGCCTGCAGGACGTTGCGTGCGATCCCCAGATTGGCCTGCATCTCATCGAAGCGTCGCAGCCCGAGGAAGACGTCGCGGATGATCAGCAGCGACCACCGCTCGCCGACCACAGCGAGTGCGCCGGCGATGCTGCACGCCTGGGTGTCGTAGTCCTTGCCGAGCATCTGAGCACAGTCTAGGGAAGTCAGTTGCATTATGCAACTCGTGTGCTACGGTGCGTCGCATCATGCAACGCAAGTGGCGCGTATCCCTGATCGTCTGCGTTGGCGTGTTCATGTCGAGTCTCGACCTGTTCATCGTCAACATCGCGTTCCCGGCCATCTCGGCGCACTTCGGGGGAGCCTCGCTGGCATCCCTGTCGTGGATTCTCAGTGGCTACGCGATCGTGTTCGCGGCGCTGCTCGTTCCGGCCGGGCGCTGGGCAGATGCCTTCGGGCGCAAGCGTGCGTTCCTGCTGGGGCTGGCGATCTTCGTCGCGGCCAGCGCCGGCTGCGCCGCTGCACCCTCGGTTCCCTTCCTGATCGCCGCGAGGCTCGTGCAGGCGGTCGGCGGTGCGCTGATGCTCCCGACCTCGCTCGGTCTGATGCTCCCCGAGTTCGCGCCCGCCGAGCGTCATCTCGCGATCGGCGTGTGGGCCGCGACGGGCGGGATCGCGGCGGCCGCCGGCCCGCCGCTGGGCGGCCTGCTCGTGCAGGCAGACTGGCGCTGGGTCTTCCTCGTGAACGTGCCCGTGGGCGTCGCCGGGCTGATCCTCGGCTCGCGCACCCTCGTGGAGCGCAGGGAGCAGAACGCGGCAAGGCCGGACCTGCTCGGCGCCCTGGCGCTGATCGTCGCGATCGGATCCCTCGTGGTCGCGATCGTGCAGGGTCAGGAATGGGGCTGGACCTCGGCGCCGGTCATCGCGCTGCTGGCGCTCACGGCGGTACTCCTGCCCGCGATCTGGGTGCGCTCGGAGCGCCATCCCTCCCCGGTCGTCGACCCGGACATGCTCAGGGTCAGGAGCTTCGCGCTGGCTCTCGGCGGTTCGCTGATCTTCTTCGCGGGCTTCGGGGCGATGCTGCTGTCCGGAGTGCTGTTCCTCACGGGCGTGTGGCACGAGGACGTCCTCACGGCCGGCCTGATGATGTTCCCCGGCCCAGCGATGGCGGCGGCGTTCAGCGTCCCGTCCGCACGCCTTGGAGCCCGCGTCGGCTTCCAGATCCCGGGCGTGGTGGGCTCGGCCCTGTTCGCGGCCGGCTCGCTCTGGTACATCGCGAGGGTCGGCTCACAGCCGGACTACGCGACTGAGTACCTCCCGGGGATGATGATCAGCGGAGCCGGTGTGGGGCTCGTGATCCCGACGCTGACCGGGGCGGGCGCGGCGTCGCTCGCACCGGAGCGGTTCGCGACCGGCGCTGCGATCCTCACGATGGGCCGGCAGATCGGGGCCGCTCTCGGCGTCGCGATTCTCGTGGCCGTGCTCGGCACCGGGGCGAGCACGGTGGGCGACTTCCACGGCGCCTGGACGGTGACCGTGATCGCAGGCCTGGCCGCTGGAGTGACGCTGGCGGCGCTGGGGCGCCCGCGGCGGGCCGCGGTGCCCGCTCTGCGCTCGAGTGGAGCGCAGTCGTGAGCGCGCCGGAGGCGGCGCGCACCCGAACCTTCAGCTGGGAGGACCCCGCTCAGACGGCCTCCGCCGGCCTGGAGATGGAGGGGCTGGACTACGTGCTCGCGATCGCGGAGGGCAGGATGCCGGCGCCGCCCGTCGCGAGGATGTTCGGCTTCGAGATCGCGCAGGTGGAGCGCGGCCGCGTCGTCTTCGCGATGGAGCCCGCGGAGTGGATGTGCAACCCGCTCGGCGGGGTGCACGGAGGGGTCGCCGCGACGATCCTGGACTCCTGCATGGGCTGTGCCGTCCACACGACGCTCGCCGCGGGGGTCGGCTACGTCACAACGGACCTGCAGGTCCGCTACATCAGGGCGATCAGCCCCACCGAGGACCGGGTCCTGGCCCAGGGCACCGTCGTGCACACGGGCCGGCGGACGGCGACGGCGGAGGGTCGCCTGATCACCGAGCGCGGGGGAAGGCTGCTCGCCCACGCCACGACCGGCTGCGCGATCCTCTGAGCGCTCAGGCGGCCGCGGGCGCGGGCGCGGCGCCACAGATTGCGCGCGCGAAGGGCAGCAGCTCGGACGCGAACCCCTCCGGGTCGCTCGTGTAGGGGACATGCCCGGTGTCGAGCGCCGCGAGCCGCGCCCCGGGGATGAGCCCGGCGATGCGGCGGCCCGCGCGCAGCGGGATCACCGGGTCGCGCCTGCCCCAGATGACGAGGGTCGGGGCGGCGATGGCCGCGGCGCTCTCGCGCAGGTCATGCTCGGGCGAGGCGAAGCTGCCCCACAGGCCGCACACCGCCTCAAGGCCCGCGGAGCTGCGCGTCGTCTGCACGGCCGCCCGCAGCGCTCGCCGGTCGGCGTCGGTCTGCGTGCGCATGTACGCCCGCGCGAACGCCGGGTAGATCGCACGCAGGAAGCGCGGGCGCGACATCAGCGCGCAGAACGCGCGCTCCTGGGGAGGACGGCCTGAGAAGCCTCCGCCGTCGACGATCACGAGCCCGCGCACGAGGTCGGGCCGGCGCACGGCAATGCGCGCGGCCGCGAAGCCGCCCACGGAGTTGCCGAGCACGATCGCGCCGTCGGGAGCGAGCGCCGCGACGGCCTCCTCGGCGAGATCGGCGAGCAGCATCGCGGTGACTGGCGCCGCACCGGGCGGCGAGTCGCCGTGCGCGGGCCAGTCGACGGCGATCGTGCTCAGCTCGGGCGCGAGCAGCTCGCGAAGCTCGTCGTAGTCGCCGCGCACATGCCCGCCGCTCGGCAGCAGGATCAGCGGCGGCCCCTCGCCGCGCCGGTCGTAGGAGAGCGGGCCGTTGGATGTCTCGATGGTTCTCATGCCCGGCAACCTACCACATGACTGACCGGTCGGTCAGGTTTGGTGACCGATCGGTCAGATATGCTGCGCGGAATGGCTGCGAGCGCGAATGTCACACGGGCGCAGGCTGCCCCCGCCGTCGCCCACCGCACATACGACGCGCTGCTCGATGCCGGCGTCGCGGTCGCCGCGCGCGACGGGCTCGGCGGGCTCAGCATCAACCGCGTCGTGGCCGAGGCCGGGGTCGCCAAGGGCACCTTCTACGTGCACTTCGCTGACCGCGAGGCGTTCATCGACGCTCTCCACGCCCGCTTCCACGACCGCGTCCAGGCGGCCGTGGCGCAGGCGACCGCGGGCACCGAGCCCGGTCCCGAGCGGATCGTGCTGGCCGTCGAGGCCTATCTCGACGTGTGCCTTGACGACAGGGCCGTGAAGGCGCTGGCGCTCGAGGCGCGCGCGGACGGCGCGCTGACGGGCTCGATGGAGGAGCGGCACGAGCGGTTCGCGGCAGCGGCGATCCCGAGCTTCCGGGCGATGGGCTGGCCCGACGCGAGGGCGGCGTCGCAGCTTCTCGCCGCGATGACCGCGGAGCTCGCGATACGCGAGCTGCAGGCCGGCCGGCGGATACCGGGAGCCCGCAGGGCACTGGCCCGGTTCGTCCGCGGGCACGAGGAGACGTAGCGGGAAACGACACGGGGAGCTCAGATGAAGCACTACGCGATCGCCGAAATCGATGTCACAGACCCCTCATGGGTTCGCGACTACCTGGAGCACGTCACGCCGATGGTGGAGCGACGCGGCGGGCGCTATCTCGCGCGCACCGGCGCGGCGGAGGCGATCGAGGGAGAGCGCGCGCCTGCGCAGGTCATCCTGATCATCGAGTGGCCGTCGCGGCAGATCGCAGACGAGTTCTACGAGAGCGAGGAGTACCGGCCCCACCGCGAAGCGCGCAGGGCGGGCGCCCGCAACCAGTTCTTCCTCGTCGCCGGGGAGGACTCCAGCGGCATGGCGAGCGTCTAGCCGCCCCTCACGTCGGCAGCGTGGCGGCGCCGCCGCCGAAACCGCCGCGGCCCGCCTGGAGCGGGTCCAGCGGCACCAGCGCGCCGTTCGCGACGCGCTCGAAGCGCTCGGCTCCGCGAACGTGGAGCGCCGCGCGGATGACCATCCCGTGGCAGACGACGAGCGCCGGCAGGCCGCCCGCTTCCACGTCCAGCAGCGCCGCACCGACCCGCTGCTCCTGCTGCGCGAACGACTCGCCGCCCGGGAACGCGAAGGCGGGATCACCCGACGCGAAGGCATCGAACAGCTCAGGGGTGCTCGCGCGCACCTCCTCGAACGTCAGGTCCGTCCAGTCCCCGGCGTCGGTCTCGACCAGGCGCGCATCCTCGACCGGGTCAAGGCCGATCACGCTCGCGACGATGTCGGCTGTCTGGCGGGCGCGGAGCAGCGGGCTGCACCACAGCGCGCTGAAGCCGTGCCCGCGGGCGCGCTCGGCGAGGTCACGGGCCTGGTCCAGGCCGGTCTCGTCCAGGGGCACAGGCAGGTGCCCCTGGAAGCGGCCGGCATGGTTGTAGGCGGTCTGGCCGTGGCGGGCCAGGTAGACGCCTGTACCGGGCATTCGGCTCAGGCCCGCTCGGGCGCTTCGACCGGTTCCTCGGGCTCGGTCGGTTTGCCGCGCAGATAGAGGAACTCGTAGACGAGCGCCGCGAGCGCCCCGCCGAGCAGCGGCCCGGCGTACCAGACCCACGCGTTCGCCCAGTGGCTGCCGACGAGCTCGGGGCCGAAGGCGCGTGCGGGGTTCATCGCGGCCCCGGTGAACGGGCCTCCGAACAGGATGTCGATCGTGATCGTGAGCCCGATCGCGAGGCCCGCGATCGCTCTGAATGCGCCCTTCGGGTCCACCGCGGTCGCAAAGACCACCCATGCCAGGAAGAACGTCATCACGGCCTCGAGGCCGAAGGCTGATGCTGCGTCGACGCCGTTGCCGATCGCCGGCACGCCGAGTTCCACGGCTTCGGTCGTCGCGCGAGGGAGGAATTGCTGCACCATCAGCGCGGCGAGCGCCGCACCCGCGAGCTGCGTTCCCCAGTAGAGGCCGGCGAGCGCAGGCTTGATGCGGCGCGTTATCAGCATCCCGAACGTGACCGCCGGATTGAAGTGGGCGCCCGAGATGTGCCCGAGAGCCGAGACCATGATCCCGATCGCGAGGCCGTGCGCGATCGCGATGCCGATCAGCGTCGGGTCTTTGATCGTGTGCGCGGCGACGATCGAGCCGACTCCGATGAAGATGAGGGTGAACGTGCCGATGAACTCGGCTACGCCGCGACGGAGGGCGTCTTCAGCGGTCATGGCGTGAACCTTTCGATGTTGGCGGGATAAACGGCCTGGAGTGGCGAGAGCGTACAGGCTCGGGCGCGGGCCCCGCGAGCGCCTAGACTGCGGTTGATGCGGCGCCGCGTCACCTTCTCGCGCAACCTGACGCTGTCACTGTCGCGGACCTGCCGCTGCTACTGCAAGTACTGCGCGTTCGCCACGCACCAGGCGCATCTGCACTCTCCGGATGAGGCGCTCGAGATCCTCGACGGGGCGGCGCGGCGCAACGTCAAGGAGCTGCTCGTGCTGACCGGGGAGCGCCCGGAGGTCAACCCGCAGGTGCGCGCGCGCCTCGCCGAATACGGCCACGAGGACTTCACCGCCTACGTCGCCTGGGTCTGTGAGCGGGCGCTCGAGCGCGGGCTGCTGCCGCACACCAACCTCGGTGTGCTGTCCCGCGAGGACCTCGCCCGCCTGCGGGAGGTGACGGCGTCGCAGGGGCTGATGCTGGAGTCGATCTCCGAGCGCCTGATGGACACCGTCCACGCCGGCTCGCCCACCAAGCACCCGGCGCGGCGCCTGGAGACGATCCGCGCGGCCGGGGAGCTGAGGATCCCGTTCACGAGCGGCATCCTCGTCGGCATCGGTGAGACCGAGGACGAGCGCATGGCGTCGCTCGCGGCGCTCGCCGAGGTGCACGGCGAGCACGGCCACCTGCAGGAGATCATCCTCCAGAACTTCGTGCCCCACCAGCGCTACTACGGCCAGGAGCCGGCCGTGATCGCGGACGCCGCCGCCCGCGAGTACTGGCGCACCGGGGTCGCGGACGGCAGACCGGACGTGCCCGTCCCGGACTGGGCGCTCGCGGGCGCCGGGCCGGTCGGGATCGCCGACATGAAGCGGCTGATCGCCGAGTGCCGCAGGCTGATGCCGGAGGTGGGGATCCAGGTGCCGCCGAACCTCGCCGACTGGTGGGGGGAGCTTGTCGCGGCCGGCGCGACCGACCTCGGAGGGCTCAGCGCCAACGGCGACCACATCTCGCCCGAGCACCCGTTCCCCTCGCCCCACCAGGTCCGCAAGGAGCTGCAGGCCGCGGGCTTCGCGCTCACCGAGCGGCTCTGCGTCTACCCGCGCTACATCGACCCGGACTGGATCGCCGCCGGCGTCATGGACACGATCCGCTCGCGCTACTGGAGCTTCATGCCGCGGCGGGGATCGGGCCGCACACAGCCGCCCTGGCCGATCCGCCAGAGCGTCGTCGCGGGAGCGATCACGAAGGGGCGCGCCGGGCAGGGCCTGGACGCCGAGGAGCTCACCGCGATGTTCGCCGAGACGCGGCCGGAGGCGATCGAGGACATGCGCCAGGCGGCCGATGAGCTGCGCGAAGAGCTCGCCGGCGACGAGGTGACGTTCGTCGTCAACCGCAACATCAACATCTCGAACGTCTGCATCGTCGGCTGCGCCTTCTGCGGCTTCGGGCAGAGCCGGCGCTCGCCCGACGCCTACGAGCACGACCGCGAGGAGTTCATCGCGCGGGTCCTCGAGGCCGTCGACTACGGCGCCAGCGAGCTGTGCATCCAGTCGGGGATCCACCCCGATTGGACGCTCGAGGACTACCTCGGCTGGCTCAGGCTCGCCAAGGAGACGGCGCCGCAGCTGCATCTCCACGCGTACAGCCCGATGGAGATAGCGCACATGTGCGACATCTCGGCTCTGACGCCCGCCGAGGTGTTCGCGGCGCTGGCCGAGGCGGGCCTCGGCTCGACGCCCGGGACCGCTGCGGAGGTCCTGCACGACGGTGTCCGTGAGCGGATCTCGCCGAACAAGCTGCCCGTCGCCCGCTGGGTGCAGATCATCGAGGCGTCCCACGCGGCCGGCCTGCGATCGACGTCGACCGTTATGTTCGGCCACATCGAGGAGCCGTGGGAGCTGGCCGAGCACATGCGCGTGATCCGGGGGCTGCAGGAGCGCACGGGGGGCATCACCGAGTTCGTGCCGCTCTCGTTCATCCCGTTCCAGACGCTGCTGGGCCGCACGCACGGGGTGCAGGAGATCTCGCGCGAGGAGAACCTCAAGCACACCGCCGTCTTCCGGCTCGCGCTCGGCAGGACGGTCCAGAACCTGCAGGCGAGCTGGGTCAAGATGGGTGTGGACGCGGCCACGGAGTCGCTGCGCTGGGGCGTCAACGACCTCGGCGGGACGCTGATGGAGGAGTCGATCAGCCGCCTCGCGGGCAGCTACCACGGCACGCGGCTGGACCCGCCCGAGCTGATCGCGGCCGCACACCGCGCCCGGCGGCCTGCCGCCGAACGCACGACGCTCTATGAGATCCGCCGCCGTTACCCGCTCGACTCCGGTGCGGCCGACGCGCTCGACGGCCGTGCGGTGCTCGCCTGAGGGAACCGACGGTCCGGACCGGACCGTGCCGCTAGCCTCGGTGCGGTGGATGACACGCGCCTCACCGAGGCCTCATACATCGTCCTCGGTCTGCTCGAGCAGACCGGGCCGGCGACTCCATATGACCTGAAGCGGCTCGCGACGCTGAGCACACTGAACTTCTGGACCGTCCCGCACACGCAGATCTACACCGAGTGCGCGCGCCTGGCGAGGGCCGGTCTGCTCAGCGAGGACCGTGAGAGCACCGGCCGGCGCCGGCGCGTCTACAGCCTGACCGACACCGGGACCGGTGCACTTGAGAGCTGGCGCGCGGATCCGTGCGCGCGCGAGTACGAGTTCCGCGACGTCGCGACGCTGAAGATGTTCTTCGGCGCAGACCCCGCCGGTCTAGCCGCGAACCAGGTAGAGATCCACAGCCGCCGCCTGCGCGAATACGAGACGCTCGCGTCTGAGCTCTCAGATCAGCCGCCCGGCTGGGCGCTCGCACTCGAGATGGGGATCGGGCACGAGCGGGAGTTCCTGCGCTTCTGGGCGCGGTTCCTCGAGCAGAACGGGGAGGCTCCCCGGGACGGGATGGCGCTCAGCGGAACAGGTCCTCGCTCAGGGGACGGAGCAGCGCCGCCGCACCCGGGCCGTCCTCCTCGCTGAGGTGACGCTCGAGCCCGGCGACGATCACCACGGGCTCCCGTGAGTCCTTCGCACGCGCGAGATCGGCGGCGCCCGCGGCCGCGTCGGCGACGGCGAGCCAGGTCGCCTGCAGGCGCATGCCCGTCGAGTCCTCGCGACCCCTCCAGTCATCGAGTGGGTGCAGACCGGCGAGCCCGATCGCCACGTCGGCCTGCCCGTGGCGCCACGCCCGCCCGAAGCTGTCGCTGATCAGGACCGCGGGCCGGCGGCCGCTCAGCTCGCTCAGGCGCGCACGCAGAGCGCGCGCAGAGCGGTCGGGGTCGCGG
>Ga0075029_100000939_pt1 | contig 16854 bp, 12 predicted proteins | sample LitLauG_LLR_2013_FD_71391 | JGI IMG/M metagenome (GOLD analysis project Ga0075029, IMG submission 71391) | Freshwater sediment microbial communities from North America - Little Laurel Run_MetaG_LLR_2013 | ecosystem: Environmental > Aquatic > Freshwater > Creek > Sediment | place: USA...
TCGCCGGACGGATGGCGGTCGGCATGTGCTTCCAGCCTTCCAGCCCGTGAAAGGAGGCATCGGGCTGCAAACTCACGCAGCGGATCGCGGGATTCAACTCCTTGAGGCGTCGCGTCGTTCCGACGAACGTGCCGCTGGTGCCAAGTCCAGCGACAAAATGAGTGATGCGTCCGGAGGTCTGCTGCCAAATCTCGTGGGCGGTGGTGCGATAGTGCGCTTGCCAGTTGGCGGGATTGCTGTACTGGTCGGGATAAAAATATTTGTCGGGATTGGCGGCGACGATTTCGTGCACTTTGCGAATCGCGCCGTCGGTGCCTTCATCGCCGGGAGTGATCACCAACTCCGCGCCGAACGCCGCAAGGATGCGCTTGCGTTCGTGGGAAGCGCTATCCGGCAGGCAAAGCTGCACGGGATAGCCCAGCGCGGCGGCAACCATGGCGTAGGCAATGCCAGTGTTTCCGCTAGTGGCGTCAATGATGGTCTTGCCGGGGCGGAGGGCGCCGCTAGCGAGGCCAACCTGAATCATGCTCAGAGCCGGGCGATCCTTGACGGAGCCACCTGGGTTAAACCACTCGGCTTTGGCGCAGAATTCGACGTTTAGAAATTCGTGGCCGACGCGCTCCAGCCGCAACAGGGGCGTGTTCCCAATACGGTCCAGCAGAGATTCCCCTGCACGGTTTGACGGTGGCCCCTCGTGACCCTTTGATTCGCGAGGAGATGCGGCGAAGTGGCCTGTGCTAACCATCTGACGAAGCTCGATTCTCCACTCCCCGCCCCGAGGGCAGGGGATATCCGACCATTTTACTCCGAATTGGATGCGGGAGACTAGGACCTAGATATACCGAGGGTTGGCCTCGCTCAGGGGAGTACCCTGCCGCCGCTCATTGCTAGTGGCTGAATTGGGCGCTATCAGACATCAATGCGGGGCCAGCCAAGGCCCCGCATTGCACTCCATTGGGGGGCGATACTAAGTTTCAGAAGACAAAGTGCAGCGCCATCTGCAGGAAGCGCGGGCTGCCAACAGTGTGCTGGATACGCCCCAGTTGTCCTGAAGGCGGACAAACATAACCCTGGTCCGCAGGAGAAGTACAGTTTTGTTGTCCTGCTACGGGAAAGGGCGCGGTGTAAGTGGGTGGATCCGCAAAGAACGGATTGAATTCGACGTTGTTGTTTGGCGTATCGAAGCTGGGATGATTGAAAATATTGAACGCTTGAATGTCGAATTTCAGTTTAAACCGCTCTTTGATCGGGAAATTCTTGAAAAGCGCCATATCCACGCGGGATTGGAAGGGACCGCGGAAGATGTTGCGGCTTGCGGGGCCAAAACCAGTTTCAAGATTATCACCAAGCGGGACGCCATTCGTCGCAGGATTCGGAGTCAACAGCGGGATTCCAAACGCCGAAGGGTTTAAGACAGGGTTCGATGGGTTTACGCCGAGCGTGCCTTGCAGCACAGCTTTGGCGCCGGGTGTGCTGCCAACGCCGCCGATGGGCACAAGGGGGTTCGTCACGAAGTCGTTGCCGCCACCGAAATAGATGCTGGCAATACCGCCGCTGAAATCGATGACGCTAAAGGGCTGGCCGCTTTCCGCAGCAACAAGACCGCTAGTACCCCACCCATTTACGGCTTGCGATGCCCATCCGTGCAGTTTGGTAAATTTCGGCAATTCGTATTGATAGCTGACCATGAAAACGTGGCGCCGGTCGAAGTCCGAATTGGCGTACCCAGTTCTGAGATTCTGAGGGTTATCGCCGTTGTAGAAGAGCTGTTCGCCGCTCTCCTCGTCCATGGCGTGGGACCAGGTATAAGAACCAGAGAGAGTGAGGCCTCGCGCCGCACGCTTAGTTATGTGAAATTGCAAGGCATCGTAATTGGACATTCCGGCGGCTTTGTTGTATTGCGAGTTGGGATCAAACCCAATGAACGGAACGCGGAGATCCACGTTGCCTGAGGGGAAACCTTCAACAAGGGCGCCTACAGTTTCCGCAGAGGTCACGTTGTAACCATACGTAGTCGTCTCTCCATGAATCGGATTGCTGGGCGTAGCAATACCAGGTTGGTTGAATGGAACTGGGATGCTTTCATGGACGCCATGATTGCCAACAAAAGAGAGCGTAAGGACGAGGTCGTTTTTGGGCTGCCACTGCAAATCAAGCATAAAATTCTCCGAGTAAGGGAGCTTGTTGGCAGGGTCGTAGGCGGCAAATTGAACCGGCCCGCAAACGAAGTTGGGGTTAATGGAAGTGCAAAGCGGCGTCGTCAAATTCTTCAAATCAGCAATATTGGGCAGTAGCGACGCCACGCCAGCAAGGCTCGTCGGAGCGGGCGGCGGCGTTGAAGTTCCGAATGGCGTGGCGAAAGAAGCTCCCTGCTGTGCAAACAGCGGCACCACAAACGGCGGCTCGACCGTAACACCGAAGGGACCATTGAAACCACCTCCGGCGCTGGGTGAGAGCTCGGCTAGGTATTCGCCACGGTCGTAGTACATCCCATAGCCAGCCCGAATCACAACATTCTTCAGGAACGAAGGTGTCCAGGCAACGCCAATGCGCGGAGCGAAACCCCATTGGCGCCCTGTTAGAGTCGAATCGCTTACACCCTTGGTGCCGAATTGTTTGTTATTTCCAGCAACGACGATCCCGATTTGATCGCCTTGGGACCCGCCAATTGTGTCTGTACCAAAGTTGTAGTTATAGTCCTGCGGGTAGAAATTCGCCAATAAACCGTGTTTCTCGGAGAATGGGCCATCCCAATCCCACCGTACGCCCAAAGTGAGAGTGAGGTTGGACTTGATCCGCCAGGTGTCCGAGGCATACGAGCCAACCTGGTTCGAGCGGTAATACCGGTTTGTCGCGCCATTCACGAAAACAGAGGGGCCGGTTTCACCGCAGAAAAATGAACCGGGAGTGCACAGGTTTCCGGTTAGAAAGTCTTGAAACGTTGCAAAGTTGAGCAAGGCGGTCTGATTGTTCCTGTTAACGACATTGAGCTGGGTATGATCCCACTGAAATCCGAATCCAAAGTTATGGCGCCCCACGGTCCACGAGTATTTCGTGGCCCCCTCAAATTTATTCTGGAAAACTCCCACGCTGGCAAAGTTACTTGCGGGACCGATGCTCAGGCCGCCGTTGAAATTGAAATTGGGATTGGTAATGGATATGCCAGGGACATTGGAGAGCCCGAAGATATTCGTTCCGTAGTCTGTATTCTTGTACCCATCGGTAGTATGCGCAAATGCCTTTTCGCGGACGAAACCAAGGCGTTGCGTCCATACCGCGTTGGGAGAAATTGTGGTGGTATTTTCCAATGAGAGCAGATGTGCGCCGGCGCTCAATTGCTGCGGAAAATTTCCCACCTGACTGATGGAGAACGGAGCGAAAGTCGGATCGTTTTGATAATAATATTTTCCAGCCAGCCGGTCTTTGGCACTGAAATTGTAATCAATATTTCCGTTGAGCTGATCAGCGCTGAATGTCGTGTTTGGGCCGACAACCATCGCGTTGTACCCGAGGTTTTGTTGCTTCGCCGGATCCACGTTCTCTGACGGGATAAAAAACTGCCCATTGGGAAGCTTGAGGTTCATGATGTTCAGCGCTACCTGGCTTATGTCGCTTTTCGTAAGGCACGCCGGATGCGTTCCAGTTCCGCACAGTGGATTGAAATCCGCGTTGGCCAAGTTCGCCAAGGTTGTGGCATCGCGGCCACCATCCGTCAGTCCCGCGAGAGTCTTGACCTCCGAGAGCGAACTGTCCTGGTCGGTTGCACGTTGGCCCTGGTAGGACGCGAAAAAGAAGAGTTTGTCTTTGACGATTGGCCCGCCAAGGGTTACACCGAAAGTGTTGCGCCGCAAATAGGGAACGGTACTGCCGTGAGTTGGGCCAGCTGGGTCTCTTAGCGTACTGTCTTGATTGAAGAAGAAGGGTGCCGCGTTCCAGGAGCTGGTCTGATGGTATTCATAGGCCTGGCCATGCAACTCGTTGGCTCCGGTGCGCGTTTGCATGGAAATGTGCGCGCCGCTGTAAGAACCTTCCGTCGCGTCGTACATGGAAGTATTCACGCGGACCTCTTCCAGAGTTTCCTGCGGCGGAGAGGGGATGGATTCGCCGATGGCGCTGTAAACCGACGTGCTTGTCTGGATTTCGCTCCCGACCGATGAGAAATTTTCGCCGGTATTCAAGACAGAGCGATTGTCGGCGACGCCGCTCGAGGACTTGCCGTTGAAATCGTTATTCAGTTGCACACCGTTCAAAGTAAAGCTGTTGCTGGTATCTCGCTGGCCGTTGGCAAAAATATTCTGATTGCCAAGGCCTGCGTTGGAGCCAGAACCCGTAAGAAAATCAGCGTTCACGCCCGGACTAAGCAGCGCCAACTGTGTGAAACTCCCGGTACCGAGAGGAGTGCCCTCGATGAGGTCGGTGCCCAAAGTGTAGCCGTTAGTAGTGTCAGTTTCATTGAGCAGCGGCGTTCCGGTGACAGTAATCTGCGTGGTGACCTCGCCAGGTTGCAGCGTGCCATTGACAGTTGTGGTGACGCCACCTTGGACCAGGATTTCCGAGTGAATCTCGGCCTTGAAGCCGTCGCGCGAGAATGTCACGGAATATTTTCCGATGGGGAGACCAACAATCAGGAAGGAGCCGTCGTCCTTGGTGACCGCCGTTTGTTCCAGGTTGGTGGCGGCATTGTGAACTTTCACTGTGACTTTGCTGAGGACGCCGCCACTGACATCGGAAACGGTGCCATTGATCGACCCGAGTGTTTGTTGGGCGCGCGAGGAAGACGCGAGCAGAAGCAAAATTCCGAGAAAAGTGAAGATGCCGCGATACGCTTTGACCATCGAAATACACCCCTCAGTCCAAGATTCTGACCCGGAATCAAACCACAGTCAGCGGGCTTTGGCCAGACCAGCCCTGTGAATATCCAAACTTCAGGTGGGATGCACCGATTCCCTGCCCCTGTCTTCTAGCACTGTGCCCAATAGATAGGTGAAAGAGATTAAAGGACTTGGCATAAAATGTGACAAAGAGTTGAATATGACCTGAATGTTTGTTCAGACGAATTCCTCAGATAATCCACAGGCCAGCAAATCTGCTCACCGGGCAGACTTGGCTGCCTCAGGATGACTTTACAGAAGCGCGGGCATTCATTACTCTGAACAGACCATGTGGAATGTCGAAGAGAAGTTCTCACCGAAAGCCATCGAGAGTCTGGCAGCGCTGGGGTTTGCCGTGGGCAGCACGCGCGGAGTGGTGCGCGTGGAAAAATACGGCAGCGGGGCGGAATTCCGCAAAGGCACCGATGAGCTCTATCAGATGACCATTATTCCCACCATCATGGTGAAGGGGCAGTTCACGCGGCTGTGGGACGCCGGCTACCAGAAGTTTTTGCTCACCGATGAAGGACTGAAATTACCGGCGCTCGCGACTCATCTGCAAAACCTACGAAAGTTTAATGAAGAACTGCGCACGGCTCTGGGAGTGCCGACGTTCTACAACGAGGCGCTGGGTTCGGTCAGCCAGGTTAGCGTTTACGACCGTGTCAAAGGCCGCAAAGGTGCGGTGCCGGATGAAACTGTCGGCGCGCACGAAGCCGGCGGCGGGCACTAAGACCAGCAAGTTCCTGCCGGGAATATCCCATTGGAAATTTCAGCTTGCCGCGGCGTCTTGAAGCTGCCGGCGGAACTGGTCGATGTCCACGCGATGCTTGGCCGCTTTCCTCTGGCCGATAAAGATCACAGGGATATCCCAGCCGTAACGCTGCTTCAGGACAGAATCGGCATCTATATTTACTTCGCGGAGGGCGGCGCCGAATTCGCGCAAAAGCGGTGCAATGGCGGACTTGGCTTCGTCGCAGAGGTGGCATCCGGGGCGCGTGTAGAGCGTGACGTCACAGGGGCCGGCAGCGGCAAGGCGTTCGTCTTCAGAAGGAGAGCTCATCGTTTGACCGCGAAACTGCATCTTGCCGGGGAGCAGGCATGGCCGGGAAGAACGAGGCATAATAGCAAATCGTTCTGTATAGAGCGGAACCAGAGAAGAGACGGAGCAAAATGGGAAGAGTCGTAGCGTTGATGGATGACCTGTTCTTCCAGATGAAGCTGGCGGAAACCGCAAAGCAACTCGGCGTGGAAGTAAAAGTGGCAACGAACGGCGAGGCGTTTGGGGAGCTGATGGCCAGCGAGCCGAAACTCGTCATCGTGGACTTGAATGCGCGCAGCCAGCCCATCGCAGCTATTGAAAAATTGCGGCAGACGCGCAAGGAAGTCCGCGTGGTCGGTTTTCTCTCGCACGTGCAAACAGAGCTGGCCGCTCAGGCGCAGAAAGCTGGATGCAACGAAGTTCTCCCGCGCTCGAGTTTCACGCAAAATCTGGCGGCAATTCTGAGTGCCGCGAAGGATTGAAGTGATTGCAAAGAGATTAAGATTCCGCCGGCAGGCCTTCCTCCTGAGCTGCGCTCTTCTGTTCGCAGTTGCGAACGCCGTTTCGCAGGAATCCAGTTCCAAACCAAGTGGAAGTTCTGCGGGCGTATCAAGCGAACCCGCCAGCGGCGGTGGACCTAGTGCAGCACTGAAAGCAGTCCTCTCCGCCAGCTGCTCCCAAAATCAAACCGAATTTGTCCGTTTTCTCACCGCGCGAAACAAAGAAGCGTTTTCCCGCATGTCCCCGCCGGCGCGCGTCGCTTTGATGAAGCGCTTCGTGCTCCTGAACGAGCCGGGCAAACCAACCACTTCGTCTAATCCCGCCGGCCGGCCCATCGTGCGTTGCCAGACTCCCGAAGTCGCGACGGAGATGCAGATCGGCGGCACTGAAATTCGGGACAATGTCGCGTTTCTTCCAATGGAACTTCGGGACGCCACCGACTCCACCGGCGAGGACGTCCACCAAGTTGTGATGGGCTTTGTGCGCGAGGATGGTGAGTGGAAGCTGCTCTCGCTGGGATTGCTTCTGTTGGATCTCCCGGCGCTGGAAGTGGAATGGGATGCCGCGGAAATCGAAACGACGGAGAAGAGCGCTATCGAGTCCGTGAACAAAGTTGCCGCGGCTGTCGAAGCCTACCGCAACAAGTATTTACGCCTGCCGGAATCCTTGGCGAATCTGGGTCCGCCGGTTCACGGTGCGGCAAATGGCGAGGCTGCCGGGCTTATCGATTCCGATCTCGCGAACGGAATGAAATACGGCTACAACATTCGCTACGCGATCCTCGGAGCGAGTACCCTGGGCGCTCCGGCAAAATACGAGCTGTCCGCAACTCCGCTGCAGTACGGGCGCACCGGGCGTCGCTCGTTTCTCCGAGATGCAAACGGCACCCTTCATGCCGCTGACCGACATGGTGCGGTCGGCAGCGCAACAGATCCCAAGGCGGAGTAAGCCTTCTTTTGAAGCGGCTTCGTTAACGCTTAAGCCGACGCGCCTAGCCTTCCAGCTTGCTCTAATTCCTGATGAATCGGCACAATGGACACTGGGCCATCCTTCCTTTGACGAAACTTCTTCAAGAGAAGTTTTCGTGACTTCCCAGATTTCTCCGAGAGCTGCCAGAGGCCGGTGTGTGCCATGCCGGCAAAGGAGATCTGCGATGCCGGATAAGATGGCCGATCGACGAGTCGCTCCTCGCTATCCAATCATTCTCAGTGCCGAATTAACCGAACTATCAGGCGGCACCAAACTGATCGGGCGCACATCCGACATCAGCAGGACCGGCTGCTACATCGATACCTACCAACCGTACCGGTCGGGCTCCGCGATTCACATTAAACTGACGCGTGGACCAGAGAGTTTTGAAGTCCGGGGGACAGTGCGGTACGTCAGTCCCGGCCTGGGCATGGGCATCCTGTTCGAGGAACAAATCCCGGCCAAGCAACTGGCAACTCTGGATCGCTGGCTGGAGATGGCGGCCAAACAACCCGCGTGATGCCTGGTGCTCAACTCAAGGAACCGCTTTTATCGTCGGGTAATGAATCCCGAGCTGCTCCAGATAAGTCTTGTAGCGCAGGGGATCGAAGTAAAACTTTTTCAGCTCCGGGGCGAACTTCTCCATTTTTTCCCTATTCATTTCGATGGCTGGCTTATCGTCCGGAGCGAGAAACGTCTCGTAGTGAACTCCCTTGGTTTGGACATCTCGAAAATAGTCCCAGGCTTTTTTGACGAGTTCCGGCTGCAACAAGAAATCCAGCGCGGTCATGGCCTGCACCTTCGCACCCGCTGTCGAACCTTTGTGCGCAATCGGCGTGGCCATAGCTACGCCGTTAGCCCAGTTGTGCCCCGGAAGGTTCGGAATATTCGCCGGATACATGAGATACACCATGGGAACGTTCCAGGAGATATCGCCTACGTCATCCGAGCCTCCACCAACCGGGTCTTTTGCAGGCTCGGAAAGGGGCTCGACTTTTTCCTTCAGGCCTTCTACTTTTGCGCCAATTTCCTTTTGCAGAGCCTTGGCAAGCGTCTGGTCGGCGTCGCTCCATTTCGGCATGCCTACGGCTTCAATATTCTTGTGCTGGGCCTCGGCAATCGCCTTATTAAAGAACGGTGGCCAGGCTGAACCCACCAACTGATGATCCACGGTCGTGCCGGTCATCATTGTGGCGGCTTGCGCCATGGTATTGCCGAGCGCGTAGAGTTCTTTGATGTGGGGATAGTCGAGTTCGCGAAAGTAATACCAGACGGCGGCCTCGGACGGGACGACGTTCGGTTGATCTCCACCGTTAAGCACAATGTAATGCGATCGTTGCTGCAGCCGCAGGTGCTCGCGGCGGAATTCCCAGCCGGTGTTCATCAGCGAAACTGCGTCGAGGGCGCTGCGTCCGTCCCACGGCTTGGCCGCCGCGTGAGCCGAGACTAACCCACTCCAAATTCCCTCACCCGTGGCGTAAGTTGTAGAAAATTGATGGCTCACATGAGCGCCGAGAACTATGTCGGTGTCCTTGAACAATCCGGCGCGGACGTAAAAGGCTTTCGTTCCAAGAAGCTCTTCCGCCACTCCGGGAAACAGCCGAATCGTGCCGGCCAGATGATTCTTGTCCATGAGTTTTTTCAAGACGAGCGCGGCAGTAACGTTGACCGCCATGCCGGAGTTGTGGCCTTCCCCGTGACCCGGCGCCCCTTCGATGATCGGAGCGTGATAGGCCACTCCGGGCTTCTGCGAAGCGCGCGGGATACAGTCCAAATCCGTAATGAACGCAATCACAGGCTTCCCACTACCGTATGTCGCCACCCACGCCGTTGGAACGCCCGCGACGCCGCGTTCCACTTGAAAACCGTTCTTCTCCAGAATTCCGGTGACGTAGCGCGAGGTCTCCACCTCCTGAAAGCCAAGTTCGCTGAAACTGAAGATTTGATCGACCATCTGCTGCGTGAACGTCTGCAGTCCGTCCACCTCGGCTACGGCTTCCTGTTTTAGCGCCGGCAACGTTAATGGTCCCTGCGCACTCCGTGCGCTGGGCAAGAGCATTAAGGAACAGAGCCAGGCAAACAAAAACATTTTTCTCATGGATCCTCTCAGGCGAGCAGTTCGCGCGGGGATGATAGCGCGATTGTCTTGAAATCGGGAGCCTCATTCGCCGGTTGAGGGAATTTGTGCCCGGCGCGACTTGGCGCTACTATCGTGCGATTCCAAATGCCTTGGCGAACCCCAGCGCGACTCCCGCTTTTTTTGTTAGCGCTCTCCTTGGTTACACCTGTTCGCGCCGCGGGCCAATCGCAAAACAATTACGGCTATGGGCCTCTTCCTGTGTTCGAGCTTCATAGCGGCTTTTGGATCAATCTTCATCACATGCTCTATCACGAAGCGAGGCTGCGCACGGCCAGCGCCGGTTCACCAGACAAGAACACCAAGAACTCCGGGCCCACTCTTAACACCGCTCCGGAGGCGAAACCCGCACTCTCCGCCGTGGAAAAACACATCTGGGACGATGCCGTCGCTTACTACGCCACCAATTACGCCGCCAAGGACCTGCTTTTTTCCACAGAACTCATTCAATTAAAAGACCAACTCGGTGATTTCGAGGATTGCGACGAACTCTCAGGTAGAAAACGGAAATTCTGTGATGCCGGTTTGCCCGCAAAGCTGACGCAAGTTCTGGAAGCCGCGGCGCCTGTCTACCGCGCGCATCTTTGGCCGGAGCACGATCGCGCCAACCGGCGCTGGATCGTGCGCGTCGCGCCGCTTGTGCAAGAACAGGGCGTGGGACTATCGGAGCGTCTTGCGGATGTTTACCAGACGCGTTGGCCGCGCGCAAAAATCCGCGTTGACCTGACGGGCTACGCCGACCGGACCGGCGCCTACACGACTGCCGACCCACTGCGAGTTACCATTTCCAGCCTGGACTCCCGCAATCAGGGCGCCGCTGCCCTCGAAGTCCTCTTTCACGAAGGTTCCCACGGCATCGCCGAGTCGGTGCAGGCCGCCATCATTCGCGAGTGCCGCCAGCGCGACAAAGCCATTCCGCGCGATCTCTGGCAGGCTCTGGTCTTCTACACCACCGGCGAGGTCATCCGTCCGGTGCTTGGCGCTGCCGGAGCAGCCTCCGGCGATCAAGACGGCAGCGCGCCGGGCGCAAGTTACACGCCTTATGCCTTGCGCGAAGGTCTCTATCAGCGCGGCTGGAGCGACTATTACAAGCTCCTGCAGAAATTCTGGCAACCTTACCTTGACGGAACGGCAACTTTTGACGACGCCATCGCTCGCATGGTGTCCGCACTGTAGTGTCTTAGCGGAAGGGGAACCAAGCTCCGGTCCTCTCTGTTTTTCCCTCGACTCCGCGTATTGCCAATCACAGCTTGGTATGACTGTCGTCACTGAAAGAATCCCGCGCTTGGACTAAGTATTTGGAGTGGCCAGTTTCATCACTCTGGCCGTTTCGTTCGGTTGTAACGCACGGGGGAAGAGATGGGCGGCGTCCTGCGAGTTGATCGCCTTTCGGGCTCCCGGTTTCGCCATGCTAACCGGGATTGGCTCCCTGCAAATTTTTGCCCAGATTGTCCCCAGAGTTTCCCACGTTTTGCCCCTGCGGAAAATTGCACTCCTCTCCTGCGACAGGCATGCACGTCTCAAAGATTCGCGCTCGAGGAGCAGTTTGAAATGGAGGAATTCCCATGGAAAAAGAAGTCCTGAGCATTTTAGATAAGCGAACAAACGCTCCCTACGACGTACCAATTGACAAGGGCTGCATTCGCGCCACGGATTTGAAGCGGATAAAGAGCGGTCCCGACGATTCAGGGCTCATGAGCTACGACCCGGCCTTCTTGAACACGGCGTCGTGCCAGAGCGCGATCACGTTCATCGATGGAGACAAGGGCATCCTGAGGTACCGGGGATACCCCATCGAGCAACTCGCCGAGAAGTGCACCTTCCTGGAAGTTGCCTATTTGATTCTGAACGGCGAACTTCCGACGGAATTGCAATTGAAGAATTTTGTCGGTGCCGTCACTCATCACACCATGCTGCACGAAACCACCAAGACTTTTCTGGAAGGGTTCCGCCATGATGCCCATCCGATGGGCATGTTTATCAGCACCGTGGCGGCCCTCTCGACGGTCTATCCCGATGCTAAAAATGTGCATGACCCCGAAGTACGCAAGCTGCAAATCCAACGGTTGATCGGGAAGGTTCCAACCATCGCGGCATACACCTATCGGCACAGCCTCGGTTATCCCTACATCTATCCCGATGACGATCTCAGCTATACCGAGAACTTCATGAACATGCTCTGGAAAATGGTCGAGCCGAAGTATCGCGCCAATCCAGTTCTAGCACGTGCTCTGGACATTCTCTTCATCCTCCACGCCGATCATGAACAGAATTGCAGTGCCAACGTCATGCGCGCCGTGGGGAGTTCCCAAGCGGATCCATTTGTCTGCACCGCCGCTGCCGCAGCAGCCCTTTCTGGGCCGTTGCATGGCGGCGCCAATGAAGAAGTCTTGAAGATGTTGGATGAGATCGGCACAAAGGAAAACGTTCGCGGCTACGTGGACAAGATCAAAGCCGGGCACGGAAAACTGATGGGCTTCGGTCATCGCATCTACAAGAATTATGATCCTCGCGCCCGAATCATCAAGTGGGCGGCGGACCAGGTGTTTGTAGCCACCGGCAGGAATCCAAAACTCGACATCGCGTTGGAACTGGAGAAAATCGCGCTTGAAGACGAATACTTCATCAAGCGGAAGCTCTATCCCAATGTGGATTTCTATTCCGGCATTATTTATCAAGCTCTCGGATTCAAACCGGAAATCTTCACGGTGCTCTTCGCCATTCCGCGGACGGTCGGATGGCTCGCACAGTGGCAAGAGATGATCCAGGATCCCGAGCAGAAGATCGCGCGTCCACGCCAGATTTATACCGGCTGCGATGTGCGGGAGTTTGTTCCGATCGGACACCGCGGAGTTCGGGCGGCGTCTGCAACCCGGTAACACGAATCCTGGCGGACCTCCGTCCGCTAAGATAGCGGCACATGGGGCCGCGAAATGGGTGGAGCACCTTGGTATAAGTCGTACGGCGCAAGCGGCAGGTGCTCCACCCGAATTGTAAACTTTCTTTCTCTAGCCAACGCCGTCAGCGGTGCGCTTTCCTTCCAATTGTTCACCGCACGCCGATATGCTAGGCTTTCTCTGGCAAGAAACAGCCCGGCTCAGTGCCACTCAAGTCCCTGCGACGCACACGTTTTCTCCCGTTCGACCCCGAAAGACCCTTCCGCGGCGGGAAAGTCTCTCTGGGAAGAACCGAAGCCATGGCGAGCCGACTGTTTAGAAGTTACGTGTAAAAATGATCCGGCCTCGCCGGAGCCGCAGTGGAAAAGGATACGGACAAGCCCATGCCCGGCCAACAAACAGCCTCAAAGACCGAAAAAGAACCGGTCGAGATCAAGCTGGCCCATTCTCCGGATTCTGATGATGCGTTCATGTTTTATGCGCTGGCCACTCATAAGCTGGCCACGCCCGGATACAAGTACACCCACGTCCTTTCGGATATTCAGTCGCTGAACGAAGCGGCGCTCACAGAAACATATGACGTCACCGCCATCAGCTTCGCCGCTTATCCCGGTCTGCGCGACAAATACATCCTGCTCGATTGCGGCGCCAGTTTCGGCGAAGGCTATGGCCCGATCGTCGTTTCCACCAAATCCCTCAAAGCCAACGAGCTTGCGGGCAAGCGCATCGCCGTACCCGGGCTAAAGACCTCGGCCTACCTCACGCTCAAGCTCTTCGAGCCGAATTTTGAGCCGGTAGTTATGCCTTTCGACAAAATTATCGATGCCGTTCAGAAGGAAGTGGTCGAGGCCGGCCTGCTCATTCACGAAGGACAACTCTTCTTTCCCCAGATGGGTTTGCACCGGGTAATCGATCTGGGGATCTGGTGGCAGGAACAGACTGGCTTGCCATTGCCACTTGGCGGAAACGCCGTTCGTCGCGCTCTCGGCGCACCGCTTGGCCGACAGATTTCCAAGACCATCCGCGACAGCGTCTCCTACGGTCTTGAGCACCGCGAAGAAGCCCTGAACTACGCTATGCAGTTCGCGCGCGATATGGATACCGAGCTGGCTGACAAGTTTGTCGGCATGTACGTGAATAAATGGACGCTGGGCTACGGCGAAAAAGGCAGGCAGGCCGTAAAAGAGCTGATCGTGCGCGGCACGAAGGCTGGGCTTCTTCCCGGCCCACCGGACGTCGAATTTCTTAGTGAATCCTAAGAAGCACTCTCTCCGCACTCTTTAACTAAAGTATTCCTCTGTTTTGCCGATTGCTTCACTGAACTAGTCCACGCACGCATTGGCTGGGTCGCGGCAAGGGCTGCGCCTCTCCTCTTCCATACGCCGGGGACACTTTTCACAATTCTCGGATTTTCGAGGGGGAAACATGTCGTTAACCGCAATCATCAATCTTGCCGAGCGGCTCCTTAACAACTCTTCGGGCCAAACCGTCGACGCGAATGCAGATTCAAGACAATCGAAACAGGCCTCCCGCGTCGGCTCCGATGCGGTGCATAGGGATCAGTTCACTCCGTCCTCAGCAAACCAGCAGGACGCCGGATTGTTCAAGGTCAATCAAATTAGTTTGTTCTCGGCAGCCGCTGACTTTTTGCTCGCCCAAACGCTACCGTCGCAGGCGAATCCTGGCGTGGCCCCGGCACTTGCTCCGGGAAACGCGGCGCCAGCCCCGCCTGCCGCGCAGCCCATTCTGGCGCCGCCTCTGAACCCGCCGCAGACGATCAACGCCAATCCCATTGTTACCGCACGATTTCCCGCCGCGAACGCTCCTCCAACCGCCGCCGCGCCAGCCGTAACCACGACCGCCACACCTGCCAACTCCGCCCAAAGTCAGTTGCTGGCCCTCAACAGTGCCCTTTATGCCTTGGGACTCAATGATTCACAACTTGCTCAGATCGATCAGATCGCCAGTTTGATTCAGGTCTTCAATCCTCTTGCTTTTACAAGCCTGGTTTATCAACTGGAAGCTCTGGCTCAAGCCAACACTCAGCAATCGGCGGCCCCGCTTACCAACACAGCGGCAACTGGAACTCCCCCTTCAACGGCGACTACAACCAACACGCCAGCCGCTGTGGCACCCGCGACGGGGACAACTGCCGGAAACGCTTCAGGCACAAACAACGCAGGTAGCTTTCAGATCCGGGAATTGGTCATAAAATTCTCCGGCGTTCAAGAGTCTTTCACGCAAACGGGTTCCGGCGCACCGGGCGGCAATTCGAACGTCCAGCTTTCTGCTTTCAATCTTCAAGTTGAGGAAGTCAACCTCACGCTCGCAAACCAAGGCGGTCAATCTCTGCAGGTAACTGCTCCCCAGACAGCGGCAACTCCACAATCGGCCGCCCCAGCAGTGGCACAAGCAAAGTCCGTTGCAACCTGAACTCCAAACGCAAAAAGCAAAACGAGCGACCAAGTCCCCGGGGTTACGTTTCCCCGGGGACTCCTGTTTTCGGGTGATTTTTTGGTTTTCGCTGCTTCCCGCATCGCTGTGCTTCGCCTTGACGCTTTCCTGCGAATCCCTTAGTGTCTTTGAGCCGCTATGAGCATGCGAAATAGTTTCTGCCTGTGCGTTTTCCTCTTGAGTTTGGCGCCTCAGATGGTTTTCGGCCAGGCTGCCTCCGAGTTCCGCGACCGTCCTCACGACGCTCAGGGTTGGCCATTGCAGGCAGTTCGTGCCAGCCACGGCATGGTTGCTACGGATGAGCAACTTGGTTCGGAAGCGGGAGTCGAAATCCTCAAGCGTGGAGGCAATGCCGTCGATGCGGCTGTCGCCGTGGCTTTCGCTCTGGCAGTCGTCGAACCCGCGGCGGGCAACATCGGCGGCGGCGGCTTCATGCTGATCCGCCTCGCCAATGGCAAGACTACCTTTCTCGATTACCGCGAAGTGGCGCCGGGCAAAGCCACGCGGGACATGTACATTGGAAAAGACGGCAAGCTTGACGAAGAAGCTTCCGTCATCGGCTACAAGTCCGTAGCTGTGCCCGGAACCGTGGCCGGCCTTACTCTCGCGCTGAAGACGTATGGCTCGATGAAGCTCGCCGACGTGATGGCTCCGGCGATCCGCTTGGCGGAAAACGGCTTTCCCATCAACAAAAGGCTGGCCCACGAATTCGAGGAAGAGCGCAGTGGCCTGCAGCGATTCGGCATCAGCCGCCGTATTTTTTTGAATGACGGCAAGATGTTTCAGCCCGGAGATACGCTCCGTCAGCCGGAGTTGGCCGCCACGCTCAAACGCATTGCCAAGAACGGCGCCGCCGACTTCTATAGCGGCGAGACCGCTCACGCGCTCGTGGAGGACATGGCGCATCTCGGCGGTCTCATCACGCTGGATGATCTTTCCAAATACCAGCCGAAAGTCCGCGAAGTCCTGCGGGCGAAATATGAGAGCAATGGGCACTCCTGGGAAGTCCTCACTTCTCCGCCGCCCAGTTCTGGAGGCGTCGCCGTCATTGAAGCGCTGAATATGCTACAGAGCGTTCCGCTCAAGGGCTGGGACGACCTCGACAGCGTCCACATGGTTGCGGAAGTCATGCGCCGCGTTTTTGCGGATCGCGCCGCTTATCTCGCAGACCCGGATTATTCGAACGTTCCCGTCGCTGGCCTCACCGATCCTTGCTACGCCAAGGAAATCTTCGCAACTGTCGATACCCAACACGCTTCATCGAGCAAAGTCATCAAGGCTGGCAACCCTCACACTTGCGGTGTCGCTGCAAGCAATTCGAATTCACCCGAGACTCTGGTGAGCCTTGGCGAAGGCCCGCACACCACTCATTTTTCCGTCGTGGATGCCGCCGGTAACGCCGTCGCCAGCACCTATACGCTAAACGACAGCTACGGCTCGCACGCCACGTCCTCGACCGGATTTCTCCTGAACGACGAAATGGACGACTTCACGACACAACCCGGCGTGCCCAACGCCTTGTATGGACTGATGCAAGCCGAAGCCAACGCCATTGCCCCAGGCCACCGTCCGCTCAGCTCGATGACGCCTACGATTCTCCTGCGCGATGGAAAACTCAGTTTTGTCACGGGGTCGCCAGGTGGCCCCACAATTATTTCCGCTACTCTTTTGAGTATCCTGAACTGGATGCGCCTTGGCATGGAACCGCAGGCGGCCATCAACGCTCCGCGCTTCCATCATCAGTGGCTACCTGATGGCATTTTGATGGAGCGCGCTTTCCCTGACAGTATGGAAAGCGCACTAAACGCGCGCGGCCACGCCACCCGACGCGTCGGTCATATGGGGATCGTCAACGCCATCGCCATCGACCCGGCAACCGCGGATCGGTTGGGTGCCGCCGATCCGCGCCACGACGGCGCCGCCGTGGGATACTAGAGAAAGAGAACTTTTCGACCAGATCATGCAAAGACTGCTCTCGACGTA
>Ga0075029_100000941_pt1 | contig 16824 bp, 9 predicted proteins | sample LitLauG_LLR_2013_FD_71391 | JGI IMG/M metagenome (GOLD analysis project Ga0075029, IMG submission 71391) | Freshwater sediment microbial communities from North America - Little Laurel Run_MetaG_LLR_2013 | ecosystem: Environmental > Aquatic > Freshwater > Creek > Sediment | place: USA...
ATCGTGTCGTAGGTGTGGTTTTCCTTGGTAATGAAGACTACGTATTTGATTTCTTTGGATGCCCTGCCAACCTCGGTGGGGATGACCGGCGACGACATCGCCGCACGGTCCGTACTGCGGTCGGTGATGCCGTTGTTTTCGAGCGTCTGCCGCGTCATCGCCGCCAGCTCCGAGTCGTTTGGAGCGTTCACAATCGAGAGGACGCCGCGCATCTTCAGAAATTCGCTGTTCGGAATTTGTGAGCCTCCATTGGGTCCGTTGCCGAAGCCTTTGAAGCAAGTTACGGCCAGCCGCTGGCCGTTCGGCGATACGACGACGCGGTACGGATACCACGCCGTCGGGATGTGGCCGAGCACCGTGAGCGTCGCGGCGTCCAGCACGCCGATCGCGTTAATGCCGCTCTCCGCTACATAAAGCCTGCGGCCATCGGGCGAAACGGCCATTCCGCTGGGTCCCACGCCACGTAGCCCGGCCACCAACGGCGACGGGACGATGCGGCTGCGCGCCTCTTCCTTGCCCAGGTGCAAGTCGAGGCGCTGAATCATATCGTTATTCCCGTTGGACACGAAGACGGCATCGTCACGGACCGCGAGGAAATTAGGAGCGCTGCCGCCCACCGTTTTGCCGTTGTCGGCGGGCGAATGAATCAGCAGGCCGGTCTTCCAGCGGCCGGCGATCCGCGGCGCGGAAGGGTTTGAAACGTCCACGCTCCACACGGAAAACGCCTCGGGCACATTGTCTTTGCCCAGTCCGGCGACCTTGCGGCCCTCAAACTCCACACCATCGCGAGCCTCCTTGCTGGGATAACCGAAGGGAGGCTGCGTCAGTCCGCGCTTATCGAACGCGCCCTCTGAAAGCGGCACGGCGCTGTACTCGAACAGTCCGATGTTGGCCACCAGCACGCGATCTCTCGCCACGGCGAGCGCGTATGGATACCTGCCGACCCGAACCGATCCCACGACCCGGCGCTGCTCTGTATCGATCACCACGACGCGGAAGTTGGTCACGTCGGCGCAGTATAGATACCGCCCGTCGGCGGACAGCTTCACGTCCACCGCATAGCTGTCTTCAAACTGTTTTCCCGCGACCTCCCCGTTCAGGGAAATGTCCGCCAGCATCGCGCCAGAGTGTGTGTCGTAGAGAAAGATGCTGCCTCGCTCGCCGCTGCTCCAATACAGCAACGCGCCGTCCGGAGAGAAGTCTGCCCCGCCGCCGTTCAGATGGAATTTCTTCTCCCCTTCCGGCTTGGGCGGCTTCAATTCGGAGATTTTCGGTGAGTTCGATTGCCAGCCATCCACGATCTGCCCCACTCCGTCGCTGGCGATAAACAGGCGCGAACCGTCGCGGCTCATCACCAGGCCGTGCGGGAAGCGTGCGAGCGGCAGATGCGTTCCGGCGGGTTGCAAACGGCGACCATTCGGCAGAATCGTCACGCCGGCGGGGTCATGCACGGCATAAGCGTCGCCGGCCGGGGCATGCAGGTATGGCGTCGCCACCTGGCCGATGGCCGCGGCGGCCAGCAGTATGGTCACCAGCGCAGCCTGACGCCAGTTGGAGTTCGTTGGTTTTGTGATCATGTCCGCCTGGGTCGCTTCCATACATGGTATCCAGTAGGGATGCCGCACGAACGGCGCTCGAGCCCGGCGCTGCGCCGCGTTACCGCAGGTGCGGCTTCCGGGGAGCGATTCGCAACGCCTCGAACGATGCGATGATGTCCAGAAGCTCCGACGTGATCGACTCCTGGCGCACCCGCCGCGACGAGGCCGACGCGCCGGAAACCGGCCTCGCACAAAACAGAACGATGGTTTCAATCCCGCGCGTCGAGTGCCAATCCTCGACTTTGCGCAATACCTGCTCCACCGCCGCACCGATGCCCCCGATCGAGGCCGGAACGCCCACGACTTGCTCCACGGGCCGGCCCGCTGCCTCGAGTCCACTGGCCGCGCGAACTCCGACGGCGATCGTCACTTGGTGGTCGCGCCGCGCGGAGGGGCGTGCCGCGAAAGAAATCGCGCATCTGATGAACATTTCCATCAAAACTGTCGCCTTTCACCGAGATCGCGTCAAGCGGAAGCTCGGGCTGCAAACCACGGCTGAATTGACCCGCCACGCCATGGAGCGAGGACTGCTTTAGCGGGTTGACCGCCATGGGACCCCTGGGACGTTTCCCGGTATCCATGGTCGCGAGCTTCCTCTAGACTCGAATCGTGGATTGTCCCCGCTCTGGGAATCGACCGGTGCGTGGCGTCCCTGAAGAACGAGGCTGAGGAATTCCCTTGTGAAGCCGCCTCGTGGGTGCTGGAATTTATAGGATTGCCCGTTTTACGGGCGAAAAGAAAAGCGCAGACCAACATCATTAATTTGAACCTTCGCGGGAGCGCAACTGAGAGAACGCTTCCGGCCGCAGCGTGGTAACCTAAGTCAGGTCCATGTGTAGCCCCGCATCGGCGGGAGAGAGGCGAGGTTCATGCCACCGGTCCAGTCTGCGAACCCGTTGGCACCTGCTGCGCAGTGGCTGGACGAGCACGGCCCGCGCGAGTTGGAACTTCTTTTTCGCGCCGTTGTATACCATCCTTGCGTTCCGGTGGTCATCACCGACGACGAGCGCAAATATCGCGACTTAAGTGTAGGCGCATCGAAGCTGCTGGGAGCTCCGCGAGAAAAAATCATCGGACGCACGCTGGAGGATTTTGCCCCGCCGGTCTGGCAAGAGCTGCTGAAAAAAGGTGAGCGCGAAGGGACGCTGGAGCTGAAAGGTCCCGACGGCACGCCCCGACTGGTGGAGTTCAAGGCCAGGACGAATGTTCTGCCGGCGCGTCATGTGATCGCGCTGGCCGACCCCGCCGCACCTCCGGCCACGGTACACGACGCGCCGCCGATTCCTCCGTGGGTGCGGGATTACGCGCTGTTTTTGCTGAACGCGGACGGCAAAGTCGCGGCGTGGTATGCGGGTGCGGAGAGAATCTACGGCTACAGTCCCAAGGAAGCGGTGGGGCAGGATGTTGCGCTGCTGTATCCGGCCGAAGATACCGTGGCCGCGAAGATCCGCCTGGAGTTGGATCGCGCAGTCTCCGCCGATCACTTCGGCCATGAAGGATGGCAGATGCGCGAGGACGGGTCGCGCTTCTGGGCCAACGTGATCACCATGGCTCTGCGCGGCGAGGGGCGGGAGCTTCAAGGATTCGCGCGCGTGGTGCGCGACTTCACCGAGCGTCACGAAAAAGACGAGGAACTGCGCCGTAGCCGCGCGCACACGCGGGCGATCCTGCCCGAAGCAACGGTTTCCGGCGTCGTCTCCGGCGAGTTCGATCGCGTGACGGAAGTAAACGACACGTTTCTTACGCTCTCCGGATATACAAGAGAAGAACTCTGCGCGATGCCGTGGACCGATTTGACGCCCGCGGAATACCTGGCGCTGGACGAGACTGCGCACGAAGAGGGGCTGTTGTTCGCCTCCTGCACGCCATACGAAAAGGAGATCATCCGTAAGGACGGCGGGCGCGTCCGGGTGCTGGTGGTCACCGCGGTGTTGAAGCTGGCGCCGCTGCGGTGGATCACGTTCGTGCAGGACCTGAGCGAGCAGGAGCACGAGGGGGCGGCGAATCGCGCCGACGAATCCGACGCGGAGTTCGGGGAGATGGTCGGCTCCAGCACGGCGCTGCGCCGGGTGCAGCGCTTGATCGAGGTGGTGGCGCCGACTGGCGCGACGGTGTTGATCCTCGGCGAAACGGGCACCGGCAAAGAACTGGTGGCGCGCGCGGTCCACCGGCTGAGCCTGCGGCGGGACCAGCCGTTCGTGATCCTGAACTGCGCGGCGATTCCCACGGGATTGCTGGAAAGCGAGCTGTTCGGCTACGAACGCGGCGCGTTCACCGGCGCATTGTCGCAAAAGATCGGGCGCTTTGAACTGGCGCATCGCGGGACATTGTTCCTGGACGAGGTCGGCGACATTCCTTTGGAGTTGCAGCCGAAGCTGCTGCGCGCGCTGCAGGAAAAGGCCTTCGAACGGCTGGGTGGCACCAAGACGATTCCGATCGATGTGCGACTGGTCGCGGCCACCAATCGCGATCTGGCGCAGATGATGGACGACAAGTTGTTCCGCAGCGATCTGTATTACCGTCTGAAAGTGTTTCCCATCACCACGCTGCCACTGCGCGATCATCCGGAAGATATTCCGGTGCTGGTGCGGCACTTCGTCAAAGTGTATTCGGAAAAGATGGGCTGCACCATCGATACCATCCCGGCGGAGACCATGCGCACGCTCGCGGCCTGGCATTGGCCCGGCAACGTGCGCGAGCTTGAGAACTTCATTGAGAGGAGCGTAATTCTCTCGAGCGGCACCAGCCTGCGCGCTCCCCTCGGAGAGATTAAGCAGACCGTTCAAAAGGCCGCCATCAGCGATACGCTGGACCAGATGGAGCGCGATCACATCCTGCGCATACTGCGCGAAAGCGCCGGAGTGGTCACCACCGCGGCCACGCGCCTGGGCCTGCATCGTACCACGCTGAACGCCATGATGCGAAAGCTCGGGATCTCCCGCAAGGATTTTTAGACCGTACCGAACACAGTCCGCACGCTCTTGTACGGCGCTTGGCAGGCGGAACCGCCTGCCCTACCATGGCATGTAAATCGTTTACCCAGCGGTAGGACAGGCGGTTTCGCCTGTCAGATGGGTTCAGGGGCGGCCGGGAAAAATCATATTGCTGTTCATCGCAAACATGGTAACGGCGGCGAACATCATCGCGAAGCCGAGCCAGAAGCGCCAGTCGCGGTGTGCGCGCTTCCAGTAGGGTTGGGAAACGCGGCGAACGGGGCCTTCGTTGCCGCGGTTGTGATTGCTCACGCCGCGACACCATCCTCGATCACGGCATCGGCTCCGGCGGCGGCTTTTTCGGCGGCTTCCTGGCAGACGATACAAGTGGCCGTCCACGGCACCGCCGTCATGCGCTTCAATCCGATGGGCTCCTCGCACTCTGCACAGGTTCCATAGGATCCTTCATCCATCCGGCCCAGCGCAGCCTTCACTTCGCGAAGCCGCGTTGAGTTGCGCTCCAGATAATTCATTTCATACTCGCGCTCGCTGAAGCGCTGGATGCGGTCCATTTCGTCCGGGCTTGCTTCCACTGCGAGGGACTCGCGATTGCTGGTGGCCAGTTCGGACTGGTGCGCCTCCAGATCCTTGCGGAACCTCTTCAACTCTGGCCGTGTCATTTGCGTCTCCTTCTGGCGTGAAGCTGATTGCACGTGGAGGACCACGATGGAAGGCACGGCAGTTGCGATACGGGGACTGCCCGCAGGCGGATGCAGGGCGGCCGAAGCCCTCCTGGTGACCTTATGCCGCCACTTGACCTAATCCGGTCGCCATTTTTCCCGGAAGCCCCATATTCTAGGCGGATTAACGGCATTCCAGATGCAGCGTCGCGGGTGTGAGACAGAGAGTAATTCCCATCCTCGCTTCGGAAACGAAGCGCCACCAGACCGGCGACGGTTACTACGAAACGAAGGTTCGTGGACTGGCCCTGCTTAACTCTCCACAGTTGAATAAGGGAACGGCTTTTTCCGCCGAGGAACGCAAATCGCTAGGCCTGACGGGCCTGCTTCCACCGGAAATCAGCTCGCTGGAGGTGCAGGTGAAGCGCGCCTATCTTCAGTACGAAAAATTGCCGGATGCGCTGAGCAAGAACATTTTTCTGACCGCGCTGCACGACCGCAACGAAGTGCTTTTTTACCGGCTGTTTTCCTCACATTTGCGGGAGATGATTCCCATCGTGAACGATCAAACCGTCGGCACGGCCGTGGAGCAGTATCACCACGAGTGCCGCCGCCCGCGCGGCGTGTACCTTTCGATCGACCATGTCGATGCGATGGAGGAAGCGTTCGCCAACCTCGGCGCGGCAGCCGGCGACATCGACCTGATCATCGCCACCGACGCGGAGCAAATCCTCGGCATCGGCGATTGGGGCGTCGGCGGCATCGAAGTCGCCATCGGAAAATTGGCGATTTATACGGCCGCCGGCGGGATCGACCCCAGGCGCGCGATACCGGTGATGCTGGACGTCGGCACCAATCGCGAGAGCTTGTTGAACGACCCGATGTACATCGGCAACCGCCATCCGCGCGTCCGGGGAAAGCAGTATGACGCCTTCATCGAGACCTACGTGAAGACGGTGACGGCGATGTTCCCGAATGTTCTTCTCCAATGGGAGGATTTTGCTCCCGGCAACGGCCGCCGGATCCTGGAAACCCATCGTGAACGCATCTGCACCTTCAACGACGACATGCAAGGCACGGGCGCAATCACGTTGGCAGCGGCGATCTCCGCCGGAAGAGCCTGTGGCAAGCCCCTCCGCAGCCAGCGCGTCGTGATTTTTGGAGCTGGCACGGCAGGCATCGGCATCGCCGACGAACTGCGCGACTCGATGATGAGCGAGGGCCTTTCAAAAAAAGAGGCGACAGAACATTTCTGGTGCGTAGACAAATCCGGATTGCTGCTCGCCGGCATCGGGGAAATGCACGATTACCAGAGGCCTTATGCGAGACCGGCCTCTGAGGCCGGACATTGGACTCACAGCCTGGCCGACGTGGTGCACAAAGTTCAGCCGACCATGCTGATTGGCGCATCCGCTGCCGGCGGGAGTTTCACCGAGGCCATCATCCGGGACATGGCTGCGCACACCGAGCGTCCGGTGATTCTGGTGATCTCCAATCCGAGCACGCAGTCCGAAGCCAATCCCGCGGATCTGATTACTTGGACCGACGGCCGTGCGCTGATTGCGACGGGCGCCTCCTTTTCCCCGGTCACTTATAAAGGAGTGACGTATGTGATCGGTCAGGTAAACAACGCCATGTTGTACCCCGGACTGGCGCTTGGTGCAATCGTCTCGAGAGCACGGATTATCACCAACGGAATGCTTTCGGCGGCGGCGCACGCTGTGTCCAGCCTGGTGACCGTACGGCAGCCCGGCGCGTCATTACTGCCGCATGTGGACGACTTGCGCAGCGTGTCGGCGACGGTAGCCGCGGCCGTGGCGGAAGCGGCCGTGGTGGAGGGCGTAGCTCGAATCAGGTTCGACGATATTGTGCAACAGGTACAGGACGCGATGTGGCAGCCGGAGTATAAAACGATTAAAGCGGTTTAGAAAAAAATCTGCCCGCAGGGAAGGGGATTCGGACCCTCCTTGCGGGCAGTGTGCGTCAGCTGGTGGGATGAGCCAGCCACTGGATGGGATGGTTTCGCACCTCACCGTTGGTTTGTTTGATCTCCGCCCAGTGGGGATCGTCGTCGGTGAGCCGCACAAACACACCCTGCGTGCCCTGATAGGTGCCAAGGTCCAGGACGACCTTGTCCCCGGGGGCGAACTTAATTGGATCCGTTGGCATTGACATGCTCGTGGGCGGAATATTTGTTGAGCAGGGAGATCAGGCGCATCGCGGGTTTCGGGACGCGGATGCGGGTGGTGAGAATTTCGCGATTCTCAATTTTACGGCCGTAGAGCGACGCATTATCGTCCAGGTCCTGACGCAGGGTCGCGCCTTCCAGGGCGAGTCCGGCGAAAATTCCCTGCGATCGCGACCAGGAGAGAATTTCGGCATGCATTTGCGCGTCGGTTTGCGCGGTTGCCGTCCGTCCCACGGGGCCTGCGGCCACAGAACCCTCTGCGCCGAGCGTGAATTTGCTGGCCAGCAGCTTGTCCATGCCCCCGCGGTTGGTCACGAGCATGACTAAATCTGTCTCCGATCCGCCGATCTGGAAGCCGACGCTTCCACCTTCAATACGGATCGCAGCAGGGGCCGACCATCCGCCTTCATGGCGGCAGGAAACGACGCCTTTGCCGTATTTGGCGCCAAAAAAGAACGCCGCGGTCTTCAAGCCCGGCACGATGACGATGCAGCGCGCATTGTCCAATAACTCCTGCGGAATGCCTTTATCGGGCGTGTCCATGATCTCGGAAAAAACGGTCGCGGCCTCGTTGACGCGTTTGACGGCGTCGTGGTCCTTCGCCTGAAGGCCGGCCATCAAGGGCGCGAACGCCAAAGCAGTGGTGAGAAATCTTCGCATTGTAAAACCTCTTTCCCCAGCAGTAGTGCACGCGGCGCACCATGTGAAACCTAATGGACCGCCGATTGCCTTCTATTTCGAGCGAGGAGAAGAAATGCCTTTACTGAATATCGTTGTGATGCTAATTCTGGTCGGGGTCGCGCTCTATCTGATCAATCGTTACATCCCCATGGCGTCGAGCATCAAGTCGATTCTCAATATTGTCGTGGTCGTCGCGGTGTGCGTTTGGGTGCTGCAAGTGACCGGCTTATGGGGAACGCTCAGCACATTCCACGTGTCCAAGTGACCGGACCGCGTGACCATATCCGGTCATCTGACCTGCGATGGTCAAACATCCTGAAGTTTCTGGGCTTCCGGCCAATCGCACGTGCCGCGCAGACGTGGCCAAGGCGGGCTCAGACCCCCGTAGTATTAGCGCCGAAGGGACCCTCTGAAGGAACTGCGATTTGAGCTATTTAGCGCCGAGCAGATGGAGCAGCACGGCAAGACGCTTGCCGCTGCCCACTCGACGGGCAGCGCGCGGCATGGCGAACAACTGCTTGCACGGCTTGCGGACAACGAAGCGATGCTTAGGAAAGCGCGCGCGATCTGTCTCGCGGCCTTGACGGAAGATCGCCGCCTTACGCCGGCCGGGGACTGGCTGCTCGACAATTTCTACCTGATCGAAGAGCAAGTCCGGACGGCGCGCCGGCATTTGCCCAAGGGCTACGATCGCGAGCTGCCCCGTCTCGCTACGGGACCATCCGCCGGTCTTCCGCGTGTGTACGACCTCGCGCAGGAGACCATCTCCCACGGAGACGGCCAGTTGGATCCGGAGAGCCTGCGCCGCTTTCTGGTTTCCTATCAAACGGTGACCACGCTCAAGCTTGGCGAATTGTGGGCAATTCCGATTATGCTGCGCCTGGCGCTGCTGGAGAATCTTCGCCGTATTGCCGAACACATCGCCAGCGACGCCGTGAACCGCGCCAAGGCCCAGAAGTGGGCGGACAAAATGGTGGAGGCCGCGGAGGGCGATCCGAATACGCTGCTCCTGTTGACTGCCGACATGGCGCGCTCCAGTCCGCCGATGGTCAGTTCCTTCGTGGCGGAATTATCCCGCGGGCTGCGCGGCCGAAGCGCGGCGCTGGCGATGCCGCTCACCTGGGTGGAGCAGTTGCTTTCCCAGCAGGGCCTGACCATCAATCACCTGGTCCAGACGGAAAACCAGCAGCAGGCCACCGATCAGGTCTCGATCAGCAATAGCATTTGCAGCCTGCGCCTGCTGGGCGCCGTCAACTGGCGCGATTTTGTCGAGGAGCATAGCGCTGTCGAACATATTTTCCGCACGAACGCGGGCGGCGTCTACGGCAGGATGGACTTCACCACACGCGATCGCTACCGGCACGTGACCGAGAGAATCGCGAAATCCAGCGCACTTTCCGAAGCGGAGATTGCGAGCCTCGCGGTTGGGCTTGCCAGTAATAAAGAGAGCGGTAGCGGCCATGGACATGTCGGCTACTACCTGATCGGCAAAGGGCTGCCGGAACTGGAGCGCGCGGCAAGGGTCCACTGCACGGCCATGGACAGGCTGAGCGGCTGGAGCAGCCGCAATCCGTTGCTGCTTTATCTCGGCTCGATCGGCATTCTCGCCGCGATGCTGGGCGGCATCCTACTGCGGACGCTTCCTCGCCCGGCGACGCCCGACTGGTTGCTCGCGGCGGCGGGTGTTCTCGCCGTCTGCTGCGCGGCGCAGTTTTCCGTGACCGTCGTCAACTGGCTGGCGGCGCTCTTCGCGCATCCCTACGCACTGCCCAAGATGGATTTCCGCGCAGGCATTCCATCCGAGTCGCGGACCTTGGTCGTTGTTCCCACGATGCTGACCAGCGAGTCGTCGGTCGAAGCCTTGATTGAGGGGCTGGAAGTCCGCTATCTGGCGAACCGCGACGCCAATCTGCACTTTGGCCTGTTGACCGATTTTGCCGACAGCACTGTGCAGGAGAATCCGGGCGACGAAGCCCTGCTGGCTCTGGCGCGCCGTTCCATCGAGGCGCTGAACGGCCGGTATCATTCCTCCTCCGGTGGCCCGTTCCATCTTTTTCATCGCGCGCGCGCGTGGAATGCCAGAGAGGGGGTGTGGATGGGCTACGAGCGCAAGCGTGGCAAGCTTGCCGCGTTGAATACGTATCTGCGCGATCCGCGTCCGGAACTGTTCGCGCTCGTGGTGGGCGAAAAACTGGAGCCTGTGCGGTACGTAATCACGCTCGATACCGATACACAGCTTCCGCGCGATGCCGCGCGCCTGCTGGTTGGAGCGATGGCGCATCCCCTGAACCGGCCCACCTTCGACCAACGGACGCACGAGGTCACGGAAGGCTACGGCATCCTCCAGCCGCGCGTTTCACCCAGCCTGCCCGGTGCGAATCGCTCCCGCTACGCTGCCATGTGCAGCGGCGAAGCCGGTATCGATCCTTACACGCAGGCCGTTTCCGATGTGTATCAGGACGTGTTCGGGGAAGGCTCGTTCATCGGGAAGGGCATCTACGATGTGGACGCGTTCGAGCGAAGCCTCAGCGGCCGGTTCCCGGAAAATCGCATTCTCAGTCACGACTTGCTGGAGGGCTGCTACGCGCGCGCGGGCCTGCTGAGCGACGTTGAGGTTTATGAATCGGACCCGTCGCTTTATAGCGCCGACGTCCGCCGCCGCTACCGCTGGATTCGGGGCGACTGGCAGATCGCGCGCTGGCTGCTGCCGCGCGTTCCGCAAGCGGAGGGCTCCCAGCAGAATCCTCTCTCGGCACTGTCGCGCTGGAAGATTTTCGATAACCTCCGCCGCAGTCTGACGCCCGGCGCAACGCTCGCGCTGCTGCTCTTGGCTTGGGCCATCCTGCCGATGCCCTGGCTCTGGACCCTGGCGGCCATCTCTGTCACCCTTGTTCCCGCGCTGCTGGCCTCCGTCGAGGAACTGCTTCAAAAACCGCACGACATTCCGTGGCGCTTGCACGTCGCCGCCGCGGCGCGTTCGGCGCGCCGCCGCTTGCTGCGCATCGGTTTCGCTCTCACCTGCCTGCCGCATGAAGCGCTCGTCAATACAGGCGCGATCCTGCGAACCGCTTGGCGCGTTTTCATCACGCGCCGGAATCTGCTCGAATGGTCCGCTTCTGGGGAAACGGCGGGGGATGACTCCGGCTTCGCGTCGTCGATGAAGGCAATGTGGGCGAGCCCATTCATTGCTTTAGCGGCGCTGATTTTCCTGGCGATCGCACGGCCCATGGCGCTGATGTCCGCTGTGCCCGTCCTCGCGCTGTGGTTTGTTTCGCCCGCCTTCGCCTGGTGGATGAGCAGGCCCCTTTCTTTGAAACCCGAGAAATTCACCCCGGAGCAGGAGGTGTTTCTCCACAACCTGGCACGCAAGACCTGGGGTTTCTTCGAGACCTTCGTCGGAGCGGACGATCACTGGCTGCCGCCCGATAACTTTCAGGAGTCACCCAGCGCCATCATCGCCCACAGAACCTCCCCCACTAACATCGGCCTCGCCCTCCTCGCGAATCTGGCAGCGTACGACTTTGGATTCATTCCGCTGGATGGTCTCATCGAGCGCACCTCAAAAACGCTCGAAACCGTGGCCACGCTGGAACGCTACCAGGGGCATTTCTACAATTGGTACGACACGCGAACGTTGCAGCCGCTGCCGCCGCGCTATATTTCCACCGTCGATAGCGGCAATCTGGCCGGCCACCTTCTCACACTGCGGGCGGGTCTACTGGCCATCGCCGGTGGTACCGAGGAAACGGCCGCAAGGCTGAGGCTGCTGGCCGCGCTGTGCGAAAACTTTGCCGAGATGGATTGGGCGTTTCTGGTTGAAAAAACGCGCCAGCTCTTTGCCATCGGCTATAACGTCGATGCCTCGCGCAGAGACGACAGCTACTACGACCTTCTCGCCTCGGAGGCCCGCCTGGGAGTGTTCCTGGCGATCGCAGAAGGTCAGGTCTCGCAGGAATGCTGGTTCGCCTTGGGCCGTCTGCTGGGCGGCGTAGACGGAGAGCCCGTGCTGATTTCCTGGAGCGGCTCGATGTTCGAATACCTGATGCCGCTGCTGGTGATGCCAACGTATCGCAACACGCTCCTGGACCGGACCTGTCACACCGCCGTCGCGCGTCAGATCGAATACGGCAAATTGCGTGGAGTCCCGTGGGGCGTTTCCGAATCAGGCTATAACGCTATCGACGTGCATCTCAACTATCAATACCGCGCCTTCGGCGTGCCTGGACTCGGGCTGAAGCGCGGTCTGGCGGAGGATTTGGTCATCGCGCCCTATGCGTCCGCCATGGCGCTGATGGTCACGCCAAATGAAGCCTGCCTCAACCTCCAGCGACTCTCGCTCGACGGCCGCGAAGGCAAATATGGATTCTACGAAGCGATGGATTACACGCCCGGACGCGTGCCGCGCGGAGAGAAGTGCGCCGTGGTCCGCTCCTTCATGGCGCATCACCAGGGCATGAGTCTGCTGTCGCTCGCCTACGCGCTGCTCGACCGGCCCATGCAAAAGCGCTTCGAAGCGGACCCGCAGTTCAAGGCGACTCTGCTGCTTCTTCAGGAGCGCATCCCTCGCGCGACACCCTTTCATTCCGACGCCGCCGAGTCCTCCGACATGCGCGCCAACCATCAGGTGGCGGAGAACGGCGTCCGTTTATTCACTACTCCCCTCACCAGTACGCCGCAGATTCACTTGTTGTCGAACGGCCGCTATCATGTGATGGTCACCAACGCCGGCGGCGGCTACAGCCGCTGGAAGAATCTCGCGGTCACGCGCTGGCTGGAAGACACCACGCGGGATCACTGGGGCGCGTTCTGCTATATCCGCGAGGTATCCAGCGGCGAGTATTGGTCCAATGCCCATCAACCAACGTTGAAGCGCACTGACCGCTACGAAGCGATCTTTTCACAGTCCCGCGCGGAGTTTCGCCGCGTGGACCACGTGTTTGAAACCTATACGGAGATCGCTGTCTCGCCGGAAGACGATATTGAACTGCGCCGCGTGACGGTCAAGAACCGCTCGGCCAGAAGCCGCGCCATCGACGTGACCAGTTATGCCGAGGTGGTCCTGGCGCCGGCGATCGCGGATGCTCTGCATCCGGCGTTCAGTAACCTGTTCGTCCAGACAGAGATTCTGCCGCAGCGCCAGGCCATCCTGTGCAGGCGGCGCCCGCGTTCCGAGGGCGAGCCCGTCCCGTGTATGTTCCACCTGATGACCGCCCCCTCCACCGCGGAGGCCTCCTTCGAAACGGACCGCTCGGAGTTTATCGGCCGCGGAAATACCACACAGAACCCGCAGGCGATGGCGGTGCCCGGTCCTCTTTCCAATCGCGAGGGCTCGGTGCTTGACCCCATCGTCGCGATTCGCTATCGCATCGTACTCGGGGCGGGGCAATCCGCGACCGTGAATATCGTCACCGGCATCTGCGATTCGCGGGAAGCGTGCCTGGCGCTGGTGGACAAATATCAGGACCTGCGGGCCGGCGACCGTGTGTTCGACCTCGCCTGGACGCACGGGCAAGTGGCGCTCCGCCAGATCAACGCCACCGATGCCGATGCGCAGCTCTACGAGAGCCTCGCCGGTTCCATCCTGTACGCGAATCCCGAGCTGCGCGCCGGCGCGGCCACGTTGATACTAAACCGGCGTGGTCAGTCAGGCCTCTGGGGCCAGGCCATCTCGGGCGACCTGCCCATTGTGTTGGTGCAGATCGCCGACCCCGCCAACATCGATCTGGTGCGCCGGTTGGTGCAGGCGCACAGCTATTGGCGTTTGAAGGGCTTGACGGTGGACCTGGTCATCTGGAATGAGGATCAGGCCGGGTACCGTCAGCAGTTGCAGGAACAGATCATGGGATTGATCGCGGCGGGCACGGAGGCCAACGTCACGGATCAGCCGGGCGGCATCTTTGTGCGGATGGCGGACCGCATGTCGAATGAGGATCGCGTCCTGTTTCAGACCGTCGCCCGCGCGGTACTCACCGATAAACGGGGAACGCTGGCTGACCAGATCGGCACGGAGGCGCCCGCCCGCGCTACGCGCCCTCTGATGTTGACGCCTGCGCGCCGCGAACCGCTGCTGACCAAGAATCCGGTGCCGCCTTCGGGTCTCCTGTTCTTCAACGGGTTGGGTGGATTCACCAAGGATGGCCACGAATACCTCATCCAGACGTCGGCCTCCCGTGTGACGCCTGCGCCATGGGTGAACGTGATTGCGAATTCTTCGTTCGGCACCATTGTTTCCGAAAGCGGGCTTGCTTACACGTGGAGTGAAAACGCACATGAGTTCCGCTTGACTCCCTGGTCGGACGATCCGATTAGCGACAACGCCGGCGAGGCTTTCTACCTGCGCGACGAATCCTCCGGGCACTTCTGGTCGCCCGCGCCGCGCCCCGCCTGTGGGACTGGGTCCTACATCAGCCGCCACGGCTTCGGCTACAGCGTTTTCGAGCATTCCGAGCAGGGCATCGCCTCGGAGCTGTGGATTTATGTGGCTCAGGATGCTGCGGTCAAATTTTCGGTCCTCAAGGTGCGGAACACGTCCGACAAGCCGGCAAGGCTTTCCGCGACGGGCTATATCGAGTGGGTTCTGGGCGACCTGCGTCCGAAATCCGCCATGCATGTGGTCACCGAAGTGGACGCATCCACGGGAGCGATGATCGCGCGGAATCCTTACAGCACGGAGTTCGGCGAACGCGCCGCTTTTTTTGCCACCAGCGAAGCCACGCACACCATCACTGGCGACCGCGCGGAGTTCCTCGGCCGCAACGGGAGCATTTCGGCTCCGGCGGCAATGAGTCGCGTCGATCTCTCCGGAGCCGTGGGGGCCGGCCTCGATCCCTGTGCCGCGATTCAGGTCAAGTTCGCACTTGCGCCGGGCCAGGAGCGGGAAATCGTGTTCATTCTCGGCGTTGGCGTGAATTGCGCCGATGCACGCGCGCTCGTTCAGCGCTTCCAAACCGCCTCCTCCGCCAAGGACGCCTTGAACGCCGTATGGCATTTCTGGAATCACACCCTGGGTGCAGTGAACGTGGATACGCCGGACGCGGCCGTCAATGTTCTGGCAAACGGATGGCTTATTTATCAGACGCTCTCCTGCCGTTTCTGGGGACGCAGCGGGTTTTATCAATCGGGCGGCGCGTTTGGATTCCGCGACCAGTTGCAGGATTCCATGGCGCTCATCCACACCCAGCCGCACTTGGTGCGCGCGCATCTGCTGCTGTGTGCGAAACACCAGTTCACCGAAGGCGACGTGCAGCATTGGTGGCATCCTCCGCTCGACCGCGGCGTCCGCACCCATTGTTCCGACGATTTCCTCTGGCTCGCGCTGGCTGCCAGCCGCTATGTGCGGGCGACGGGCGACACCGGAGTGCTCGCGGAAACAATTCCGTTTCTCGAAGGCCGCGTCTTGAAACCCGAAGAGGATTCCTACTACGACCTCCCGGGCCAATCCGCTGAACAGGCCACTTTCTATGAGCATTGTGTCCGCGCGATCCTCCACGGGCTTCGCCTCGGCGAACACGGTCTGCCGCTGATGTTGGGAGGCGACTGGAACGATGGCATGAATCTGGTGGGAAAGGATGGCAAGGGCGAAAGCCTCTGGCTGGCGTTCTTCCTCTGCCAGGTGCTGTCACAGTTCGAACCCATCGCACTCCTGCAAGGCGACGCGGTGTTCGCGGAACGCTGCCGCCTGGAAATAGCTCTGCTCAAGGAAAACATCGAGCGCAGCGGCTGGGATGGCGCATGGTATCGCCGCGCCTACTTCGACGACGGCTCGCCGCTGGGGTCGGAGACAAATCCCGAATGCCAGATCGACTCCATCTCGCAAAGCTGGTCTGTCCTCTCTGGCGCGGGCGATGCCGAACGCTCCCGCCTTGCGATGGAGGCCGTAGACCGGCGCCTGGTGCGGCGCGACTCAAAACTGATCCAGCTACTGGATCCTGCCTTCGATAAATCGCTGATGAACCCGGGCTATATCAAAGGCTACGTCCCTGGCGTCCGCGAAAATGGAGGCCAGTACACCCACGCGGCCATTTGGGCGACGATGGCATTCGCCGCGCTCGGCGACTCCCGGCGCGCGTGGGAATTGTTCGCCATGATCAATCCCGTCGGTCACTCCAGTTCGCCCGCGCAAATTGCCCGGTATAAAGTGGAGCCCTACGTCGTTGCCGCCGACGTCTACGCCGCCGCACCGAATGAAGGCCGCGGAGGCTGGACCTGGTACACCGGCTCCGCGGGGTGGATGTACCGCCTGGTGCTGGAATCTCTCCTCGGCTTGCGGTTGGAGGGCAATTCGCTGCGGATCGAACCCTGCATCCCGGCCGGGTGGAGTGAGTTCAAAGTGCACTATCGATACCGTGAGACCGTGTATCACATCACGGTCAAATCCAATTCCCGGGTCGGTTCCCTCACGGTCGATGGAGTCGCGCAATCGGGCCGCATCATTCCGCTGGTCGACGATTCCCGCGAGCACGCGGTCGAAGTGACCATATGCGGTCCACCGACCACGGATCGTCACAATCAGGCTCCGGCTCAAATGGAGGTTCCTTTATAACTCGCCGGTGCGATTGGCCCCGCAATTGCCCCACCCAGTGCATGTCCCATATCTTCAAAACAGCCGCATTCTGTGCAGCCCTGATGATCCCCGTCGCCTTTGTCCCCACAGCCCTGCGTGCCGACGACCACAAGGCTCGCACCTACCACGACAAACAACACAACGACGATCACGAGTGGAATGGGCAGGAAGACAAAGCGTA